>Ga0182024_10015042_pt1 | contig 14881 bp, 11 predicted proteins | sample P32metaG_FD_120480 | JGI IMG/M metagenome (GOLD analysis project Ga0182024, IMG submission 120480) | Permafrost microbial communities from Stordalen Mire, Sweden - P3-2 metaG (Illumina Assembly) | ecosystem: Environmental > Terrestrial > Soil > Wetlands > Permafrost | place: Sweden: Stordalen... | reverse complement strand
CGATGACCGCGACTCAGATTATCGAGAACTACAACCTCGTGGCCCGCCAGCAGTAATTCCTCGGCCACCACGCTGCCGATGTAACCCGCTCCGCCAGTAACCAGGATTCTCATGCAACCTCATTGGCCCTGCGCGTCTTACCGCTAAGTATTTCTCCCGGTTCGGCGATCGCAGGCAGTCAGGTTCAGGCAGTCTCGCGCAGTCATTCACTTGCCTTCCTAATAAGAAAAAAAATACGAAAAATATTAGGCAAGAATCTCATTTGGGGTCATGGCGTTTCCGATCTTGCTCGGCCGCGAGGGCGATGGTTGAACGCAGAGCAAGAGCGCCCCGGCGCGCGAGCAGCAACATGCCGGAGGCAAAAATTATCATGGCAAGCCCCCACCATAAATTGATATTGATGCCCAGCGAATGAACGCCGTACATCGCATCTCCCTGCGTCGCCGCGCCGTATCCGGCGACTAAAAGGCCAAACAGCAAAAACATCATCCCGATGGGCAACCGGATATCGAATCCCATAAAAATTCCTCAGCCATCTCTTGCATGACAACTTGCCCAGTGCATGACAACTTGCCAGGTTCCTGTTACCAAAAAATCCAATTGAGCACAACCAGCATGGACAGTACGACCGCCGCCAGCACGGCTGGCTTCTCATACCACTCTAGCCCTACATCCTTCGGCCGGTCGGTCAGGGCATACACCAGGCCTTTCAGTTCGTTATCGGGACGAGGCTTCGTCAGCAAGGAAATCACGATGGTCACTACGAAGCAGGTGGTCCAGGCAAAGATTGCGGTCCAGAAATTTTGCGCCATCTCGCTGGGATATTGATGCACGACCGTGCCCAGAAATCCGCCTTTAACGCCCGGCACCGAGCCGGCAGGCAATGTCAGCCCATGATGTACGGCGGCGGCGGCGGTTCCTGAAAGCAAACCGCAGAATGCTCCATTGCCGGTGGCGCGCTTCCAGAACATGCCGAGCAGGAAGGTTGCAAATAGCGGCGCGTTCACAAAGGCAAAAACCAGCTGCAGGACATCCATGATGTTGTTGAACTGACGGGCAACGTAAGCGGCGGCAACGGAGATTGCCAATCCAAACACCGTCGAGGCCCTGCCCATCCACAGATAATGCTCATCGGTTGCGGTCTTATTGAGATAGCTCTGATAAATATCGTAGGTCCAAACTGAATTGAAGGCGGTGGTATTGCCAGCCATGCCGGACATGAAAGAAGCCATCAGGGCGCACAATCCCAAGCCTAACAATCCCGACGGAAAATAACGAACCAGCATCATCGGAGTTGCCAGATCGTAATCGAGTACAACTTTTCCCTCTTTGACGAGAGGCCTGCCACTCTCATCGACCTTCGGCGGAATGATTCCCTTGCCGCCTTCGAGGCTGATTTCGCCGTTCGCTGAAGAGGGCGCCACCATGTTCGCTGCCCCAATGTTCGCTGCCCTGGCCGACTCCGTCTTTGGCGAAGCGCCCGCTCGGGCGTCGCTGCTCAATGTAGCAGCCGATACCACGCCGGCAATCATTCCCGGCAAAATCACCAAGAATGGAAACAGCATTTTCGGAAAAGCCGCGATTAGCGGAGTGCGCCGGGCGGAGGTCATGGAATCGGCAGCCATGGCGCGTTGCACTACCAGAAAGTCGGTGCACCAATAGCCAAAGGACAAGACAAATCCTAGTCCCATCAACATGCTGAACCATTCCACGCCCATGGGATTGGCGCTCGGGCTGCCCAGATATTTCCAGGAATGCACCATGGCATCGTTGCCGATGCGGGCCTTCAGGCCGGCCCAGCCGCCAACGTCTTTCAGGCCGAGGTACACGAGCGGGATGAAACCGATCACGATGAGAAAAAACTGCAGAACCTCGTTGTAAATTGCGGAGGTCAAGCCGCCGAGAAAGGTGTAGGCCAGCACGATCAGCGCGGAGACGATGATAGCGGCGTTGAAATTCCATCCGAGAAGGAGCTGCAGGAGCTTGCCCATGGCGTACATGGACACGCCCGAAGAAAAAACCGTCATCACTGCAAACGAAATCGCGTTCAGCCCGCGCGTCTTTTCATCGAAACGCAATTTCAGATACTCGGGCACGGAGCGCGCCCGCGATCCGTAATAAAACGGCATCATGAATAGGCCTACGAACACCATCGCCGGAATCGCGCCCACCCAATAAAAATGTGAAGTGGCGATGCCGTACTTGGCGCCGCTTGCGCCCATGCCAATCACCTCCTGGGCGCCAAGGTTGGCGGAGAGAAAAGCCAAGCCCGTGATCCAGGCGGGAATTGAGCGGCCCGACAGAAAGAAGTCGGTGCTCGTCTTCATGTATTTTTTTAGGACAACTCCGATGCCAAGGACGAAGGCGAAGTAAACACCGATAACCGCGTAGTCGATCCAATGGGGATGTGGGCGCAATTTAACTACCGCCTCTTCTCAGCGCCCAGTGAAAAAAGCGTCTGAATGTTCACTTACGGCCTCTGGCGAAAGCAACGCTGGTGTATGTATTACGTTTCGCGTGAGACGGTTCCGCTATCGCCGTTCTTCGCTCGTAAGGACTGTTCTTGAACGCTCTCGTGTTGTACAGGGCGCATAAACACGTTGTCAAGAATGGCAGATTGTCGAGTTGGAATCGTCTTCAATGTTCGAGCGTCTCAATCTTGCGAAGTTCGTCGTCCTCCCCCAGATATTCCCAGCGCTGAAGCGTAATCGGCACATTTCCATTCAGCCACAGGAAGTCATGAAACTTACGCAAACTGAACTTGTCGCCTTGTGCGAGCCGGGCGTCGGCGAGAAAATGCATGATCTGACTTTTTCCCACCTGATAGCTGATCGCTTGTCCGGGCGTGGTGGCAAAGAGCGCGGCTTCCGCCTCGGCGGATTTCTTGTCCATAGGAACTTGTTGGGCAAGGTAGTCGGCAGCTTGGGACATCGTAAACATCCCGAGCGCAAGTTTTACGTCCACCTCAACTCGCAGCGCACGCAAACGCATGAAGTTATAAATGATCTCGCGAGTTCGCGGCCGGTCGTCAAACAGACCCGCCTGCAGCATCATCTCTTCGGCGTAGAATCCAATTCCTTCGTTGGCTCCAGAGTCGTAGTAGTGGCGGCGAATGCTATCGGGATGCGTCCACGATAAGCACATTTGAAAATAATGTCCGGGCACACCTTCGTGCACCATGTCAGGCCGCGGATCCTTGGCCGTGGCCAACCAGAAATATCCCAGCTTCGACGAGGGCGGGACGACCCAACGCACGCCATTTTCCTTTAGCCTCGAAGGGCCCGTAAAGTCGTCAAGTTCTCCAAAATTTCCTAGAGCGTTGAGATAGTCTGGCATCGGCTGAAGTGTGTAATGGCCGATGTTGGCGGGAACGGTGAGAATTCCTTTTTCATCAAGAAATTTACGTATTTCGAGTTCTTTCTCTTTCGCTCCCTCGATCTCGTCTTCCAGGCTCGCGGCCAACTTGAGTTGAGGCAATCCCTGGTTGCGTCGTTCTTCGTATTGCTCGAATGCGACCGCGCGATCCAACTCCTGTCGGCTGAGGGCGAGCAGTTCTTCCGGCGTGTATGGAAGCAGCGCTACGTGGTGGAGGAAGAATTCGTACTTTTGCCGTCCTATCGCGGACTCTTCAGGCAGCGACTCGCGCTTCGACTCGAGTTGCGCCTGCAGCCATGCCCGAAATGATTCGAGGGCCACGATTGCCTTCTCGGTAGCCGATTCGAAGCGCGTTGCCAAGTTTTCGTCGGCACTAATTGCAGAGCCATTGTTGAGCATGGGAGCGTCGAGCATGGGAGCAACCTGGCGCTTCACGCGCTCCAGCTTTGGTCGAATCTGATCGAGTTCGGTGATCGCCAGCACCGCGAAGGGACGAACGGGATGAAGATTTGCCTTTCCGTCTTCGATGATCTTCGGAATCTGTTGCATGCGCTCGACGATATCGCGGCTGCGCGACGCGGTGAATGTAGGAGGCTCTACCAGAGACTCGAGCAAGGCGGTGAGAGTCTGATCGACATAGAACGTTGGGTCGCGCTGCCAGCGCGCATTCAGCTCTAGTTCCCAGCGAACTCGTGCGAGCGCGGAACCCAGCAAGCGATCGTCGACCTGTTGGGCTACGTTCCAACCTTTCCTGTTCAGTTGCTTCCATCTTTGTTCGAAGGCTTGCAAGGTCTCTTTTTGCCGGACGATCGAAGCGGCTGACCAATCCCTGTTTCCGCTGGGATGATCGATGCGCGGAATGTCGTCCTGCGAAAAGGGCTGGTAACGAGAACGCCATTGCCAGAAGTCGTTGGACAATGACGCGAGGGACGACGAATCGTTGGGCGACGAATCCTCCGAAATGGACGGAGATGACTTTTCGTTATTCCCCAGCAGAAACGTGGGACAAGAGAATGAACAAACGAAAAGTAGTGCGGTGACTGCGGATCGTGTCGAGTATCTGCGTAAAAGACGGCGCGTTTTCATCTGTGGCATCTTAAACCACTTTCGCACCGACTCATTTTTCGCCATCAACTAAATACTCGTTCTTATAAAAAAGTCCCGGAGAATATCCGGGACTTTTTTGTCGTTGCGATTTGCTTCTTAGCCTTTGCGTCTTGCCCAAGTGCGTCAGTGTGAAACGGCGGCGAAAAGTGGCGAATGCATTAGAGACTGAAACTTCTGGTCGTCACTCTTGAAATGCAGTTGCAGGTTCGCACTGTCGGAATCGACGGTTGTCGCATCGAGAGCGGTTTTTTCGATCGGGGTGGCGTTCAGCTTTTTGTACAGCATTCCGGCCTTGACGATTGTGGCCAGCGTCGCGGCAGTCATGGAATCGGCGGTGAGAACGCTTAGATCGAAATTCACTCCGCTTTGAAAATTCATGGTGTAGCGCGACGCGAGAATTCGTTTCTTCAGGCTTTCATAATCGCCAATCTTCGCGGCATCGCCCAGCGCTGAATACATCATGGCCTGCGTTCCCTGCTGGTCGAGAATGCTCCACACCGCAGCGCCGTCGACGGCAGCCATCTGGTCCGCCATCTGCGGATTGGAATCAAGCGAAGGGCGCTTGCCATCGCGAGTATCCATCGCACTGCGCAAAGACGCGGGCGTGCCGAAGGCCAGCGTGTTGTCATCGAGGAAGGTCATCACCAAACCATTGTCCATGGGATAAACTTCGCTGGTTCCGTACTTCGCCGGCGTAATTTTCTTCACTTTGAACTTCTTCAACACGGCCTTGGCGGAAAACGATCCCTGAGCGATGCCGATGGTCTGAATGCCTTTTTTATCGGTGCGGAAAGAAGCGAAGTTGAGCTGGTCGACATCGTGCTCGGAGTCGATTCCAACGCCCTTCAGAGCAGTTTCCAGCTCTTTCAGGTTGTCGGGCAAAACCTGCTGTTTGAGGGCCTGCGCGGTGGGTGAGTCCTTGAGGGCGCGGTAGTCGACGCCGATAAGCTGCTGAATCTCAGAAGGCACCATCGAGCGCGCCGAGGACGCGATGGGCATGGCAAAGCCGGCGGTTGCGCACAGAGCGATTGCGCACAGAACGCACAGCGCAAAAAACAGTTTCTTCATAAGGGGATTCCTCGAAAAAGATTCTTACAATTTTAGATGCAAACTGCGCTCTTTACACTGCCCTGTTTAACGGTGATGAACCTATTTTAGCTCCTGACGGGTTTTGGCGTCGTAAACCAAGGGGAATTGGCCCGTTATGTTCTTGGAACGACTGCCTTGCTGGAACTTGCGCGGGACGAAGGAAGGCATTGCGTTTGAGAAACATCGTTTCAGGTATTCCGAACTCGCGATTGTTTTTTGGGCGGCTAATAGCATGTTTTGAAAAGGGCGCGGCTTCACAGGCTGCGGAAAAAGTCAGTTGGTCGAAGAAAAACGACGACGAGGGCTGAAGCCTAGATTGAGTTTCAACGGCTTACGCGGCCCTAAAGGGCCGCTCTTCCACCGTGGCGCCGACAAATCCGAGTTTTTCCGCAAACTGTTCAGTCGCGCCGCGCACCGCCCAAGAAACTAGACCTTCGGCAGCCGGAGAGAGACGCGTTCCAACAACGGGGTTCAGCGGAACGTCACGAACCAACTGTCGCGGCAGCATCGCGTCCCACTCTTGCGCAAAAAACGCGCAAGGATGGGGCACCTTCGATTAATGATGGTTCAGGAAAACCTGTTACGGAGCGTCAAGCTTCCGCCCTCGAGAAGGGGTAAAGTTCAAACGCGCAGAGCGGCGGCGCGGGTGCGGGTCTCGTTTACGAATGGTGTGTCGTTGGGTGAGTCTTTTGTTAGGGAATCGAGATTGATCTCCACATTTGCCAGGGCGCCTTCGAGAGCGGCTTTTGCTAATGCGATTGCGGTTATCAGATCGGACTTCATGTTTGGATTGGTAATTGGTTTTAGATCAATGGCCAACTTCGCTACTTCCACAGCCCTTTCGGCTACTCCTAATGGGACGCTGGTCGCCTGCTTCAAAGCGGCGCTGATGGCGGCGTTGCCATCGTTTGATTCTTTCGCGGACTTATAAGCTTTCATGACTACGTTGTAGGATTCGGCGTCGGCATCGATGGCGGATTTTAGTTCTTCGCGCAGTTGGGCGAGGCGCGCGATGGCTTCGCTGAGTTGGCTTTCGTATTGCAAATAGGCTTTTTTGCCGCGCGACATGGATGCCACCATGGTGGCTAAACCCGCGGCCATAGCTCCGCTGGCGGCAGCGGCGCTGCCTCCGCCGGGAGTGGCGGTGGGAGCGGCTAGTTGTTCGATGAAGGGTTCGACTCCGGCGCGCAGGCCGCCGACCGCCATCTTTCCGGTCATCACTGCGGTCAGGCGATTTTCGAGAATCAGCGACGAGTCGAAATTTTCTACTTGTAGAAACCACTCGGCGGCTTGCTCCAGTGCTTTCTTCGGAATCAGGCCCACGATTTCGCTGGAGACTGGGATGACGCCGTAGCGCGCGGCTTCGCGCTTTACGAATTCGAAGACGCGATGAACCGGCGTCTGCTCGAAGTCGGTTAAGTTCATAGAGACTTGCGCCATGCCGCGTACCAGAAATCCTGCTCCCTTGACGAAACGCAGGCCACCACTCGAATAGCGAACCGCTTTCGCAATTTTTTTCGCGATGTCGACGTCGGGAGTATTGAGAAAAACGTTGTAGGCGATGAGCGCTTTGCGGGCTCCGACGACGGTTGCTCCGGCGGTGGGATGGACACAGCATTCGCCGAAATCAGGTTTGCGCGCGGGGTTGGTGGCGATATCGGCGCGGATGCCTTCAAACTGGCCGCGGCGAATGTTCTCAAGATTCTGGCGTTCGGGTGTGGTGGCGGCGGCCTCGTAGAGATAAACAGGAATCTTGAAACGTTTCGAAATTTCGGCGGCAACGTGGCGCGCCATGGCGACACAATCTTCCAGGGTGACGCCGTCAATCGGGATGAAGGGCACAACATCGGCGGCGCCCATGCGCGGGTGTGCGCCCTGATGCTTGGTAAGGTCGATTAATTCCGACGCCTTGCCGACGCCGCGGATGGCGGCCTCCTGAATGGCGTCGCGCTCGCCGACCAGGGTGATGACGCAGCGGTTGTGATCGGAATCCATTTCGCGATCGAGGAGGTAGACTCCGGGGACCTTCATGGCTTGGATGATGGCGTCGACTTTTACGGGGTCGCGGCCTTCCGAAAAATTGGGGACGCATTCGACTAGAGTGCTGGGCATGGGATGAAGGATAATGGGCAGCGGATGAGTGAGGCAACTGCGGGGCCTCACCACAGGGGACACGGGGAAAGGCCACAGGGGAAGAACCTTTACTCCGTCGGCTGGGGACATATTGACGCCGCGGAAAATCGATTACCACTAAGGACACGAAGGTTCACGAAGGAGATCGTCGCTCCGGGCTTTTTCCTTTAGAGTTTTTCTCTTGGATTTTTCTCTTGGATTTTCTTGTGTTCGTTTGTCTGGCTGACGGTCAAACGGATTTGAGCACTTCTGTTGCATTTGACAGAACATTGCTTCCACGCGCAAACTCCGGAACTATATTCGGATCATGCGGCGCGCATCTCTACTCTCCGGATGTGGTTTTACCTGACGATAGTTCCACCTAAAACGTCCGTCGGCCGTTTTCCTGCTTTTCGAAAAGATTCTCAGCGATCATGCACCGATTTGGAGAGGCATAATGATTTTGCATCGATTTCTTGTTGCGCTCTTGCTCGTGGCGCCGTCTCTCGCCGCATCCGCACAGACCCAGCGTCATTTCACATTCGACTACACGTTTACGGTGAAAAACATTCGCGCCGGCGAGCGTGTACGGGTATGGATTCCGCTTGCCTACTCCGACGCTTTCCAGGATGTGAAAGTGACTTCGAAAACTGGCGATCTGGCGCTTAAAGAAGTTCGGCAGCCGGAATTTGGAAACGTAGTTCTATACGGCGAGAGTGCGAAGGCGGACAAGGGCGAATACAAATTTTCGGTGAAGTACGATGTCGTGCGCAGAGAACACGTCGCGCTGATTGCCGGGAAGCCGGTGACGGGAGCGCCGGCCAAGGCCGTTACGAGCGTGGAACTCGCGCGCTTCCTGGAGGCCGATCGACTGGTACCGGTAACAGGGCTGCCTGCGCAACTCGCCGCGCATGAGACCGAAGGCGCAACTTCGCAACTCGAAAAAGCGAAAGACATCTACGAGTACGTCTATCGCACCATGAAATATGACAAGAGCGGCACCGGTTGGGGACACGGCGATACGCTATGGGCCTGCGATTCGAAGCATGGCAACTGTACTGATTTTCATTCTGTTTTCATTGCAATGGCACGCGCTGAAAAAATTCCCGCAAGATTTGAAATTGGGTTTCCCCTTCCGGCCGATAAACACTCCGGGGAAATTCCCGGGTATCACTGCTGGGCGGAGTTCTTTCTCAATGGGAGTGGATGGGTGCCGGTGGACATTTCTGAAGCATGGAAGCATCCAGAAAAACACGATTACTTTTTTGGGGCGCACGATGTCAACCGGATGCAGTTTACGCAGGGACGAGACCTCAAGCTAGCGCCAGCGCAAGACGGGCCGCCGTTGAATTATTTTATTTATCCCTATGTCGAGGCTGGGGGGAAAGAATATCCGAATATTTCGATTGTGTTTTCGTTTGAGGATGTGGGCTCGGTGGCGACGACTAGGGCGATGCGCTAGAGATATTTCTTGTGCGTAAGATCGGAGACTCTGGATTTTTTAGCGGTGCTAGAATTCGGATGGGCTGGCGGACGAATGCGTCCGCGGCTACGTGGGGAATGCTAGCAAACTCCAGTGACAGGAGCAGCAACATGCCGAAATATGTGATTGAGCGTGAAATTCCTAACGCCGGTAAATTGAGTCAGCAGGAACTGCAGGGCATCTCGCAAAAATCGTGCGGCGTTCTTCAGAAGCTTGGCCCGCAAGTGCAGTGGATTGAAAGTTTTGTTACGGACGACAAGATCTATTGCATCTACGTCGCTCCCAATGAAGAGATGGTCCGCGAACACGCCCGCCAGGGAGGGTTTCCAGCGAATCGCATATCCGCTGTCCGGACGGTGATTGGTCCAACTACGGCGGAAGGATGAAGTCTGGCGACTATGCCTAATGTTCACAGGCCCACCATCGGCCTTTTTGATTCGGGGGTCGGCGGGCTGACGGTTCTGCGAGCGCTGCTCGGTCATATTCCCAACGCCGATTATCTTTACTTTGGAGACACGGCGCGCCTTCCGTACGGATCGAAATCGGCGGCGACGATTGCACATTATGCGGTGGGAGCGGTGCGTTTTTTGCAAGAGCACGGCGCGGAATTGCTGGTGATCGCTTGCAACACGGCCACAGCGCTGGCGCTTGATGAAATTAAAGCAGCTGCGAATGTGGAAGTGATCGGCGTGATTGAACCGGGGGCGGACGCTGCGGCGGCGGCTAGCAAGAAAAAGAACGTTGTCGTTATTGGCACGGAAGCGACCGTCGGCAGTCACGCTTATTCGCGGGCGCTGGAAGCGCGACGAATTCGAGTGCGTGAAAAAGCCTGCCCGTTGCTGGTTCCGCTGGTGGAAGAAGGATGGGTGGAGCATCCGGTGACGGAGCAGGTGGCGATGATCTATTTGTCCGAAGCTTTTTCGGGAGATGCGGAGGAGGCAGATGTACTGCTTCTTGGGTGCACTCACTATCCACTAATCAAGCCGCTGTTACGGCGAGTTGCGCCGCCTCATGTAGCGATCGTGGACTCGGCGGAGTCTACGGCGATGGAAGTGATGAGGCGATTTGGAGAGCGGCTAGAGCCGGTTGCCGGCGAACCGTTATTGCCAAATGTTTTGCAGGACGATCAGCCGGTGTCTCTGCTTAAATTCTTTGCGACTGATTCCGCGGAGAAATTCAGATTGATGGGAACGCGGTTTTTGGGGATTGCGGTTAACGATGTCACTCATGTTGATTTGAAAGAGTAGAGCGTGCTGCGCACGGAAAACGGACGAATGCGTCCGTTCCCACGCGGGAACGGTATGCCGGCGGGACGGGGACGACGTGGGACGGGAGTCGCTCCATTAACTTGGGGCGAGAGCTTAGTAAAGGTGGAAGTTAACTTCGACGTTGATTTGCACGGCGACGGGCTTGCCATCCTTCATGGCAGGTTCGAATCGCCAGTTTTTTACGGCTTCAATTGCTTTTTCGTCAAGGCCCAAGCCTAGGGTTCGAGACACACGGATATTCTGCGGCTTTCCATCTGGGCCAACCACCAGCCACAATACTACTGTGCCCATGTGCTTGACCTTGCGGGCTTCCTCTGAGTACTCAGGGTCGGGCTGATAAATTACTCGGGGCGCCGATACGCCGCCACCAACGCGGTAAGCTCCGCCTCCGGTGCCGCCGCCGTGGCCGGCTCCGAATCCTGGGCCTTCGCCGACTCCTACTCCACCGCCGCTACCGGAGCCGATACCACCGCCGGAGCCGGTGCCATTTGACGGTACCGATGGTAGATGGGAAAGCGGGTCGCCGAGTTCAGGCATGTTGGGCTGCTGGAGGTGGACCTGGGGCGGAACTACGATCGTCGGAGGAACTTCGAGCTTGGGCTTTTGATTCGGCACCACTGCCATGGGCGGTGTGATCTGTTCCAGGGACTGCTTGGGGAGGCGTCCCTGTGATGCTTGCAGTTTGCTACGATCGCCTCCGCCTCCACCTCCGCCGCTCACTTTTTTCGAAGGCTCCAAAACCGGGATGTCATCGGGAGAAATCAAAACGACGGTTTGCTGCGGTTTCGCCACGTCAACGATTCTTTTTCCAAGGTAGGTGGCTAGGATGATGGCGAGTACGGCCAATATGTGGACGATGGTTGAACCCATCGCGCCACGCCTCTTGTAATCGTAAAAACCCCAGATATCCCTGACTGGGACCGGCTTGGAGGTGAGAACCAGGGGAGGAAGTTTCTTGGGGAAGAAAAATTCGTCGACATTCCGGAACAGGGATCGCCAGATCGGCTCGTCGAGGGTCTGATTGTGCAGGAGCAGATGCAACTCGGGCTCCTGCGCTGGCGTCGACGAAGTTTGCGGTGTTTCCAATTCAGCCATATGTTCCCGAGCGATCACCCAAGTTCGAACAACTGGTGACTGTGATTTAGATGCGTGAGAACTTGTTCCAAGCTCGTCAAATCTTAAGCTTGTTAAATCCAACCTTGTTAAAACGAAGGCTCGAAACGAGAACGTGCCTTGCGGCCGGAACCCATAGCGTAATCATTTATCGTGTAATCGACCCGACCAAAGTTCCCTTTATTTTGATGCTTGAAGAGTTCAATCTATTGAAAATTGTACACGTTTTTTTTGGACCGGGCGCAGTACTTCTTGAATTCGCTGGCTGAATTCTCGATCCATGGCCGCCTCGCTCAGGGCTCCCTATATAATTAAAGATTCAATCAGTTGGGAGAACGTTGCCAGTGCCGATGGAGCTGAAATCTACTATTAATTTGCCCAAAACCGGCTTTCCGATGAAGGCCGGACTGCCCCAGAATGAGCCCAAAATTCTGGCTCGGTGGGAAGAACAGCGGATCTACGACCGCATCCGCGAAGTGCGAAAAGACGCCCCCACCTACGTGCTGCACGATGGGCCTCCGTACGCCAACGGACCCATTCACTTGGGCACGGCGATGAATAAATGCCTCAAGGATTTCATCGTGAAGTCGAAAAACATGGCCGGGTTCGATTCTCCCTATGTTCCGGGGTGGGATTGCCACGGGCTGCCGATTGAAATCAAAGTTGACCAGATGCTCGGGGGCAAAAAATTGCAGATGGCGGCGGTAGATGTGCGCGCCGAATGCCGCAAGTACGCTGAAAAGTTTCTCGATTTGCAGCGCTCCCAGTTCAAGCGCATTGGCGTTTTTGGGCGCTTTGATAATCCTTATTCGACGATGACGCCGCAATATGAAGCGGCGGTGCTTGGCATTCTTTATCGGTTCCTCGAAAATGACTTCGTCTATAAAGGCTTGCGACCGGTGTACTGGTGCATGTTCGATGAGACGGCGCTGGCGGAGGCCGAAGTTGAATATGAAAAGCACACCAGCCCGACGGTGTGGGTGAAATATGTATTCGCGGGCGATCCGGCTTCGATTGATCCGGCTCTTAGAGGCAAGAAAGTTTCTACCATCATCTGGACGACGACTCCATGGACGCTGCCGGCGTCGATGGCGGTGGCGTTTCATCCCGAGGAAGAATACGTGGCGCTCGAACAGGGCGATGACGTTTTTATTGTCGGCGCCCGGCTCGCGACTGCAGTGCAAGAAAAGACAGGATTGCAGGCAGCGCGGGAGATCGCGCGTTTTCTCGGCCGCAAACTGGAGTACGCCGAGTTCCGGCATCCTTTTCTCGATCGCAAAATTGTCGGGGTGCTGGCCGATTACGTCACTATGGATCAAGGCACCGGAGTGGTGCATACCGCGCCCTCGCATGGCGCGGAAGATTTCTTCACCGGGCAGAAATACAAGATCGATCTCACGTGCAATGTGGACAAGGCGGGAATTCTCCGCAATGGCCTCTCGGAATATGAAGGCAAGCGTGTGTTCGATGCCAATGCTCCGATCATTGCGTTGCTGAAAGAGCGCGGCGTTTTGCTGCATTCCGAAACGATGGAGCATTCGTATCCGCATTGCTGGCGCTGCCACAATCCGGTGATCTATCGCGCCACGGAGCAGTGGTTCATCGGCATGGAGACGCCGATGAAGCCCCCACCGAAGGGCGCTTCTCCGAACGAAACCAAGGGCGAAACCATGCGCAGCCGCACGTTGCACGAGATTGCCAAAGTGAAGTGGGACCCGGCGTGGGGCGAGGAACGCATTTCGAACATGATCGCCACGCGGCCCGACTGGTGCATCTCGCGGCAGCGGGTATGGGGAGTTCCGATCGCTGTATTCTTGTGCGACGAGTGCGGCAAGCCGGTGAACGATCCGCATATCAATCGCAAAGTGGTGCAGTTCATTGCGCAGCATGGCGCCGATGCCTGGTACACACCCGAGGCGGATGCCATTCTTACGTCTGGCCACAAGTGCGCTCACTGCGGCGCGACGACGTTCAAGAAAGAAACCGACATTCTCGATGTGTGGTTCGAGTCGGGATCAAGTCACGCCGCTGTGCTTGGCCACGAGCCGAATTTGCCATGGCCTGCCGATCTTTATCTGGAAGGCGGTGATCAGCATCGTGGATGGTTTCACTCGTCGCTGCTGTGCGCCATCGGGTACGAAGGCAGCGCTCCGTATCGCATGGTCGCGACCAGCGGGTGGACGCTCGACGAGCAGGGGCGCGCCATGTCGAAATCGCTGGGAAACACGGTTGATCCGGTGGAGATCGCGGATACGCTGGGCGGCGAGATCGTGCGCATGTGGGTGGCGTCGGTGGATTTTCGCGAAGATGTTGCGTGCTCTCCGCAGATCATGCAGCGGGTCGCGGGAATCTATCGCGACATTCGCAACACGTTTCGATTTATTCTCGGCAATCTCGCGGGATTTGACCCTGAGAGAGATGCGGCCGGATTTGGGGAGTTGCAGCCCATCGATCAGTACATGCTGCGGCAGGCGGTCGACGTGTCGGCGGACGTGCAACGCTCTTATGAAGAGTTTGCGTTCCACAAGATTTACCACCGCGTCAATAATTTTTGCGGTGTCGAATTGAGTGCGTTTTATTTCGACGTATTGAAAGACCGGCTCTACACTTCTGCTCCGAGATCGGTGTCGCGCCGCGCTGCGCAAACGGCGATCTGGCGTATCGGCGAGGCGCTGGTGCGGTTGCTGGCTCCCATCATGAGCTTTACCTGCGAAGAGGTCTGGCAGTATCTGCCGCAGGTTGCGGGAAGGCTGGAGAGCGTGCATTTGACGACCTTTCCCGAGAGCAAAGATTTGCTTGGCGAGGAAGAAGCGGCGGTCGCGGTCGATGCGAAACAAATGGAAGAGTGGAAGACGATTCGCGCGGTTCGCGAAACCGTGTTGAAAGCGCTGGAAGAGGCGCGCAACCAGAAGTTAATCGGCGGCAATCTGCAGGCGCAAGTTACGTTGACTGCCGGCGATCCGGTGTTTTCGGTGCTGCAACGTTTCAAAAACGACCTGCGCTACTTCTTTATTGTCTCAGCCGTCGAACTGAAAAAGGGGGCGGGCAACGGCGACGCTCCTGTAGCGGTGCAGGTGAGCAAAGCTCCGGGAGAGAAATGCGAACGCTGCTGGAATTTTTCGACGCACGTAGGCGAGGACAAAAAGTATCCGACGGTGTGCGAGCGCTGCAGCGCGGTGCTTAAGGAAATTGAAGGCGGAAGCTGAGGCGACTCGCGGCGTTGCGATGATGCGCTGCTAACTGCAGATCCCTCGCTCCGCTCGGGATGACAAGATTAAGAGGGTTAGAGCCAAAGGGCGAGCCTGGCTGTTGAAAAAACATTTTGGTCATGCGT
>Ga0182024_10015041_pt1 | contig 14882 bp, 9 predicted proteins | sample P32metaG_FD_120480 | JGI IMG/M metagenome (GOLD analysis project Ga0182024, IMG submission 120480) | Permafrost microbial communities from Stordalen Mire, Sweden - P3-2 metaG (Illumina Assembly) | ecosystem: Environmental > Terrestrial > Soil > Wetlands > Permafrost | place: Sweden: Stordalen... | reverse complement strand
TTTGCGACTGCTGAAACGTGGAACTTCGGGCTCTGTGCAACGAGGTCCCGCGAACCCCGCCAGGCCCGGAAGGGAGCAACGGTACCGGGAATACCTCGGGTGCCGCAGATCACCCGAAGTTCCGCTTTTCTTTTTTGTGCACGGCGTAATTCCCGCAGCCCGGAGTCATTCCTCTCCATGAACTATCAGGTTATTGCCCGCAAGTGGCGCCCGCAAACCTTCAAAGACCTTGCCGGACAAGAACACGTAACCGGGACACTGGCTAACGCCATCAAAAACGACCGTGTCGCTCACGCTTACATATTTTCTGGCGCACGCGGGGTGGGAAAAACGACCGCTGCGCGGATCCTGGCCAAGGCGCTGAATTGCATAAGCGGACCGACGCCGGAACCTTGCGGAGTGTGCGATTCGTGCCGTGAGATCGCCGCCGGCACCTCGCTGGATGTGATTGAAATTGACGCCGCTTCCAACCGCGGCATCGATCAGATTCGCGAATTGCGAGAGATGGTCCGATATGCGCCGGCGGCTTCGCGCAGCAAGGTCGTAATTCTGGACGAAGCGCACATGTTGACCCCTGAGGCTTCCAACGCGCTGTTGAAAACCCTGGAAGAACCGCCCGACCGCGTGATTTTCGTGATGGCTACCACGGAGCCCGAGGCCCTCGCAGACACCATTCGCTCGCGCTCGCAGCATTTTCATTTTCGGGCGCTGACCTTCAGCGAAATCACCGCCCGGCTTCAAAAGATCGCGCAAAAAGAGAATCTGCAGATCGATGCCGGCGCGCTGGCAGTCATTGCGCGCATGGCGGAAGGCAGCATGCGCGATGCGTTGTCGCTGCTGGAACAGGCGCGCGCATATTGCGGCGAAGTCATCGCGGACAAAGAGGTGCGGGAACTGCTGGGCGTGGTACCCGACGATGCTCTTACGGAATTGGTGCATGCCATAGCCGAAGGATCGGCCGATCGCGCACTGGGACTGATTCATGCCTTTCTGAAAGAAGGGCGCAACCTGCAACACTTTTGCCGTGAAGCCATCCGGCACATGCGCAATCTATTGATTGCCAAGGTGTGCGGAGCAAATTCGGACTTGATCGCGGCGACTCCTGACCAACGCCCAGGGTTGGCGGAAGCGGCGGCGCTTTTCAGCGAAGAAGACCTCACCCGATTTTTCCAGATTTTGCTGCAGACCGACGATGATTTGCGGCGCAAGCCCGATGCGCGGGTACACCTGGAAATGGGCTTGTTGCGCTTGATCAACGCTGCGCGACTGGCCCCGCTCGAAGAATTGCTGACAGAAATAAAGTCAGGAACGGGCGGCGGACCGTCGAATACTACGCCACCGCGGCGTGCGGCGGCGGCGGCCGGAGGAGCGGCGAACTTATCGGCGCGAGGGATATCCTCCGGGATCGCCTCATCCTTTAGCCCGCAATCTCCCAACGTAAGCGCAGGTTCGACCGCTCCGGTGCCTCCGAGAGCGTTGTCATCTGACGGCGCGTCGCCTGCGGTAAAACCAACGGGGATAAATCCATCGGCAATCCGTTTGAATGCGGTGGCGGCCCCGAATGCATTTGAGATGGCCACCGGTCAAGCGGTGCTTGCGAGTGCGCGTGCGGCGTTAATTGCTGCCGCTGTCCCCATCACAAATGCAGCCGCAGCGGCGGGAACTGCTCCCGCTTTTGCGCCATCCGCTTCGCCCGCAATTCCAAGCGCGTTTACGGCGGCCGCATCGACGCCTATCGAGACGAAGCCTGCCAACGAAGTTACGGCTCCCCGCGAGCCCGAGGCCATCAGCGATGATCTTGCAAGTGAGAATAATCTCGAAACAATTCGGGGCGACTTGCGGCTCGACGGCATTACCGCGCAGCAAGTATCGGAAATAAAATCGGCCATTCAGGCCAAGCAAAAATTTCTTGGCGAATTGCTGGAGCACGCCACCGGCTGGGAACTGGCCGGCGCGGAACTTAAACTTTTGTTCCCGGTGAAAGATAAATCTTTCGCGGAAATGCTGGAAGGCCGCGACTCTCTGGAAAAGCTGCGTGGCGTTTCAAGCAACGTGCTGGGCCGTCCGCTACGCGTGTGTGCTAGACTCGAATCCGGTACGAATCCGGCGGCCACTTCGCGCGCGGGTTCCGAAGCGGAGGAGTTGCGGGCCAACTTTGAAGGCGACCCGATGGTGCGATCGATTTTGCAGCGCTTTGGTGGCAAGCTCAGTGAAGTAAGACGGCCGTGACCGGCCTAATAGGAATGAACTGATGGAAGTCAACGCTCTCCAACAGATGCTGTCGAAATTCCGGCAATTGCAGGACGACCTGCAGCGCCAGGTGAATTCCGTCAACGTGGAAGCCTCGGCTGGCGGCGGCATGGTCAACGTAAAGATGAATGGCCAGAAGCAAATCGTGGAAATTCGCATCGAGCCGGAGATTTTTGCCGGCAAAGATCAGGAAATGTTGCAGGACCTGGTGCGCGCCGCTGTGAATGAAGCCTCTCGCCGCGTCGACGAAGAATTGGCCAGCCAGATGAAAAACCTGGCGGGCAATGTTCCGGGGATGTCCGGCCTGAAAATTCCCGGGTTGTTTTAATTTCTCCGTTCGCACCTCCTTCTCAGCAACAATTCAATTTAGAAATGAAAATTTAGAAGCGCGGAAAGGCCTGGTTTGCGCCGCAGCGCGCGCTGTGCTACACATCAGAGATGCCTGATTTTGCCGCGCCTGTAGAACGTCTGATCGATCAGTTGAAACACCTTCCGGGAATTGGCCGGAAAACAGCCCAGAGATTAGCGTTTCATTTGCTGCGCAGCTCGCCCGAAAACGCTCTCGCACTGGCAGACGCCATTCGCGACGCGAAAGAAAAGATCCGGGAATGCTCCACGTGCCACAACCTTACCGACACGGATCCGTGCCTGTACTGCGTGGGGCCTACCAGAAACCACCGCACTATCTGCGTGGTGGAAGAAGCGCACAACATCATGGCCATCGAGAAAACCCGCATGTACTCGGGCATGTACCACGTACTGGGTGGCTCGCTGTCGCCCCTCTCTGGCCGCGGCCCCGAGCAACTGAAAATCAAATCACTGATTGAGCGCCTGAAGGGTGGCGGCATTGAAGAAATCATAGTAGCCACCAATCCGACCGCAGAGGGCGAGGCGACCGCGGTCTACATGTCTAAGCTCCTCAAACCCTTGGGCGTAAAGGTCACGAGGATCGGGGTCGGGATCCCGGTTGGCGCAGATTTGGAGTATGCCGATGAAGTCACGATGTTGAAAGCCATGGAGGGTCGACGCGAGCTATAGTCGCGTGTAAGCATCATCGAATGAGGCGATTCGTTATTTGGAACTGTTAGTACTGGTAGGACTCTATAGCCAAGCAACGCGATTGAGTATAAAGTTTGTTTTCTGCGATGTCCCCCGGCAAGGAGGTGCGCTATCCCTCAGGCGCACTACGTTGCGTTTTCGATCCGACGAAAAGCTTTGTCCAGCTTGAGAGCCAGCGTTGCGGGAGTTCGTCTCGAGCGTGCTTTATTCAGATGACTTGTGCACTGGAAACGAATCCAAAGATGGATCGGTTTTCTGCGCCGCACCGAGCGAGCCGGCAATGAAACCGCAAGTGTTACCAAAAAATTAGATACGGTGCGCGAACCCGGGAGTTTAAAACGAGCAATGGACGAAATTAGCCACAATTTATCCGAGGGAACAAGCGAAATGCCGCCTCAGGCGGTGGGAAGCAGCGCTGCGGAGTTACGGAAACGTCGAAGCACGCGCATCGTGCAGGCGGTGCCGCTGGCGGTCACCGGAGTGGATGCTATCGGTCGGCCTTTTACCGAGCACACTTCTTCGCTGATCATCAATTGCCACGGCTGCCGCTATCAGTCAAAACATTATGTTTTGAAAAATATGTGGGTGAAGCTGGAAGTTCCCCATCCCGAGTCCGGTCAACCCTCGCGAGTTGTGCGCGGGCGAGTAGCTTGGATCCAGCGTCCGCGAACCGTTCGCCAGCTCTTTCAGGTGGCCTTGGAACTGGAAACGCCAGGCAATGTCTGGGGTATCGCCTTTCCGCCGGAAGATTGGTTCGCCTTTCCGGAGATACCGCAGCAACAAAGCCAACATTTGGGGGCGCCATTGGAAGGTCAGCCGAACGAGCTTGAGCATCACGAAGGCACCGTCGCCAACGCAGCGTCCGGCGGAACGTCTCCTGGCGAGCCGGAGATGGCCGGCAATCTAAATGTCAGCGACAACTTGAGGACCTTTCCTTCTCCTACGAGCACCACGGATGCTTCACTGCAACTGGCGCGGCAATTGGCTCGGTTGGTAGCCGATGCCAAACAGCAAATTCAGGCGGCGGCTCGAGAGGCGGCCAGTCAGGCCGTAGCAGCCGAACAGCGTGCATCTTTTGAACAGTGGGAACAGAAGTTTGCGGCCGCGCGCAAAGAGGTAAGCAACGAAGCCGCGCGCTTGATCGAAAAAATCCAGCAGGAAACCGAGAAACATGCGCAAGCGTCCAGCGCCGCGGCGGCGGAAGCGATGCGGACGGAGTTGCCTCGCTGGCTGGCGCCCCAACTCGAACAGCTGACGCGCGAGATGACTGCGCAACTTTCGCGCGAAGGCCTGGCCCAGCGTGAACAACACATTGAGCAACTCAAGTCCAGCGGCGAAAATCTAGTGGCGTTGTTCAAGGAAGCGGAAGAAGTCGCGGCGCGGCTGAAGACCCAAGCGGATGAGATTGAAGCGCGGCTGCTGTCGGAAGCTGAGACCGTCGGCCGGGCTCAAGCGGAAGCGCTTCGTTTGCGCGAAGAAACCAGCACGAATCTGTCTATGCAGGCGGAAGAAACCGAAGCGCACATCGCGGAGCGCGCGGATGCCGTAGCACGCACCATGGACGAAGCTGCGCGTGTGCGCGAGGAAGCTCTGGTCCGGCTCAAAGCGCAAGCGGAGCAGATCGAAAATCGCATTGCGGACGTGGCCGCTCGCGCGGTGGAACAGACCAATCGCCTGCGAGACGAAACCGTTGCCTCCCACTGGCAGACTCTGCGCTCGGCTGCCGATGACGTTCAGCAGCAAGTGAAGGCCGCGCTTTCCGCAGCGCGACAGGACTGGGATGAACACCTCAACAAAGAGATTGAACACGCCCAGGAGCGCTGGCACAGCACGATTGAAAGTACGCTGCCACAGGCTCAGAACCGCGCGGTAGGTGATTTGGAAGAACGCGGGCACGAATTATTCACGCGTTTGCAAAGCGAAGCCGCCAGTCACGCCTTGACGTTGAAGGAACAGGCGGCCGGAGCCTCCACGGAACTGGAGAGCCGCCTGCTTGGCCTGCGCGAATCGCTGCAGGAATCTTCCGAGCGTTTGGAGTTCGCCCTGGCGCGCGCAACGGAGTCCTCGGCTACCCTGGAACATTTTTCGAGCCGCCTCGGAGTACTTCACGAACAAGCACTGGTAGGGTTCCACACGCAACTCGATGACGTGCTGAGCTTGCATCGCAATGAACTGCATCGCAGGTCGGAATCGCTGTTTGATGAGATTGCTTCGCGAATCAAACTGGCGTTCGACGACGCCAGCTTGCGCGCGGCCGGAGATTTCGACGAGCGCATCGCCGCCATCGTCGCTCCGCATGTGCAGCGCACCGAGGAATCCATTCATCGCATGGCCGGGGGACGCGTGTTGTTGGATGCGGCGCTGGCCATGCAACAGGACCGCATCCGCACGGTTGCCGATGAAGCATTTGCCGAGTCGCTCTCGAGATTCAGAGAAAACCTCGGCAGCGCGGAACAGTTACTCGACGAGGCTTCGCGGGGAGTGACGGTCCGCAACATCGCGGAGATGGAAGAAAAACTCAGCGACATCAAGCATCAGGCCATTCAGGATGTTTTCAAGTCGGCGGAGTGGTACGAGAAGAAAGCTCAGACGCACATTCAGAATGTGACCGAAAAAGCGGTCGAGCAGGCCGGAGCGCAGCTGCGCGACAAAGCGGGGGAAATTTCCGGCACGTTCGCAAGCGAACTGGACAACTCCAGCCGTAATTTTGTGGGTCACACCCAGTCGCAGATGGAAGACGCCGTGCGAGACGCGTTCAAACGTGCGCGCGGGTTGTTTTCCGAAGCGTCGGAGACCACCAGCGCGGCATTCACCGACGAAATTCAGCGAACCGGCCGGCAGGAGCTTCAAGGATTTGAAGAAGAGTTGCAAAAATCGGTGGAGCAGGCTCGCGCGGAACTGGACGGAGCGCGCCGTGAACATTCCGAGAAGGTTACCGCGGAGCAGGAAGAATTTTTGCGGCGCTTCCAGACGGAGATGAATAAAGCGTTGGAGTCTGGGATGAGCGACGCACACGCCAAGGTAGAGTCGAGCTTCTCGCCGTTACTGGATGCCTGGAAGGTGATGACCGACCGCCACCAGGTGGAGTTGCGCAACGTGTACACCAAGATCGGCGAGCAGGCTACCGAAGCGCATCGGACTCGCCTGGAGAATGTTTCGAACCAGTGGATGCTCGCAACGATAACCTCTCTGGATCGGCAGTCTCGCGACGTGGTGGCGAGTATTTCCGAGACTGCCGAAGAAAAACTGCGTGAGACGTGCACACAGGTGTTCGCCGGAATTGGCGAAACTTTGCAGGAGCGCTTGCAGCAGATTGCTCGAAATTTGACGGTTCCGGTGGATCCTAATATTCGCTCCCGGACGGCAACAAGCGGGAACTAAACGCCCCTTGCCAAGCCGCTGTTGCTATACAGGCCAGTCATCGGGAACCCGGGCTTGGAACTTCTGCCCCCAGTTTGAACCCGATTCGCCTCCCACCTGACTCCCCAGTATAATGTGAGTGTTCCTCTCATTATGGCTAACCGGGCATACCTGCGCGTTTGGACGCGCGATTTCTCTGCAGAGACGATGATTGCCGAATTCGCGCGATTTCTGACCAGCGCGCCCCTATCGGCTTCCATGAATACTTTCGCGGAATTAACCGTCCAACCTGTGGACGCCACCGAAACACCCGTGGCTTCCTGGGATATCCGTGCCCAGCCATACGGTCCGGCGGAGGTCGCGGCGCTGGCATTGCAGCATTTGAATGTCGACAGCGCCTATATCGCGACAGGCCAGTGGGACCTTTGGGAACTGAATGTCGAGAGCTTGAAATGGCAGCACTCGCCGCAACCCCTGGTGCTGACCTGCAACGGGATGGAGTATGACAACGGAATTGCCGCCACGGACGGACATTTTGTCGCCGATCTCGGCTTCGAACATTTTTTCACCGGGCACGCTGGCCTTCTGGCTCCCGGAAAGGCCAGTAATCCGTTTGATTCATCCGACCACCCGGTGGAGCACACCTTTCGCAGGTGGATGACAGCGGGTGGGAACCTGAAGGAATATCACGCAAAGACGCGAGAAAACATCCAACAGCTGTTTAGGTGGGTGGAAGCGATTCAAACCGCGTTGCCAGTCGAGCGCAGTGAGTTGTGGTCTGAGGGCGAAGAGAATTTTGAAGCGCGGCTGGACGCTATTCTGGCGCAGCGGTGAAAAAGACCGTTCCATAAGCAGCGGTAGAGAGTTTTCGGTACAGCAGATAGAATTGACCCGGAATGAATTCTTGGCTCCGCATCGGGACGCTGAGACAGAAACCGAGCCGCTGGTGACAGAGGAGCCGCTACTTTGACGAAAACTCTCTCGTTGGGCAACGACCCGTTGGCCCGAAGAAAAGCCCGAAGAAAAGAACGATTGCGCAGAAGTCTGTTTTCTGGCGCCCTTGCCGCGCTGGTACTTGCCAGTGTGGGCTTGAGCAGCTGCGGGACGGAAGCGCCAAAGCCGGCCGCCGAACCTGCTGTCGAAGCTAAACCAGCCGCGCCTGCGGTTCCTGATGAGGTTCAGGATGCTGCCAAAACGCTTCTGGGAAGCGATGCGCAGGTGTTGCTGTTCGGAGATTTGGCCAAAAATGGGAAGCGCCAGTTCCTCGCCGCCAATGTCGTTCCCAAGACGCCCAAAAATAATGTGCCCGGCACGATCATCACCCGAGCGGTGATTGCCCAGGAAGATGACGGCAAGTGGACGGAAATAATGCGCTGCGACGAACATCTGAAAAATACCAAGGGCTATTTGGGTAACACGCCGCTGGACACCATTACCGGCTGGCGCTTGCAATTCGAACAAAGCGATGAAAAAGGTTTGCAGCTTTATTTCACGCCGTTGAAAGTTAACGGCGACACGCATGTTTTGCCGGTCGGAGTGCGCTGGAATCCCGCGACCAACCGCTACCAATCGTTGGATAACACCTATGAGAAATTCCTGAAGGAATCGACGCAACTGGAAAATGTGAGGTCCACGTTGCGATGAGCGCAGCGGCCACAACCAGCGCGGCGCTGGGGACGCAATCCGCACCCAAAGCTCCGCCTAAAGTTTCCGCGTGGAAGAATCTGCGCGGCCTCTTGCCCTATTTGAAGCGCTACACCGGCGGCCTCAGCCTCGGCCTGTTTGCATTGGCGCTCATGGGAATTGTAGGCAATGTCGTGCCGCTCGCGACGGGCATCATCATTGATGTGCTGTCAGGCAGCGCCCGCCCGTTCTCAAGGGGCTCTGCCGCCGGCCCGCTGCCGGCTTCATGGCTGAGCCGCATGGTTCCGTACTACCAGCCCCACAGCCGCCACACTTTGGCGATTTACTGTCTGTTGCTGGTCGGATTCATCGCGCTGAAGGGGCTTCTGTCATTTTCCACACGGTGGATTCTGATCGGCGTGTCGCGCGACATTGAGTTCGATATTCGCAACGATCTGCTTGATCGCTTGCTGATCCTGGAACCCGAATTTTATGTGCGCAACCGCACTGGCGAATTGATGTCGCGAGCCACCAACGACTTGAATGCCGTGCGCATGGTTCTGGGTCCGGGAATCATGTACAGCGCCACCACGCTAGTCACGATGTTGATGGCCATCGTGTTGATGTTCAAGCTCTCGCCTTCGCTGACCATGTGGGTTTTGTTGCCCGTGCCCGTTGTCGCCCTCGTCGTCCGCCACTTTGGAAAAGTGATACACGAACTCTACGAAAAGATTCAGGCCTCGCTCGCGGCCCTTTCCGTAAAAGTGCAGGAAAACTTGTCCGGTGTGCGCGTGATTCGCGCTTACGCGCAGGAAGATGCGCAAATTCGCGCGTTTGATGAGCCCAATCGCGAGTACGTAGCGCGCAACGTCAAATTGATTCGCACTTGGAGCATGTTCATGCCCTCGCTGCAGGCGCTGATCGGCACAACGTTTTTGATCGTGCTTTGGAAGGGCGGCTATTTGTTTTTGCGCAATCAGCTTTCACTGGGCGGCCTGGTTTCGTTTTCCAATTTTTTGACTTTGCTGGTGTGGCCCATGATCGCTTTGGGATGGGTGACCAATATCTTTCAGCGTGGTGCGGCTTCCATGGGCCGGTTGACTTACATCCTCAACGCGCAGCCTCGGATCGATGATCGCGATGCCACTGTTCCGGCGAATCGAGAAGTTCGGGGCGAAATCGAATTTCGCGACTTGTCGTTTACGTACCCAACGCTTTTGTCGGGAGACGGGAATGTTGGCAGCGCGTCCGCCAACGGAACACCCGCGAAGGCCGCTTCAAACGGAACCGAGGCCAGCGCAAACGCAAGCCATCCCACGCTCAGCCACATAAATTTACGCATCCCCGCGGGATCAACCGTGGCCATTATCGGCCCGACCGGCTGCGGAAAAACAACGCTCGCGGCGCTCGTGTCGCGCTTATGGGATGCCCCTGCGGGCGAATTACTGATTGATGGCCGGCCGATACGCGAATGGCCGCTGGAAACGCTGCGTCGCGCGATTGGTTACGTACCACAGGACACCTACCTTTTCGGCGATACTCTGGGCGAGAATATCGCCTTTGGACTGCCTGAATATGATCCCGAGCGCGTGCGCGAGGCCGCGGAAGTAGCCAATCTGGAAGGCGACATCGAGGACTTCGCGGAAAAGTACGAAACGGTCGTGGGCGAACGCGGCATCACCTTGTCTGGCGGCCAGAAGCAGCGCACCGCCATTGCTCGTGCGCTGGTGCGCGACCCGCGAATCTTGATTCTCGACGATTCCCTCTCTGCCGTGGATACCCAAACGGAAGAACGCATTCTTTCGCGTTTGCGCGGAATCATGGCCGGGCGCACCACGATATTGATTTCTCACCGGACTTCGACAGTGCAGGAAGCCGACCAGATCGTGGTGTTACGCGACGGGCAGATTATTGAACGTGGCAAGCATGAAGAGTTGCTGGCCCGCGGTGGCTATTACTCCGATCTGTATCACAAGCAATTACTGGAAGAAGAACTCGAACGCGCATGAGTACTCAGCACGAAGAAGAGGCACTCGGAAAAGCATACGATTCCCGGCTGATGCGCCGGTTGATGGAATACATGCGCCCGTACAAATTGCGCGTGATTCTGGCGCTGGCCTTAACGCTGGCCGTTACTCCATTGGAGTTGGCGCCACCGAAGCTGTTTCAGGTCGCCATCGATCGCTATCTGGAACCTGCCGCGCATCACGGGCTAAGCGTAGCTGTGGCGCGCCATGGTTTGGTGCTGATCAGCCTGATTTATCTCCTGGTTTTATTTTTTGATTTCCTCGCGCAATACGTGCAGATCCGCATCATGCAACGCGTCGGACAGCAAACCATGTACGACATGCGCCAGGAAATTTTTGGGCATATCCAGCGCCTGTCGATGAGCTACTACGACAAGAATCCGGTGGGCCGGCTGGTCACGCGTGTAACCACCGACGTGGATGCACTGAACGATTTGTTTGCCGCCGGCGTGGTCACCATGATCAACGACTTTTTTCTGCTGGCGGTCATGGCTGGTTTGCTTTTGTACCTGGATTGGCGTCTGGCTCTGGCCGCGCTGGCAGCCCTCCCTCTCATCTTGTTGGTCACCTTTGTATTTCGACAATTTGTCCGCGAAGCCAACCGTCGCATTCGCACCGCCATTGCGCGCATCAATGCCTTCCTGCAGGAATACATTTCCGGCATGAGCATCGTGCAGGTCTTCAATCGCGAACGCCGCGCGCGCGTCGAGTTTATCAAGCGCAACCGGGATCACATGCTGGCGTACAAGGACGCCATTCTGGCGTTTGCGCTTTTCTATCCCACCGTTGAGTTTCTCGGTGTCGCGGCCATTGCGCTGATCTTGTGGGTTGGCGGTATCAGAATTCTTTCCCCTACGCACACATTGACGGTCGGCGTCCTAGTAGCCTTCATGCAGTATGCGCAGAGATTTTTTCGGCCTATCCAGGACCTTAGCGAAAAATTCAATATTTTGCAGTCGGCCATGGCCGCTTCGGAGCGCATTTTCAAGCTTCTGGATGAACCGGTGACGATTTCCAGCGATCCCAAGGCCGTCCCGTTGCGCGATCCGCGCGGCGAAATTGAGTTCCGCAACGTGTGGTTTTCTTATAAGCACTCGGAAGAGCCCAAGGATGAAGATTGGGTTCTGCGCGACGTCTCTTTCCGGGTTCTGCCGGGACAAACCATGGCCATTGTGGGCCACACCGGCGCGGGCAAAACCACTCTAATTTCCCTGTTGTTGCGCTTCTATGACATTCAACGCGGGCAGATTCTGCTGGATGGTATCGACATTCGCGCGATCCAGTTGCAGGACCTGCGCCGCCAATTCGGCATCGTGTTGCAGGATCCCTTCCTATTTTCCGGCACCATCGACTCCAATGTGCGTCTGGGAACGCCGGGCATTGATCGCTCGGCTGTCGAGCATGCCGTCAAAGAAGTGGGACTGGGCGATTTCATTCGCGCGCTGCCCAGCGGAGTTGATACTTCCGTGAACGAACGCGGCTCGACGCTTTCCGTCGGACAACGGCAGCTCATCAATTTTGCCCGGGCGCTAGCGCACAATCCGAGATTCCTGATTCTCGACGAAGCCACCTCCAGCGTGGACACCAAAACCGAGTTGCTAATTCGTGAGGCTCTTGACCGCTTGCTGTCCGGACGCACCGCGCTGGTCATTGCGCATCGCCTGAGCACCATCCAGCACGCCGACTGCATTCTGGTGTTCCACAAAGGCCGGCTGCGTGAGCAAGGCGCTCACCAGGAACTGCTGACGCAGCGCGGGATTTATTACCGGCTTTATCAGCTGCAATACAAAGAGCAGGAACTGCACTTGCCGGTGGCCTCCGCTGATCCGTCGGCGCTTTCTTCTCCCATTCAGGCTAATGACTGAGCCTGCCCCGCTCATTGTAAGATCAGCCGCGGTCGCGACCACTTCCTCACCTGCGTCTTCCATACTTACATGACTCCTACGCCCATACTCCTCTCCGCTGGCGAGGCCTCCGGCGACATGTATGTCGCGCGTTTGGCAACGGCGCTGAAGCAACGCGCGGACGTCACGCTGTTTGGAATGGGTGGCCCGCAGATGCGCGCCGCTGGCGTTGAAACCGTTGTGGATTACGCGGAAGTATCGGTAGTAGGTATTACTGAAGTTCTAAAACGCTTGCCTTCCCTGCGTCAAGCGATGGCCCGTCTGGTGGATGAGGCCCACCGGCGGCGGCCTCCGTTGGCGATTCTCACCGATTTCCCAGGCTTTCATCTGCGGCTGGCGCGCAAGTTGTTTCCCATGGGCATTCGAAATATTTATTACATTTGCCCGCAATTCTGGGCGTGGCGCCCGTGGCGGGCCAACCTGGTGCGGCGCCGATTTGCGCTGGCGCTGTGCATTTTTCAGTTTGAAGAGCAATTTTACCGCGATGCGGGAGTAACGGTAAGGTTTATCGGGCACCCTTTGGTCGGCAATGTCAGGGCCAGCATGCCGACAGCGGAATTTTGCAAACAATACCAACTGGACCCGAGCAAACCCATCGTCACGATTCTGCCGGGCAGTCGCCGCGGCGAGATCGGTTATCACGGGCCCGTGCTCGGAGAAGCTGTCGCCCAGTTAAAAGCATCCGTGCCAAATATCCAGGTCGTGGTTGCGGTGGCGCCGGGTGTGCAGCGGACAGAGTTAGAGGGATCTTTTAGCGCCAGCCCGGTGAAGTTCGTGGCAGGCGCCACCTACGATGCTCTCGCGGCCGCCGATCTGGCCATCGTGTCGAGCGGCACTGCTACGGTGGAGGCAGCACTGCTCGGGAAGCCCATGATCGTGATCTATAAACTGTCGCCCATGACGGCGCGGCTGGCCAAGCCGCTGGTGCGTACGAAGTTCTTTAGCATGGTGAACCTGATCGCCGGCCGGGACGTCGTTCCGGAGTTGATTCAGGACGATTTCACCTCCGATCGTGTGGTCGCCGAAGCCACCTCGCTGCTTGGCGCATCCAAAGAAAGCGTTGAGAAGCTGAAAAAAATGCGGCGTGAGCTGGTCGAGGTAACACAATTGTTAGGGCCTCCGGGGGCGGTGGACAGAGCTGTGGACGCCATCGTGGTCCAGTTGCGTTTGGCGCAAAGCAACGCGAAGTGACAGGTTTGGTATCCTATTAGGTAGCGACGAGGCTGCGGTGGGCAAGACGGCGCACCGATTCCAATGAAAAATGTGAAAGGGGTTCGATGGCCCTTCGTAGGAGAGTTTTAAGGCCAACAGCGCGCTTGGCGGCGTGGTTGCCAGTGTTGTTATTGGCCAGTTCGGTACGCGCGCAGGTGCCGCGCCCGGTGGCGTTCATCGCTCAGGATTACGACGTTTCCGCTACGCTCGACACCGTGCGGCAATCCATTTCCGCAACCGCCAAGGTCGACCTCAAGGCGCTCGAAGTTTCCGGCAACGTACGCGTGGAGCTGCATCCCAACCTGGAAGTGCAGTCGGTGAAGACCGCCGACGGCAAGTCGGTGATTTTTGAGCGCGATCATCAGAACCCTTTGTTCGTGGTCGTAACCATCCCCAGACCGGTGGCGGCGGGCGACCATTTGTCGCTCACCTTTACATATAGCGGCTTGCTGGCCAACGAAGAAAACAGCCCGGTCCCCGGAGTGCGCGCGGCGGTAATCAATCACGATGGCGCGTTCCTGCTCTTGCCGGCCCGCTGGTTTCCGCTGACGGACTATCCCTCCAATCGCTATACAGGAACCTTTCATCTGAATGTACCCGACAGTTTTGCGGTCGCGGGTACGGGTAAGGCTTTAGCGCCCAGCCCTGCTCCCCCGGGAAAAAATCCGATCGACGGCGCGCGCATCATCTACAGTTTCGAATGCAAGAACCCCGCGCTCAACGGAACGTTTGTGGCGGGAAATCTTCAGTTGAATCCGCAGCAGGCGGAAGGCGTAAACGTGGCGGTCTATGCACCGCGCTCGGCCTCCGCAAACGCCGCCGATTTTGCGGCCTCAGTGGCGCGCTCCATGACCGTTTTTACCGACATGTTTGGGGCGTTGCCTGACCCTTCCCTGTCGATAATCCAGATACCGGACAACACCTTGCGTGATTTCTCCGGTCCGGGAGTGCTGCTGCTGAGCCAGCGTGCGTGGGACCCCAAAGCCAATGACCGCACCATCGCGCGGCTGGTCGCTTCGCAATGGTGGGGCAACGAAGTTTTACCTGCATCGCCAAACGATGTGTGGATCAGCGATGGTCTGGCGCGCTACTCCGAAGCGCTCTATGCGGAGCAAAATGCCGGCAAAGAAGCGGGCCTTCGAGCCGTCGATGAATTTGCAGTCGGCGCGCTGATGTTTGAAGACGCCGCGCCGATTGCGCAGGCTGCGCGTCTCGCTCCATATTCCGCGGACTACCGCTCGGTAGTGATGAACAAAGGCGCGATGATATTTCACATGGTGCGCGCGCAAATGGGCGACGTAGCCTTCAAATCGCTGCTGCACGATTTCTACACCAAGTACGAAGGCAAGAGCGCCACGATTGCGGACTTCGCCACGCTGGCGCAACAGCATGCCCAGGCGTCGGCGAAAAATGGCGAACCTCCTCCAGACCTGCGCGGCTTTTTTAC
>Ga0182024_10015040_pt1 | contig 14883 bp, 12 predicted proteins | sample P32metaG_FD_120480 | JGI IMG/M metagenome (GOLD analysis project Ga0182024, IMG submission 120480) | Permafrost microbial communities from Stordalen Mire, Sweden - P3-2 metaG (Illumina Assembly) | ecosystem: Environmental > Terrestrial > Soil > Wetlands > Permafrost | place: Sweden: Stordalen... | reverse complement strand
TGAATAAAATTCAATACTGGAGGCCTGAGGTATTTGTTGGTCTTTCACGCCCTTGGCGCGCGACACTTGACTCCACCCCGCCGGATACCGACCATCGGAATCCACACTTTATGAGCAGACAGTACAACAAAATCATCAAACGGAAACGCCGCCATGCCTATCTCAAGCGCCGGACGGCGGCAAAGAACGCCGCGGCAAAGGCCGCGACGAAATCATAGCCTGGAAAACGCCACGGGCGGGGGCAAGCGGCCGGAGCCGAGAGGATGAGCCATGCTCCCCGGCGTCCCTACGCGTAAGTCCCCGGGTCCGGCCATGACAACCGTCAGCCTAATTTCCCTCGGTTGCGCGAAGAATCTCGTGGATAGCGAGATCATGGTCGGCCATCTCCTGAAGGCCGGCATGCGGGTGATCCCCGAAGCGGAAAAGGCGGACGTTGTCATCGTCAACACCTGCTCGTTCATCGATTCGTCGAAAGAGGAATCGATCGGCCACATTCTCCGAGCCCACGAAAACCGCGGCCTGCGCAAGCAGCGGCGCGGGCAAAAGCTGATTGTCGCCGGTTGCATGTCCCAGCGCTTCGCAAAAGTCCTCCCCGGCGAGCTTCCCGAAGTGGACGCATTCATCGGTCTCGACCAGGTCACAAAGGTTGCGCCGATCATCGAGGAGATCCTGGCTCGGGGCAAAACGATCGGGGGCGCGCGCGCGGAAGGAGCCGGGCCCGCGAGCTTCGTCACCGCCCGCTCGACTTTCATCCCGGACTACGACACGCCGCGGTTCCGCCTCACGCCCAGGCACACCGCCTACATCAAGATCGCCGAGGGCTGCAACCATCCCTGCACGTTTTGCATAATTCCCCAGATCCGCGGGCGCCATCGCAGCCGCACGGTCGAAAGCGTCGTCGCGGAGGCGCGCCAGCTCGTCGCCGAAGGCGTGCGCGAGCTCAACCTAATCTCCCAGGACACGACATTCTTCGGCATGGACACCTGGGATCAGCGCCCAAGCCCGAAAACCCCCGTCGATTCCACCCGCGGAACCGCGCTGACGACCCTGCTGCGCGAGTTGAATTCAATCCCGGGCGACTTTTGGATTCGCATCCTGTACACCCACCCCGCGCACTGGAGCGATGAGCTCATCCGGACGATCGCCGAATGTCCAAAGGTGGCGCGGTATGTCGACATGCCGCTCCAGCATATCAGCGAACGAATGCTGTCGGCCATGCAGCGGGAGACCGGAGGCGGTTACATCCGCGATCTCGTGCAACGGATCCGCGCCGGAATACCCGGCATCGCCCTGCGCACAACGTTCATCGTCGGATTCCCGGGCGAGAACGAGGCGGATGTCGACGAACTTTCCACCTTTGTCCAGGAGACGAAATTCGAGCGCCTCGGCGTATTTCAGTATTCGCAGGAGGAAGGCACTCGGGCGGCGGGAATGACCACACAGGTCTCCGCCCGCGAGAAGGAGCGCCGGTGGCGCCGCCTTATGGCCCTCCAGAAGGAGATCGCAGCCGGCGTGAGCGCCCGGGAGGTCGGGCGCACGCTCAGGGTGCTGATCGAGGAACCGGGCGTCGCGCGCAGCGAGGCCGACGCGCCGGATATCGATGGCCGGGTCTATGTGGACCGGGAGCTGCCCGTCGGGGAATTTTCGAATGTCACGATCACCCGTTCCCGGGATTACGACCTGCTGGCACTTCCCGATGGCGAAGAGCCGGCCGAGTTGAAGACGGCCAAAATGGCAAGCTAGCGAGGCTGCACGTAAATCTCCATGTTCCGGTAGATCTTCTTGAGAATGATACTGCCCTCTCCTTCGGGAGCATGGGAGAAAAGCGTGTGGGCGTCCCGGGCGCCGCTATCGGCATCCATCGTCCGGCGTTCCAATTGCATCCGCAGATCGCTGAGGTCGCCGGCGGGCCATCCGCCCACATAGCCTGTCGCCAATCTCGCGTCCATTTGGCCTTCAGCCTTGCTGCTGATGCTTGAGTCGTAGAGATTCGGGCAGTCCGCCTTGAGGTTCTCGTTCAAGCCCTGGATATAGGTGAGCACCTGGGTTCTCAGCTGCGGCAAGGTGAAGTCTCCGGTGAACAGCGCCTTGATTATCTTCGGCTCGGCAAAGTCGAGCTTGTCCACCCAGGCGGCGTCCGGCGGGTTTTCCAGCTCGGCCCGGGGCACATCTCCCGTCTTTCGGACGATCTCGGCCTCGAGCTGTTTGCGGTACCTCTCTGCCACCTCCATCGAGACCGGCTGGTGTACCGGATACCGGGGCCGAAAATCGGCGACCACAAACCGAAAGGATGACGGCAGCACGATGTCGTTCTTTTCCAAGGTCGCTCGCAGCGCATCCCCAATTTCGAGGTGCAGCCTTGGGTCCCCCAGTTCCAGGTCCGCCACGCGGCCGAGCGCCAGATCATATTCAAACGCGGTCATGCCGGAAACGCCTTCGCCAATGTCCCTCGGCGCAAAGAATTCCTTGACCCGGGTGTATTCTTCTCCGCTCACGGCATTTTCAATTTTCTGGACGAGCCGCTCGATATAGTCCTCCTGGTCCTGGTCCGCCATGCTATCGAAGTACCGAATTTCCATTCCCGACGTCCGGAGGTCTGGCCCCTGGGGCTGCGCCTCGGCTTGTGCCTTCAAGGCGGCGATCTGGTCGGCGTCCCCCACCGCCTTCTGAGCTGCGATGGTGCCTTTGATATCTGCCGATTCCTTTGCGTCCCACGCAGCCTCAAACTGAGGTACGAATAAAAATGCGTTGGAACCGGACTGCTGCACGCTGATAATTCGCGCGGTGCCCTGGGTCACATTGGACAGGAACCTGCCATTGAATCCCATTCCCCTAAAATCTTTGAAATCTTTGGGCGGGATCGCGTCCCAGTCCATGACCATCAGATTGAAGGCGCGTGGGTCGTAAGGGACTTGGGCTCCTTTGAGGCTATAGGTATAGGCCTTCGTGCCAGAGTCGGTCGGCAGATAAATCGTGGCCACGCCGGCGAGGCCGTCGCCCGTCTGCGTTACCGTCAGTTTGAACTTGGTTGGCGGCTCATTATCTCTGGTGTAGGTTCCGTTGAAAACGCCCTGGATACTTGGAACGACGGCGGCGACAGCAGCCGACGGGGGCGGCGAGTTCGGTGGCTGGCCGGGCGCGGTCGAACTCACCGCGCTTGCGGCGCTGGCTTGGGCCGCCATGAGGCTGTCGAGATCGGCCGACCCGGTTTTGTCCCGTACGGCGGCAAAGTTATTGCTGGGAAGGCCATTGCTGCCGATAACCCGCCCGGAAATCTGATCGGGATTAAAACTGTTTTCATATTGTCCATTGCGATCCTTAACCAAGGGAATCCTGCCGAAGTAAACCCGCAGCTGCGTCACCGCGTAAGCGTCCGGCGCAGGTTTCCCCAAAGGCTTGGCGGACCGGAATCCAAACCCGTTCCCCGGCTCAGTTTCGCCGATCAGCTTATAGGTGTAGGTGATGGGTTTGGCCCCGAGGGAGGGGGGTAGATCAAACGTGAACAAACCGGTTAAGGGTCCGTCGATGGATCCGTCTTTGATGAACTTGACATAAAGTTTGGCCGTCACGTTGTCGTCTTCGTTGGTTCCGTAAGTGCCAGTATAGACGCCGTTGATGGCGGTACGCCAGTTGCCGCCGGGCCCCTGAGCCGGTAAAGACGGCGGCGGCGCAGCGGGCTCGGTGGCAGCTGGCAGTCTCTTTGACCGAGCGACCGGCGCGGCGGTCGCACTGGTCATCTTGGCCGATTCATCCGCGTCTCGAATGGCCTGGAAACTTGGGCCGAAACGATCCCGCATCGTGCCCGAAATCTTCCCGGCGCCGCTGCCGCCGGCGGGATCGAACAGGCCGTTCATTCCTGCCGCCATGTCGATGCCGCTGGGCGGGGGAGTCTCCCATTTGCGGCGCGTCAGTAGGAACGTTCGATTCGGACGCAGTAATCCCGTGAGGTCACAGGTGAACGCCTTCGTGTCGGAACCTTCCGGCAAGTAGAACGTGAACACGCCGGCGAGGGTTCCCCTGGCCTGCTGCGTGATCGACAGCTTGAACTTGATCTGCCCTTGATCGCCGGCGTAGCTGCCATTGTACACGCCATAGATCTCGGCGGACTCGGGGGGTTGGGCTGGCGCGCTCGCAGCAAACGCCGAACATGCGATGACCGTGATCCACCATCGAGCGATTATGGTTTTCATTCGGTTCAAAATCATAGGAGTATCCTTTCTGGCACTAGGTGATGGCGACTTCGGCCGCATAGCGGTCGATGATTCCGTCAAAACTTCCGTTGCTGAAAAAGACGACAACCCGGTTGGATCCGCGCCTGGGAATGGTCGCAAGCGAAAGGTTTTCCAGCAGCGCCGAGTTGCTTTCGAAGCTCCGCGCAACACGCCCATTTTCCGAAAGCGACCGGGCGACCGACGGTCCGTCGAACCGCTCCTCTTCGCGGAGCTTTTCGGCACGGTTCACGGGGCCGAGATAAACCTCGTCAGCCAAAGAGAGGGCCTTCCGAAAGTCCTCCTGCAGCGCCTTCACCCGCGCGGTGTTGCTCCTCGGCTCGAACACCGCCGTCAGGCGCGAGCCCGGATAGCGCGCCCGGAACGAGAGAAGCGCCTCACGAAGCGCCGTCGGGTGGTGCCCGAAATCCTCGATCACGATCAGCCCCTGCGCATTGGCCCGGATTTCCTGCCTGCGTTTCACGCCCCGGAACCGTCCCAGGGCGGAGACGTCGAGCCGGTTTGGCTCGCCAGGATGAAGCGCGAGGCCTGCCACCACAGCCGCGGCTGCGGCGTTTCGCGCATTGTACAGGCCGGGCAGATTCCATCGCACTTCGGCCCAGAGCCGCCCCTTCCATGTCAGCTTGAATCCGGACCCGTCCGGCGATTCCGCAAAATCTTCGATTTGCGCTTCGTTGCTCCGGCCCACCCCGACGCGGACGACCGTGGTCCATCCCATCGGCCCGAGCGCGGCGATGTTTTCGTCGTCCCCGTTGAGCACGATAAAGCCGTTTCGCGGCACGATGCGCGTCAGATGCATGAACGCTCGCTGCACGTCAGCCAGATCCCGGAAGATGTCGGCGTGATCAAACTCGAGATTGTTCAGGAGGGCTATGTGAGGCGAATAATGGATGAACTTGCTTCGCTTGTCGAAAAAGGCGCTGTCGTACTCGTCCCCCTCGATGACAAACGGATCAGACGCGGTTCCGAGGTGGCTTCCCGCCGGCGGATCGGCGGGTGCCCCGCCGATCAGAAACCCCGGGTCTCGCCCGTTCTCACGCAGGAGAAACGCGGCGATCGCCGTCGTTGTCGTCTTCCCGTGGGTGCCGCAAATCACGATGTTGCGCCGCTTGTCCAGGACGAGCTCGCGAAGGGTTTCGGGCAGCGAGCGGAACGGGAAAACCCGCGACTCGAGCAGCCACTCGACCTCGGGATTGCCCCGCGACATCGCGTTTCCCACGACGACGAGGTCCGGCTTGAGGCTGCTCAACCGATCCGGATCGTATCCTTCGCTCACGGCGATTCCGGCTTCCGCGAGGACCGTGCTCATCGGCGGGTAAACTCCGGTATCCGCGCCATGGACCTCATGCCCCGCCGAGCGAAGGAGCAGGGCCGCGTTGCCCATCGCCGTCCCGCAAATGCCCATGAAGTAAAGTTTCATTCGCACTATATTTGTTTACAGTACCGGCCCGAACATCGCGATCGTATTGTTCCAAAGCCGTCGGGTCGTGGACCAGCGCGCCACCCTCTCGGCTGTCACGGGGACGGATTGGGCCAAGTATGCGTCCTGGCGGCGGCGCATCTCGGCGCTCAAAACCGGATCGTAGAACAGGATATTGTTCTCGTAATTCAAGTCGAAACTGCGGCGGTCCATGTTGGCCGAGCCGATCAGCGTCACTTCTCCATCCAAGGTTAACGATTTGGTGTGGAGCAATCCGCCGCGGTATTCGAATATTCGGACGCCCGCTGCGAGCAATTCGCCATAATAGCTGCGACTTGCCGCCGCTACGATCCACGAGTCGTTTTTTTCCGGGAATAGGATTGTGGTGGCGACGCCACGGCATGCACTGGCGCACAGGGCGTTCTGCAGCGACTCGTCGGGCACGTAGTAGGGGGTGGTGATGAACAGCTCCCGCCGGGCGGCATACATCAGCGTCTCAAACATTTCGGGCATGGCGGAATGCCGGGCCGTCGGCCCGGTGCCGATCACTTGCGCCGTGAACCCGGGCCCGCCGGGCGCGAGCGGCTGCCGCAATAGGTCGGTGATGTCTTCATTAACTTGGTCCATCCAGTCGCTGGCGAATAGGTGCTGGTTCTGCCGGGCGATCGGACCTTCGAAGCGCATCATGGCGTCGACCCAGGGGGCATACTTTGCCTTGATGAGGAACTCCGGATCCGCGCAGTTCTGGCTGCCGCAATAAGTGATTTGATTGTCAATCACCAGGATCTTGCGATGGTTGCGCAAATCGATGCGCCCTCGTAACGGGCGCAACAGCGGGTTGCCGAACGGCAAAGCGGTGGCGACATGCACCCCCGCTTCTCGCATCGCCTTCCAATGGATCGAGTCCATCAGGATGCGGGAGCCCAGTCCATCGGCCATCGCCCGGCAGGCAACCTTGCGGGCAGCGGCCCGCTTAAGCGCCTCGACCACCTTGAGGCCATTGTTGTCCGGCAGCCAGATGTAGAAGGCCAGATGCACATGGTCATTCGCAGCATCGATGTCCATAACCATGGACTCGATGGCCGCGTTGGAGTCCGGCAACAGCCGCGCTTGGTTGCCTCCCACAGGTTCGAAACCGTTGATCGACCAGCCGATCCGAAACAGAGGGGCGAAACGATCCGGCAGCTCCGGTTGAAGATGAGCCGCCTTGGCTCCCGGCGCTTCCGCGGGATTCGGCAGCCGCGCCAGAATCTCGCGCAAGCGGATCGCGCGCCGGCGGCCGATGCTGGTTTCACCGAGAAGGAGATAGGCCACGATGCCGGCCACCGGAAGGAGGGTCATGGCCGCCACCCAAGCCACCCGGGAGGCCGGTTCCCGGTGCGGTCGCAGAATGACCCGCACAACGAAGGCGAGATGGATCAGAACAAGGAGCCCTGTCCACAAGACTGCGATCATGCGGTCCGTTCAGCGAAAGAGACTGGTCTTTGCCAGCTCGATCACGCCGCCGCCGAGAATAGGATTCTCACGGGCCGGCCTTAAACCCAATTGCGGCATGCTGGCCGTCGCAGAACGGCTTGTTCTGCGATGCGCCGCAGCGGCATAAGGTCACGCGGTTGCGCACTTCATAGTTGAAGCCGTCGGCGCTGATCACTTGGACGCCTCCGCGCAGCCAAACCGGCCCGGAGCATTTCTTGGCCGGGTCTTCGATCAGGGCGATCGAGGGTTCGTGCTTTGGCTCCACCGGTTTGCAGGTCGCGTTGTCCCACGCCACGAGTCGTCCCGAGGGACAGTCGCAAGCCTCTTGCACGAAGACTTTGCGCGCCGCCGGGTCATCCGTTTGTTTCACAAGATTCCACACTCGCCCCTTGGGATCGCAGAAGCGCGCAAAGGCGCACAAGTCCTCCGCATCCGTCAACGACATCGTCGGGCCTTCGGTGAGATTGGCCCGATCGCGATAGGGTTCGCGGGACGCGGTTTCGGCGCCGTCGAATTTGACCTTCGCATGCGTGCCGTCGCAAAAAGGTTTTTGGGCGCTGTGTCCGCAGCGGCATAACGCGTAGCCTTCCTTGGGCGGATATTTTTCCCCCGGCTTCCATTTCACAGAGTCCCCTTCTCGGTCGGTGCCGATGGTTTCCACGTGAAGTGGCAGGCTCCCGGAGACGAGGTAAGGGCCGTCTTTCGCAATCTGCACTTTGGCCGCGGCAGCAATGGGTTTATTCATAGGAGGATGATCTGATTTTCGGGCGGATCGAGGCATCGCGTCGAGGACAATTGATCCTGCGATCCGGCCGGCAGCCCATCGTGTAGGGGATTTCCCCACAAGATATACGGCAAGCAGCCCACAGACAGGCCCGTCCCAAAGCTGGTAGGATGGGACGATGCCCCATTCGGTTTCGTTTCAGGCAAACGCTGTATCCCCCGGCGTTTTCCCTGTCGCTCTCAAAAACCCGGCGACCGCGAGCCGCTCGCCCCTTGGGCTTTCAGCCCCAACGGCCAGGATAAGCGCCGCACTTCTGACCAAGGACAGCGCCGCCCGGCTCGACGAGGTGCTCGGTGCGCTCAGCTGGTGCGACGAGGTGGTCGTGCTCGACTCCGGGTCGGTCGACGAAACGGTGAAAATCGCAAGGCGGCACGCAAACGTTACGGTGCATCGTCTGGCCGGTCCGTTTTCGGGCTTCGGCAGGGCGCGCGGGCGCGCCATTGCGCTCGCCCGCAACGACTGGATTCTGTCGATCGACAGCGATGAAATTGTCTCCTCCGAGCTTGCGCGCGAAATTTCGGGGATGAGACTCGATCCCAACACCGTGTATTCGGTGCCGTTCCTCAATCATTTCCGCGGCCGGCTGATCACCTCGTGCGGCTGGTACCCCGACTTCCATGAGCGGCTGTTCAACCGCACCGTGACCAACTTTTGCGCGAGCGAAGTTCATGAACGTGTCGAGACGGAAGGCCTGCGGCGGGAGAAGCTCCGCAATCCGGTGAGGCATTATTCCTACTGCTCGCTCAACGATTTCCTGCGCAAGATGCAGTTCTACAGCCGGCTGTTTGCCGAACAGAATGCCGGGACCAAGCGCTCCAGCGCGGCCAAGGCCGTGACCCGCAGCGCCTGGGCCTTTGCCAAGAGCTACTGCTTGCAGCGCGGGTGTCTGCAGGGGCGCGAGGGCCTGATTATCAGCGCGTATAAGGCGCAGACTGTCTTCTGGAAGTATTTACTTCTGGACGAAGCCAATCACGCCCTGTGCCGTTGAGCTTGCTAGTGTTGATGTTTCACCGTGCGCAGGAGGGGCCGTACGGCAATTCGCCTGCGATGCTCGACGCCCATTTTGGAAACGTGGCCCGGACCTGTACTTGCGTATTGCCCGGCGAACCCTTGGCGGGGCCGCGGCTCAGCGTGTGCCTGACCTTTGACGATGCCACGTCCGACTTCCACTCGGTCGTATTTCCGTTGCTGCAAAAGCACAATCTTCGGGCTGTGCTCGCCGTCCCGCCCGCGCTCATCGGCGAGCAGGCGGAGTTCCGGGAAGAGAGCCTGGCGCGCACAGAGATCGGCGGACACTGGCATTGCACCTGGGCTGGGCTGGGTGCCATGGCGGCCAGCGGTCGCGTGGCAATCGCCGCACACGGCCTTACCCACACCAGGCTCGACCGCAGGGGGATCGATCTCGACGCCGAAATCTCCATTCCCCGGGAGGAGCTGTCGTCGCGGCTGAAGCAGCCCGTGGACAGTTTTGTCTTTCCATTCGGCCGCTTCTCCCCGGCGGCATTGCGCAAGGTCAAACAGCACTATTGCTACGCATTTCGAATCGGCGGAGCGATGAATCGCGGCTGGTCCGGGTCCATGCTTTATCGCGTCGACGGGGACTGCATGCAAGCGCCCGACGCCCTTCTTTCCCCGACGCGTCTGGCGGCGTGCCGGGCCCGATTTTTCTGGAACCGATTGCGAGGGCGTTAGCCTCGAACCGAAGACCTCAGGCCTCCAGTATTGAAATCCAGCTGCTAGCTAACCGGATTTCAATACTGGAGGCCTGAGGTCTTCCTCCGCACAGCCATTGGTGCTTGATTCCTCATGGGCCGCCGCGCACTCTTTTCATTCCGCGGCTCCGAGAGGCCGGTGCATTGCCCGCCGCAGCAACGTCATCCGATACCCCAAAACCCACGCGAGTTATGCAAGTTGCCCTCAGCTGGCTCGATTATCTCATCTTGCTGACCTATACCGGCTTCGTCGTCGGCATCGGCTTCGCCCTCAAGAAGTACATGAAGAGCTCGTCGGACTTTCTCACGTCCGGCCGCTCGCTTCCAACCTGGGTCACGGGGCTGGCCTTCATTTCGGCCAACCTGGGCGCGCTCGAGCTCGTGGGCATGGCGGCGAGCGGCGCCAAGTATGGAATCATCCAGGCCAACTTCTACTGGGTTGGCGCCATCCCGGCCATGGTATTCCTCGCCGTTTTCATGATGCCGTTCTATTACGGCTCGAAGGCGCGCTCGGTCCCGGAATACCTCAAGATGCGGTTCGATGAGCGCGTGCGCACGCTCAACTCGATCTCGTTCGCGGTGATGACCGTATTCTCCTCCGGCATCTCGATGAATGCGCTGGCGAAGCTCCTGCACCTTCTCCTGGGCTGGAATTACAACATTAGCCTCTGGATCTGCTCCGCGGTGGTGCTCCTGTACGTGCTCAAGGGAGGGCTCACGTCCGCCATCTATACGGAGGTGCTGCAATTTTTTATGATCGTGCTCGGCTTCGCGCCGGTCGTCTATCTGGGCTTAAAGGACGTGGGCGGCTATCACGCCATGACCGAATTGCTCAAAGGCGTCGCCACCAATCCTGCGTCACTTCACCTCAGGGAGGCCGGCATCACTTACCGACCCGATGCATGGACGAGCGTGTGGAAGCCGCTTCTGGCCGGCCCGGCCTACAACACGATGGGGGTCGACTGGTTCGCCATGGTCTTCGGGCTCGGGTTCGTTCTCTCGTTCGGCTATTGGTGCACCAACTTTCTTGTCGTTCAACGCGCCATGGCCGCGCGCAACATGACCGCGGCCCGCAACACCCCGCTCGTCGCCTCGGTGCCCAAGATGTTTTTCCCGGCGCTCGTAATCCTGCCCGGGATGATCGCCGTGGCGCTGATGGCAATTCCCGACAAGGGCTATCGCATCCCGGCTCCGATTCTCGACAACGCGGTCTATGCGAAGGCCATGGCGGTCGTCGCGGCCGATGCCAGCGCCCCTGCCGACCAGGCGTTCAATGATGTGAGCGCCGCCGTCGGCAAGAAAATGGACGCCGCCAAGGTCGCCGCGCTCGTCAAGGACTACGCCGCAAATCCGCTCCCCCCCGACGTCTTCCAGGACCGCCTGTGGAACGCCGTGGCGGAGTACGACTACGACGGAACGATTCTCTCGCTCGTGAAGCGCTACTGCCCGCCGGGCCTTCTCGGCCTCGCGCTCACCGGACTTCTCGCCTCCTTCATGTCCGGAATGGCGGGCAACGTGACCGCATTCAACACCGTCTGGACCTACGACCTCTACCAGGCCTACTTCGCGCCGAACAGGTCCGACTCGCACTATATGCGGATGGGCCAGATGATGACGGTTGTAGGCATCCTGCTCAGCATCGCCTGCGCGTATTTCGCATCGCTGTACAACAATGCGATGGACGTCATCCAGCTCGTGTTCGCATTCGTGAACGCCCCGCTTTTCGCCACATTCGTGCTTGGAATGTTTTGGAAGCGCACCACGGGGACGGGCGCTTTTCTCGGCCTGATTTTCGGCACTGCCGCATCATGCGTCGTCCACGCGGTGACGATTTCCGAGGGCAATCCCCCCGGAATGAAAGGCGGCTATCTGGGCGTACTCCACACGTTCCCAAGCGAAATGGCCCAGAATTTCTGGCTGGCGATCTGCGCATTCCTCATCTGCCTCATCTTGACCGCGGGCATCTCGCTTGCGACTCAGCGCACCAAGTCCGACGAAGAACTCAAGGGCTTGGTGTATTCGCTCACGCCAAAAATCAGGGACGAGGGAACCCCCTGGATTCAGCGCCCGGCTGTCCTTGGCACGGTGCTGATCGCCGTGTGCGTGCTTCTAAACTTTATCTTCAGATAGAAAGGAACAACCAATGGGTCTCGACATCCGCTGGCCGATCGGCCTCCTATTTTCGCTCGTCGGGCTTCTGATGACGATCTATGGCATCGCCACCAACGGCGATGCCGCGATGTATCACCGCTCGCTCGACATCAACATCAACCTTATCTGGGGCATCGTCCTGCTGATTTTCGGCGTTTTCATGCTCCTCATGGCCAATCGCCACAAGAACGATCCGGGATCCCCGGATCGGAAATAAAGCGGTGTGCGCTTCGAATAAGACCTCAGGCCTCCAGTATTGAAATCCGGTTTCTGGATTTCGGAATTTCAATACTGGAGGCCTGAGGTCTTATTCGAAGCGGACCACCGCCGGAAATAACGTTTTCTTCCAATCGTGAGCCTCCAAGGACTTGCCCAGCAGACCGAAGCGGATTTCGTCAAAACTTTTGGCGGAGAGCCAAAGTGGGTCGGGGCCGCCCCCGGCCGTGTTAATATCATCGGAGAGCACACCGATTACAACGATGGCTTCGTGTTCCCGATGGCGATCGAACGCTATACGGTCATCGCCGCGGCGCCGAATAATCTCCCGAGGATAACCCTGCGAAGCGCCGCGGGCCAGGGCGTGGCGGTGATCGACCTCGGCCAGCCGCTAAAGGCCGGCCCCAAGGGCGCATGGAGCAACTATTCCGCGGGAGTCATCGCCGGCTTCCTCGCTCGCGGGCTCGCGCCGATCGGATTCGACGCACTCATAAATTCCACGGTGCCGCTGGGGGGCGGGCTATCCAGCAGCGCATCGCTCGAAGTCGCAACCGCCACCCTGCTGGAGGCTGTGACGCACCGCATGCTCGACCCCGTTGAGAAGGCTCTGCTCTGCCAGAAAGCCGAGCACGACTTCGCCGGAATGCCGTGCGGAATCATGGACCAGTTCGTCTCCGTCCTCGGCCAGAAGGACCATGTGCTTTTGCTGGATTGCCGTTCGCGGCGGACGGAACTCGTTCCGTTCACCGACAGATCGGTCGCGGTGCTCATAACGAACACGAACGTCAGGCACGAATTGACCGGCAGCGAATACTCGACGCGCCGCAAGCAGTGCGAGGCGGCGGCCCGCGCCCTTGGCGTGCCGTCGCTGCGGGACGCCTCCGCGGAGCTTCTCGAGCAGAGCCGCGGCAAGCTCGACGAGGTTGTCTATCGACGCGCGCGGCACGTCATCAGCGAAATCGCCCGCACTCCGCTGGCCGCGGCCGCCATCCGCCGCAGCGACTGGGCCCAGGCCGGCGAAGCCATGTATGCCAGCCACACCTCTCTCAAGGACGATTATGAAGTGAGCTGCTCGGAACTCGATACCGTCGTCGAGATCGCCAAGTCGATCGGCCCATCCGGAGGGGTCATCGGCTGCCGCATGACGGGCGGCGGATTCGGCGGATGCACCGTGGCGCTCGTGAAGACCGATGCGGTGGACTCGGTGACGAAGACCCTGGAAAAAGGATATAAGGCAAAAACCGGGATCACTCCGACAATGTTCGTCTCCCGCCCGGGTCAAGGCGCGACGGTCCTCAAGCCGAGTTAGCCGAGTCGTTGAATCTCGCTCCTTTGCGCGAAACGCTGGCGCGTTCCGCTACGTAGCACAACGCGCAAGCGTTTCGCCCAATGCCTTTTCAGGCGTCCGGGCTCGCCGGAGGCCCTTCGTCGAGCCGGTCGCAGGCGACAAGATCGGGGAAGGCCCGAACCCACAGCAGGCCCACGATCAGCGTGCCAATTCCTCCGACGACCGTCGCCGGAATGGTCCCCCACCAGGCCGCGGTGACGCCCGATTCGAACTCGCCGAGCTGATTGGACGTTCCGATAAAAAGGCCGTTCACGGCACTGACACGGCCGCGCATCTCATCGGGAGTCTGCAATTGCACAAGGGAACCGCGGATCACGACGCTTACGATATCCGCGGCGCCCAATGCAACCAGGGCCACAATCGAAAGCGCGAATGAGCGCGAGAGCCCAAAGACGACCGTCGCGGCGCCGAAGGCGAACACTGCGGCGAACATTTTGCGTCCTGCGCGACGCCGAATCGGGCGCAGGACGAGCAACCCGGTCATCGCGAGGGCGCCGACGGCCGGAGCGGCGCGCAATGCACCCAGCCCCGCGGCGCCGACGCCGAGAATGTCTTTTGCGTACGCCGGCAGAAGCGCCGTAGCCCCTCCGAGAAGAACGGCAAACAGATCCAGGGATATGCTCCCCAGAATGACCGGATGGCCCCGGATGTAGCGAACGCCCGAGAAGACCGAGGCCAACGTCGCGGGCTGCCTGGACCGAGGGCCCCGAGCCGAGGAAACGAAGCAGAGGAATCCCGAGCCAACAAATTCAAGCGCGGCCGCGGTCGCGTAGCAGAGGGTTGGATTCCAAGCATAAAGAAATCCTCCCAACGTGGGACCGACGATAGTCGAGAACTCGAAGATGCCTGAGGCCCAGGCAACCGCTTCCGAAAGCTCTGCCGGCGGCACCAGAGCCGGGATCAGCGCCTGGGTCGCGGGCCGCTCAAATGCGCGGGCGGCGCCGACTGCGGCCACCGCCGCGAACAGGACCTGGGGGCGCAACCATCCGCCGTAGCTGCCGTAGGCGACAAATGCGATCGCCAGACCTTGCGCGGCGATCATGAGAGCTGAAACGGCCCGTCGGTTCCAATGGTCGGCGACTTGACCGGCCGGAAGCGTGCACAAGAACATCGGCAAAAACTGCGCCAAACCGATCATCCCCAATGCGAACGTGCTATGCGTTATGGCGTAGATTTGCCAACCTACGGCGACCGCCTGCATTTGGAATGCGAGGGTGGAGGCGCACCGGGCGCAGGAAAACAACCCGAAATCGGGATGGGCGGTCAGGATCAGCCGTCTTGCCATTATGGATCAAGACCCGCCGATATGCCGCTGCAAGTGACCCGATTGGAAAAAAGAATCCTCAGCATTCTCTCGTTGCTGATCATTCTTGGATTGATCGCGTTGGCGATACGGTAATATGGGGTCAGGTTGAAAAAGCTGTTACCCTGGGCCCTCGCACTCTGTCTCGGTTTGGCGGCTGGTTGGATGGCCGAGCTTTATTTTAATGGCCGGGTTGAGAATGCCCTGCTCCACGATCAATTGAGATTGATCGAACTCGAATCAC
>Ga0182024_10015039_pt1 | contig 14884 bp, 8 predicted proteins | sample P32metaG_FD_120480 | JGI IMG/M metagenome (GOLD analysis project Ga0182024, IMG submission 120480) | Permafrost microbial communities from Stordalen Mire, Sweden - P3-2 metaG (Illumina Assembly) | ecosystem: Environmental > Terrestrial > Soil > Wetlands > Permafrost | place: Sweden: Stordalen... | reverse complement strand
GCTGTGGCGATTGAGCGCGCTCGGTGCCACGCTCACCGTCCTCGCGCTCGGCTTCACTTATTGGTTCGGCGGCAGCTTGGCCCGGTCGAGCCGGACATTGGCCACGCAAGCGGCGGCGCTCGGCCGTGGCGACGTTGTGACGCCCGTGAACATCCCGGTCCGTGAACTCGATGACGTCGGGCATGAGCTCGTCGCCGCCGGCGAGCGCCGCAAGGATTTGGAACGGCAACTAGTGCGAACCGCAACCCAGGAAAGCGAGCAGCGCTTTCAAACGCTGGTTCACGGCGTCACTGACTACGCCATCTACATGCTTGATCCGCAGGGCAACGTGACGAACTGGAATATCGGGGCCATGCGCATCAAGGGCTATAACGAAAGCGAGATCGTCGGCCGGCATTTCTCCATCTTCTATACGCCGGAGGATCGTGCCGACGGCATGCCGGCCCGCGCCTTGCTGACGGCGATCAACGAAGGCCGCTACGAAGCGGAGGGCTGGCGGGTCCGCAAGGACGGCTCGCGCTTCTGGGCCAGCGTCGTCATCGATCGCATCGAGGATTCCAACGGCAAGCTGCTTGGCCTCGCCAAGATCACCCGCGACATCACCGAGCGTCGCGAAGCGCAGCAGCGCCTGGAGGCCGCGCGTGAGCAGCTTTATCAATCGCAAAAAATGGACGCGGTCGGCCAGCTCACCGGCGGCGTGGCGTACGACTTCAACAATCTTTTGACGATCATCATCGGCAATCTCGACAACGCCAAACGAACGATCGAGAACTGGCAGGACGGTGCCGAAGAGCGCTTGCGCCGCGCCGTCGACATGGCGCTGGTCGGCGCCAACCGCGCGGCGATCCTGACGGGGCCATCTGCTGGCATTTTCGCGCCGGCAGCCGCTCGAACCGAAACTGTTGGACGTCAATCGGCTGCTCAACCACCTTTCTTCATTCCCCCTCGCTGGGCGAGGCGGTGCAGCTCGAAGTGGTCGGCGCCGGCGGCGTTTGGCCGGTCGAAGCCGACGCGGTGCAACTGGAAACCGCCATTCTCAATCTCACCGTCAATGCGCGCGATGCGATGCCGGAAGGCGGCCGCCTGACCATCGAGGCCAGCAACATCTTGCTCGATGAATCCTATTGCGCCGACAACGCCGAGGTGCGGCCGGGCCAATACGTGCTTATCGCGGTGACCGACGAGGGCGTTGGGATGAACGAGGATGTCGCCACGCGCGCCTTCGAGCCGTTCTTCACGACCAAAGAGACCGGCCAGGGCACCGGCCTCGCCTGAGCCAGGTCTATGGCTTCGTCAAGCAGTCGGGCGGCCACGTCAAAATCTATAGCGAGCCCGGCCACGGCACTACGGTCCGGGTCTATCTGCCGCGCGCGCGGGACGACAAGAAGAAGGCCGGCGAGATCCCGCTCCAGCGTGCCGCGCCGCCGTCAGCCTATGGCAAGGAAACCATTCTGGTCGTCGAAGACGACGCTGATGTTCGCGCCTTCATTTGCGCGACGCTGGAAGAATTGAAGTACACGGTATTGCAGGCGTATGACGCCGCCTCGGCGCTGCAAGTGCTGGAGCGCGAGAGCAAGATCGACCTGCTCCTGACCGACGTGATTCTGCCCGGGCCGAACGGCCGTGAATTGGCCAGCGCTGCGCTGACGCAACGGCCGGGACTCAAGGTCCTGTTCATGACCGGCTATTCGCGCAACGCCATCGTCCATCAGGGCCGGCTCGACGAGGGTGTTCAGCTCATTCAAAAGCCGCTGACGCAGGATTCACTGGCCGCCAAGGTGCGCGCCGTTCTCGATCTGCCGTCGATCCCGCTGGCATAGCAGGCCGGCCTGCCTTTCACCTTGATTCTGCTGATGTTTTTATTTTCCACACAGCGTCTTGGGGCGGCGGGTTTGGGTCGTCGCCAAGCGGTCTGTCACCGTCTAAACTACGAAGCAACGGGCCTCCATACGCGAACGGTAATAGGGCCGGCGGGCGGCGAACGGCGGAAAAGAAATCCCATGTCTTTGTCCCTGATGACGACGCGCCGCTTCACACCCTTGTTCTGGTGCCAGTTCTTCGCGGCATTCGGCGACAATTTCCTCAAGACGGCGCTGGTCTTTGTCATCTTGTTCGAGGTGTCCGGCGCCAATTCGGCGGTCCTGATCACGCTCGCCGGCGCCACGCTGATCGCCCCCTTCTTTTTTCTTTCGGGGCTCGGCGGGGAACTCGCCGACCGTTACGACAAAGCCTGGGTCGCGCAGCGCATCAAGCTCACCGAGATCGGCGCTGCGATTGTCGGCGTCGCCGGCTTCGCGTTTCATTCGCTCTCTTTGCTGTTCCTCGCCGTGTTCATGTTCGGCACGCTGGCTTCGCTGTTCGGGCCGATCAAATATGGCATCCTGCCCGACCTGCTGAAGCGCCGCGAGCTTCCTTCCGGCAATGCGCTGATCGAAGCCGGCACTTTCCTTGCCATCCTGCTCGGCACCATCGTTGCCGGCATTGCGGCCAACGGTAACAGCAGCCCGATCCACTTCGCCTGGCTGATGATATTGACCGCGCTGGCGAGCTGGGGCTCGAGCCTACTGATCCCGAAAACCGCGGCGGCGGCGCCCGATCTTCCTATCAACCGCAATATCCTCGCCTCGACGGCGTCGCTCATCAGTCTGGTGCGCGTCGATCCGCGGCTGTGGTGGGGCGCGATTGTCGCCAGCTGGTTCTGGCTGGTTGGCGCGCTGGTCCTGTCACTGTTGCCGCCGCTGGTTTCGTTCAACATCGGCGGCAGCGAGCAGGTCGTCACGCTGTTTCTCACCATCTTTTCGGTCTCGGTCGGCATCGGCTCGGGTCTCGCCGCCTGGCTCGCCGCCGGGCGTATCGTGCTGTTGCCGACGCTTGTCGCCACGGTGCTGCTCGGCTTGTTTGCGCTCGATCTCGGCTGGACCGCTTCCGCAGTGACAGCTGCGGCGACCCCGCTGACAATCGGCGGCTATCTGGCCTCGCGCTACGGCATCCACCTTGCCCTCGATCTTGCCGGATTGGCGGTGGCCGGCGGCCTGTTCATCGTGCCGGTCTTCACCGCGATCCAAGTCTGGGCCGGCAATGATCGCCGCGCCCGCGTGGTGGCGGCCGTCAACGTGCTCAACGCCGCCTTCATGGTTGTCGGCGCGCTCGCGCTCGCGCTGCTGCAAAAGCTCGGCTTGAGCACGCCGCTGTTATTCGCCTTGATCGGCGCGGTGAACCTTGTGGTTGCCGTCGCCATCGGCCTGACCATGCCGGCAAGCTGGCTGAACGACTTTCTCTCGATCGTTTTCCGCGCGTTTTTCCGTCTTGAAGTCAAAGGACTGGAAAACATCGACAAGGCCGGCCCCAACGCCATCATTGCGCTCAATCACGTCAGCTTCCTCGATCCGCCGCTGGCGGTATCGATCCTGCCCAAGCGTCCCGTCTTCGCCATCGACGTGGCGATGTCGAAGCACTGGTGGATCCAGCCGTTCCTCAAATTCGTGCGCACCATGGCGCTCGATCCGCTCAAGCCGTTTTCGCTCCGCGCCCTCATCAATGCGGTGCGCGACGGCAATATGCTGGTCATTTTTCCCGAAGGCCGCATCACCGTCACCGGCAGCCTGATGAAGGTCTATGACGGCGCCGCCATGATCGCCGACAAGGCCGACGCCATGGTGGTGCCCGTCCGCATCGACGGGCCGGAGGTGACCATCTTCAGCCGGTTGAAGAGCTCGCAGGTCCGCCGCCGGCTGTTCCCGAAGATCACCGTGACGATCCTGGAGCCGGTGAAGCTCAAGATCGACCCCGAGCTCAAAGGCCGCAAGCGGCGGCAGGCCGCGGGCGCCGCTTTATACGAGGTCATGTCGCAACTGATTTATCGGACGACGTCGACCGACCGCACCGTCGTCGAAGCGCTGATCGAGGCGGCGCACCGTAGCGGGCCGAACTGGCTGGCGGTCGAAGACCCCGTGAGCGGCCGGCTCAGCTACAAGCGGCTGTTGATCGCGGTGTCGATCCTCGGCCGCAAGCTGATGCCGCTCGCACCGGAAGGCCGCGCGCTCGGCGTCATGCTGCCGACCTCGAACGGCGCGGTGGTCACGTTGTTCGCGGTTATGTCGGCGGGCCGCGTGCCGGCGATGATCAATTTCACCGCCGGTGCGGCCAATATCCTGTCCGCCTGCCGCGCCGCGGAAGTCGACACCATTCTGACCTCGCGCGCTTTTGTCGAAAAGGGCCGGCTCGACAACGTCGTCGCTCAGCTCGCCGGGCAACTGCGCCTGATCTACCTGGAAGATATCCGGCAGACCGTCGGTCCGTTGGACAAGCTGCGCGGTCTGTCGACCTGGAAGAAGCCGCTGGTCGCGCGCAAGCCGGACGACTGGGCGGCGATCATGTTCACGTCGGGATCGGAGGGGCTGCCGAAGGGCGTCGTGCTGTCGCATCGCAACATGTTGACCAATGTGGCGCAGGCCGCGGCGCGGATCGATTTCGGCCGCGAGGACAAGCTGTTCAACGTGCTGCCGGTGTTTCACTCCTTCGGCCTGACTGCCGGCACCGTGCTGCCGCTGGTCTCCGGCGTCTCGACCTATCTGTACCCGTCGCCGCTGCATTACCGCACCGTGCCGGAGCTGATCTACGGCACGTGCGCGACCGTCCTGTTCGGCACCGATACGTTCCTCAACGGCTATGCGCGGGTGGCCAATCCCTACGATTTCCGCTCGCTGCGCTACGTGCTGGCCGGCGCCGAGCCGGTCAAGGAATCAACCCGGCAAATCTACCTGGAAAAATTCGGCCTGCGCATTCTCGAAGGCTACGGTGTCACCGAATGCTCGCCGGTGATGGCGCTCAATACGCCGATGTTCAACAAGTTCGGCACCGTCGGGAGACTCCTGCCTGGCTTGACCGCGAATCTCGAAAAGGTCGAAGGCGTCGAGCAGGGCGGCCGGCTGTTCGTCAAAGGGCCGAACGTCATGCTCGGCTATCTGCGCGCCGACCGGCCCGGCGTGCTCGAACCGCCGCCGGATGGCTGGCACGACACCGGCGATATCGTCGCCCTCGACGATCAGGGCTTTGTCGCCATCAAGGGCCGCGCCAAGCGCTTCGCCAAGGTGGGCGGCGAGATGGTCTCGCTCGCCGCGGTCGAGATGCTGGCCGCCGGGCTGTGGCCGGACCATCAAACCGCGGTGGCGGCGGTCGCCGATGCGCGCAAGGGCGAGCGCCTCATCATGGTCACTGACAAGAAGGGGGCCACGCGCGCCGAGTTCATCGCCTATGCGCGAGGGAAGCACGCCTCCGAGCTGATGTTCCCGGCCGAAATCGTCATCCTCGAAAAATTACCGATGCTGGGTTCCGGCAAGGTCGATCAATTGGCGATCGACAAATTCGTCCGCGAGCAGACGGTGGCGAAAGCCGCTGCGGCCGAGTGATAGTTGCCCCGGCACAAGGATCGCTGAGGGCAAGTCTCTGAAAGCGGGCATGGGCAAGAGCGGCAAGGAACCAGAAACGGCGGTTCGAGTTGCACAGAGGTAGCGAACCTTTTGCCTTCACCGCCGAATGAGCCTGGACACGGCAAATCGAATGGCGCTACGATAACGCACCACTTCTCTAAGATTGACATGAACGTAGGGAGGTCTCGACTATGTCGCGCGCGAAGCCAACTGCGAAGCGAAAGCGTCTGAGCAAAGCCGTACCGATGGCGGGTATCGCCGGAGTGTCTTTGGCGATGGCGGGCAGCGCGTCCGCACTCACTGCGCCGACGGCGAACGTGCCGTCACAAAGCACCGCACCGAATCACGAAATTACTCTCGGTGAGGAGGAACTCTCCGACGTCAGCTTGGGCACGTTCTACGTGTTCGGCAACGAAAACGCCGCACCCGTGCGCGGTGTCCAAACCGCTTACTATCGTGGCTGCGGCGGCTGCAGAGGCTGTGGTCGAGGCTGTGGTCGAGGCTGTGGTCGAGGCTGCGGCGGATGCCACGGATGCTGGGGCGGCTGCGGCTGCGGCTGCTGTTTATCATGGGGCGGTTGCCGCATCTGTTAGACTTGAGCGCCTTCCGATTTCGGCGAGAAATGCCAATCACGACGGCCGGGCTTGGCCCGGCCAATTGTGTTTTGCTCGTGACGCTGCCGACATGATGAATGCGCGGGCCAAGCCGGTGCAGGGTGGTGAGAGAGTGATTGGCTGGGCTTATCAGTAAAACGCAAGCGCGAGGGCTGGTGCCATACTTACGGCAACCGGATAATATGCGTTGCACCGGCAGTCCGCTATTTTCGTAAAGTGTATATGCTGACCTCATGACAGGCGATCACGCGGCAAGTTTTACGCAGCACAGCAGCAAAGATATTCCGCAGTTCGCGCCGAATTTCACCGTCTATGTGCTGCCCCCCGATGTGGTGTGCCTCTATTCTGAAAACCGGAAGTTTTTCCTTCACGGCGAACTTTACTGTGCGCTCGCCGTCGAGATAGCCGAAGGTGGAAGGAGCTTTCGCGAGCTGGTTCGCGCGTTGGAGCAGCGTTTTCCATCCGACAAAATCCAAGAGGCGCTGAAGCGGCTGATCGACCGTCGCTACGTCGTCCGCGCGTCGCGCTCTTCCGCTGGTGCCGTGGCCGCCTATTGGGCGAGCCTTGGTTTGTTGCCGGAGAGCGCAGAGAAAGCCCTGCAGAAATGTCGTGTGCGCGTTCAGGCGATCGATGTGCAGGGCGCGACTGAACTCGCCGAGGCCTTGACTGGGCTGGGCGTTCGCGTGGTGAAGCGCTCCGCCGATCTGACGGTTACCTTGGTGAGCGACTATCTCGACGGGCGACTGGCCGAACTCAACCGGCAGCATTTGTCCAATCGCACGCCCTGGCTGCTCGCCCAGCCCTCCGGCATTTTTCCCCTGGTGGGACCGGTATTCAGCCCAGGCCAGAGTGCCTGTTGGATGTGTCTTGCCGATCGCATGAAACGGAACCGGGAGATCAAAGCCCTGCTCGAACGCGGAGAAGCCCGCCGTGTCGCGGTTTCGCCCCTCGTCCGGCAATCGATCGGACAGAGTGCCATCCAGCTTGCATCCGTCGAGATCGCAAAGGCGATTGCCACCGATTTTCGTACGGAACTACGCGACCACATCATCAGCCTCGACCTGTCGGGCGCAACCATTGTGAAACATCACGTGGCCGCCCGCCCGCAATGTCCCGCCTGCGGCCACAAGGACTTGCGCGACCCGCGCCGTGCGCCGAAGCCGATCGAACTTGCCGCCGGCGGCAAGCTGATCATGACCAGCGGCGGATACCGGACCCTTTCGTCGCGCGCCACGGTTGCTCGTTTTCGCAAACATGTGAGCCCCCTTACTGGCGTGGTTTCGCGTCTCGAACGCATCGAAGCCGATTTGCCGTTGAACACCAATTTCCACGCCACGCACAATTTTTCGCCGCCGGCGGAGACGGTCAACGACCTTCGGGCGGGACTGGGCGGTGGTAGCTTCGGCAAGGGCAGCACGGCCGAACAGGGTGAAGCCAGCGCGCTGATGGAGGCGATCGAGCGTTATTCCGGGATTTTTCAGGGCGACGAGATCAGAGCGCCGCGGCGGTTCACGGATTTCGCTGCGGGCGAGGTCATGGTTCCGAACAAGATCCTGTTATTCAGCGACGCACAACACCGGTTGCGCCAGGCGCCGATGCCCGAGTCCGATCACATGTCGACGCCGGCTCCATTCGATCGATCGGCCGAGATCGAATGGTCGCCGGTGTGGTCGTTGCGCGAAAAGCGCTTCAAATACCTTCCGACCACGCTCTTGTATTTTTTCTACCGGGGCCCTGCCGCCCAGCTGGCGGATTCCAACGGCTGCGCGGCTGGCAACACTCTTGAGGAAGCGATCGTCCAGGGATTCCTCGAACTGGTGGAACGGGATGCCTATGCAATCTGGTGGTACAATCGAGTGCAGCGGCCGCAAGTAGACCTTGCTCAGTTCGACGATTCCTACGTCCGCGATCTGCAAAATCAGCTCGCCGAAACCGGGCGCCGGCTTTGGGTTCTCGACGTCACCAGCGATCTCGGTATTCCGACCTTCGTCGCGGTGACGCATTGGATGCAAAACGGACAGGAAAATATCGAGTTCGGTTCCGGCGCGCATTTCGATCCGCGGATAGCGCTGTTGCGTGCGCTGACGGAGCTGAACCAATTTTTGTCCATTGGTCTGATGGGCGGCGGCAGTGGGGAGAAATCAAGCCTCGACGGCACCACGCCGTTGCGCCTGCGCGATTATCCCTATCTGACGCCAGGCGGAGATTCGCCGGTCCATTACGGCGCCGGCTTGAAGTTCGACCAGCTCGACGCACGCGGGCAGGTGACCGCCTGCGTAGCCCTCGCCAAGCGGGCAGGCCTCGATTTCCTCGTGCTCGATCAGACGCGTCCCGACATCGAGGTCCCCGTCGTCAGGGTCATCGTTCCGGGGCTGCGGCATTTCTATCGCCGTTTAGCGCCCGGCCGGCTTTACGATGTTCCGGTCAAGCTCGGCTGGCGAGACCGGCCGCTTGCGGAAAACGAGCTCAATCCGGCTCACCCCCATACCTGAGGTCATCCCGGCCGTGCGCCCGTCCGGAATAAAAAAACGACGGCGGGCTGTGCGGCCAGCCATTTCCGCACGGCTCAACCGCCACGTGACGCTCGAAGCGCGGGCGGACGGAAAAATCGCCGGCTGTTTCGGTGGCGGTTCGGTCAGCCTGGGAACCTTCAGCGCCGGCACCGCCAAGCGCGTGCAGGACTTGCGCCAAGGCCTGCCCCTTGCGTCGCTCGCGTCCGGCAAACGAAACAGCGACAAAGAGATCGATCTGTTGGTGCGGCGATTGGCGAGGCACGGTCTGTTGGAGTACCGCCTCCCGGGCTCGCAAAACGACGAGGACCAAGTCGTCATCGAACCGCAGCTTGCCGATTATTGGCCACAAGCGCCACAGCTCGGCGCAGCCGATGTTATCGTGCTGTCGCGGTTTGCCTATATGCGCCGGCGCGGCAGCGAGCTGGTGCTGGAATCGCCGCGCGCTAGCGCACTGTTTAGAATTTGCGATCCGACCATCGCTGCCGCCATCGCCCTCTTGGCTACACCACAATCAATCAGGCGGCTGCGTCGGCAAAAAGATTTTCCCGGCTTAGAGCTCCTCGCACTGCTGGTGGACTGCCAAATCCTTTTCAAGGTCGACGCCGCCGGCACGGGACTCCGCCCGGATGAAGGCGACGACAATCTCGTTCTCTGGGACTTTCACGATCTGCTGTTCCACACCCGCAGCACCGAGGGACGGCACGCCGACCCGCTGGGCGGCGTTTATCCCTATGTGGATGGCACTCCGCCGTTGCCGGCGGTGCGGCCCCGCTGGCCCGGCGAGAAGATCGACTTAGGCACATTCTCCGCGGCGCCCGTGCCGGCAATGTCGCCGATCGTCAAGCTCCTGCGTGATCGGCATTCGACACGCGAATTCGACGATCAACGACCGGTTACGCTTGCCGAACTTGCGCGGTTTCTCGACAGCACCGCGCGGGTGCTGTCGACATCGAGCATCCCGGCCGACGCCGGTGACGGTCCGATGGTCGACTATGCCATGCGGCCTTATCCATCGGCGGGCGCGGAATACGCGCTCGAACTCTATCTGACCGTCGACACGTGCGAAGGGCTTGCCCGAGGATTTTATCATTACGACGCCGGCGGACACGCGCTGATGCCGATCGGCACCTCCGCGCAGGAGCTGGACGCGCTGTTGGCGGGAGCGGAATTTGCCATGGGTGCGCCCGCTGCGCCGCAAATCCTGATCACGGTCGCCGCGCGCTTCGGCCGGGTTTCATGGAAGTACAGCTCGCTCGCCTATGCGCTCATCCTCAAGGACGTCGGCGTGTTGATGCAAACGTTTTACCTGATCGCGACCGACATGGAACTCGGCGGCTGCGCGATCGGGATCGCCAATATCGATCTGTTCGCGAAGATGACCGGCATCGAATTTCACGTCGAGGGTCCGGTCGGGCAGTTTGCAATCGGCCGCGGCATCAAGCCGCCGGCTTCCGATTGACGATGTTGCTAACGGCGATCTGACACGCGTAGTGGCGACGCCGCCCTACCAAGACCATCGCCGATCTCGCGCCTTTGATGGATCGCCCGATGCGCTGCGTTCGAAATATCCAATGGGAGTGCGGCTCCGCTGTCCCACCAGCGCGAACATGGCGGACTGAGGGTCCCTGCATTCGACAATCCAGTTGCCTTCCAGCACTTCCATCGGCCCGTTGAGGATGTCCCCGCCACCGGCCTTCACGCGCTTTGCCGCCGCGTCGATGTCGTCGACGTTAAAGTAGTAAAGCCAGAACGGGGCCGATTGCGTTGGAGGCTTCGTGAACATGCCGCCGATCGTTTGCCCGTGGGTCGAAAACAGCCGATACGCGCCGGCCGCGTCGACGTCGGTGCCCGCATTTTGCCAGCCAAAAAGCTTGCCGTAGAAAGCGAATGCCTTCTCCCAGTCGGCGGCGAACAGTTCGTGCCAGCGGACATGGCCCGGCGCGCTGAGTTCTGCCGGCTGTTCGCGGCGCGGCCGCAGCCACTTGACGAGCACAAGCGTTGCCATTTGCGGATCGCCGACGACTGAAAAGCGGCTGATATTGGGGATGTCCGTTGGCGGGACATGCACGACTCCGCCGAGTTGCGTAACCCGTTCGGCGGCGGCGTCGACATCGTCGACGCCGACATATCCGATCCAGCCCGGCTTCACGCCCGCTTTTTTTGCGTCTGCCGGCAGGCCCATCGATCCACTGACCGAGATGCCTTCAACGGTAAACAGCGTGTAGGCCATACCGGGCATAGAGGCGTCCTCGGTGCCCCAACCTACGACCTTGGCGTAGAAGGCGTTGGCCGCCTCCATGTCTGCTGTCCGCAACTCGTACCAGACAAAACGGCCATGCGAACGGCTATGGGGATCGGCCACGACTGTTCCCCGTTCCACCCGGCTCCGTTAATGCCCTCCTCATTTCGACCGCATCGCCAGCACCCGATCTACCATGGCGCCGGCTTCGCCTAGATAATTCGCCGGATCGCAGAGTTTTGCCAAAGCGGCGCGGTTGAGGTGTTTGGTGACCTCCTCGTTCTCGGCCAAAAGATCGACCAGCGGCCGGCCGGTGGCGACCACTTTGCGGCAGACGTCGTAAACGAGATCGTGGGCGTATTGGCGGCCGAGAAAAGGGCCGAGCCCCATCATCACCGCTTCCGATACGATCAGTCCTTTGGTCAGATCGAGATTCGACCGCATCTTCTTCTCGTCGACCTGCAGGCCGGTCAGCACGAATTCGGTCTGCGCCAGCGCGCCGGCGGCGTAGCAGAAGATTTCCGGCAGCATGATCCACTCGATCTCCCACGGCCCGGTGGCGCGCTCGTGGTCCTCGACCATGGCGTCGAGCAGTGCTGCGGTCTGCTGGCGCACCACTGAAGTGAGTGCGGTGATATAGACGGACGAGATCGGATTGCGCTTTTGCGGCATGGTCGAAGACGAGCCGCGGCCCTCATGGAACGGTTCGTACAGCTCCTCCACTTCGGTCTGCATCATTAGTTTGACGTCAAAGGCGATCTTGCCGCAGGTGCCGGTGACGAGGCCGAGGAAACAGCCGGCTTCGGCGATATTGTCGCGCACCGTGTGCCAGGCGATCGCCGGCTGGCCGAGCTTTAATTCCTTCATCAATTCGGCTTGCGTCGCGAGCCCCTTGCCGCCGAGCGATGACAGCGTGCCGGCGGCGCCGCCGAATTCACCGACCAGGACGCGCGCGCGCAATTCCGCCAGGCGCTGCTTGTGGCGCTCGAACGCGGCCAGCAAGGTCGCCATCTTGTAGCCGAAGGTGATCGGCACCGCCTGCTGCAGATTGCTGCGCCCCGCCATCGGCGTGTCGCGATATTTGCGCGCCAGCGCGGCGAGCGCGTCGGCAATGCGCTCGAGGTCACCTTCGATCAGCGTGAGCGCCTCGCGGATTTGCATCACGGTGGCGGTGTCGGTGATGTCCTGCGTGGTGGCGCCCCAATGGCACCACTCGCCGAGCCCATCGCGGCACAGCGCGACGAGTTGCTGAACTACCGGCAGCACCGGATAGCCGATGCGCTCGGTCTGCGTTTTCAGCTTGGCGAAATCGATCTCGGCGACGTGGCAATGCCGGCAGATTTCCTCGGCGGCCTCTTTCGGGATGATGCCGAGCCGCGCCTGCGCCCGCGCCAAAGCCGCTTCGAAGTCGAGATATTTCTGCACCCGGTTCTCGTCGGAAAAAACCCGCCGCATCGCCTCGGTGCTAAAGACGTCGCGGAAAACGGCGGAATCGATCAATGAGGTCGGCATAAGCTTTGGCGCTCCCGCTCGGTCATGCTTGTCATCATCCGCGCAGCCGGATGATCCAGTACAGCGGGGCCTCGACAAGATGGCACATGCCAGGGATTACTGGATGCCCCGCCTTCGCGGGCATGACAGGAGTAATAGCTGTTGGTCAAGTCAGGCGATCTGGCGCTGCCGCCGCACTTGCGGGCGATCCACGAGGCAGACTATCCGCGCTTTTCCGACGCCGAAATGGCGCGGCGGCGCGCCGCGATCGAGCGGCTGCTCGGCGAGACCGGGCTCGACCATCTGGTCTATTGCGGCGCCAACCGCTTCGGCTCCGCGGTGCAGTGGCTGACCGGCTGGCCGGTGACCGCCGAGGCCGTTGGCGTCTTCACGCTCGGCAAGCCCGACGTCTTGTTCGTGCAGCATGTCAATCACGTGCCGCTGGCGCGGCGGCTGGCGGCGCCGGCCGACGTCGAATGGGGCGGCGGCTCGTCGATCGCCGGCGCGATCGCCGCGCTGGAGCATCGCGCGGCGCGTGCCGGCCGCGTCGGCGTCATCGGGCCGATGAATTTCGAGCAGCACGACAAGCTCGCGGCGCGGTTCGGCGCGCCGGCAAATCTCAACCGAAGCTATGTGCGGCTGCGCCAGATCAAGTCCGACGAGGAGCTTGATTGGCTGCGCATCGGCGCTGCCTTGACCGATCGCGGCATGATCGCGCTGCGCGACGGGCTGCGCCCGGGCTTGAGCGAGCGCGAGCTCGCCGATCTGGTCGAGCGGTCCTATGTGGCGCTCGGCGGCACTAATGTCATCCATTTCATTGGCGTCACGCCGATGGCGGCGCCGCGGCTTGCCGTGCCGACGCAATTTGTCGCCAACCGCAAAGTGGAGCGCGGCGACGTCGTGGTCGCCGAGATCGCGACCGCGTTCTGGGAGCATCCCGGCCAGGTGCTGCGCAGCTTCTCAGTCGGCGCCGAGCCGACGCCGCTCTATCGCGAACTGCACGCGGTTGCCGAGGCCGCCTTCGACGCGGTCGCCGTCGTGCTCAAGGACGGCGCGCTGCCGCGCGAGATCATCGACGCCGCGGTCGTGATCGAGGCTGCCGGTTTCACTATCATTGACGACCTGTTGCACGGCTATGGCGGCGGCTATCTGCCGCCGATCCTTGGGTCGCGGAGCCGGCCGAGCGCGCATATCCCCGATGAACCGTTTCGCGCCGGAATGACGGTGGTCATCCAGCCCAATGTGGTGACGCCCGACGGCATGGCCGGCGTGCAGACCGGCGAAATGGTTCTCATCACCGCGACCGGTATCGAGACGATGCACGCCGTGCCACGTGGCTTCGCGCGGGTCTGATCGCTCTTCTTGCGCTTGCCGCCCGCGCCCTCGCCGCGCGTGCTTAACGGCGTCCTACCGCAATTCGTAAAATCCGCCGGCACGCACTTCGGCATCATCAATGAATCGTTGCGCACGCGAAACCTCAAGCGCGACGGGGCTTGCGGCGTACATTCGCGCGGCGACGAACGGCGTCGCTGAAATTTCGTAAAGGATATCTCTTCACTTCGATCGATGCGCGATACGCACTGTAAAGAATACCGTTTCAGGCAATTTTTAGCATAGGGGGAGAAGCCTACGTAACTTCACCAATTCCATACTAGCGGACGACCAATAATCCTCGCGAACAACGACGAAATTCGCTCAACGAATTCCGTGCAACGGATTTAGGCGTCATCAGGGGACGAAGTTGCGTACAAGTACCCTCGTCATGATCGGCTTCGCAGTTCTGTTCGGACTGCTCGCGGTCTTCTTGGCGCAGACCTGGCTCAACAACCAGGACGCGGCGCACATGAGAAGCCTCGAAGCGCAGCGCAAGGCGCCGGCGCCGGAGCGCAGCATCGTGGTCGCCGCGCGGCCGCTGCGGTTCGGCGAGCAATTGACCGCGTCGGCGCTGCGCGAATTGCCGTGGCCGCAGGAGGCGCTGCCGGCGGGCGCGTTCGGCAAGATCGCCGATCTCATCGCGGCCAAGCGCGTCGTGCTCACGCCGATGGAGCCCAACGAGGCGGTGCTGGCCTCGAAGGTCACCGGTCCCGGCCAGCGCGCCACGCTTTCCGCGGTGCTCGATCCCGGCATGACGGCGGTGACCGTCCGCGTCAACGATGTCGAGGGCGTGGCCGGCTTCGTGCTGCCCGGCGATCGTGTCGACGTGATGCTGACGCGCCAGGGCGAGAAGAATACGGCCGCCACCGATGTCGTCATCGAGAACGCACAGGTGCTGGCGATCGATCAGCTTGCCGACGAGAAAGCCGACAAGCCCTCCGTCGTCAAGGCGGTCACGCTCGAAGTCAAAGCGACCGACGGCGAGAGAGTCGCGCTCGCCTCCACGGTCGGCACGCTATCGCTGTTGCTGCGCAAGGCCGGCGACGTCGCCGACGAGGATTCTCGCCTGGTGACGACCGCCGATCTCAACAAGTCGGCAACCGCAAAATCGGATTTCGTCACGATCGTCGTATCGCGGCCGTGGAAGAACGAGCGCGCCGAGTACAGCGTTCCGGTTGAGCGCGACAACGCGCATTCCGCGGCATTGTCGCGGCCGGCGCCGGC
>Ga0182024_10015038_pt1 | contig 14884 bp, 14 predicted proteins | sample P32metaG_FD_120480 | JGI IMG/M metagenome (GOLD analysis project Ga0182024, IMG submission 120480) | Permafrost microbial communities from Stordalen Mire, Sweden - P3-2 metaG (Illumina Assembly) | ecosystem: Environmental > Terrestrial > Soil > Wetlands > Permafrost | place: Sweden: Stordalen... | reverse complement strand
TCTGGGCGTAGGTTTGTCCGTCGGCCAGCGCCACAATCAAGCGCGCCCGAAAAACATCACCAGCCCGCAAAGTACGTGACGCTCCCCACATGCGCAATTCGCTACGTTGATCGTCGGTCAAGGCCAGCACAAACTGTCTCCGTCTCATAATTATCAGACGGATCAGCAGCGGTTATGTTATGATCGGGACATCTTACTAGAATAGAAGCAGCTGTGCGCCCGCGCAAATTCCCGGCAAAATTATCAGCCGTCTGGTCAGCTTCGGCGGTCTGCTTGGCGATGATTGGGGGCCTGGCAGCAGCGCAGGAAAACCGGACGATTACGCTTAAGGAATTGTGTTTGCCCAACGGTCCGTTTACACGGCTCAGTTCTCCGAACGGGTCACACATTCTCTACGGCGTACCATATCAGAGCGGAACCAACGACGGACCGCAACTGTGGATTGAGGACACAAGAACACACCAGCGGAAGATGTTGCTCAGCGTCGGCAGCACGCTTTCTGCCGCTTGGTCTCCGGATGGGACCTCGTTTTTTGTAGAGGATCACTGGGCCAGCGACCGCGCACGAGCTTATATCTACGATGTCGATACGTTACAGCGTTTGGATTTGGGAGGCCGCATCCTGACCGTCGATCAAAGCGCAAGACGCTTTGCGGATGGACACGCGTATTTCGATTTCGAGCGATGGGATGACGAGCAACAGATGAGCGTCCGCTTTCACGGCCACACCGATCAACCGCCGGTAGTCTGCTTCGATTTCCAGTACCGCGTAAATCAGGGGTCCGGCGCAGTAGTGAAACTCTCGCAGCATGTCTTTCCCATAAACAATCACACTTTTTGCAACGCCCGATAAAGGGTGGTGCGGTTCACGTTAAGCAGCGCGGCAAATGTCCTCGCGGCGCTCTCCACCGTCGATCAGCTTTCGGGCATGGTTGATCTGCTGTGGCCCGGCGTCTCCTCTACTGGTGTGGTTTTTATGCTTGGTATTAATTTGGTAGTGCCTCGCTGTAGCAGATACTCCAGTTCGGCCTATTTTACTGCAAGGCCAGGATATACGCGGACTTAAACGTTAATGCCCATCGAGCACTGGTAGCGGTCTGGTAGCCGGATGGCTCAGGAGCGTACATTTCGAGGCTAAAGAGATACGACGAAGTGTATGGTCGCGCAGCGGAACCACAACCGATGGGCAAGATCGCAAATCCTAAATGCTACACTAACAACAGAATCTGCCGCTTGTGTCATTACTCCGCGCCGTACCTTGCCTGCTGCTAAGCATTCTGGTTTCCTGTGCGGATCACCCGCCGGCTGAGCGCGCGATTGGGGAAGCCTACGCTGGTCCCACCACTCTTACGTTGCGGCGTGAGTTGGCCGTGAAGTCTCCCGTCTCGGCTACCGTTAAGCACGGCGACAAACTGGAGATCCTGGAATATAAGCATCGCCTGGTGCGGGTTCGAACATTGCAAGGCGCCGAGGGCTGGACCGACATGCGGCAACTTCTCATGCCGGAGCAGATGAATGCGCTTCGCCAGATGGCCGAGAACGCGGCGCACAAGCCATCGCAAGGCGCAGCGACGGTTTTCGAATCGCTGAATATGCATACCGAGCCGAGCCGCATATCGCCGAGCTTTGGGCAGGTTCCAGAGAACGGCAAGGTCGACGTGATCGCTCACAAACTTGCGCCTCGCAACGCGGCCGCGCCGGTGTCGACGCCTGTTCCTATCAAGCCGTCGATATCGCGGAAGAAAGCTAAGGACAAGGCTACGCAAACCCGCATTGGACCGCCGCCTAGGCCGCCCGCGCCGAAGCCGCCGGAAAACTGGGTGGCTCTTTCCGTCCCGAAATTAGAACCGCCCGCCGCACCCGCATCCGCGCCATCGAACAGCCACCCCCCGCCTGTTCAAGGACCCATGGACGATTGGAGTTTAGTGCGCACTCCGGACGGTAGGGCCGGTTGGGTGCTGACGCGTCCGCTCGCCATGGCCATTCCCGACGAGGTCGCCCAATATGCCGAGGGCCATCGCATCACCTCTTACTTCGCGCTCGGCAAAGTGGAGGACGGCGATTCGGTAAAGAACAACTGGCTTTGGACCACCATCAATAAGGGCTCGGAGCCGTACGAGTTCGATAGCTTCCGCATCTTTGTTTGGAGCCGCAAACATCACCGTTACGAGACGTCTTATATTGAGCGAAACGTCATCGGGCATTATCCGACCGAGGTAAATACTTCTAATGCTGACCCCAGCTTCTCTCTGATTCTCGAAGCTGACGATGGACACTTGTACCGCAAGACGTATTCATTTGAAGGCAATCGCGTCCGGATGGTGAACAAGGAACCGTACAACGCGGAACCGCAGCTCGACGCCGCCCAGTCGGCCCACAATGCGACTTCCCAGCCGCAGCAGGCGGCGCCTCCGCGCTCTTGGTTAACGCGCCTGAAGGATCGAGCTCGTCGTCTTTTTCGTTGATGCGGGCGCTGCTTTGCCGGGCGTTGTTTTAGGGACCACCTTGATCTCGAACAGCTTCGGCCACAGTTTTCCCGTGACGAACAACCTGTCGCCCAGCACGTCATAGGCGATCCCATTCAAAACATCAACCGGTTCGGCTCGGTCCTCAGGCGTCAAAAGACCGGCCAGATCGATCCAGCCCAATACGCGTCCATCGGCGGGTGAAATCCGAACCACGCGATCGGTCTGCCAGACGTTAGCAAAAAGTTCGCCGTGCACATACTCGAGCTCATTGAGATTCAAGACCGGCTGTCCACGATCGCGAACCGTGAACCGGCGTTTTTCCTGTAGCGTGACTGGATCCCAGCATCGAATTTCGGCCGAGCCATCGCTCATGTAAATCTGCTGGCCGTCGTTCGCCAGCCCCCAACCTTCGCCTGGATAATTGAAGGTGCGCATCCGACGCAAGCTAGCCTGTTCGTAAACAAAACCCAGTTGCGCCTTCCAAGTCAGCTCAACGATCTGCTGATTGAGGACTGTGATCCCTTCACCAAAAAACTGCGGTTCCAGATCGATCTGCTGGAGCACCTGTCCGGTTTCGAGCTTCTCTTTGCGCAGCATCGAGCGGCCTTCGAGACCGGTTCCTTCATAGAGAAAGCCAGCTCGGAACTCCAGGCCTTGCGTGAAAGCGCGGCGATCGTGCGGATAAACGTGAACGATTCGATAACCGTACTGCGGCGTCTGCGCGCGCGCCGTCAGCACAATCGCGGCGAAACATAGGATGCGGGCGGTTTTATGCATGTAACATGACCTTCAATATACCTGGAGTGGCAGCTTTCCTGAACGCCAGCGGCGCTTTGTTCAAGGGGAACACCTCCGAAATCAGCTCCTCAACACGTACGCGGCCGCCGCGCAACAGGCGCAGAGCAGGCTTGAACCGCCCGCAACGCGAGCCGACCAGCGTGATCTCGTTCACCACGATCGGCGCCGAATCGATTCCCACCAGCCCGTGAACCGTGGACTTCAAGACCACCGTGCCGCGGGGCCGCGTCATTCGCACCGCCTCGCTCAGGCCCTGGCTCGATCCAGTGGCATCCACCACCCAATCATACTCCGCGACCGGCAATTTCTTCACGATCCTGGCGTCCACGCCGCTCTTTGCCGCGATTTTCAACTTCTGCTTGTGCCGCCCATACTGATGAACTTGAGCGCCGTGCACCTTCAAAACTTGGCCGATCAACAGGCCGAGTTTCCCATCGCCGAGCACTGCCACCGCCGCGCCAGCCGGGATTTTCACCTGATCCAAAATCTCGCACGCCGCCGCCAACGGCTCGACGAAAACAGCCTGTTCATTGGAAATTTCGCTCGGCACGGCATGCAGATTGGCCTCGGGCAAAGTCAGAAACTCACGAAACGCACCCGGATGTTTAACAATCCCAAGTACACTGCGCTTCGGGCAGTGCCGCCCCAAACCGCGCGCGCACCACGCGCACTTTCCGCAAGCCAAGTTGATCTCGCCCACCACGCGCCGGCCGATCCATTTCCGGTCATCGGCGGCCACAACCTCACCTACGAACTCATGCCCAGGAATGCCGTGAAACCCGTAATAGCCGCGCTGCAATTCCAAATCCGTGCTGCAGATTCCCCCATAGAGCAGCCGAATCAGAGCGAATCCTTTGGGGCGGCGAGGACGCGCCTCGTCATCAAGCGCAACCCGGCCGCGGTGAAGACAAACCGCGAGCATATCGTGGATACTTTAATCATGCTAGCCGAGTTAGCCTGCTTCGAGCAAAAATGCCGCGCTCGTTTTCCAATCGATGAGGTAATTTACAACTGCACGCAGTGCGGCGGATTGCTGGAAGTCGTGTTTCAGGCCGATGGCGTGAATGCAGACGCCATCAAAAAAACCTGGCGTGAGCGCCGAACCTGTAATCAAATGCTCGATCAAAGCGGCGTCTGGCGCTACCGCGAGCTGCTTCCTTTTGACGGCCACCATCATCAGGTGGTCTCGCTCCGTGAAGGCAACACTCCGCTGCTCGGCGCGCCTCGCGCGGCACGCTATGGCGGCCTGGATCACCTGACGTTCAAGCATCAGGGCTTCAATCCCACGGGGTCGTTCAAAGATAACGGAATGACGTGCGGCGTTACCCAGGCGATCCGCTTGGGCCGCCAACGCGTCGCTTGTGTGTCCACGGGAAACACGTCGGCATCCATGGCGGCTTACGCAAGTGCGGCCGGTTTGGACTCCATCGTCTTCCTGCCGCACGGCAACATCTCCTACGGCAAGCTCGCTCAGGCCCTGGAATATGGTGCGCGAACGCTCGAAGTCGAGGCTAACTTCGATCAGATCCTGGCGCTGGTGCGCACGCTGGCGGACCGATTGGAAATTTATCTGCTCAATTCGATCAACCCTTTTCGCATCGAGGGTCAAAAATCCATCATCTTTGAAATGCTGGACCAGCGTGACTGGAACCCGCCGGACTGGATCGTTTTGCCCGGTGGCAATTTGGGCAATACCTCGGCGTTTGGAAAAGCGTTGCGGGAATTGTGCGATCTCGGATTCATTCGCAAGATGCCGCGCTTGGCGGTAGTTCAGGCCGAAGGGGCCGCGCCCTTTTATGAGTTCGTAAAACTAGGCGGCGAGTTCCACAGCGTGCCGGAGCCGCAAACACTAGCGACCGCGATCCGCATCGGAGATCCGGTGTCGTGGCCCAAAGCGCTGCATGAAATAACCGTCTCAAGCGGCGTGGTGGAAAAGGTGAGCGAGCAGGAGATCGCCGACGCCAAGGCCATCATCGGGCAATGCGGGATTGGCTGCGAGCCCGCTTCGGCCGCTACGCTGGCGGGCATCCGGAAACTAACGGCCGCTCGAATCATGCGCCCGAATGACGACGTAATTGCAGTGCTGACAGGAAATGTTTTGAAGGACCCCGACTACATTTATCGCTATCACACCGGCCAACTGAAGGATCCTGAAGGCCGTGCGATTGAGCCGCACTACGGTAATCAGCCGAGAGTGGTACCGAACGACCCGGACGCGATCGCGAAGATATTAGAGGAATAGACGACGCTAGCGCCCTCGTCCGCCGGCACCCCGTCCACGACGCTCGCCACCGCCGCCGCCGCCGCGGCCTTCCCGAGGAACCATCGGACGCGCTTCGTTGACGACCAGAGCCCGGCCCATCAGGTCGCGCCCATTTAAAGCCTCAATCGCCTGGTTGGCGGCTGAATCGTCGTTAATCTCGACGAATCCGAATCCGCGAGCCTCGCCCGTAAAGCGATCGCGCATCACGTTCACGCTATCCACGGCGACGCCAGACTGCGTAAAGAAATCCGTAATATCGGCTTCCGTTGCCGAATAGGGGAGATTGCCTACAAATAGTTTCATTGAAACTCCTTGACCTTATTTCTGTAAAGGCAGGGTTCACGACCGCGGACTCGAGATCACCGGGCGGGGATTAAGCCGGGAGGAATATACTGACTCCCAAAACACTCTCCCAGTTTGCCAAAAAGCCTGGGCCGTGTCAAAAGCGCGGCGGGGCTGCCTGTCTGAGCCGCGAAGGCCGCTCGTCGCCTGCCTTAAGGAGTTAATGAGCCGACGTAGGCGGCCAGCGCGATCATATCGTCCTGGCTCAAATTCGCCACCACTTTTTTCATCAGACCGGCGGCGCTGCCGTGGCTGGTGCCGTTCTGAAGATCGAAAAGTTGCCGGAAAACGTAGACCGGCTGAAGTCCCGCGAGCCTGGGCACGTCGCCCAAACCCTTCAACGAGTCGCCATGACAAATCGTGCATTGAATGGTTTTGCCCGACCCGCCCGTCTTCGCCAGTTCCTCGCCCTTAGCGATGCTGCCTTTCGGAACCCACGCCGTGAAGGGCGAATGCGGATCGCGGCTGAGAGACCGCGTGGCGTCGTCCGGCAATTCAATGATGCGATTGCCCAGCGGCTCGGTGCCTCCGCCCGGTAGAGCCAGGCGCATGCGGCCTCGGCTGCTCACGTAGCTCTTCGGTGCCGTGTCGCTCTCCACCACTTTTACCCAAGTGCGCGGTTTCAGTGCCGAAAAATACTCGGCGGCCAGCCGCGCGTCCTCCTCGCTGGTGACCTTCGCGATCGCGTTCATGCGCGCCGGGTCTCTGCGCGCGAGGGTATTGAAGTACCTCATCTGGTGAACGATATATTCGACCGGCATGCCGGCGAAATCGGCAGACTCGGGATGTCCCTGCCCGGACATCAAATGGCAGGAGCCGCATGCGAACGCCTTGCCTGTGCCGCCCTTCACAACGTCGGGTGCCGGGCCATGCTCATCGGGAAACCAATCCGGCGGATTGGCCCCGTCTTCTACTTTGTTGGCCGCATATTCCTTGGTACTGCCGGGCATGCGCAGCATACCGGTTTCCTCGGCAACTTTTGGCTGAACTTTGTCGGGCACATTGTAGGCCCACCCAGGCAGACCATTGTTCACTAGCCGCGGCTCATCTGCCGCGATCAAGACACCGGAAAACAACACGAAAAGCACAACCCAGCTTGAGATCTTCATAGATGCTCCTCAGGCATTCTCCCACAATTTTCTCACCCTCCGAATCTCTCTGCCGCGCGCGCTCGCGCTTTTGCGGCCTCCTCTTCCCGGCTCCTCAGTGGGGCGCTCGTTGCGAGCGAGCCGAGTAGACGCGTTGAGATCGCGCTTATTTCATCCACAGCCGCCTCGAACGCGCCTTCGTTGGCCTTCAACGGTTTGCTAAACCCGCAAATCTTCCTTACGAACTGAAGCGATGCCGATCGAACCTCTTCATCTGTTACCGGCGGATCGAAGTTGAAAAGATTTCGTATGTTCCTGCACATTGAGTCTGAGCTCAAGGTATCAGAAACGTTCGGAAGCGTGACCGGCGTGTCAGTTGCGAGCGAGCCTCGGCGCCAATTCGCTAACAGATACGGTCTGTTGATCAATAGGAATCAAACTCTTGACTTCGATCCAATTTCGATGACTGTCTTCGGAGCGCACGGTGACTGCGCGTTCAAAGACCGCATACCCATGAGCCGTGGTTCTGAAATCGTAACGTCCCGGCGGCACCGGCTTAAGCGCGAATCGACCATTCGCATCCGTGGTCGCGCTCCTGACAAATTCTCCGTTGCTGATCGTCACGATTGCCCCGGCGATCAGGGTACCCCGCTCGGAAACTTGCCCGAAAAGCGCTGTCCTTTCCTGGCCCGCTTGCAAAAGACCCAACGTCATCAACAGAACAGAAATAGAGCTGGTTGTCATGTCATCGTCTGTTTTGCAGCTAGTGGACCAGCCGCCGATCTGCCAAGGTGATTGAATCCAAAGCAGCTGAAACACCGAACGCGTTGAATTAAGGACAGAACGTCCCCGGGCCCTTAAGACAGAATGTCCCCTCGCCGGGCCGTTCGTCCCCCTGGAAGCGTTCGAAATGATGTCGTCCACACCTGTGCCATCCGCGCACACCATATCCTCCCCCAAAGCACCAAGTTTCAATAAGATGACTCATGGAATCCAGATTGCCTTGTCGATCCCACACATGAAGCTTGCTTTGCTGGGCCTCATCGCTGCCGTCACACTCCTCGGCCAAACCGCCGAACCTGCCAGCGATGCAATCGAAAACAATGCAATCGAAGCCACTGCGGCGACCGGCCAATCCGCCGACCTCAACGTCAACTCCCGCTACGTCATCGAGAGCATTAGCTTCACAGACGCAAAACCATATAAATTAAGCAATTCAGTGGTTGAAGAAATGCAGCGGCTGGTAGGCTCCAAGCTCAACTCGGAAGCGCTTAGCCGGTTAGCTCAAACCATCCGCGGCGAGTTGCGCGCCCACGACGTCACCTTCCACATCGCACGCGGCGGCGACCCCGAAACAATTAAAGTATTGCTCGAAGTCAACGGGGGAAAGAGCAGATTCGACGCCTCTGTACCGACCTTTGTTTACAGCTCGCGCCAGGGCTGGAGCGGCACCGCTGAAGCCGCCATCGCGCAAGGCCCCAACGTTGTTAGGCTAGACGTTTTGAGCGACGGAGATACCTTGGCCGAGCGCATGTCGGGTCTCGAGGCGCGTTACGACCGCCTCCTGCGCGAAAACGATAAAGTCCGGCTGAGCTTCGAGTTCGACGCTTATAGCGAGCAGTACAACAGCGCGACCATCCTCGCGCTCGACAACAATTTGTCTTCTTCCCTCGGCGCTGGCGCTTATCGTTCTCGCATGAACTTTCAGCCCAGCGCCACTTTTGTTTTAGCCCGGCCTTTGACCTTGACCGTCGGCTTCAGCTTCGAGCAATTGCAGCACGATCTTTCGGCCGCGCCATCGGAGTCGGACAATGCGATGATAGATACTCTGCACTATCACCAGCGTTGGGACTCTGATTCCACCACTCAGGAGTTGGATGCAGGCTATAACCTGCGCGCGGCCACCAGAATGCTTGCCACCGCCCTGGGCTACACACGGCACGCGCTGAACGCGCGCTATGGATTCACCAGCGGCCCGCAGTCCATTGAAGTTAAACTTGTAGCTGGCGTAATTTACGGTCGCGCCCCGCTCTTTGAGCGCTTCGATCTCGGCAATGGCTCTATGCTGCGCGGCTGGAATAAGTTCGATCTCGATCCTCTTGGCGGAAACCGGCTGGTCTACGGGTCCGTCACTTATGGGTACCACATCATGCGAGTTTTCTACGATTCCGGATCGGTTTGGGACCAGGGCAGGATGCCGGAGCCCAAACGCTCGGCCGGCATCGGAGTGTCGAGCGGCCTGGGGATCTTGCAAAAAGGTGCTTTTTTGTTAGCCCTGGCCTTTCCGGTCCGGCAGGGCCACGCCGACCCGGTCTTGATCGCGGGAATGAATTTTTGACAATCCGTCCGAAATGCGGAAAGGTAGCGCACGCGATCTTTGCGGCACTCGTTTGCGCTGGGCTCGTTTGCTTGGAGCTTCTCGCTCTCAGCGTGCCAGGCGACCAGTTGCTCGTGCGGCGTGTGTCCGGCGATGTTCACGTCACCGCCGCGCACCTGCATTTTCTCACCGAACAATCCCTCCAGCGCTTGCATGACGGCGCGGTAGTTCCTTTCGATTTCCAGCTCACCATCGCCGCCGGCGCGAAGAACAACGTGGTCACTCGAGCGTTGGAGCGGTTCACCATAAGCTACGATGTTTGGCAGGAGAAATTCTCCGTGACCCGGCTGCGGGATTTTCGCAAATCCAGTTTGAATCTGTCGGCCAACGCCGCCGAAACGTGGTGCCTGGATAATATTTTCGTTCCGGCGTCCAACCTGCCCGCGGACCGCGAGATCTTCGCACGCTTGGAAATCCGCAGCGTCGAGCCGCATCCGCAGGCTCCCGGCGCCCGTGATTCGAGTATCAGCCTCGCCACGTTGATTGAGATTTTCAGCCGCAACCCGCGTGCCCGCGAGGAGCATTGGTCGCTCGAATCCCCCGCATTTCATCTGGCTGACTTGAAGCCATGAACCGGCTCCGCAATCGGCTGATCCTGGTCTTCGCGGTCGCAACCATTGCGCCGCTCCTGTTTACGATCTGGATCTCTTTATCGTTGCTGAATCGCAGTCTTTCGCTCGCCTCTACCAGAGAGCTCGACCAGGTCTCGCAGTCGCTCGAAAAGACCGGACGGGAGTTGTACCAGCGCGCTCGCGAGTCGCTAAAGGACGACGCCAACGCCGGCCGCGCCAACGCCCGGAGCTTCGCGCCTTCCACGCATGACCAGTGGCCTGCTGCCGTCCAAGAGTTTTTTGCCAGCGGCGAGCCGGACCGTTTCGTGCTCGCCGGGGACTCCGGCGACCGGCTGGATTACCTGGTGCGCGATGGTGACCAAGTGCGCGCCTACTCGGCTTCCCTGCGCGGAGTAGGCATGCTGAAACTTGCCGAGCAATATGCGCATGCCCGCGCCTTGGTCGCCGATGGCAGCGCCCGCAATCTCCGCCGCGGATTCACTTACACGTTTCTGCTGCTCACAGGAACCATCTGGATCGTATCGTTTCTCGCATTGGTGTACGTGGCCTATCGCGTCAGCCGTCCCATCCAGCAACTCACCGGCGGTCTCGCGCAAGTAGCCGCCGGTCATCTGGACACCCGCGTCAACAATGCGCGTAACGACGAGATCGGCGTCGCGGTCCAGGCGTTCAACGACATGGCCAGCCAGCTCGAACGCTCGCGCGAGCGCCTGCTCTACACCGCGCGCCTGGAAAGCTGGCAGGCGCTGGCCCGCAAGATGGCCCATGAAGTGAAAAACTCACTCACGCCCATCCGCCTCACCATGGAAGAAATCGCCGCTCGGCAATCCGGGCCGGGTGGGGAGTTCTACGAACAGGCCGCCCAGATCGTGGTCGATGAAGTCCACAGCCTGGAGCGCAGGGTGCGAGCCTTCTCGGAATTTTCCACCGAACCGCCCACCGCGCCCAAAACGCTCGACATCAATACCCTGCTCGAAGAGCGCATCGCGCTGTTGAAGGCCGCCCATCCTCGGGTCATCTACGATACCCGCCTGGCGCCCGATCATCCCCAGGCTTACGCCGATGAGGACTTAGTCAAAGGGATCCTAACGAACCTGCTCGAAAACGCGGCCGAGGCGGTTGAGCCGGGCGGACTGGTGCGCGGCGTCACGTCGCTTGAAAAAGGCAACATCGCCATCGAGGTGCATGATTCCGGCCCGGGAATCAATCCCCATACTCGCGCCGCTTTGTTTGAACCCACCATTTCCTTTAAGCCAGGCGGCATGGGCTTGGGTCTGTCCATCGCGCGCAAGAGCGCCTTGCTGGCCGGCGGCGATATCTTGCTGGTTCGCGGCGAATTGGGTGGCGCGGCATTCCGGGTCTTACTTCCGGTGGCCTGATCCATGCCCGCCAAACGCATCCTGATCCTCGACGACGAGCCGAATATCGGCGGTTCGTTGCGCTTAATCCTGGAACATGCCGGATACTCGGTCACCGTCGCGCGCACCATCGCAGCCGCCAACGGCACCGCCGAACGCGCCGACGCTCTGCTGCTCGATGTCCGGCTTCCCGATGGCAGCGGTATCGATTTTTTGCGGCAGTTGCGGGAACGGGACTGCCCTGCCCCCGCCATCATGATCTCCGGCCACGCCACCATCGCCGAAGCTGTCGAGGCTACCCGCGCCGGCGCTTTTGATTTCCTCGAGAAGCCGCTCGGCCGCGACAAAGTGCTGGTCTCGCTCAAAAACGCGCTGGAGCAAGCCGGCCTCCGCAAAGAGAACGAGCGTCTGCGTGAAATAGTGGCTGCGTCGACGAAAATGATCGGCTCCAGCCCGGCATTCCTGCGCGTGGTCGAGCAAGCCACCATGGCCGCCAAATCCGATGCCCGCATTCTGATCATGGGCGAGTCCGGAACCGGCAAGGAATTGCTTGCCGAGCACATCCACCGCGAAAGCCCCTTCGTCGCCGGGCCATTCGTCAAGGTGAATTGCGCCGCTATCCCTGCCGAACTTCTCGAGAGTGAGCTGTTCGGTCATGAAAAGGGCGCCTTCACCGGCGCGATCGCGGCCCGAAAAGGCAAGTTCGAGTTGGCCGACGGCGGGACCATCTTCCTCGATGAAGTCGGCGACCTGCACGGCGGCTCGCAGGCAAAACTTCTGCGCGTTTTGCAGGAGGGCGAATTTCATCGCGTCGGCGGCGAGCAGCCCATTCGAGTCGCGGTTCGAGTTCTCTCGGCCACTAACCGGAACCTCACCGACCTCGCGGCGCAGCAGAAATTCCGCGAAGATCTTTACTACCGCCTCTGCGTGGTGCCCATCCGGGTGCCTGCGCTCCGTGAGCGCCCTCAAGATATCGCCGCCATGGCGAACTATTTTCTGGAAGATTTCTGCACTCGCAACAACTTTCATCCCAAAACGATAGCGGGTGAAACTTATGAAATACTTCAATCCTATTCCTGGCCTGGAAACGCCCGCGAACTCCGCAATATCGTGGAGCGCATGGCGATCCTCACCTCGAGCGCTGAGCTTACCACCGAGTCGGTGCCAGTGGAAATTCGTCTGGCTCAAGAATCCGGACCGCCCTCGAACCTGAAGCACGCGCGCGAATCGGCGGAACGCGAGCACATCCTCCGCGCTCTCGATGAATCCAGCTGGAATGTTTCCGGCGCCGCCCGCGCACTGGGCATGGAGCGCACTAATCTCCATAAGAGAATCCGCGCGCTAGGCTTGAGCCGGCAAAAGCAATAATCCGGCTCTTTTTCAATTTTTCACGTTCAGAGTCAACTTCCCCAGGATAAAAAAGCCCGCCGCAATTCCTAATCGTAGTACTACTAGCCATAGCTTTTCGCCCCGCATCCATCGACTTATGGCCAAAAGTACAAATCCCGCCGCGATTGCGAAGTACCACCAAGCTAATAGCCGTGTGCGAAGGATTTTATCCATGAAGCGGCGGCAGCAAAACCATCTCGTCTATAGTACCGCCTCGCTCAAGCATATGAATCCAGACATACTTTCCTCTTGCGGAAGCCTGGCAAACCTGTGATATTATGGTGCAGTTTTAAAGACTGTGCGTTCGACCTCCGTAGAGCCCCGTGGTAAGTCGTCGGGAGTAGTCTTGCCGAATTATCCCTCCAGTTTTGCGAAGCCGGGTGCACGGCACCAGAAGTTAGGAGAATTCAGTAGTGAGAGAAAAAGGTATCGTGAAATGGTTTAACGCCGCCAAGGGCTATGGCTTTATCCAGCGCTCTAACGGCGATGATGTGTTTGTTCACTTCACAGCAATCCAGATGAACGGGTATCGGACGCTGGAAGAAGGCACGGAGGTGGAGTTCGAGGTCAAGCGTGGTCCCAAGGGTCTGCAGGCCGAGAATGTCAGCCGGCCATAGCCACTAACTCCAAAACAATTCATGAAGGGGCCGTCCTCGACCGACGGCCCTTTTCATTTTTGGGTTCGTTTTGAATTTTTTGTTACTTACTCACGGCGCAGGATCGAATCGCAACGCACCGCTGTTAGTCGCGTTGGCGGCGGCATTCTCCGAGCAAGGCGTCCAAGTTATTCGCTACGATCTTCCCTACCGGCAAGAGCGTCCACATGGCCCTCCCCGCCCCGGCGATGCCGCGCGCGATCGCCAAGGGCTGCGCGAACAGCTTCTGAGCCTGCGCGCCCAGAATCCTCACCGGCTGTGGCTGGGAGGCCATTCCTACGGCGGACGCCAGGCCAGCATCCTGGCAGCCGATGAGCCTTCGCTCGCCGATGCGTTGCTGCTGCTTTCTTATCCCTTGCACCCGCCCAACAAGCCGGATCAATTGCGAACCGCGCATCTTCCCAAGCTCCAAACGCCCACTCTGTTCGTCCACGGCTCGCGCGATCCGTTCGGTTCGCTCGATGAATTCAGAAGCGCCATCCCCTCGATTCCCGAGCCCGTCAAGCTGCTCGAGATTGAAGGCACCGGCCACGATCTCGGACAGGACCGCGCCGCGGTCGCCGGAAACATCGCCTCTACGTTCCTTAGCTGGGTCGCCGGCTAATGACTCAGCCGCCGCACGCGGGTGTGATAGTTGTAAATCAGCAGTGTCAGGATGCCGAAAATCATTCCCGAGAGCGCCAGGATAGCACCGTAGGGCCGCTCGACCGTGAGCGAAAAACGAATCAGAATCGTCGAAATGACGAATGCGGCGTTCCGGAACACCAGCTCATAGCTGTCGGAAACCACCAGCGACAGAATGACGATCAACACGTCCGTGAAAATCATCACTGCGAACACGTCGCTGTAAAAGAAGGTGTTCGGATCCAGCCGGACCTTCTCGCCCAGGTAAACCATCCGATACACCGCACGGCCAAAAATAGCAACGCTATACACCGCCAATGACAGCAGCAAAACCGTAAGACCGAGCGCGATTACCTTCTTGTGCCCAATGAATTTCTTCAGCTCGCTGGAATGCTCCGCGACCGGTTCCGGCGCCGCCCGCCTGCGCGCCGCGTGCAAAAAGACCGTCACCAAAAAGAACATCAATAGGCCCGCGGCCACGTCCAGAAACACCGGAATTGTTTCCGAGGACATCTGCGTCAGCTTTCCAATGTCATCCAGTTCGGCGATGTCTTTAAAAAACCGGCGGATGAATATCAGCGACACGATCTCAAACTGCTTGGCGATGGACTGTGTAGTCGACTGTGGAACCGCCGCGATCAGCATCAGCACTTCGTAGAAAAGAATGAAGCTGAACGGGGTATAAATCGCCGATAAATAGTTCTTCCCAACGGCCGCGATAATGGCCGGCGGGCCTGGCACAACCCGCGCCAGGAAAACCAACCCGAGATGAACCAGGAACCCGGCCGCGCTGATTTTCACGATCAGGTGTTCCAGCCACACTTGGCGGGCCGGTGAAGATAGCCGGTCAAAGGCATCGGCCAGCGACGTTCTCAGCCCAGCTCGGTTCATCGCGGCGTCAAGAAGCACGCAGGTTGCCAACACCTGAGAATGCGGCGATTCGCCGTGCT
>Ga0182024_10015037_pt1 | contig 14885 bp, 13 predicted proteins | sample P32metaG_FD_120480 | JGI IMG/M metagenome (GOLD analysis project Ga0182024, IMG submission 120480) | Permafrost microbial communities from Stordalen Mire, Sweden - P3-2 metaG (Illumina Assembly) | ecosystem: Environmental > Terrestrial > Soil > Wetlands > Permafrost | place: Sweden: Stordalen... | reverse complement strand
GATCAGAAGTACGGCGACGTGATCGCTCTCGCAGAGGTGACAAAATATTTGATGAGTCTCGGCGCAGGCGAACGCCCGGTATCCTGATTCGCAAGACATTCCTCGTTCGACATCCTTTCGCATCGGCACTCGAGCCGAGCCCGCGCTGCGTCGACGCGCGCGGATGTTGAATGAACTTAAGACTTGACACTCGCGGAAGTCGTTCGCTACTGTAACGAACGTTGCAGAACTATGTAACGATCGTTGCAGAACCGAATGCTGTGAGCCCGCGATGAGAAACGTCCTCGTCATAGATCAACAGGTGTGCATCGACTGCGGCGCTTGCCGTGAGACTTGCCCCTTTAGCGCGGTCGTATGCGCTTCGACTATCAAGCATCACTACGAAATTCTTCCTGACCGATGCCACTGGTGCGCCGGACCCGGCAAGGCTCCCTGCGATGTCTATTGTCCCGTTCCGGGTGCGATTGTGGCCGGCACTTATGACGGGGTCTCATGAGCTCAAATTCCGGTTGAGCAGGGAAAAAGGAAATCAGCTATGCGAGGCAAAGATTTCTTTAGGGAAATGGAAGCTCTGGCGAAGCCGCTCGCCAAACAGACCTACGAGTCCACATGCGAAACCTACTCTAACCTGAGCGATGATCAGGCGTTCCGTCTGCTAGGACAACTTTGGTTTATCGAGGCGCCAGTGCTTGGCAACTACGCGCGCAATTGGTGGAACACGATTCCGCGCGACCCGACTGGAAAGTACCGGGACGTCGAGATGTTCCTGTCGCGCCAGCTCTACGATGAATCACGGCACGGCAAGCTCTACGCCGACGCGTGCATCCGCAAGGGATTCATTCAGAGCGATCAGGAACTCTGGACGCATCCCTACGCCAAGCCGGTTCCCGGATGGCTGAATTTTACCATGTGGCTCGAACATCTCGGCGGCTTCAACTTCACGACGCTGTACGCCGGAGAGCAAATGGCCTCGGAGTGCCTGACCTTCCCGCAACTGCTCAAAGGCGCGATTGAAGTGATTAAGGATCCGGTCGTTCGCTGGGTCTTCGAAGCGCAATGGGACGAGGAAGCGTTTCACGGAATGATGGGTCGCTACGTGGTCACGAAGTATTGCCAGAATCAGGTTCAGCAGGACGAGGCGGCATGGGCTGCGCAGACCACTTGGAGGCTTTTGGGAGAAGCCGCGATCGATCTCAACAAGTTCATTAGAGATGGCGACGTCACGGCACGCCCGGCGATCAAAGATGATCCCGCGTTACGAAAGCCCAGACTACTGAATGGCTGAGAGACGGCAGTGAGTAGTGAAATAGCTATGAATGGTATGATCAGTCTCTTTCGTAAAGAACTTGCGCTTTGCGGTGTCAAAAAGGGTGAGACCGTCGCAGTTCTCTCTGAATTAAACAGCTCTACCGAGTATGCCGGGGCATTCATGGCTGCCGCCCAGGACTTGGGAGCGCATACCTACAACGTAAATGTGTTGTCCTCGAAGATGGGCATGGATTCCAAGTTCGGCAATGTGGGCATCAATCCGCTTACCGGCAATCGCCCGGCTATCGAGGCGCTCAAGAAAGCCGACCTGATGATCGATCTAGCCTTCCTGCTCTTCTCCAAGGAACAAATAGAGATTCAAGCGGCGGGAACGCGCATCTTGCTGGTGGTTGAACCCTTCGACGTGCTCGCGCGAATGTTTCCCACTCAGGAGTTGAGAGAACGAGTTGAAGCCGGCGAACGCAGGTTGAAAAAAGCGAAACAGCTGCGATTCACAAATCGTGCCGGAACGGAGGTAACCTACAAAATCGGCACTTATCCGGTCCTGACGGAGTATGGATTCACCGATACTCCTGGCAGATGGGATCACTGGCCCGGCGGATTTCTTGCAACCAGCGCCAGCGACGACGGGGTCAACGGCAAGGTAATAATGGACGAGGGCGATATCGTTTATCCATTCAAGTCCTATGTACGTTCACCGATCGAATTTACTATCCGGGATGGCTTCATAATCGATACCAAGGGCGGACTCGACGCCCGTCTGGTATCGGACTACATGGCAAGCTTCAGAGACCCGAAGGCCTACGCCATTTCCCATATTGGCTGGGGTCTCAACCACAACGCGGTCTGGACTGGCCACGCGACCGGAATAGGCGGCATTGGGATGGACGGTCGTGCGTTCTACGGCAATGTCCTGTTCTCGACCGGTCCTAACACTGAACTCGGTGGCGCCAATGATACTGCATGTCACCTCGATCTCCCTATGCGCGACTGCACTCTCTACCTGGATGACGAACTAATCGTAAAAGACGGTGACATCATACCTAAGGACATGAGAGCGCCGGCGCATTGAATTAAAGGGTAACTGAGCAATTCCTGTTGTTAATAAGCGCCCTCGATGAAGCCGATTGCGAAAGTGGAGACTCTCAGCGTGGGCGAAGTGAGGCTTGCCTTCCGCCAATGGGGAACCGGAGAAAGTCTCGTCCTTGTGCATGGACTCGGGGCTAACTCCGAGCTTTGGATCAATCAGGTCGACGCGTTTGGCGATCGATTCCATGTTGTAGCAGTTGATTTGCGCGGTTTTGGGCAGTCCGACAAACCTAAGAGCCCGGGCAGCTACTCAGTCGACAAGTTTGCCGACGACCTACTCCGTCTAGCCGATAGGCTCGGCCTGAATAAGTTTCATTACTTAGGCACTTCGATGGGCGGCTTCATCGGGCAGGCAATCGCCGCTCGTGAGGCTCGGCGGCTTAGCAGCCTGATGCTCGTCCATTCAGGTGCCCGGATGAGTATCCCTCCCGATATTCTCGAGATACGCCTTAAGGCTTTGAGGGAACTACCGATGACCGACTATGGAAAGATGGTCGCGGAACAAGCGCTCGCCGACGGCAAAGAATCGAGAATTTTCGATTGGCTAGCCACAATGATCGCGACGAATGATAGGACTGCCTACGCTCAAGTGTTGACCGACGGTCTGAGCGGATTCGACTTAAGTAAAGAGGCTTCCAGGTTGGAAATGCCGGTGCTCGTGGCTGTTGGAGACAAGGATCGCGTGATTCCACCTCAGGTAGGCTATGAACTCGCGGCGAGCATTCCCAAGGCCACAGTTCGGACCATCAAGGATGCCGGTCATATTGGATACGCGGAACAACCCGCGGCTTTCAACGAAATGATATTGTCCTTTCTCGGCGGCTGAGAAGCTTTAGACCAGAACGCGGCGACTCTGATGCAAACAGGACTACTGAGCAGAAACGTATAAGCACTGTCGGAGGATCGCGATGGGAGCAGGCAGACTTGTAGGGCAGAGTGTTCGACGCGTCGAAGATCCGCGCTTTCTTCTCGGACAGGCTACCTACGTCGACGACATCAAGCTCAGAGGTGCGCTGCATGTGGCATTTGTCCGCAGTCCTCATGCACATGCCAGGATCAAAAAGATCGACGCGGAGAAGGCGCGCAAAATGCCGGGTGTCAATCGGATCTTTACCGGTGCTGAGATTGCGCCGCATCTGGGAACGCTAGGTCTTCCGTTTCGCGAGGAGGTGTTTCCCCGGTCGGTCTTCAAACAATGCACGTGGAATTGCATGGCGGTGGACAAGGTCCGCTTCGTTGGCGAACCCCTGGTCGCCATCCTCGCCGAGACGCGGTATCTGGCCGAGGACGCCGCCGAGAATGTCGAGGTCGAATACGAACCGCTGCCAGCCCTGGTAGAACCGGAAGATGCGATGGCGCCAGGCGCGGCGCTGCTCCATGAAGAGCTCGGCACCAACGTCATCATGCATTTTCCGATCACCGTCGGCGACGTGGACGGATCTTTTTCCCGTGCGCACCTGGTCATGCACGAACGCTTCAGGACCAACCGCCACGCTGCGATGCCTATGGAGGGTCGGGCGACTCTTGCTGACATCAACGCGTCGGGGGAAATCACGCTATGGACCTCGACCCAGATGCCGCACCTGGTGCGTAGCAGAGTCGCGGAACTCATGAAGTTCCCCGAGCAAAAGCTTCGCGTCGTCGGGCCCGACGTCGGCGGAGGATTCGGATTGAAGTGCCACGTGTTCCCGGAGGAGGTTCTGACTTGCTACTTCGCGCGCGCGGTTCACAAGCCAGTAAAGTGGACCGAAGATCGACGAGAGCATCTGACGGCTTCATTCCACGCCAAGGACGACATTGTTGACTGCGAAATTGCCTTCGCCGAAAGCGGCACGATGCTTGCCATGAGAGCGAAGGTAATTGGTGACACTGGCGCCTATAGTGCTGACCCCTGGCCGGCCCCTTTTGAAGCTCTTCATCTGGGCGCTTCCTTACCCGGTCCTTATAGGCTCAGTAACTATGCTCTGGAAGTCTATGCAGTAAGCACTAACAAGGCCAGTCTCAGCACGTATCGCGGAGTAGGTCTTCCCGGCGCAGTCGTAGTCGTTGAACGCATGATGGACTTGGCTGCGGGAAAGCTCGGAATCGATCCGGTGGAAATTCGGCGCAAGAACATGATCGCGCCGAACGAATTTCCCTACAAAACGGTAATGAATGAGGAGTATGACAGCGGTAGCTCTACTGATGCTCTCCAGAAAGCGGTCGAGATAGCTGACTACAAGAGCTTCAAGGATCGCCAGCAGGAAGCGCGAACGGCGGGGAAGTACCTAGGCATAGGAATTTCGACGTATATCGAGCTGACCGGTCTCGGTACCCGCTATTGGACGCCCTATGGCCTTCAGCATTCCGCCTACGAAGCCGCTAACGTAAAAATGGATCCTAGTGGTGGGGTGGTACTCAGCGTCGGTACGTTCTCGCACGGCCAGGGTCACGCCACGACCTATGCCCAACTCGTTGCCGATCAGTTGGGTATCGGCGTGTCGGACATAGCCTTTGTGCAGGGCGACACACATATGACGCCCTACGGATGGGGCACTTGGGGCAGTCGCAGCATAGTATCGGGCGGCGGAGCGGTAGTGAACGCCGCGCTACAGGTGCGCGAAAAAATACTGCGGGTGGCCGGTCATCTGATGGAAGTGAGTCCCAACGACCTGGAACTCGACGCCGGCAAAGTAAGGGTCAAAGGTGTACCCAGCAAGTTCATCACCATAAAGGAGGTAGCCCACGCCGCGGTGTTTGCCGCCTGGAAGTTACCTCAGGGCGAAGCGCCGGGTCTTGAGGCGACGTACTACTATGATCCACCGCCCGCGACCTATTCCAACGCGACTCATGTCGTCGAAGTGGAGGTCGACAGAGATACTGGAGCGGTGAAGATTATCCGCTACGTAGTAGTCGAAGACTGCGGCAGGATGGTCAATCCTGTTATCGTCGACGCGCAGGTTGTAGGTGGAATTGCGCAGGGAATCGGAATGGCTATGTACGAGCACTTGCGCTACGATGAAGCCGGCCAATTACTGACGACTTCATTCATGGACTACCTGGTGCCGACTGCGGCGGATGTTCCGAACGTCGAGATTAGCCACATTGAGACCCTGACGCCACTGACTGTCGACGGCATTAAGGGTTGTGGAGAAGGAGGCACGATCGGAGCGCCGGCGGCGATAGTCAATGCGGTTGCGAATGCGCTGGCTCCTTTCAATCCCAGGATAACGGATTTACCACTTACTCCGGAACGCGTATGGAAGCTTGCTCATCCGAACGGCGCAGCTTAGGAGAGGATTCACCTGATCGCGGGATAGCCGCTATCGTGGCGCTTGCGGGCAGAGAACAGTAGTCATGATTCTGCCCGCCATTTCGCGAAGAAATCGAAGGATTGAACTGGGCGAGCGTTCTCGCCAACGCATTCGCGAGGTCGCATCCGAGTTGATGGCCGAGCGCGGATACGTGGGCACCAGTGTTTCCGCTATCGCGAAGCGCTCGCGCCTTCCCGCCAGCTCCTTGTACTGGCACTTCGGCAGCAAGCAAGGTCTCCTGGCTGCGGTTGCCGCCGAAGGTGGTTCCCAATGGCTGGATCTGATTCCCGATTGGGAGGACTTGACCGGCTCCACACTCGAACGTCTGGACAAGATGTTGCGCGAAATCGCGCGTCAGCTTAGTGGACGACGGGATCTCATTAAACTGCTGCTCACTCTATATATAGAACGCGATCGCATCGACCAGGCGTCGGTGAGAACGATTCGCGGAGTTCGCAGGGCGGCGGTCGGTAAATTCAAACCGGCTATGAAGGCTTTGATCGAGTCGTTGGGCGGGACCAGCAGCAATTTCATGATCGAGGAGCTAAGTAACTTCGCGCTCTCATTCACCAATGGATGTTTCATCGATCATGAGGTCGATCCCGAGGCTACCAACCTCACTCGCCGCTTCGAACAACTGCTGCCCGCCGTCGTCGCGGTAACCAAAGCAGCCATCGCCGTCTCGTCGAGCGCTGGCCGGAAGGGGCGCAAGAAGAGTGCTCGAATCGCTCGAACAAAAATGAGCTAAGAGGACTCGATGCACGAAAGGGCAACTTCAGCGCGGTCCGACAAGAGAACTGTCAACATCGCGAGAACGCGCGAGCATTTGATGCTCGAAATCGCGCGGCTGCTGGCAAATGCGGTAGAGCCCGACTTGTTCTTTGACGCCGTCGCTTGCGGCCTTCGACATTTTTTGCAAGTCGATCGCACGAGTCTGACGCTGTTCGACTCCGAGCGTGACCAGTTCGAGTTGGTGGCGCTTGCTCTTCAGGAAGAGAGCAGCCTCGGCAGAGGATCGATAATTCCTCATCTCGGCAGCCGAACCGGGATCGCATTCGATTCCCGTCGCCCCTACGTCTACGCCCTGGATGCGAGAACTTCGTTCTTCGAAGACCCCCCGCTGGTTGAAGAGGGCCTGAATTTTGCCGCTCAGGTACCGATCATCGCGGACGGTACTTGCATGGGAACGCTCAACACCGATGTCCGGCGCCACGAACGTCTGTCGGAAGCGGATGTGGATCTTCTATGCGGAATCGCGGGCCATATTGCTATCGCGCTGGCCACATCCGGCAGACATCCTAACCTTGGTCGTAGTGGTCTGAATCGACCGAATGGATTCGAGCGGAGAAGCGCCAGCGCCGCGCGTCGGCCGCAATCCTATTGCCCGGTGATCCGGCCTTCGATGCGATCGTCGCTTGACCGTATCATGGCGATCGCTAAATCCGACGCCATCGTGCTACTGCTTGGTGAGACGGGCACGGGCAAAGGTATCATTGCCCGTACGATTCACGACTGGAGCGCGAGAAAAAACAAGCCGTTTGTGAAATGCGACTGCGCCGCGCTCAGTTCGCAGCTTGTTGAGAGCGAACTGTTTGGCCATGAGAAGGGCGCCTTCACCGGCGCGAACGCCCGCCATGCCGGCTGCTTCGAACAAGCCAATGGCGGGACGTTGTTCCTCGATGAGATTGCGGAGCTGCCGCTTGCTAATCAGGCGAAGCTATTGGGAGTACTGCAGGATCGGCAGGTGCACAGAGTCGGCGGCAATGAACCGGTGCCGATCGACGTCAGAGTGGTTGCCGCCACCAATCGCGAAATCGAAGCCGAAGTTGCGGCGGGCAGGTTTCGAGCTGATCTCTACTACCGCTTGAACGTGTTCAAAATCGGGCTGTCTCCGCTTCGCCAGACGCGGGAAGACCTGGAGCCGCTGACTCGCTACTTCTTTGAGGTTTATTCCCGCGCGATGGGGCGTAACATCCCGCCGATCGACACCCGAATGATGACGACCATTTGCCTGCATACATGGCCTGGCAACATTCGCGAACTCGAAAATTTTGTCCAGCGAGCCCTGCTTCTCGGCTCCGGCGACGAATTCGAACCGAAGGCATTTGGGAACGGCGAGATGCCTCGCGACGATCGCAGCTCGGCTCCCGTTTGCACCTTGGAAGAAGTCGATGCCGCACACATTCTCAAGGTCCTTGATGCCACCCGATGGAGAATCAACGGTCCGGGGGGAGCCGCAGTCCTGCTCGGACTTCATCCCAGCACTTTGCGCAGCCGAATGTCCCGGCTGAATATCCGTCGCCCTACGCGCACCGACTGAAACGCCCCCGAGAATACGATTTCGTCACGCCTTCACCGGCTTGGCGGAGTCTGCGCTTGCGAATATTCGTAACCAGTTACGAGATCTCGTACTCGAGCACTACGCGGAGACCAACTCGTGAGAGGTCGTTGACCAAATCGCAAGAAAGATACGGTGTTTCCGCCGGAGACGTTTTTGGCATGCATATTGCGCACTCGGCCACGGGGAATTAGCTCGATTGCTATCCGGACTCGTAGGGAGGATTGCCTTGAAAAACTTTATTGGACTAGTCCTGTCCGTGGCATTGCTACTGGTAGTTGTTGGCTGCTCTTCGACCAGCATCGAAAACAGTGCCGCTCCTGGCGTCGCGACCGATTCAGCGGCGGAGCACACCACGCCCAACCTTGATTTCGCTGCCAAGTGTCCGGGGGTCCGCTACGAGAAGCTACAGGGTTGGACCGATGATCAGATCATGCAACAAGAAAAGGTCAAAGAGGGGGACATCCCCGCCTGCCAGCAATGGATAGCGAGTCAGCCTCCCGGCTATACTCCGCCGATGCCCAAGGCTTATGTCCCCGGTGCAGCGTCTGTCGCCCCTTACGAGGGACGAGGAAATGCGGGCGCAGGACCTGGCGCGGGTCCGGGACCTGCACAAGTGGCGCCGTAAACGTGCTCCTGCCGCGGCCGCGGTGTCGAGGGCGGGGAACAAATGAAATCATTGATGCCGTTCAGCCGCAAGCGAATCAATCATTTGCTCACGTGCTTATGCTCGGTCATGGTCCTCGCGATCGGCTGCTCGACGCAGAAAACGAATCCGCCGATCAGATCTGGTTCCACCGAAACGGCGGCCCCGAGCAATGCGATCGAAGGTGACCTCTCTGGCTTGTGGGTGGGAACGACCAGCACTGGTGGTTTGATGGGAACGGCGGGATTGACCCGTTCGTTCAAATTCAATCTTCATCAGGAAGGGGACAAGCTCACCGGCTCGTACGTTTGTTATTACGGCAAGACGTCCAACGCATTCTGCCGCAATCCAAAAGGGACTATCGCAGGAACGGCACGTGGGACTCGGATCGCTCTGAATATATTGGTGCTGCCCGACGCGTCTAACTGCAAATACACGGGCACTTTGGACTACAACGGGAACGGCCAATATGCTTGCTACTTGCAGGGCCGCATCGTAGAGCAGGGCACTTGGCAAGCATCGAGAGCATTTCCGCAGAACGCCCGAGCCTCGACTCATTCTGCCCAGATATCGAACATTCGTCACGTTCACGAAATTTCGTAACCGAAACCGTACCCCTATTCGCCAAGCACTGGCGGCGGCAGCCTTCAATACAAAGAGATTTTGACCAGCGCGCGATGGCATGTCGGTTGCTCTAGTGAATGAATGGGATTGCGAAATTGTGACTCTTTGAGTTTCCAATTCACCGGAACTGGTGCAACTGGTGCCAATTCAGGACAGTGGGTTCAATTGTGGCCAAACTGGTAGCTATTCTCGGCAGCGTGACGGCGCCTGGGCGAATGCTCAACGCGCTGAAGTGGACCCTTGAAGCCCAAAACTCTCCCGGAGCCGATTTCGAAACGGATTTAATCAATTTGGCTGACTGCCGCGTCGCATTCGCCGACGGCCGCCCACCTGAACAATATAAGGATGATACTGTTTCAATTGTCGCGCGGGTGGTCGAAGCCGACGCGGTAATCCTGGCCAGTCCTGTCTACCGCGGCTCGTTTACCGGCGCATTGAAAAACCTTCTCGACCACCTCCCCGCCGAGGCGCTAGCCGGCAAACCGGTTGGCATCGTGGCGATGGGCGCGACGAATCATCACTACCTTGGGGTCGATTGGCATCTCCGCGATGTGCTGGCGTGGTTCGGCGCGATAGTCGTGCCTACCAGTGTCTATCTTTCGTCGTCGGACTTCGTTGAAGGCAATCTTTCCGACGAGGCGAAGCGCGACTTATCCAGTCTTGTGCAAGCCTTGTTCAAACTCAAAGAGATTTCGCCGGCGATAGGTGAGTACCTCGGTCCTCGCCCGCTCGCGTCGAGACGCAGCTGAAACAAGCTTATAAGGAAGAGATACAACGATATGGCGGGAAAGAAGTTTCATCTCGGTTGGTTCATGAACTTCGTTGCGGACATTTGGAACGAGCCGTTTGCTAATGGCGGCTCTCCATGGTCGGGCCGGTTCTACATGGACATGGCGGAACTTCTCGAGAAAGCCTGCTTTGACTACATCATGGTCGAAGACAAGCTCTGCGTCTCCGAGTCGATGGGCGGCACTGCTGAAATTTATTTGAAGCACGGCCTCGCACCCAAGCACGATCCCGCGCCTCTGGCCGCTCTTATGAGCTCGGTTACTTCCAAGCTCGGTATCGTGATCACGATGTCGACGCTCGGTTATCCGCCCTTTCTACTCGCGCGGTTGAGCGCCACTCTCGACCACATCGCGGGCGGTCGCTTCGGATGGAACATCGTCACCAGCGCGGAAGATCTCGCGGCTCAAAATTTCGGCATGGATGTGTTGCCGCAACGCGAACTTCGCTACGCGATGGCGGACGAATATATGGATGTGGTCAACCAGTTGTTCGATTCATGGGAACCGGACGCGGTGGTGATGGATCGCAAAAAAGGGGTCTACGTCGACTACAAGAAAGTTCATCCGATCAATTACAAAGGAAAGTTTTTCAATTGCCGAGGTCCGCTCAATACTGTGCGAGCCCCCCAAGGGCGACCCGTCTACGTCCAGGCCGGAGGTTCGCCAACAGGCCGACAGTTCGCAGCCAAGCACGCCGATTCGATTATTACCCTGGCCGACGGCATCGAAGGCATGAAGTGGTATCGCAATGACATCCGTGAGCGCGCTACAAAAATGGGTCGCAATCCCGACGACATCAAGGTGCTCTACCTTGTGATTCCGACGCTCGCCCCCAGCATGGAGGAAGCGATCGCCAAACGCGACAAGATGGCGAGGACGGAGGAGTTCGTCGAACAAACCCTCGCGCTGGTCTCGGCGATCACCGACATCGATTTCACGAAATTCGAGCTCGACAAGCCCGTGCCAAAGCTCACCACCAACGGCGAGCAGGGCTCGCTCGACAAGTTCACCCAGTTCGATAGCGGCAAAACCCTCCGCCAGCTCGCCTACGAATCCACCGAGTTCGAATCCTCGATCGAATTGATCGGTAGCCCCGACCAGGTCGCTGAACGGATGGGCGAGATCATCGAGGAGGTTGGTGGCGATGGATTCCTCATCACAACTCACAACCAGCGCACCAGTCGGCAGCAAGTCATCGAAGTGACCGAGGGTCTCGTTCCTGCGCTCCAGCGCCGCGGCCTGATGCGGACTTCATACCGGTATGCGACGCTGCGCGAAAACCTGAGGGATTTCTGAGATTCAATTCTCTTTCACTTCCTGACGGATGTTCGGACCGGCAGACGCTTGGCCCATCGCGCCGTTCATTGGTCAAAGCCGCGTTAACCTTAGTTGGCGCGGACATCGAGCCCATACCGCCGCTAAGGGTGTCAACCGGTTGACAGGTTGACGCGGGAGAGCAGTTCGCAGCAGACTCCGCTATCCGCCAGCCAGTCCTCAATTTCAGTGGTCTCCGCGGAAGACCCGAAAATACTGCGCATGTTCGTGAGGTTTGTTCGTCTTTAGGGCACCGGAGAATCTCGGTTTCAGTCCGCAGCAGAGGATCTATGCTCGATGCTCTCTGTCGCGAACGGAGCCGGTGCCCCTTGTGCCATCGTCAACCGAAAAAGGCGTTCGTCAAGACCTCGCCTCCCAATGCTTCATCGCAATCCTTTGGAACTGCAACGCGATCCCGCTCAGTGCTGCCCGTTCTGAAGCGAGATCGGCACCGTGTCCGTCGCGACCTGGATCTCGCCGCGATTCCCTTCGGGGAAATAGCCGAAGTAGTCCAGCGTCGCCTTCGTGACGTCCTCGCAAAGGGTCGCCCCAATCACGTAACCGACGAGAATCGGACTGTTGGCTGCGGTATGAGCCCGCGTCACGGCCTGGTAGTCGCCGATCACCACGTCGGTGTCGTTATGGAAGTTCACGTATACGCTGGCGCCGTCCCACGCGGTATCGGATTCGTTGAGAATCGAGATTCTCACCTGGCAGCCGGTCGGAACCGTGTCGACCTTCTCGATTTCAATAGAGGCAGGCGGCCGCCCGGACGATAGGCTACATCCGGAAAGCGCGCTGAGTATCAACACCAGCAGGCCGAGGCGCAGCGCGAATCCGCCTTTTACCCGGAGCTTCATTGGCGCCACAGCATAACAGTCCCCGCATCCGCGAAGATACGAGGGGTACTTGAGGGCAGCGTCAGCTAGATGGAACGACTACAAGCTTTATATTGAACGTTCCGCTTAATGTTAGGATTCAGCGCAAACCGACAGTCGTTGGTGCGAGCCGGATCGACGATCGAAATGTCCTCGCCCTGATACGCTATAGATGTGATATTGGTCGAAACGAACGGTGCCACTGTGGCAGCGGAAAGAAGTTCAAGCGTTGCCACGGCTCCGGTTCTCAGGAAGGACGCCAGAAGCTGATGGGGTGACCGCGCGATCATGCCGCACATAGTGCGGCCAAGGCGAGCGCGGCGTGATGCCCCGGATTAAATTAGTCTTTTAGATTAGCGATATAGAAAAATGGAAAGCCGCGACTCCAATCAAAGCCATGCCTCAGCCGCTCTGGCGCAGCCGAATAATCTTTTAGTCGCGCCGCTGTTGCCCTTGATCGCAGCGCAAGCGGCGGAGGCTGACGCCACCCGCTCGGTCTCATCGGCCGTGATTGCGGCGTTGAAGAGCAACGACGTCATGCGCATGTCGGCCGCGAGAGCATTGGACGGCCTCGAAAGCAGCATCACCGCGATGGGACGAGAGCTGGAAGCCGTGGCCGCGGCGTGCGGCTCGACCGGATGGTGCTTGTGGAATCATCTGTGCGTGTTTCACTTCTACTGCGGTCTTCTCGGCCCCGCTCACATCGAGTTGCTGCGCAGCATCACGGCCAACAGGCATTGGGTCTGTCTGCCGGCCGGAGCCGGTACTGGAGTGATTGGCAAGGTCGATGGAGAGGAGGTCGTGCTGAACGGCGTCGCCTCGTTTGGCTCCGGCGGCCGTTATGCCGACTACACCGGAATCACCTTCCTCTTCGAGGCAGAGCGTGCGCCCCATCTGGTTTTGGTGCGCACCGATCATAAAGGCGTACGCATCGATCCGACTTGGAAAGCGATGAGCCTGCGCGCGTCGGCGACCGACCACCTTCACTATGAAGATGTGCGAGCGCCGCTCTCGAGTGTGGTGCCTTTCCCGCTGCCGTACCGTGTCGCTTTCCGCGATTCGGCTTATAGCGTCATCGATGATCGTTATCGCGAGGATTGGGTGGCGCTCTCGGATCTTTGGCTCGGCTGTATGGCGGTCGGCGTCGCCGACGCTGCATTAAAGGAAGCGTGCAGCAGCATCCAGGGCCGAGTCGCCATCATGGGAGTTAAGATGACGGAGCGGCCCACCATCCACGTGAATCTCGGTCAGACCGTCGCGCTAATCGCCGCGGCGCGCGCCACTATCTACGACGCCTGCGCGAAGACCGATGCCCGCATCGCGGCACATCAAACTCCCACGGAGGGCAATTACCTGGAGCAGCTCGGCGCCAGCATGATGGCCCTGCGGCTATGCGACGATGCGATGCGGCTCACCCTGCGCGTGCTTGGCGGAAACGGCCTGCGCGAGGGGCAATCCTTCGAGCGGCGCTATCGCGATTTTCAGGCGATGCCGTTGCACATCAACGCGCATCCGGATCGTGTCTCCGAACAGCTTGGGCGTTACGCCTTGGGCCTGCCGACCGAGAATCCGTTTTGAACCTCAGATGACCCATGCGAGCGAGTCAGTCGGTTTTTGGTCGTGTCTTCCTGAGTCCTGTCGTCCGCCGTCCGAGACATTTAGAGAGGCAAAAAATTGTCACCACGATCCAATTTGTGGCGCGCAGGTTTTTGTACAGCCGACGGTTATCGAATGGGGGGCGTCGACACCATACTACAATCAAATGCCGACTCGTCGTGCGCAGGCAGGTCAGCTTGCAACTATGCGAGTGCCGAGGGTATTCGTCTCCTCAACCACGCCCTTCGCGAGAACGAAGAGTGGCTAGAGTCCATCCTCTGAAAGTGCTGTTGGGGAATTGAGTGTTCAAGCGAGTATTGATTGCCAACCGAGGTGAAATCGCGATCCGCGTCGCGCGCGCCGCGTCGGCGCTTGGGGTGGAGTCTGTCAGTGTCTACGCCCCGGCTGACGCGCTCTCGCTCCATATCCGCGTCACGACCGAGTCGCGCGAGATTGGCAGCTCGCGCGGGCCGTCGATCGATCCCGTGCGCGCCTATCTCGACATCGAAGCGATGATCAATGCCGCCAAGGCCACTCGCTGCGACAGTGTGCATCCCGGGTACGGCTTCCTGTCTGAGAATACCAGCTTCGCCCAGCGATGCCTTGAAGAGGGTATCGCCTTCATCGGGCCGCGTCCCGAGACGCTGACGCTGTTCGGCGACAAGACCAAGGCGCGCGATCTGGCCCGCTCACTCGACATTCCGATCATTCCGGGCAGCCCAAAGGCCTTGGCGAGTGTCGAGGATGCCCTGGCGGTCAGCAAGACGATTGGCTATCCGGTCATGTTGAAAGCGGCAGGGGGCGGTGGCGGTCGCGGTATGCGGGTGGTCGCAAGCGCCGACGAGATGTCAGCGGCGTTCGCTCGATGCCAGAGCGAAGCTCTGGCGGCGTTCGGCGACGACTCAGTGTTTGTCGAGAAGCTGGTTGCGCGTCCACGGCACATCGAGGTCCAGATCCTGGCCGACAGCCACGGCGGCATCGTTCATCTCTACGAACGCGATTGCTCGGTCCAGCTTCGAAATCAGAAGGTTGTCGAGATCGCGCCGGCTC
>Ga0182024_10015036_pt1 | contig 14885 bp, 12 predicted proteins | sample P32metaG_FD_120480 | JGI IMG/M metagenome (GOLD analysis project Ga0182024, IMG submission 120480) | Permafrost microbial communities from Stordalen Mire, Sweden - P3-2 metaG (Illumina Assembly) | ecosystem: Environmental > Terrestrial > Soil > Wetlands > Permafrost | place: Sweden: Stordalen... | reverse complement strand
GCATCGAACGCTGCCTCGAGCAGCCCAAGCGCTTTCTTCCTGCCAACACTCGAAAGCGCGCTGCAACCAAATCCAAGGACGGGTATCTGGATGGCTACGCCCGGTACGGGGATGGTTCTCATGCCATTTCCCTTTGGGTATGCAGTCCGTCAGGCGTCGCCGGTTTAGAACAGGACGAATCTTCAATCAACAGGACGAAACCTCCAGGCGCTGTCTCCGAGCAGCGGGCAGTATACACTGGGCCCGATTGCCTCCGGCAACGTTCGCCATGCGCGCGGATTGTTTTCCAATGCTCAACGCTGTGCGGTTGCAAGGACATCCCATCCAGGTAAGGTTGGAACTCTTGACTTGTTCAGGATAAAGTTACGAGGAACATTTTGAATCCGCGCGCTACTCGGATCGAGTGGCAGGGACCGAATGGGAGTCAAGGAGCTGCGCCCCGGGATGAATTTGAAATCGATCGAATGGCTACGTTGCATCGGGTGTGGCGTTCCCCTCCGCGCGGAATCCGCTTCTCCTGCTGAAAAGAATGGAATCATTACCGAGGGAAAGTTGACCTGCACGGCCTGCGGAAATGAATTTCCCATCGTGCGCTCGATTGCGAGGTTTGTTCCCAGCGAGGGATACGCCCACAGTTTTGGATACCAGTGGAACACCTTCGACAAGACGCAGCTCGACAGCCACATGGGCAACGACCTGAGCCGCGAGCGATTTTACGCCACGACCCAATGGCCGCAGAAAATGGATGGGCAGGTGATTCTCGAGGCGGGCTGCGGCATGGGCCGCTTCACCCAGATCGCTCTCGAAACCGGCGCTGAGCTATTTTCCTTTGACTTGAGCAATGCGGTCGAAGCCAATCTCCGCAATAACGGCGATTCCTGCCGGGTCAATATCGTGCAGGCCAGCATCTACGAAATTCCATTGCGCAAGGAAGCATTCGACAAAGTGTTTTGCATGGGAGTCCTGCAGCACTGCCCCGACGTGCGCGCGGCTTTTATGAGCCTCGTGCCGTTTTTGCGGCCGGGCGGCGAGATTGTGATCGACGTCTATCACAAGCATACGGGGCTGTTCCCTCCTCTGAAATATTGGGCGCGGCCGTTTCTTACATGGATGGGACCCCAGGGTGTTCACAAATTTCTCTCGCTAGTGATTCCACCGGCGTTTTACTTGAAAAAGGCGCTGTACAAAGTGCCGCTTGTGGGAAAGGCGATTGGCAATTTAATTCCCATCGGCCCGGTCTCGCATGCACCGAGATTGATATTCACGGACGAAGAGCTGGTGCAGGTGAAAATTCTGAGCGCCCTCGATATGTTTTCTCCCGTGCACGACCATCCGCAGACGATCGACACCGTGCGCCAGTGGTTTTCCGACGCAGGTCTCGTGGATGTCTACATCGGAACCGGATTCAACGGGATCAACGCAAGAGGAAGGAAACCATGAACGCGCCGGAAAACCTCGGCGCCGAAAGGTGTTCGCGATTCTCCGGCACAAGTTCCGGCGCAGTGGCGCGGGCATCCTCCGAAGCCGCGGATACCGAGGGCGTCGCGGCCGGGCGGCGGCGACGTATTATGATTCTGGCGTCCCATGTGATTCAGTATTCCTCCCCGCTCTTCCGCCGAATGGCGCACGATCCGCGACTGGATCTCCAAATCGCGTACTGCACCCTGCAAGGCGCGAAATCCTCAATCGATCCGGAATTCGGCGTGGAAGTTGCCTGGGACACTTCCGTTTTAGACGGCTATCCATGGGTCCACTTGCCGAATCGCTCGCCCATCCCGGGGCTGGGACGTTTTTTCGGATTATTCAATCCCGGAGTGTGGAAACTGATTCGCGAGAGTCATTTTGATGCCGCCATTCTCCCCGGCTATTTTTATTTCACGGCGTGGATCGCCATCGCCGCAGCCAAATGGAACGGCACTCCCATCCTCTTCGTGACGGATTCGCACAGCCTGCGAAGCTGGAGAGCACAATCGCCGTGGAAGCTTCGATTCAAAAAGTGGCTGGTGCGCCGAATTTTTTCGCTGGGGAGCGCGATCCTCGTTTCGTCGTCCGGAGGCGTGGAGTATTTGAAGTCACTCGGTTTTTCGAGCGACAAAATCTTTCTTGTTCCAACGGCGGTCGACAATGATTGGTGGACCGAGCAGGCGGCAAGAGTTGACCGCCATGCGGTCCGTGCCGCCTGGAAAATTCCGGCCGATGGGAATGTCGCGCTCTTCTGCGCAAAGCTGCAGCGCTGGAAGGGACCTGCGGACCTGCTGGAGGCGTTTGCGCGGGCTAAGGTTCCGAATTCATATCTTGTCTTTGCCGGCGACGGGCCGGAACGGAGCCACCTCGAACGGAGGGCATCGGAATTGGGCTTCGCGGACCGCGCGCGATTTCTTGGCTTCGTGAATCAATCGCAACTCCCATCTGTCTATTGCGCCTCGGACTTGTTCGTCCTGCCGTCGTTGTTCGAGCCTTTCGGATTGGTCGTCAACGAGGCCATGCTCTGTGGCTTGCCCGTTGCAGTCAGCGACCGCGTGGGAGCGAAATACGATCTGGTGCGTCCGGACGAAAACGGCTACGTGTTTCCCGCCGGCGATGTGGAAGCATTGGCCGCGATTCTCCGGCAAATCTTGCCAGACGCGGAAAAGAAAGCGCGCATGGGCGCGGCGGCGCGGCGGCGCATGGAAACATGGTCGCCACGAGAGTATACCGACGGCATTGTGCGAGCAGTCCAACTGGCGAAACAAAATAACGCGGATCACTGAGTTTCATAAGCAGTCTTATTCTTGAAAGGCAAGATTGTCTCAGGAACCCAGACTGGCGAAGCGCACTTCCGTCCATTTGGACCTGATCCGGGGTGTCTCGGCCCTCGCCGTAATGCTGTATCACCTGCGAGGCCTGTTTTTCGTGGATTATATGTTTCTTGCACGCATGACTTTCCTGAACGCAGCGCTTTACGCGGTCACGGGCTTCGGGCACCAGGCGGTCATGGTTTTCTTTGTTCTCAGCGGATATTTCATCGGCACGAGCGTGATGGAATCCGTAGGCAAACAGCAGTGGTCCTGGCGCACTTATCTGGTGAGCCGAATTACAAGGCTTCAACTGGTCTTGTTCCTGTCGCTTGTTCTGGGTGCGATAGGGACCAGATTAAATGAGAATACCCCAGGCTGCGACGCTCTATTACGACGCCCTGTACAAGTTTTATATCCCGAGTGTCGCGCTCCGGTCCACGGTTCCAGTGTTTTTTGGAATTTCTTTTTTCTGCAAAGCGTTGTCTCTCCCGTGTTCGGTTCCAACGGCCCGCTTTGGAGTCTGAGCAAAGAATTCTGGTACTAAATCCTTTTTCTGGCACTGATCCTCGCGACTGCTGCATGGGCAGGAACTCGCATTCTGTACGCAGCTGCAGCTATATTCCTTTTCTAGTTTGTCGGCCCGCAAATCAGATCCCACTTTCTGATTTGCCTGGCAGGGGTCCTCGTGGGGCGCCTGCAACGAATCACGAAATTCAAGTCGCCTGCTCCGTGGCTGCCTTTGTCGGCGGGATTGATCTTCATTGTCGCTCTGGCATGGAGCCGCACGCACCGGTTTTCTTCGGACCTGGTAACTGACTACGTGGTTGGGTTTTGCTTTTCGCTCTGGCTATATACGTTACTTCTTGGATCTCGAGAGGATGCCTCTTCGGCTTACGAATCTGGGGCCAAGAAGCTGGCCGGATTTTCCTATACGCTTTATCTGACTCATTTCCCGGCGTTGCTCCACTTGCGCGGCTTGCTCAACCCACAGGGAAACTGGCAGCCCGATCCGCAGCACCTGGCGTATGGATTGGGAATAGAGTTGTTGATGTTGGCCTATGCAGTTGGGGTGGCCGAAGTTACAGAAGCGCGGACGGACAGTGTGAGGCGCCGCCTGCTCCGGCCGAGGGCGCCTCTGAAAATCGAAACCCAAACTTGAATTTCGGCTCAACCTGCACGTTAACCAATTCGCGTTTAGACTTTGCAGCCCGCAATCGGGATGGCATACTAGGCGGGGCTTAAACTGAATGCAGCTTACTACCAGAGGATCTCTTAGCGGCAATCGGCAGATCAAGGCTGCGGTCATGGGCCTGATTGTCCTAGCAGCCATTTGGGAATTAGCGGCCTGGATTGTCGCGGGCTCGGACAAGAATTTGGTGATGTTCGGGTTGACCCTGATTGTGGTCGCGCTCGTGGTTCATATCCTGAATGATTGGCGCAGTGGCGTTCTTTTTTTTCTGGTTTGGCTCCTGTTTGAGGACCTCGCCAGGAAGTATCTTGGCAACAGCTTGACGGTGTATTTTGCCAAGGATTTCTTGGTCTTCATTGCCTACTTTTCGTTCTATTTCGCGAAACGCAGGGGAGAAGTGGAGCTTTTCAAACCTCCCTTTCTCGTTCCGCTTGCGCTTTTTGGCGCACTTGGGTTCGTCGAGATCTTCAATACGTTCTCACCGAACATCCTGTATGGTTTGTTGGGACTGAAGCTCTATTTTTACTACGCCCCGCTGATGTTTCTCGGTTATGCGATGCTGAAGCGCCCGGAGGACGTGGACCGGCTTCTCAAGGTATGCTTGAGCGCGGGAATCGTGGTCGCCGCCCTGGGAATCGCCCAGTCCGTGCTGGGAGTCAGCTTCCTGACCCCCGATGAATCGGAGTCCGAACTCTACGATTTATCTCACGTAGTCAGGTACTCTCCGGTAACACACCAGGCGGCTTTCGCGCCAAGCTCCGTCTTCGTCAGCGCCGGCCGCTTTTCCTTCTACCTGATTCTGATTTGGATCCTGGCGATGGGCGCGCAGGGATACTTTCTGCTTGCCCGCAAGCCCGGCGCCAAGTATGGCTTCTGGGGGATAGGAGTCGTTACTGTCGCGGTCATGATCACGGGGACGCGCACACCGTTTGTTTTCGTGGTGGGCAGCGTCTTTGTGATGACGGCCGCGTTTCTCTGGGGCGCCCCCTGGCGGTGGGGGCAGGGACATAATCTGATCAAGGCGCTTCGCCGTGGCTTCCTCATTGGCGGACTCGGCCTGATTCTCATGTTCGAAGTATTTCCTACGGCCATCGGCGGGAGTTGGGCTTTCGTTTCGGAAACCCTCTTCCAGGGGTCGGAAGGATCCGATATATCAAATCGAGGCTGGGATTATCCTGTGCAAAATCTCGAGGAGGCTTTTTCAGAAGGGAATTTGCTCGTCGGTCATGGCACAGGCATGTCTTCGTTGGGAATGCAATACGTCTCTCGCCTGCTGGGTGAGCCGGCCCCCACCATTGGTGTCGAAAGCGGCTTCGGAACTCTCATTGTTGAAATGGGCATATTTGGCCCAATCCTGTGGCTGATTTGGTCAACGGTTCTTCTCTGGCAGGGATGGAAAATTGTAAAGCAGCTTCGCGAAACCGTCTATTTTCCATTGGGCTTCGCCATCTGGTGGTATGGCGTAGTGGTTCTTCTCTTGTTCATGCATTTGACCATGGCGCTCTATCAGAATTTTGTAAACAACGCCAACTTGTGGCTGCTCATAGGTGTCCTGTATCGCCTGCCTGTCCTCGCGCAAATCCCGCAGGCGGTTCCGATTCCCAGGCACCTGCGCGATGTGCCCCGCTGGCGGCTTGCTCCCACGGGAAGCGGAGCGGTGTAGCAAACGGGACGAGGGATATCGAGAAATTGACAGGCCAAACCAGCATCGCTCCTCCCAATTACATCCCTCAATTTGATGATCTCCGTGGTATTCCAAACTTGGCGGTCTTCGTCGCACGTTCTGAGTTCATGCTTGCCCTCCCCGATGGGCGGGGCGCTGCAACGCACACGAAATGTAATGGACCTCTTCTCCGCTTTTTCCGGCTTTCTGATCTATGGCGTACTGCTCAACTCCAACGGGTGTATCAACTATTTTCGGAATTTCCACGAGCGCCGCGCCCTCGGGATTTGGCCGTTCGCCTGCCTTATTTTGGAAATTCTCTTGATTGGTTTGGCATTCATACCAGAAGGCGGCTGGAAGATGGTTCGGCGCAAATATTTAAAATCGAAATCGGAAATTTCAACTCGGGCTACATGGCATAAAGTTTCGATCCGATTTTCCAGGGAGACTCCTTGAGAGAAAATTTTGAACGGTTCGACTTCCAGATCGCCTTCTGTCTAACCCTGCTCATCGGCTTGATTGCCTGCCTCTATACCTTCAGTTTCTACCGAGAAGAGCCCACAAGCGGCTGGAGGATGGCGCTTCGGCGCTGGACCTCCGCGTTTGATTTCTCACTGGATGTTCTGAGAGGTTTCAGTTACACCGGACTTATCCTTGCCAGTATTCTCGGTCTCTTCCTGGAACTGTTGATGATCCGCTGGATTTCCTCCGAGGTGCGTATCTTTGCGTTTCTCAAGAATTTCATGTTGGTATCATGTTTCCTTGGGTTCGGCCTGGGCTGCTTTCTCTGCCGGAGGCGCATAAACCTTATCGCCTTGGCCGCTGCGTTGGTCACGCTGGTGTTTCTGATTCAATTTCCCTGGCAACCTCTGCGCGATTTGATCAGCGCGCTGCCCTCTTATTTAGGCGTGGCCTCGGAAGTCAACTCCATGGGAATTCCCGCGGTGCCGTTCTCGGGCCTGGCATTTTTAGCATTGGCAGCAGCGGTCGCCATCACCGTGCCGCTATTCATTTTGAATGCCATGGTATTTGTCCCGATCGGACAGATGGTGGGCGGCTACCTGGAAAAGGCGCCACGCGGGATTTTCGCGTACTCCGTGAATGTCCTGGCGAGCCTCTGCGGCATCCTGCTCTTCACACTTCTTTGCCAATATTGGCAGCCTCCTGTTGTTTGGTTTGCCGTTGCGGGTGTGCTTTTGGTTTTACTTTTTGGAAAAGTTGCCCCCCTTCGCTGGGCTTCGATCGTGGCCATTGGGCTCTGCCTGGCGCTCTTCTTGCTGCAACCCAAGGGGCTTGGGCATAAATACTGGTCGCCATATCAGTACCTCGAACTTTCGGACCGTGTGGAAAACGGCGAAGTGATTGCTTATCAGCTCGACACCAATCACACATGGTTTCAGCAAGTCGTCAATCTTTCGCCGGAATTTGTGGCGGCTCATCCACAGTTTTTCTCTCAGGTGCCAAGCGAATGGGATGCATACAACCTTCCCTATCACTTTTACTCGAATCCGCCGAACGTGCTGGTTTTGGGCGCTGGAATGGGCAACGACGTCGCTGCCGCTTTACGCAACGGTGCGGGGCATGTGGTAGCCGTCGAGATCGACCCGTTGATCCAACATCTCGGGCGGGAATCTCATTTCGAGAAGCCCTACTCCTCCCCGCGCGTTACCCCCGTCGTCAACGACGCACGGAGCTACGTCGAGAACAGCAAGGAGCGTTTTGATCTGATTGTTTATTCACTTCTCGATTCGCACACGAATGTTTCCAACTATTCTTCGGTCAGAATCGACAACTACGTCTACACCATTGAAGCGTTGGAAGCCGCACGCCGGTTGCTGAAGGATGACGGCCTCCTTGTTTTAAAATTCCAGGCGCACACCGCGTGGATTGCCGGACGGTTACACGGCCTCCTGCAGACGGTTTTTGGCCAGGCGCCCATCGATTTCTACGCCGACGCCTCGAAATACAGCACGGGAGGAAATTTCTTTGTTGTGGGATCCAGGAATCGTCTGGATCAAGCCTTATCCTCTCCGGAGCTCGCGGCCTATCTCAAATCGCACAGTGGCACGGAGATGGAAACCGCTCACCTCACCACGGACGATTGGCCATTCTTCTATCAACACGAACCAGGCATACCGCTGATCATAGTTATTATGGCGGTTCTGCTTGTGGTGTTGACCCGGCTGCTCATCCGGAGTACCGGAGCGGCCGGGCAGGCAATCAACTGGCACTTCTTTTTTCTGGGAGCGGGATTCCTGCTTCTCGAGGCACAGATCGTGAGCCGCATGGCCATGCTGTTTGGGACGACGTGGCTCGTCAATTCCATCGTGATCGGGGCAATTCTTGTACTCATCGTGATTGTCAACTTTCTTGTGGAATCCTGGCCGTCGATCCCGGTGCGTCTTGCTTACATAGGAATCGGCATCTGCATGCTCGTGTCGTACTTCCTGCCGCTTGGGGCGCTCTTTTTTGAGTCGTTTTGGGTGAAGGCAGTCGTCGCCACGCTGGTTCTTTGCTCACCAGTGGCATTTGCTTCCATCGTGTTCATTCGCAGTTTTGCGGAATATAAATTCAGCGGCCAGGCTCTCGGTTCAAATCTTTTGGGGGCTCTGGTGGGAGGAATGCTGGAGTCAGCGTCTTTGTGGACGGGAATCCGTTCACTGATTATTCTCGCGGCTGCGCTGTACCTGCTTTCGTTCCTGTATCTTCGTTCAGCAAAGAGTGTCGATGCCGCCGGTTTGCCGTTAGAGGTCAGCGGACACGCTGCCTGACCTCGTTCGCGTAACTTTCATGCGTTTAGCATGGCACGGGTCGCTTAGTTGGCAACGCGCATCAGTGTGATTGGAACGGCCATTCGCATGTTGTAGATGCGCGAGCTGCCGGTTAGAGTTTCAGTCTCAGTTTGCTCCTCCGGAATAAACAGCCCTTCCTTTTCGCATTCCTCAAAGACGTTGGCCAGCTGCTCGGGGTACTCGGGTGATTTCACAATCCACCTGATGTCCTGCTCTTTCAGAAATGCCAGGAGCGATTGTGGATTTGCCAGTACGGCCGGGTTCATCATCCAGGATTCGCCGGGATCTCCATCCTCATAAGGAACTCGCAAGTAGTAAGAATGACGGAAAAAGATGAGGGCTTTGCCCGTTCGCTGGGTCAGAGCGGAATTCACAAACGTGGCGGCTTGATAGTCAGGCGCCATCCGGTTGAGAAATGCCACCTTGCTTTCCAGGCCCACAGAGACGGGCAAGAAATCCTTGGCATAAAGCGTGTCGCTGGCGAGGCAGAATAAGCCAAACAGCGCAAGCGTTGCCGCGCATCCGAAACGGACAAAAGCGCCACCTTCACGGGAAGCCGCAGCAGCTCCATAGAGGGCCAGTGCGAGCGCAAGGGGATACGCGGGAAGCAAAAATCTCGCCATCTGAGTCGTGAGAGCATTGGCGAGGAGCATCCCGACCCACAGCGCGGTGGCTGCCCAGACGAGCCGCGATCTCCAATTGCAAAAGAATAGCAGCGGCAGGAAAGCCAGGACGGCGGGGCCAAAATATTGCCCCAAGCCGAAATCCGCTCCTCTCACGGTAATTGCAGCCAAAAAATATAAGACATGAAGCGGCTGCGCGGAAAACGCGTGCGAGTGGACGTCCGCTTGAATCGATTCCCATGCGAATTGGTTCACCGCAACTCTTCCCATCCAGCGGCTTAAGAAAGGGAAAAATGGGTCGCCTGTCCACAAGAGATTTCGCAGCAACGGAAACACGCCCGTGGCCAGCGCCGCGGCCGAGCACGCTGCTCCCCACAAGATGGATCTGGTGATCCACAACGCGCAGAGAATGATCACTGCCGGCAGAACCCATCCCGTGTATTTGATGCTCGCGCCCGCGCCCGCATAAACACTGGCGAGGATCAGCCAGCGGCGTGTGGACGCCCCTTCCGCCTGCCCCACGGCGAGCGCGGCCAGAACGGCATAGAAGCCCATCCAGATATCGGGAGAGCCTGCCGTACTGATTTGCCAGAACACCATCGGCGTCATCAGAAAAGTGAGCGCCGCGGCCAGGGCCCGCTCCGTCGGCATCCATTTACGCGCAATTGGGAACAGCGACACCGCCGTCAAGCACCCGCCGAAAAAAATCAGGAGGAGCCCGAGCCGGTCCCCTCCGAGCACGAGTCCGAGTGCGATCAACTCGTGTCCAAGCCCGATAAAAAACGCATGGGTGAGCCAAAAAATCGGCTGTTCCGGCCTGCCGATTTGTAGCAACGGCGCCGTGAAGTGATAGTGCATTGCGTCGGAACCCGTTAGCGGCGACGTCGAAAGTAGCCCCTCCAGACCCAGGAAGAATAAAATGACGAGCCCCAGTGCCTTTGATACGCCTGATTTGAAAACACCGGAGAGATCCCTTGCGGTTTCCCGGCACAGGCGGAACAGGGATTTCCATCCGCGCCCTCCCGCAATCGCCAGAAGAACGAGCAAGGCCAGAACGGACCGAATCGTAAGCCCGGCCGCAAGCCCGACGATTCCGAGCAGCAATTGCAGGATTGCGAACCCAACGCCGGAGGAAAACAAAACGACATTGAGCGGATCGTCCGCCTTCAGTCCGGCAACTTCAAGGACGCGGTTTCCGAACGCGGCGGTAATCAGAAAAATTACGAGGACAAGAGCAGCACAACCAGCCGAGGCGGCTAGCGCCATACGTGAGCCAACCACGGGAGCCGGGATACAGCCAACTCCCTGAACTGCGCGTAATACAAGACGTTAATGAGGAGCAGCCAGAGGAGAAACAGCATCGCGCCAAGTTTCTGGAAAGTTCGCATTGCGCCCAAATCCTAGCACACTTTGCGCGCGCCCAACTCCTGCGCACATCCTCGTTCACGTAAGTATAGAAGTGTTCATTCAGAAACGATAAAGTAACAGGCGTGGAGGGTTCCGAGCAGCCGATCGAGGGCTGACAGATTTCATGTGCGGAATTGCTGGAATCGCGACGGTGAACCCATCCGAGACCTTGCGTCCTGCCGCGGACCTCATGGCCGCGGCCATGAAACACCGCGGCCCTGACAGCCAGGGCGTCCAGGAATTGGGGCCGTGTCTCCTGGTGAACGCGCGCCTTTCCATCATCGACTTGAGCGATCGCGGGCGCATGCCCATGTCCAGCGCAGACGGCCAGACCTGGATCACTTACAACGGGGAAAGTTACAACGCCGCCGAATTGCGCGCCGATCTCGAACGGCGCGGACATTCCTTTCGCACCACGTCGGACACTGAAGTTGTCCTTCATCTCTACCAGGAATATGGCGAGCGTTTCGTCGAGAAACTCCGCGGCATGTTTGCTTTTGCAATCTGGGACGGCCGCGAGCGCAAACTGATCCTCGGGCGCGACCGCCTTGGGATCAAGCCACTTTACCTTCACGAGTCCGGCGGCCGGTTCGTATTCGCCTCCGAACTCAAAGCGCTGCTTGCCTCCGGTCTGGTTCCTCGTAAGCTGGACCCAGCGGGCCTGCGTGCATTTCTTCAACTCGGGCATATTCCTCCGCCCTGGTCCGCCATCCGCGGCGTCACTCCGCTGGCGCCCGGCCACATCGGAGTTTGGAAGGACGGACAGTGGCGAACGGAGCCGTACTGGTCGCTTTCCCCCCATTCTTCGCCGTCCACTTCGACGGATCATCTCGCGGCGGATCTTTCGGAAGTGCTGCTGGACGCGATGCGAAACCATCTCGTCTCGGACGTTCCGGTGCTGATATTTTTGAGCGGCGGCACGGATTCAGCTTGCCTTGGCGCTCTGGCTCGAGCCGCGGGAGCGCGGAATCTTTCGGCGATGACGGTGGGTTTCGGCGAAGCCGAATTCGACGAGAGCGGTCTGACCCGCCGCACGGCGGACGCGCTGGGCATTCCGCTCGAGGTCGTGAAGCTCGAGGCGCGCCGCGTGGAAGTGGACCTGGACCACGCCATCTGGGCTCTGGACGAGCCTTCGGTGGATGGATTGAACTCCTACTGGATTTCGAAACTGGGGGCGGAGGCTGGGTTCAAAGTCGCCTTATCGGGCCAGGGGGGAGATGAATTGTTCGGCGGGTACGAATCCCTTGCGTGGTTCGAGCGCTTCAACACGGTTGCGCGCTGGGCCAGGCCGCTCCCCGCAAATCCACTTCGCCGTCTGCTCGACCAGGACGCTTTTCCGTTTCGCTATCGAAAACTTTCCTACTTGATTGGCGCCGACGATCCGTTCGTGGCCGCGCAGCTTGCCGTCAAAGTGCTTTTTCTGGACCGGGATGTCGGAGAGCTGATGTCTCCTTCGTTTGCCCGCAATGGCCATCATGCGGAAGCCAGGGATCATTTGGCGTACTGGTCGAAGCAGGTGGAGAAGGAAGATCTCCGCGAGCGCCTCGCCTTCATGGACATTCACACGCACCTGGAGCCGCGCCTATTGCGCGATCTGGATGCGATGAGCATGGCTCATAGCATCGAAGTCCGGCCTGTGTTTCTCGATCACCGCGTGTTGGAATTTCTACTGCCAGTTCCGTCAAGCATTCGCATGCAGCAAAAGCGGCTGCTGCTGGACGCCGCGAAGACATTTTTGCCTCCCGCACTTCTGGCGGATTTGGCGACGCGGCGGAAACGAACTTTCACGTTTCCATTTCAGCGCTGGCTATCGCATGACTTGCGTACTGTGCTTAAGGAAGCGTTTGCGCCGGACCGGCTTCGCCGCACAGGCATCCTTGAGGCCACGACAGTGAATCGCGTCTGGGATCACTACGAGCGGTCGGAGGGCGCCGTGGGCTGGTCACGCATCTGGAATCTTTTTGTTCTCCAGCGCTGGTGCGAACTCATGCAGGTCAGTCCCTAGGTGATGCCCCCGGAGCCCCAGATGGACGAAATATCTTAGCCCACCGCGGAAGCGGTGCGGAAAAGCGAAGAGTGAGAGAAGAAAGCTCCGGCGGGGCGACACATGCGTCTGCCAATGCGAAAATAGTCCGCTGCTTATAGGGAGCGCTCTAAAACGAATGCCACCTATCCGGATCGCCATTGTTTCTCCCTTCATCGATAAACGCCACGGGACCGAGCGGCGCATCGCCGAATGGATCACACGCCTGCCCGAGGAATACGAAATTCATATCTACAGCCAGCGCGTCGAGGATGTGGACCTCGTCCGCATGCGATGGCATCGGATTCCACGGCTTCCCGGGCCTCACCTTTTGAATTTTCTTTGGTGGCTCGCCGCGAATCACCTGTGGCGCTGGTGGGACGCGCAAGTGAGGGGACTTCGGCCCGATCTGGTCTACACCGCGGGAACGAATTGCTGGGACGCGGACCTCATTTCCATTCACATCGTGTTCGCCGAATTCGTCCGTATGTCGGAGCACGAATTGCGATTTCGCGGAAGTCCCCTTCGCTTCTGGCCCCGGCTCATTCACCGGTGGCTTTACTATCGCCTGATTATTTTTCTCGAACGCCGCATGTACACAAATCCCGGGACTGGTTTGATTCTGATCGCGAAAAAAACGGCGGACGATTTGAAGCGGCATTACGGAATCGCTGGCCCTTTGCCGATCGTCTACATCGGCCTCGATCACACGATTTTCAACAGGGAGCTAAGGCTTCGCAACCGGGCCGAAGTCCGAAGTCAACTCGGCATCGGCGAAAATACGTTTGCTCTTGTGCTCGTCGGCAACGATTGGAAAAAGAAGGGACTCGTAGCGTTGATCGAAACGCTCGCGCAACTGAAGGAATTGCCGCTGGGCCTAGTGGTTGCGGGCAAAGATGATTCGGCCCCATATCAAAGTCGGATTCGCGAACTGGGCCTGGAAAGAAAAATAAAGTTCTGTCCGTCGCGCGCAGACGTGCAGTGGTATTACGCCGCCGCGGATGTATACGTCGGCCCGTCTCTCGAAGACACGTTTGCGCAGCCTCCCGCCGAAGCCATGGCCTGTGGCTTGCCTGTTATCACCACCGCGACGAACGGAACCGCCGAGATCATGACCGATGGCGTGGATGGATTGATTTTGCAGGATCCCAACGACGTCGCGGACCTCGCTGAACGGATTCGGTGGCTCTACGAGCATCCCGAACAGAGGGAGAGCATCGGCGCGCAGGCCGCCGTGACTGCCGGCGAATATACTTGGGACCGCAACGGCGTCGAGATGCGCGCAATTTTTGCAAGCGCGCTCGATCGCATAGGTGGGAGAAATATTTCGCCAGCCGTGCGGGAAAACGAGAAGTAGATTCGCGCTCTTTCTAAATAAATCCGAGGAACGGAAGCTTCAGAGCCTAAAGGCCTCCTTCTACCGTCGCTTTTTGCCCGGCCCGGGGATTGGACCTCCTAAAAATCAACTCCGAATTCGATTGTGCGATACGACCTGAAATTAAGAAATTGTCTAGGAATGGCATTTCTGTATTTGCAGCCGTGCATTTGCTTATAATCAGTTGGAAAAACGGGTGGGCGCCGTTCGATTGTCATCGGGCGCTCGTGGAAATCCGTTGGTAAGATTCCGGGAGAAATTATCATGAGTTGGACGACGGATTTAATTCACTTTGCCGGCCGGGGGTTGCGCAAGACAAGCCGCCAGCTGATGGATTATCGGGCGCTACGGGGCGTTTGGCTCGATGTGGGCGCGTGCAAGGGTGAGCACTGCTACGAATATGCGCTCCTGAATCCTTCTCTTCGTGTTTTCCTATTTGAGCCCAACTTGCGGATGGCGACAAAGCTTTTCGGAATGCTCCCAAACTTTTTTGTCGTACCACTGGCGGTCACCGTGAAGGATGGCAGCGCGGAACTGAACATCAATTCCTATGCCGACGCGAGTTCGCTTCTGCCTCTCGATGAGCAGGGTGTGCGTAATTGGATCGGCTCCCAGGATCTGCGAACCGTGGAGAAGGCGACCGTAGGCACAACCCGGCTCGACACATTTCTCAACCTGGCGGGAATTCAGACCGTGGACTATCTCAAAATTGACGCACAGGGATTGGACCTGGACGTCGTAAGGTCTGCCGGAAATCGCTTGAGGGACATTCATCGAATCTGCCTCGAGTGCGACGTCTCCGCCCATCCTCTTTATCGCGGCGCGTCGACGAGGAGCGAAACTGTCGAATATCTCGAGGGCCATGGGTTCGCACTCATCGATGTGTTGCGGCAGAGCGAAGGACAGGAAGAGAACCTGACTTTCGACAATAAAGCGGTACGCAGGAAATCCGAGGAGTGGAACCGGCTTCCCGAGATGGCGGGTTTCGGTTGCCGCCCCACTTGACTTCTCCACACACGGCAGGAACTCTCTCCGG
>Ga0182024_10015035_pt1 | contig 14886 bp, 14 predicted proteins | sample P32metaG_FD_120480 | JGI IMG/M metagenome (GOLD analysis project Ga0182024, IMG submission 120480) | Permafrost microbial communities from Stordalen Mire, Sweden - P3-2 metaG (Illumina Assembly) | ecosystem: Environmental > Terrestrial > Soil > Wetlands > Permafrost | place: Sweden: Stordalen... | reverse complement strand
TAATGTTATGAATGTCATTAAAGGTATTTTCTATACGTTGATTATAATGACCCACTACTTTATGAAAGTCATGCCCTCGGGGGTCTTTTTCCTGTTAACAAAGGCCATCGCCATGCGCGGTCTGGGAAGCATCGAGTCGCTCCTCTATTTCTTTGTCTGCGTCTTGCTAGGCCTTGCGACTTTCATGTTCGTGATCTTGCCTCTATTCATGCGCCTCATGGGCCTAAGCCCCTGGCGGCATCTCCGAGCCATGGCCCCCGCCCTCGTTACAGCTTTTTCTACAAGCTCTTCCGCTGCCACATTACCCATCACAATGGACTGCGTTGAAAAAAGAGCCGGCGTTTCTAACCGGATCTGCAGCTTCGTCGTTCCCTTGGGAACTTCCATCAACCTCTCAGGCTCTGCTCTCTATGAGTGCGTCGCTGTCCTGTTCATCGCCCAAGTCTATGGATTTGAAATGACGATCATCCATCAGGCGATCATCGTCGCTTTATCGCTCCTGACCTCCATGGGAGTCGCCGGGATCCCTTCCGGGAGCCTGGTAGCAATCTTGATCATCCTGAATGCGATGGGCTTCCCCGCTGAAGGGCTTGCTCTTATACTGCCTGTAGATAGAATCCTCGATATGTGCCGCACGACGGTCAATGTCTTTAGCGATGCTTCCTGCGCGGTCTTAGTGGCCCATACCGAAGGCGAGACCGTTTTGCAAACGCGCCATCAATAATTTTTTAAATTAAAAGATTTAATTGATCTCTTGGAAATGTCGATTTTTTCTCATTCTCATGTTAAACTATAACGTAATCACTGAAACTAAGAGGGTTTATGAAAGAAATCAGTGTTCATCCGGCTGCAGAAGAAAATCTGGGATTTCTGTTATGGCAAGTTAGTACGCTATGGAGCAGTTCTACTGCAGCAGCTCTAAAGCCACTGGGACTTACCCATCCGCAGTTTGTCATTCTCGCAACCATAGATTGGCTGAAAGGAGCAGGCCAAGAGGAAATTGGAAGGCACGTTGTAATAGATCCCAAACCTACCTCGCATCTACTGCGCAGCCTGCAAGTAAAAGGGCTGATCGAACTATCGGATATGAATGATGACAAAAGTAAATATCTGCTCACCACCGCCGGCGCGGAGATGTTAGCGAAAGCCTTGCCCATCGTAGAGAAGGCCGATGCAGCTTTTTTTGCATCCCTTGATAAAAACTCGAAAATAGTCGCTACGTTGCAAATACTCGCACGCGCGAATCTCTCAAAAAAGATTTAAAGTATGAGCGCCTTAACTCCTGCCGGTTCCACATCTTCATCCCCGCCTACTGCAGCTCTGCAGCCTGCGCCCCCACTGACGCGAGAGGAGCAGATGGCTGTCGTTGTCTCGAACTTAGGAGGCCATCCGGTTGCGCCGGAAGAGATTCAAGTTCAGTTTAGAAAAGAACAGATCCGCCGGGAATTGATGAAAAAAATGCTAGAGCAACTCGAGCTCCCGGAAAATACTCCTTGGACGGGTGTCAGGCAAGCTTGGACTCAAAGCACCAATCACATGCAATTCAAGATGGTGATGCAGTGTCTGCTGCTCGCTTTTTTTGATGATCTAGGCCAGCAATGCCAGCTTCCTGTGGATGCCATTAAAAAGATCATGGGGTTTTTAAAATTTGTTCAAAATACGCCTTTTGCCAAGGATAACAACCGCCGTTTGATGGATGTGATGGAATATCTGCGAAAATTTCCTCGGGTGGAAGCGTGCCTGGCCGAAGACTCAGCTAAAAACTTTCTTCAGGCGATGAAAATTTTTCTCACGGCAACGGAAATTGAACGCCGGACTCTAGGTGCCGTTCGAGATCCCGTTCGAAATCAAGAAACAGCCGCAGAAAAAAAGCCTCTCGAGATCTGCCGTTATGTGGGACATCATGTTCAAATCATTCTGCAGCGGACATTTGCGATCATGGACGCTGAAATCCGGATGATCAAAGAGAAGTTCGATCCTGTTAACGCTAAAAAAGAATTTTCGGCGCTTTTTTCAATGGCTGCAAGACTGCACTTGCCGCCTGCTTATCGCGAGATCTTTCATCAAAACATGCAATTTTACGAGAGAATGTTGAGGATGCTCCGCGTCTACCAGGCTCGGAAAAAGTTCCTGGGAGAACAATACAAGGAGATGGTACTTTTACTAGAAGACACCCCTTCCATGATCAACGCGCTTCTTTTTTCTCTTGTAGGACGGTTTTCCAACGATCTTTCTCAACTGAGCAGGCAGATCGACGTTTTGAAACAAACCTGCCAAGAAAGGCTCGACCAATTTACACCTTGCCTATCCCGAGAGAGCATTGAAGAGATTGAAAGAAGCGAAAACCGGCATGTTTTCATTCCCAAACTCAGCTCGGAAGAAGAAAAGGAAGAAAGTGCTGCTTCGGCTTCACAATTGGGAGAGATGGTCAGCGGTATGTTAAAAAATGCCCCTAAAATGACCAGTTCTATCACTCCGGAAGAGAGCATAGAATTCTTAGGGAAAATGGCGGATCTGAATCAGAAGTTCGGGTTAGTAACCCGCATGATCAATGAAATTGGTGAAGGCGCTGTGCGAATCCAACAATCAAAAGAAAGGGCTGAAAAAGTTCAGCGGGAGCAGTTTGAAAAAAAGAAAAAACAGATGCCGGAAGCGCACGTCCAGCAGATCGAAAAAAATATCGCCTTGAACTACCGCCTAGTCTTTCAGTTGAGCTCAGTCATTGGATCTTTTCAGGACAGCTTGGGCGTGCTCAAAAACTTGCTCCAGATTTTAGAAGATCAGGCAAAAGCGCTTGTTCCCCCTGAACCCTTACCCGTTTCTTCCGCTTTAGCGCCGCTTTTCCGCAAACCGAAAGGCCACCGGACCCGCCCCGCTGAACGATGGACTATCCCGCAGCTTTCCCCCGCTTCACTAAAGCCCGCTGCCGAGGCTGCAGCGGCCCCCTTGCCCGCCCGCATGCCTGAAACACCACCTTCGGAAGAAAAAAAACCTGCCCTGCAAGATCCTTTCACCCTTCAACAGGCCCGCTTGCAATCCCCTCTGCTGCTGCAACTCTATTCAAATACCCATTCCCTCCAAAGCTTAGAACATACTCGGCTGCAGCTGGGAAACCTCAGATCGGCCACCCATTTTTTAACCATGCATCAAGGCCCCTTACCACTGGCGATCATCCACGAGGTCGTCCGCAGCTGCAGCCTCACTATCGAGCAAGCATTGACGGCCAGAGCATTCTCAGAAGGAGTCGAAATCAGCCATGACCATGTCGAACTCTCCCAGCAATTAAAATTACCTCCTCTTCCCATTTTTGAAGAGCTCCGTTATGGCGTCGTGTTCCACCGCTATCCCTGGACTTCAGAACTTTTCCTTAGACAACACGGCTTTCGTCTTCCTTTGACCCTGAAGTGGCTTTTAAACCCAGAAATGGTGGCTTCAGAAGATCTCATGGGGCTTATGGCAAAGACTTTTGCAGCCCTGCAGGTTATCTTTCCTCAACAGAAAGAAGTTCTTTTGGAAGAATTTAATTCCCGAGAAACCACAACTCCCAAAAGCCATCCTTTCAGCTCCCGCTTTACAGAGAGTTTAGAAACTCCTCGCCTGGCCTTTGAGCGATGCATTAAAGAGATAGAAGCGATTGATGCCTTGGATGATGGCAATAATGAATTGCGCCCCCTGAAAAAAGCGATCTGCGGAGATATCCGGTTTTCCCTTCAATGTCTATGCTCTGCACTCGACAGCCTGGCGGCCTTCCCTCACACCGCCGCTTTAGCAGCCCTGGGAGATTCCTCTCTGACGCTTATTCAATTTTTGGATGAGCATATCGAAAAACTTTGGCATCTCCACAGTTTCAATCAAATCCGCATCAGCCATGACTTGGAAGATTATCGCGCCTCCCGCGATTACCTAGAAAAGCCCGAGCATCAGCAGATCTTAACTCAGATCAATATTGGTTACGGGGCTCAATATCCCCATCGCTACCGTCAGGAAACAGGAACAACGCCAGGTGCGATCCAATGGCGGCTGGAAGTGGAAAGAATGTCGTTAAGAGGTGAAACGATCGACAAAGAGGCCGTGCAGGCCCAGGAAGCCCAAAAAGCAGGCTATAACCTTGTCAAAAGAAAGACCAAGCAAACTCCTGTATTTACCACGCAGGACCAATTATTTACCTTCATCCGTGCCGAAGCAGAAATGGCTGAGAAGCGATTAAAAGATCTTCACAAAGAAACCAGAAGCAAAAAAATTAAGTCGCAACAACCGGAATAACAACAAGCTCGTCGCCGTCTAGATCTTCCATCGAGACCGAGAATGTGTTATAGAAAGCCTCTTGTGGAATATAGAGCAGCCGTTTGACAAGAGAATACGGCAAAACAATCTCATCGATCTCTTTAAATCCCTTTGCCGTCAGAGACTTCAATAGCATCCGATTTTTTTTAAAGGAAACGACCGAGTCGATCGTGCTGGGGACCATAAACGGCCAGAAAAAGAAACTCAGAACCCTCCAGCCCACCGCTCGTGGAATGGAGCTTTTATAGTATTTCCAGGCGACGTCTTTGGGCCTGTCGGATCTCATGGCTGTGCTTGCCATCGAGACTGCATAAGCATGATCGCCCTGGTTTTGGATGGTCACTTCGACCGGAACATAACCTTTGTCAGTCAAATCCACACGCAGGACCTGCTCACTCTCTTCAGAAGAATAGACCCGGGCTGACACTTTGAGCTGTTTTTCGGCCATGCTCATGTCTTCGTAAAAAACATGATGGACATTGGTGGGCTTCCACGCTGCACCCATGAGAATTGCCGCTCCTAAGAGTCCATATACTAATTGTTTCAATTTCATTTAAAACCCCATCAGTTAATTTTACATTATTTACTAATTGAATAAAAACTAAGCTTTTATTTAACTAATTTAACAAACATCTTGAATTCAGCATATTAGGGATTAAAAAAGTTTTTTTAGAAAAGTTGATTTTTTACTTTGCATTGCTATAGCATGATTTCTTCTTTAACACGGGAGGATCCCTTGAGCGCCATTCTATCCAGTTGTATCAAAGCAATTCGCAACCTTCCTCAAGATTCAGCCTTAAACATGCCTTTGCGCTGGATGAGGGACCATAAGCTCTTGGAGGGATCGATTATCTATCCGACGATTGATTTGACAAGTGAAGATAAAATCCAGCAAACAGCTGCACGGCTCTTCTTTGCATTTTTATTGCCTTCTTTAGCCAAGCCGTTCGGATGTGCTAACCTCGGACTCGGAGCCACTCATTTTGTCTGGTGTATCTGCAACATCAGAAAAATCCAAAACCGGGAAGAAGGTTATCACCCTCAAGAAGTGGAGAAAGCGTTGATCCGGATTTTTACCGGAGTTTATGATTTAGCGATCGGCTATCTTCTCCACTCTTCTATAATGAACTCCTTAATCGGAAGGTCCAGCATTCCGATTGCATTTGCCCTCTTCCCTTCCTATCCGATCCAGCTTCACCATTTGATCTTTGAAAAAGGCGTAAAAACGATCACAGAAGGGAAAGAAGGAAAAACCATTGTTGATGACCAAGTTCTCAAAGTCGGCTGTCTCATCAAACAATTTTGCAGTGGACTGGTGCTGACATTCCTTCCTGAGCCTGAGGCGCCGAAAGGTATCGGAGCCCGTTTATGGGCCCTCCCCTCTGCCTTAGGAACATTTGGATCGAGCACCCTTGCTTCAATCTGGAAGACTAAAACTTAGATTGCTGCGCTAAGGCCTGCTGAAAATACATGGGAAAGCCATCGATGCATCTGCAGTTTTTGCGCTGAGCTTCCTTGAGAAATTCCGTCTCATAAAGAGCAATGTCCATCACTGTTTTGCCGCCCTGGATTTCCTCTGCTCTGATCGGCATCGATGCTGAAGTGGCATTCACTAAAATGTCATAAGCAGGAAGCTTCTCGCTCCACTCGCAGCCAAACAGTCGTGCAAGCTCTTTTGCCTTCGCAGCAGTCCGATTGACGATGACAACGCGCGCTCCTCTTTGATGTGCTGTATAGGCTATCGCCCGCGATGACCCTCCCGCTCCTAACATGGCGATGGTCTTACCACGAACATTTCCCAATACATCTAACGCTGCATCTCCATCGGTATTATACCCCTCAATTTTTCCCTCTCTAAAGACTAAGGTATTAACAGCTCCTATCGCTTGGGCCTGAGGATCGATGTAATCGATCCATGGCAGGACAGCTTCTTTTAAAGGAGCCGTCACGCTCAAACCTCCAAAAGGCAGCTTTTTTGCATAGGCAAAAAACTCAGAAAGCTTCTCGGGTTTTACAGCCATTTTCACATAGACTGCATTCCGTTTCTTTGTCCGGAAAGCCTCATTATGGAACAAATGCCCGATGCTCCGGGCAACAGGATCTCCGATCAAACCAAAAATCTTCGTTTCTGGATTGAGCGATCTGAAATGATAAATCCCGCAAAGCTGATCGACTAAAAGTTGTCCCGGTGCATTTTGATCTTCTGCTTGCAAGGGTGCGTACATGATCGGCACTCGAAAGATCGGAGCGCAGATCCGCGTCAGACTTCCCAGATCCCCCATGCATAGTCCGATAATATTTGGATGACGCTGAAGAAAGTCCAGCATCCTCAAGCTATCCAGCGTCGATCTAGCCATCGTTGCAATTTTATAAAGGCAAGCCCTGGGATGAGCGTCTTGGATCATTTTTAGCACAGCTTCCAGATCGGGCGTCTCTTCATAGTTATGATAGGAAACGATGATATCGCCTGCAGGAAGAGTCTTGGTTTTCCAATCGACATCGACATAGCGAGGCCTGCCCTGCTGATAAAGCGTTTTATCAGGCGTTTCTACCAGCTCGACTTTTTCAGTGAGCTGGTATTGCTTAACTGGAGCACAGAGCAGCGTCATTGAGTACCTTTTGTAAGACTTCATAAGGGACTTCTGTGCAATACGCTCCCTCAGCAAAGAGCGGAACGCCGATGTCTTGCAGAAGAACAAAACGGGGGCAGCCATCCTCCCCTTTTTTATCTCTCCGGATGACATCGAAAATAGATTTAAAATCAAACGAGAGCGTGACGGGAGGAAACCGCTGCTTGATTTGGTCTAGGGCTTCTTTTTTTAAGATGCCCATTTCATAAGACATTTGAGCTTCTAAGACGATGCCTGCAGCCACAGCCTGGCCATGGGAGATTTGATAATCAGACAGAGTCTCCAATGCATGTCCGATCGTATGGCCTAAATTCAAGACCCTGCGGAGTCCTTTGTCATGAGGATCCCGGGCAATGATGCGCCGTTTGATCTCAATGGCTCTGTCAATAGCCTCAGGAATCGGAATCGAAGAGAACTCATGGAAAAACTCAGCATCGGCAACAAGTCCGGCTTTGAGCATTTCGACTCCCCCATTGAACCACTCACTTTCTGGAAGCGTCTTCAGAAACTCAGGACAAATCAAAAGTTTCTGCGAAGCATACAAAGAACCGATCATGTTTTTTCCATGCTCGGTATTCACACCATTCTTTCCACCGATCGCCGCATCGACCATCCCCATCAGTGTCGTGGGAATCAAAATAAGCTCGACTCCCCTGCAGAACGTCGAGGCTAAAAAACCTGCCAGATCGGTCACCACTCCCCCACCTAATGCGATGATGGTCGAATCTCTGCTGAAATTTTCGGATAAAAGCGCATCTTCGAGTTTTTCTTTCGTGCCGCGTGTCTTTGACAACTCCCCTGCCGGGAAAGAAAATAGCTGGACATCAAGGTCCAGCGAGGAAAGATGTGTGCAGAAAGCTTGTCCATAGAGCTTTTCGACTCGATCATCTGTGATCAGCGCGTACCTCATACGCGTGCGCACCGGTTTAGGAGAAGTGCATCGGCAAGCACTAAGGCGACCATGGCCTCAACAACAGGGACAGCCCGGATCGCCACGCAGGGATCGTGCCGGGAATTTGCAGGAAGCTCTAGTATCGCTGCTTTGCCTTCAGTTGTTAGGGTGTTTTGTGTTTTAGCAATGCTCGATGCCGGTTTAAAAGCGACGCGTCCGACAAGCGGCATGCCTGTTGAAATGCCGCCAAGCGTTCCTCCGGCAGAATTCGTCTGGGTGCGGATGGCGCCATTTTGGTTTTCATAGAGATCGTTATGAAAAGAGCCTTGCATCGCAGTTCCATCAAAGCCGCTGCCGATCTCAAATCCTTTGGTCGCAGGCATGGAGAGCATCGCCTTGGCAAGATTAGCTTCGAGTTTTTCGTAGATAGGATCTCCGAGTCCCGCAGGCAGTCCTGCAGCAATGAATTCCACAATGCCGCCCAGTGAATCGCCTTCTAATCGAACACGCTCGAGCTCTGCAATCATTTGCTTGGAAGCTTTGGCATCGGGACAATAGACGGCATTGGTCAAGACAGAGCTCAATTCTAACTCCGTCGCCTCAATAGAACCGATCTGTTTGATATAGGCTTGGACAGAGACATTGCTTTGCAGAAGGAATTTTTTGGCAACACTGCCTGCAGCGACTCTGCAGGCTGTTTCTCGTCCGGACGCCCTTCCTCCGCCTCGATAGTCGAAGATGCCGTATTTAGCCAGATAGGTGAAATTCGCATGGCCGGGACGGAGCAAGTTTTCAAGAGAGCGATAAGCTTGGGAATGGGCGTCTTGATTTGGGATAAGGATCGAAATCGGAGCGCCAGTTGTTTTGCCTTCGAAAACTCCCGAAAGAATTTGCGGACAATCGGGCTCCTTCCTCTGCGAGGTATGAGGATTAATGCCGGGCGCCCGCCTTTGAAGGTCTGGAATGAGATCTTGTTCAGAAAGCTCCAAACCTGCAGGACATCCGTCGATGACGACGCCGATTGCAGGACCGTGGGATTCTCCCCAAGTCGTGATCCGAAAAATAGTGCCAAAAGAATTACTGCCCATTACGTTTTATAATGGGCGACTATCTTATAAAATTAAAGCCCAAACCTGCTCTTCAGAATCGATAATATGATCGGCGATTTTCTCATAGAGATCCTTGCGGTCATGATACATCTTCTCAAATGATTCTTCAGGATTTTCGGGATCCAAAATTGCCGGAAGCGGATCGGTTAAAAGACGGCATTTGAGCTCTTCTTTAGGAACTCGCAGATAAAAGATCTTGCCCAGCTTTTTTAAGATCAGGATATTTTCAGGATCTAAAACGACTCCTCCGCCTGTCGCAATGATGCAATTTTCAAAACCGATCAGGGCTTGGATGACTTTTTTTTCGATGTCTCGAAAGGCCTCAGGACCTACTTCTAAATAGAACTTACGATTGTTTTTGGCGATGAGCTCATCGGTATCGATGTAATGGAGGCCCGTTCGCTCGGAGATTTTTTTTGCCAGGGTGCTTTTGCCGCAAGACTTGAAACCGCAGAGAATGATGTTACTCAATCTGAGCTCCTACATCTCGCAGCTGATCGAAAAATCCAGGAAAGCTCTTGGCGATAGCTTCGGTGCCTGAGACCACGGTCTCCCCTGTTGCTCCCAGTCCTGCCACTGTCAGAGACATCGCCATCCGATGGTCGGCATAGCTTTCTGTGGAAGCGCCATGGAGCTCCGACTGCTCCACGATGAGGCCGTCTTCCGTCTCGATAATTTTAGCACCCATTTTTTTCAGCTCTGTAACAATAGAGCGGATCCGGTCGCATTCCTTTGTTCTGGCGATAGCGCCTCCGGTGATCTCTGTCCTGCCTTCGGCAAAACATCCGATCACGGGCAAAAGCGTGATCGCATCGATAAAGCGGCTAATGTCGATTTTTTGCCCTTTTAAACGAGAGCCGGGAAGAACTGTCAGCTTTCGGTCTTCAATGTGAAACTTTGCTCCCATCTCTTGTAAGAGCGTGACCAGTTCTTTGTCTCCTTGGGCATCGGTAAAATCGATGCCTTCAATCGTCAGTTCGGAATTGGTGATGAGCGCGGCAGCGATCGGATAGGAGGCCGAGCTCCAGTCGGCAGGGACTGTGTAATCAAAACCTTCGATCTCAGCGCCTCCCGGAATCAGATACTTTTCATAGCCGTCATTTTCATAAGGAATGCCCAGCCTGTCGAACCAGCTGAGAGTCAAGTTGACAAAAGGTTTTTCTCCGGGATTGGTGACAAAGAGCTCTGTTTTCGATGACGCAAAAGCAGCTGCGATCAAAAGCCCCGAAACCGGCTGGGAATCTTCCCCTTCGATGAGGGCTGTTCCGCCTTTCAGAGGACCTTTGATGATGATAGGAGCATGATTATCGCCGCGGGATGTGACTGCAAAGGCCCCCAGCTGGGTCAGTCCATCTAAAAGAGGTTTGACGGGCCTGCGACGCCGGATCGAATCGTCGCCTGTGATCACGGTATACTGAGAAGTGAGTGCGCTGATGGCGCCGATAAAACGGAGCACGAGTCCGGAATTTCCTGCATCGATGACATCTTCAGCTGGCTGGAGATTGCCTTCCACTTCGAGGATTTCCGGCATGACTTTGATCCGGGCGCCGAGCAAACGGCATGCCTCGATCATGGCATCGGTGTCAGGCGAGTGGAGATAGTTGCGGATGATGGTGCGGCCTTTGGATAAGGCCGCAAAAATAAGGGCTCGCATCGTTTGCGACTTCGAAGGGGGAATTTTATGAACCCCTCGGAGTTTTGACGCTTGGATGCGAGCCTTAGAGTGTGTCTTCAAATTTGGAACATCCTATATTCGAGATTTAAGACACACTCTTAGAAATCATTGTTGTGGGTTATTGATTCCCAGCAGTTCCATTTCAAAGATCAGCGTGGTGCAAGGGCCGATCTCGTTGCCGAAACCTGCATCGCCGTAGGCCAAATAATGAGGCACGACGATCTGCCATTTGTCGCCGACTTGCATGTGCTGGAGAGCTTCAGACCAGCCTGGAATCACGCGATTGACGGGGAACACTTGAGGCTTGCCGCGCTCATAGCTGCTGTCAAAAATCTGGCCATTGATAAAGCTTCCGCGATAGTGGACAGAGACGACGTCCACAGGAGTCGGCTTCTCGCCATCGCCGCTTTGCAGGACCTTATATTGAAGGCCGCTTTTAAGGACTTGTACGCCCTCTTTTTGCTTATTCTCTTCTAAGAAGGTCTCGCCTTCGTTCTTGTTTTGCTCGGAGACCTTAGCAAAATGTTGACGCTGCTGCTGCTCGATCTGCTGGCGCAGGGCCTGCATGATCGATTGGATCTCTTCAGGAGACAATTTTGGGTTATTTTCTCTAATCCCATCGTCAAAACCATCTTTGAGAAGGCCTGAGTCCATATCGCTGAACTGCCGCTTTAGATTTCTACCTGTCTCAAGACCAATGCAATAACTAACTTTTTCACGTGTTGTTTTCATGTAAACACTCCTATTTTATGACATATATAACTGAGGTTTGAAAACCGTTCAAGCTCATAATCAGAAATTATGGTAGAATATTGCCTATGAAAGCGAAAATTCAAGAAAAGACTTCCCTTTTAGCCGCGCTGCAGCAACTCAGTCCGGAAAGTTCAAAGAATAATTTGAAAACATGGATCGAACAAGGCCGCGTCTCCGTCGATGAGACCAGGGTTTCCTCTTGCCGTCAAGAGCTCCTTCCCGGCCAAGAACTGAGAGTCGGACCCCGAGTCGCCTACACCGAACATGGGATCAAGATCCTCTACGAAGACGAACATCTCGTTGTCCTCGACAAGCCTGATAAATTACTGACCGTTGCGACAGCTGCTGAAAATGAAAAGACCGTGCATGCCATTTTAAAGAGACGTTTACGCCGCATGGTCTATCCCGTCCACCGCCTTGATCGCGATACCTCCGGCGTCATGCTATTTGCCTATACAACAGAAGCCCGCGACCTCTTGAAAGACCAGTTTGCCGAACATAAGATCGACCGGATCTACATGGCGATCGTCGAAGGAACACCCACCCCTTTAAAAGGAACCTGGAAAAGCACCTTAGTCGAAGATGATTTTTTCTTTGTTAAAAGTATTCCTACACCAGAAGCCGCACCTGTAAGAAACTTCGGGCCAGCTAAGCCTCCCAAGAATGATTTCCGCAGCAGGGAAGCAGCAAGATATGCACAACGAAAGGCGTTCATAGAGCAAAAAGTTAAAAGCGAAGAAACTGGCAAATTAGCCATCACGCATTATGAAGTCTTAAAACAAAGAAAGCACACCGCGCTCGTCAAATTCGTCCTGGAAACAGGGCGCAAGAACCAAATCCGCGTCCATGCTTCAGAAGCAGGGTTTCCTATTTTAGGAGACACCAAATATGGCGGACAGACTAACCGCCGCAGGCTCTGCCTGCATGCCCATATCTTGGGCTTCCATCATCCGTTCCGGAATAAGAAGATGAAGTTCGTCTCTCCCCTTCCTGAATACTTCGCCAGTATTTGATTTCTCATTTAGAGAGCTTCTGTAAAACCTCTCGATTACGATTCATAATTTCTTCAGCTTGCCGCTTCTGGTCAGCAAAGTCTGTAGCCATACCTTCTGGATGAGGTAAACATTGGAGAACAACCTCCTCCAAAGTCAGACCTTCTTTATCTGCTAACATTTGGATATAAGCATGTTGTTCCCTCGGAATATCTATCGTTAATCGAACGGTTTTTTTGCTGGCCATATTTCAAGTCTAGTTACAAAGTTCCTGTCATAAAAGCTTTCAGAGGCTGGATAAAGAGCAAGTAGATCACTGCGCCCAAGGCTGCGCCTAGCAGCGGACCGAAGACAGGGATCCAAGAATAGCCCCAGTCAGCCGAGCCCTTGCCTTTGATCGGCATGATCGCATAGATGATGCGCGGGCCGAGATCGCGGACAGGATTGATGGCAAACCCAGTCGGGCCGCCCAAAGATAGGCCGATCGAGAAGATCAAGATGCCGACAGCATACGGCCCCATGCCGTTGCTGACCCCATTGTGCATATCAAAAATCCCAAAAATACCTAAGAGCAGCACCATCGTGCCGATCATTTCGCAGAAAAAGTTCCAGGTAAAGTTGCGGACAGCAGGCTGCGTGCAAAAGCTGAGGAGCTTCATTTTGGGATCGGGAGTTTTCTGCCAGTGGGGAAAATAAGAGAGCCAGACGAGTGTCGCTCCGATGAATGCCCCAATGAACTGACCAGAGATATATAAAGGAACGAGATCCCAGGCCGTTTTCTTGGCAATACAAAATCCTAAAGTCACAGCGGGATTGAAATGGCCGCCGCTGGCCCATCCTACGATGTAAATCGCCATCGCAACGCCAAATCCCCACCCAGCGCTGATGACAATCCATCCGCTGCTATGGCCCTTGGTTTTAGTCAATAAGACGTTGGCGACAACACCATTGCCAAGCAAAACCAGAAGCATCGTACCGATCAATTCACCCCAAAAAATACTCATTTTAATCTCCTTGAAAAGAAAAGTATAATTGTTCACTTTGAAAAAATGAAGTATATCTTAGCCCTCGACCAGGGAACCACGAGTTCCCGCGCGGTTTTAATTTCCCATGAAGGGAATATCCAAGCTACCGCACAAAAAGAATTTAAGCAGATATTCCCTTCGCCGGGCTGGGTCGAGCATGATCCGCAAGAAATCTGGTCGTCTCAAGCTTCTTGCATGAGTGAAGTGCTGGCAAAAGCTCAGATCACTCCCGATCAAATTGCCGGCATCGGAATCGCAAACCAACGAGAAACGACGATTGTTTGGGACCGAAAAACCGGCAAGCCGCTTGCCAATGCCATCGTCTGGCAAGATAGAAGAACCACAGAGATCTGCCAAGACCTAAAAGACAAAGGGCTCGAGCCTCTCTTTCGACAAAAGACAGGGCTGCTTTTAGATCCTTATTTTTCAGGCACAAAGTTGTATTGGATCTTAAAAAGCATTCCGGGGGCTTTTGAAAGGGCCAAACAAGGCGACCTGGCCTTTGGGACGGTCGACAGCTGGCTTTTATGGAAGCTGACCGGCGGCGCCTGCCACATGACCGATGTCACCAACGCCTCACGTACACTGCTCTTTAACATCCATACGCTCCAATGGGATGACGATCTCCTAAAAATCCTCAACATCCCCAAAGCTATTTTGCCTGAAGTCCGCAGCTCCAGCGAAATCTACGGAAAAACAAATACGCCTGTCTTATCGGCCTCTATTCCTATTTGCGGAATCGCAGGAGACCAGCAAGCGGCGCTCATCGGACAAGGCTGTTTTTCAACCGGTATGGTCAAGACGACTTATGGGACCGGATGCTTTCTGCTCATGAATACAGATAGCAAGCCTGTGATCTCAAAAAACAACCTTCTGACAACAATTGCCTATCAAATCAAAGACGAGCTCGTTTACGCGTTGGAAGGAAGCGTCTTTATCGGAGGCGCTGTTGTACAGTGGCTGCGGGACAACTTGGGATTTATTAAAAAATCGTCCGATATTGAAAAGCTTGCTGCTTCCGTCCCCGATAGCGGCGGCGTCTATTTTGTGCCGGCGTTCACAGGTTTGGGAGCTCCCTACTGGGACCCTTATGCACGAGGAGCGCTTGTGGGGCTATCCAGAGGGACGACATCTGCACATATTGCAAGAAGCGCGCTCGATAGCATTGCCTTTCAAGTCATGGATGTTTTAAAAGCGATGGAAGCAGATGCGACGATATCGATTGCAGAAATCCGCGTCGATGGCGGCGCTGTTGTGAGCAATCTACTGATGCAATTTCAAGCCGATCTGATGGGAGTTCCTGTGATCCGACCAAAAATCACTGAATTAACAGCGCTTGGCGCTGCTTTTTTAGCGGGAATCGCTGTCGGTTTTTGGAAAAATAAAGAGGAAGCAGCAGCCTCTTGGCAGGAAGACCGAAAATTTGAACCGAGCATGCCTCATCCTAAAGTCCAAGCACTTCGTCACAAATGGAGCAAAGCGATTGACTGCGCGCAAACCTGGGAAGAAAAATGAACAGAACCAAG
>Ga0182024_10015034_pt1 | contig 14887 bp, 16 predicted proteins | sample P32metaG_FD_120480 | JGI IMG/M metagenome (GOLD analysis project Ga0182024, IMG submission 120480) | Permafrost microbial communities from Stordalen Mire, Sweden - P3-2 metaG (Illumina Assembly) | ecosystem: Environmental > Terrestrial > Soil > Wetlands > Permafrost | place: Sweden: Stordalen... | reverse complement strand
GCAAAACCAAGCACCGCGGACGCAAACGAGTCGGATGGATGTTCACCTTCGCAGCGGCCGCGTTCAACTTGGTGAGGTTACGAAATCTCACCGCACTAGCTGCGGTCTGAGCCCCCCCGCTCGTGCCATGAGCCGCAAGAAAGCGGCTCCGGCGAGAGCTGAACCGACACACAAAACCTACGAGGCAAGCCTCTCTTTGCCGAATTCAGCCGATTTTCCGCAGCCTGCTAGGTTTGACTTATGGATTTCTTGCACCGGCTGCTCCATGAGTCCCTGCTCGACCAACACCTTGGCGAGCCTGAGCACGAGCTGCTCGTTCTGAGTGGTCTCGTTATACGCAACCTCAGCGTTGAGCGGTAGGGTGCAGGTTGTGCAGTGCGTTGCCGTAGGCACGTTCATGTTCTTGCAGCGCTGGCATGCCTTGACTTGGAGGTGTTCCGTCTCCGGCGTCACAGGAAGAAGGTGGTTTTCGCGCAACAGGGCGTTATGCGCATCAACATCCGTGAGATGCGCGTACCTGCCGATCATGTTGCTCTCCGGTGACCAACCGAAGTACACACGTGCTTGCGCGTCTGTCATGATACCGTGCGCCAGTACGTGCGTCGCACGGCTATGGCGAAATAGATGGGGATGGTACGGTTTGGTGATGTTCGCCCGTAAGAAGTGCCGTTTGAGCAGCATTCGAATCGTGTCGTAGTCAATGGCGCTCGTCTTCCCTCGGTACTGATAGTGCACCCACAATGGGCTCTCAATGTTGTGTGCGCCTGGGTGATGCGCGAGCCAGGTCGCCAGCGCTGGTGCGCTACTGATAATCAAAGGATTACGATGGCCAGTTTTTCCGTGCACGTCTAAAAGGAAACCGTGCGGGTGCTTCGTCAGATGCTTGAGTTGCAAGTTGCCGAGTTCACTCACCCGACCGCCGGTCTCCCACAACATACTAATGAGCGCCTTGTCACGAGGGCTATGGCAGACGGCAAGAAGGGCTTCGATGTCTGAGGGCGTGAGCAGCTCCGTGCGTTGCAAGCGTTTCTCGTCCCGCTTTTTCAAATGCACAGTCATCCACGCAATCTCTGGCGGCTGCACCTTGATCCGTGGAAACTCTGTTGGACGCAAGACCCACCCCAGAAACCGTCTGAGAATGCTCTTGTACGTTGCAATCGTCGCGGGCTTGCGCTTCCCGTCCATCAGGTTCGTGACGAGCCGCTCGACATCCTCACGAGTGACCGTCTCGAAGTCTTTTCCCAATATCGCCGCGCAGCGCGGCAGTACATGAAACACCCGGATCAGTCGGACCTTGCCGCACACCCCATGCAACGTGCACGCGTCACGATAGCCCACGATGAGATTCTTGTTGCGCGCACTGATGTTAGACGCAAGAACTTGCCGCTCCGCGATTCGGTACTGGTAATCGAAATTATGAATATCGACCATTTCGGTGCACGCTCCACGCAGTCAACGTCGCGCGCGCCATCATCTTAAGGAGCGCCTGACAATCCCAGCTTGGGCAACGCCAGGCGGTGAGCTTCCGACAAAATGTTCGAAGGCCCCGACGGGCTGCGAGAACTTTGTCGTGCGCTATCGGCATCCGCACGTGACTGTTAGAAACAAAAAAGTGACGCCGATATAAATGACTTTCGCTGTTGCAGCGGCAGACAACGCTTACGTTTCATTCAGTCCCACGGAAGAGGTGCCCGCGTCTTCTTTCCTGTGGGATTGCCGCAAGTACATTCAGTTTCACATCGCGTTTAGATTCACGCTTCATTCTCTCTTTCTCATTCAAAACAAACCTATGAAACAAAAACAGAACCCCGACAACCCATAACGACAGCCCCGTCATCCAGTCCCCCGGCCCCCGCAGGGGCCGGCAATCCAATTGCCCAGAGGCACACCACAAAACAATCCATCCAACCCGTTCACTCCGTCCAACACACGTCCCGCACAACACCTCGCTAACGGCAAACGCCCACACACAAGAAAAAAAGAAAACAGGATGCGGACCCTAAAGCCACCCGCACGCCTCACCGACCTCCCTCGCCGCCCGCAGACCACCACACCTGATGTACTGCACCAAGAGACGATCCCCACGGTCCGAATCAAACGGGATACAGACCAACCACCCGTGCCGATCAAACGTCCGAAACTCCCGCAACCGACAATCCACCGTATACCGACCAAACACCGGCAACCAACGCACCCCACCAAACGGCAACGCATGAATCACCAAGGGTCGCTCACCCCGCGAAAGACGACCCTCGCGCAACGGCGCATCCACCGCGTACCAACCGAATACCGACGAGAACACGATCGGTCCTTCCGGCAACCCAATCCGCGAAAGGACGAGACGAAACTGCGCGCACCGTCCCGCTACCTGCTCCTCCGATGAATCCATTCCTGTCATGCTGCTGCCTCCGAGCCGCCAAAACGATCTTCGCCGAGTTGGCGCGCTCACAATCCAGTTCCCCCAAGCGCGTTCGGCACACGAGACTTTCGCGTCAACCGCAGTTGACCGAAAGGATCGATGATCGCTGGACGCGCCCCAGTCAGTGAGCGCGCTAAAGCCACCGGCAACCCGTCACCCCGCGAGAGCGCGGCCCACGGTTCGCTCAACATATGCTGGTCCTTTCGTACAACGCTCCGCGAACCCCACCGGCCGCAAGGACAAAATCGTTCCGAGCTCGTTCGGATCGCGAAAGCCCAAACGGACGAGATGGCGTACAACACTAAAGTCGTACCCGCTCACCGAACAATCAGTGACCGCCGCTTTCCCATTCCCTTCGTATAACGACCGCAAACGATCATCCGTCACGAGTAACCCCGCAAACCAGCCAGGCAAGTGATCAGCAACCATCACCGGCACAGCACGAACTGACCGGAACGCCGCAACCGTTAGACGAAGCAAGTACTCCCGCAACGCCACATCCTCCACGCGTTCTTTCCCGTAGAACTTACTCACCACGCCAACATCCGGCTTGCTCGTACCATACACTCGAACCATCCGACGAAGATCCTGCGTAGAATCCACCCGTGCCTCCAACCGCGAGAGCTGATCACGCACTGCCCGGACAAAACCATCCTTGAAGGAACGCAACCGCTCACGAACATCAAGAACCTCAGACACGAGAATCGGCGGGTACGCGAACAAGAGATGCGATCCTCTGCCCGTCGCTGCACGAAACGGCCGCAGCAATCCCAGACTCGTAAAGTACTCATCCGCCTCCAACAAGAACCCTTTGAGCGCGGACAACCGCGACGGACTCACCGCTCCTTCCAAATCGATGTCGATAAGGAGATTCATGCTCACGGCAATATCGATTTCCTTAGCGCTCCGCACCCGACCATCCTGTCGCCGCAAGACACGCGGACGGGGATTGAGTCCATAACAAATCATGCGCTCGCCAGCATACCGACGCACCAAACGTAGGATTTCTGACTCCGTGGAGACGTACATCGTGATGGGAAACGCGTCGTGCGACCGATTCCATCTAACGTCACCCGGGCGAAACAAAGGATGCAAGATTGCAACCTCCGTCATACCCTCGTGTCCAAGCCACCGGAACCCGCGCCTGACATCACTCAACGAGTACACGCCAATCATGACTGCGTCGAATCCTGCTCGCCTTTAAGAGACGCGCGTGACACTGGCACCGGTCGCAAGAAGAAGAAAAAAAAGGAAAGCGGTGGTGGTCACCACTCGCTGCCGCACGTCACACACGTCAGGATGTGCTCGTCGCCCACCACGGGAGCGATGCTGTGCTCGTGCTGCGGATCAAGCCCGACGGTCGGGTCCACGTGCAAGAGCTCTGCGGTCCATGGGCCGCTCTCATCCGTCAGGCGTACTAGCCAACCATCCATAACGATAATAAAGCCGCGCCGACTCGCGGACCGGACGGTGTAGTGCAGCAAGAGCCGCGGCACGAGGTCGACGTCAATCGGGACGGCGCGCCGAAACCGCAACCCAAGGGTGGCAAGGTCATTCATGGTCGATGTCATAGGGTGTTCCTCCGGAAGCCGTCGTTCGCGCGACGCACTTCCAAAGGGGGTATTCAGCGGGTGTCCCCACACGAGCCTGCCGCGTACGAAATCAGTACCGGTCATGGGTCGATGATCGGGGACCCGCAATCCCCCAGCATCTTGAAGTGCCATTGCGCAACGAACCGGAGGCAACACCCCTGACGACAATACCGAGCAACCCTGTTGCGGGCGCATCGTGCCGTAACCGAAAGCAACGCGCGCAGCGATCCCTCGCGTCCTCAAGCAGTTACATGGGATAATGCTCTTTTCGATGCGGCGTTTTACTCACCCCTCTTGCCGCCTCGACGTCGATGTCGAGGAAGCAATACAACTCGTGAGACGATTCCTCCACGAGGAAACGAGTCCGTCAGACTGGGTGATCATCAACGAGGTACGCACGCCACGGGTCACGCGATTAATCTTGCAGGATCGTGCCTCATCATTTCATCTCGTTCGTCCCTCCCGCGCACAATGGCGGTTCCAATCACTCGACGACGGATCAAAGGTCGAATTCCAGTACATCCTCACCGCTCGACAACTTTTGGTCCTGCATCTCCTGCTCATCACGTGTTTCCTCATCGTGGGCATGGTGCTCCGGTTATCGCCGCTGAGTGCGCTCGGGCTCGTGCTGGGACTCAGCGCCACCATCCTGGGTGGCAGCCTTCTCCTGGCGTGGGCGATGACCACGACGGTCGCCGACCACGCTCGATCGTTCTGCAAGTACGCCCACGACGAGACCGGCGTCGCGATCCCGTTCGTTCAAGGATTCTTTGGCGGCAAAGCAGGGGGATTGACCTTGATGTGCTACGCGCTGCTCCTCGTTGCCGGGTTCGTGAGTATTTTCCTGCGCGATTATCAAGCTCTCGTTCTCTTCGAATCCGTTGGCTTCGTCAGCCTCCTCGTCCTGCTCGTCCCGTACGCTCTCCTGGTCACGACATCGGAACGACTCGACGATAGGCTTTCGCACAGCATGCCATACCTCATGGGCGTCATCACGCTCATCACCTACGCGTCCTGGCCGCAACTTATGCGGACCGCCGCCACGACAACCCGTGCAGCACTCCTCGTGCTGGTCATCCTCTGTGCGAGTTTCTTCCTGTGGTGCACCATCCGGGTGTGCAAGCGTTTAGCAGCAGTCCCCGAACCGCACGAACTCTCCCTTACCCTGACCCCTGACCCAACATGGGTGCAGACCAGCGCGACCGGCATGAACCTCTTGATCTGGGCAGTAGCGATCTATACGCAGTACCAAGCGAGCGCGTGGTTCATTCGCACCTCCAAGGACACGCTCGATTTTTGCTGGGCCGTTCCGTTGGCACTGGGATACGCCACCCTCATCGCGGTCGCAGTCAGACGCACCATGCAGCTCGGTCGGGAACTCCGCAACGCGCCAACCGACCTCATGGTGAAGTGCAGGGAACTCGCTCTCGGATTGCGTACAACACCGCCTCGCCTCGCGATCGGCACCACCAATCACGCGGAGTACCACCTCCTGTTCGGACCCGTCATCAGCATCGTAGACAACGACACCAAGCTGCCCAAGGCGGAAATCGAAGCGCTCCTCCTGCACGAACTCTGGCACATCCAGGAGCACGCACGACTCCTCTGCATCCTCGACCTGCTCGGGACGATCACGTTCTGTGGCCGCGGATTGCTCGGCATCATCATCAACCCCCGCGACTATGAATTCGCCGCCGACCAAGCAGCCGCAGCAGAACTCAACCGACTCCACCACGACCACAACGGCTACGAGATCGTCGCAAGCATGATCAGCACGGCCAGCCGCCAAGACACAACAGGGAAGAAGAAGAAACCATCATCGATCGGGTTACTCGCTCACCTCTTCTTCGGCAATGGCGCGCAATGGTACCAGCACCCAACAGTGGAGGAACGACGACGTGCGCTCAAGGAGGAATCACGATGCCCAGCGTAAAAGACATCGCCCGCACGGTCATCCAACAAAACTGGGCGCTCCCGGACCGCGCGTTCGACGCACTCTGGACAGAATTCACCAACAATCCAAGCGCGACCATCACCACGGGACTGGAGAACCAACCCGCACTCGGTGCCACGGGCCACGGCACCGACCCCGCCACCATCGCCCTGATCGCGTTCACCCGCGTCCTCGCGGAGCTCGTGGCAGACACGAACCTCGCAAGCATCCTGCCCCACCTCCAGCGCATTGCCATTGAGCTCGGGCACAAAGGAATCGGCGTCATTGTTACGAACGCAGCAATGGGAGCATTCCCACTCAACACCATCGTCACTGCACCCATTATCATCGCGACCGCGTACACGCATGAGCGACCAACAGGATACTCCCTCACCGAGGAAGACTGCGCGAAGCTCAAGTCCCGACGAGTGGTGATTTACATCTACCACCCACGAGAACTTTCCGAACGAAAAATCGGAATCGTGTACTTCAATCGAACCCCCTCAGCCGACCCGCAAGCCAACGCGACACCGATCATCTTGCCCCCGCGCCAATATCTGATACTCCGGCACTTGCTCAAGCACGCCGCAGACAGGGAGCGACCTCTTGCTGATTTCGTCGAACACTGCTGGATGGATGCGAAACTTGCTGAGGCTCTTCGGAATCACGAGGACGACGCAGAACGGCAGCGAGATACCTTCACAACCGGAATCAGCAAGCTCAGCACGATCCTAAAAACACAACTGAACATCGCTGCTCGCTCCGGCGGCAAGGACAGTTGGGAACTCACACCTCCACCATCGACGTACTGTCTCATCGAAGAACATTGAATGATTCCCACCTTCTGCACCCGAGAATTAGCTGATAAGGTACGCGGCAAAGAGATTCTCAAGTGTTCGCTTTCTCATACTGCCCGACCGCGCGTCTCACTTTGCCCTTCCAGTGTAAGGCTTCCTCGCGTCTTGCGCGACCGGAATGGTGCAACATCGTGCTCCACGAGCAACTCATTCAAACGATAGACGCTCCCGCGCCCGAAGTGCCGCACCCCACCCTGGGCTAGTACCGTCTTGAGTTCTCCGAGTGTTCGGAAGCGCTCGTTGATGTACGCGTTGTAGAGAGCGTTCCTCACCCTGGTGTCGTGATGCCCTACGGGGTTCGTCGCCTCGCGATGTTGATACTGGCTGCGCACCTGTTCCCGAAGGTCGGCGCGGGCGGATGCTTTGAACGCCGGAGAATCATAAATCAGACCAGCCAGGAGCAGGAAATCCAGCGCATCTGTCTCCAAGCTCACTTTGTACTGCGGATCGAGTAGCTCTTCGAGGGCGTCCGGCCCTCCCGTGGTTCTGTCGTCATTTGCCAATGACAATACATAGGCGCTCTTACCTATAAATCTTTGGTTTCTTCTTCGGCAAACTCTGTTTCACACGACTAACCGTCGCGTAAAAAACCGTCCTGCCGACGCGTGAAATTAAACACGACTTGCTGCAAGATCATCTTGTCCCCAGAAATGTGGCGGACAAAATTCTCGAATTTCGAAAGGATTTGCATTATGAAAAACACAGCTTCTCACGTTTCCTCACCTTCCGTTCCGAGGGTGAGCGCTCGTCCAAAGACACTGAACACTCAGGCTCCGCTGGAAAGCAGCCTGGTGAGCGTGCATTGCGATCTGCTCAACCCGTCACCGTTTGGCGAGCATTTCTCTGATGAGGCGATTACTCAGGCGGTTAAGGATCTCGCCCGAGTCTCCATGTTCGCTTCCCTGGAGCCAGTGATAGCGACAGTCGTCGGAAGCGAGGAGGGCGGGCTTGTGCTGCGACGATACCGGATCGCATTCATCGTGGAGAGGGCGAAGCTCATCGACCTCGTCGACCACGAGCGGTCGTATACAGCAACCGTGTTTGAGCACCACCCAGTCTTCGTGTCCGTCCAGGGCATGTTTGGTCTCTGAAGCGAAGACGAGAACTTCTCAAGAAAGGAACCTCATGTATGTCCCACTTCTCTCGATGGTTACGGTTTGTTCTTCCTGGCGCAGCCCTTGTAGGGCTTGCTGGTTGCGCGCTCATCTCGCGCGCGTCAGTCTCCCCGCGTTCCGACGTGATCGTGTGCGACACATCGCCCGGTGCCGGTTGTACGGAATCCCGCGTCGCAACAGTGACCGCTGCAGTGTTGCCCAGCGTCGTCCGACAACAGGGAGCGCTGCGGTGGTATCGGCTCGATGACGTGCAAAGTGTCGTGCAAGTCGGCAAGTACGTCGTGGGCGCGCCAGTGCGGGAATCGCGCGCCGCGATTGCGAATCATGAACGCGAAGCAATCGCGGATGGCCAGCGTGTCTGGCAACAAGTCCAAGCCGGGATCTTTGCCGTCACACCACGTTCCAGCCCGCTCGCGATAGGGTTGAGCCTGGTCGTTGCTGACGCGAAAACAACGAGCAACGATGTGCACGTCTGGGTGCTCAGCGACGGCAGGGAAACCGGTCTGGCTGACTTCGAGTGCAACCCTCCCTCCCGCGAATCATGGCTCGCAGCGCTCCGACAGACCGGCGCGCTCCTACCGGGCAGTCTCGACGGCGTGACCATCTCGTTCTTAGGGATCAACCCCGCAGCACCCGTCCCCGGCAACCGGTGCAAAACGACGCTGCGCCGTGGACTCCTCGTGCAGGAATTATGGAAGGCAGCACTGGAGCAAGCAGGCGCACGCGTCGAGTTCTCACGCGAAGATGACATCCCCAATACGGCGATCATCTACTTCCTCACGCCAGCGCTCTTGGGATGGAGAAAAGCACGCGTCAAACTCCGCGCGATGCGTGATCGGGCGCGCGGCGTGTATCGTCGACTCCCAATCATCATCGAACTCATTGGCCCACGCCCAGAGATCGATCCGAGCGACCCCAAGCACCAACGGTACTCCTTGCGGCTGCGCGTCCTAGAAGTCAGCGTCGAGGACATCCGCGCTCGCCTCTACGTTCTCTTGGATACGCTCACGCAGTACGTCCGGTGGTGGATTCCGTTCCTCGGCATGGTCTTCGCGTACCTCACCGAGCTCATCGCGTGGGCAGTCTTGTTACGTGACGCCGGCATGCCATCCCCGGAGCGATGGTTCATCGGGTCGATGGGCGCGCTCTTCGTGATCTTCATGGTCGTCGTCGCCGTCCGCCAGGAACGCGAGGAAGGCGCGAGGCCATGGTGGTACAAACTCCTGCTCGCCGCACTCGCCATTCTGGTGCTCGCACTCGCCGTCGTCAGGGTCAGCAACGCCATGACGGGCGATACGAACTGGTGGGAAGAACTCGCGCTCGGCCTCATCCTCGTGTTCGGCTCCATCGGACCAGCACTCGCGAGCGAATACCTCGCCAGCATCCTCCGCCCCATCTGGCCACTCGTCGCGCAAGCACGAGAGCTCAAACGACGACTCCACCGGGAAGAACAAGAGCTCGACGAGATCACGGACTTGCTCAGCAAACAGGCACAGTTGCGACGCGCATGGGAGTGCGAAGCCAGCATGCTCGGTGCCGTGTACGACGGCATCAACCCTGACGCCAACGGCGGCACGCCATTCCTCATCCACCAGGAAGGACGGTAACTGCAATGCGGGTCCTCACGCACGGCGTTCTCGTCTATTTCATCGTGCAGGGGCTACAGTACGCAGTGGCCCCGCACGCGCCAGGCATCACGACCATCCTCAGAACAATTAACTACGCCGGGTACGCACCGTTCTCGCTATCGGTGAGCATCGGCTTGCACAACGCCCGCATGCTCTGCATCGCACTCGTTGCCGCGATCATCCTGCTCGGGTACCCCTTCACGATCCCGGAGCTCGCGCACATGCTCCAGCCCGTCGGCGCGGGCATCCTCCTCGGACAACTCGTCAAACAAGGACTCACCAAGGAGGCCGAGCATGCCTGACCTCCCCTTGCAAGAAAACCAAGACGTGAATCAGGTCATTGCGCACAACACGGACACGAACGCGCCACTCCCACTCACCGGGTCCGTGCAGACGGCAACGGTTGATGCCACAGGGAACCGTCGGTTCTCGGAGACCAAACACTTTCTCGTCACCAAAGACGGCCGCCTCGTGCGCGACGCCGAAAAAGACACGGTGTTCGCGTGCACGCGCTGCAAAAACGCGCCACTCTCACAGCCAGCAATCACGAGTGCTCGTGCGGACGCATCGTCTGCCGATCACGATGCACCAGACAAGGCAAGGACGCACAGTACCGTTGCATCCCGTGCCATCGACGCTACCAATGGAGGCGCTTCCTCTCATGGCTCTCCCAACTCTAAATATCGACCCAAAAGCGTACCAGCAAGTGCGACTGGCGATGGAGCAATTCCGGCTCGCACACGTCTACCCGCGCCTCGCCTTGGGATTGCAGAGCATCAACATCGCCAGGCCCACGGCGCTCGACTGCAAAGTCTTCACCGCGATCAAAGCCGAGATCGACAGCATCACCGCACGACTCGAAACCTCGCCCTTTCCGCCGGGACCTGCAAGCATCCTCGGGCAAGGACCAATCACAGCAGGATTCCAAGCCTGGGACGGCACGCGTATCGGACTGACGCCCGACGAGCTCAGCAGGCACGTCCTCATACCCGGCATGACCGGCGCAGCGAAAACCAGCTACCAGTGGTACCTTGCGCTCAACGCGCGGGCAGCACTCCCAAAGTTGCGATTCATCGTGTTCGATCCGAAGGGCGATGGCCTTTGGTGGGCAGCACAAAACGAAGACTGCCTCATCTTTTACCCAAACACCCGCGTCCTTGCTCCACTCCAACGACCAGCATTCCTCACCGAAGGAGAATTCCTCACGCTCTTCGTGAACACCTGGGCGAGCGCCACGTATGGCGGACAAACACAAAAAACCCTGGCGATGGAAACACTGCAAGCAGCATTCAACCGCCACAAACACCCATCACTCAATGAGTGGCAAACCATCATCAAGGACGCGAACACGCCAAAACTCCCGTACGCAGAACGCGAAGCACTCCACGGCGCAGCAGGACGCATCGAACGCTTCAACGCAGCACTTCCCGGCATCGCGAATGCCAAAGAAGGAATCCCCTACGACGACCTCTTCACAAAGCACTCACTCTACTTCGCCATCAAAGCGTTTAGCGAAGGCATCGAATGGCTCCTCCTATACCTCATCAGCCTCCTGCTGCTGTACAAGCGAGAACGCAACGAGCGCGGCGGCCTCACCCACCTCATCCTCATCGATGAAGGCATGCTGTCGTACAACACCGCGAACAAAATCGACGGCACCCCACTCCTCTCCCTCGTGCACAGCATGACCAGAGAATTCGGAATCGGCATCATCGTGACCACCACGAGCCTACGCATTGATCCGACCCTCAAGGCCAACACGTACACGTACGCCGGCATGACCGTAACGGGCGAAGACCTCAACGAAGTCACCCGCCTCTTCCATCTTGACCGCGTCCAAGCACAGTACATGCTCCGCAATCACGAGCGAGGACAAGTCCTCCTCCAATTCGCAGACCGGTACCGCTACCCACTCCTCGCGACCTTCCCACCGCCAACATACGACAAGAACGTCACGCCTCAAGCACTTCAACACGCCATCGAACGCACCGACAACCACATGGGACCACCACCAACGATCACCGTGCCCATCGAGCAACCAACAGCAGAAGCCACGGGCTTGCGCCTAACAGCGACACAACGACAACTCCTCCAGAACATCCTCACCGGACCACTCCGTCCAACAACCAAGATCTACAACGACGCGGACTTGCCCTATCAAGTCGGCGACCGATGCAAAGCACTACTCCTCAAAACCGGCCTGATCACAAGCACGATCGTCACGATACGCGCACGGCAAGGCGGACGAGCGATCATCCTCACCGGCACGAAAGCAGGGTACGCACTCCTCGGTCTTGATCCACCCAAGCGATCCCGCGGCGGCGCCATACAGCACTCGTACTACTGCCAAGAACTATCACGCCACATCACGAACGCGAGCCAAGAAGTTGCGCTCAACACCAACGACAGCACGAAATGCGCGGACATCGTCTTCCGGTACCAACCAGCACTGCACGAGTGGCTGCCACGGTTTCTCGCGGCAAGCGCCAGCACACCCGACGGCAGCGAACCAACACTCCTCGATGACGCGCTCGTTGCTATCGAAGTCGAAATCAGCGAACCAGCAACTAGCAGCGTGAACAACGCCACCAAAAACGCGAACGCCGGCATCGACCTCACCATCATCGCCGTGCAACGAGCGGACCGTGACGCCGTGCGAGCAGCACTCCAACAACACCTCCCAAGCGATCACTGGCCGCGCGTCGCGATCACCTCGCTCCTCCCTTTGCTGGATACGGTCAGGCCCGGAGAACCAACATGAGCACGGATTGCCCAATCTGCGGGAGCAACGGTCGCCTCGCGACCCTCACCATCCCCGACCTGTACCGGTGCACCAACTGGAAGTGCAAAACGGAATACTCCGTCCAACGCAACCGTTGCAAACGGTGCAACGACCCGATAGAGGATGATTTTGATTTTTGCCCATTTCACTGGTACCTCGGCAACGATCCACGACGACCAGGCCGCGAAGAGTACTGCAAGATCTGCCGCGAACCCGCCGACGAAGGCAGCGAGTACTGCACAACATGCACCGAAGAATACGCATAAAAAACAACGACTGACGAATGCTGTGAGCAATGTTCCGTTGTGGAAAAGGAATGATCCAATGTTCGATCTTGATGCCCTGCTGGAAACGCTCGCCGACCGTGTCGCGCAACGATTGCGCACAACAGCCACCAAGACAGGGGAAACGCGGCTACTCACTGTCGCGCAGGCCGCCGAGTACCTTGGCCGGAGTAAGCCCGCCGTGCACCGCCTCATCGCGAGCAAGCGCCTACCCGTTGTGCGAGCAGACCGGCGACTCTTCCTCGACCGGCAGGACCTTGACGCTTTTATTTCTCGCAATAAGCACTAGACTTTTCGCCTAACATAGCGCATTTGTTTTTGTTAACCGCAATGTCGAAGAAGCCACGATTCGGTAGGATCTACCAACGCACCAAGGACGGCGTCTGGTGGATTGCGTATTACGATGGGCGCAACAAAGAATACCGAGAAAGCTCGAAGTCCACGAAGTACGGCGACGCAGAACGCCTCCTTAAAACACGCCACGCACAATGCCTCGCCGGTCGCATCCTCAGCACGGACCGGACCATCGTGGCAGAACTCCTCGATGATCTCCTGGCGGACTACGAGACCAACGGCAAAAGCATTAAGTGGGCACGCTACGTCGATCTCCACCTACGACCGTTCTTCGGCCACCAACGCGCCAACGAAGTCGGAACACGAGCAATCCAGGAGTACATCAAACAACGACGAACAGAGGGTATCAAGAACAGCACGATCAACCGGGAACTCAGCCTTCTCCGACGCGCGTACAATCTCGCCCTGCGAGCCGAACCACCCAAAGTAGCCAGCACCCCGCGCATCAACAAACTCGCTGAGCACAACGTTCGGAAAGGATTCTTGACCCATGAGGAATACCGCGCGCTCCATGCCGCGCTCCCCGAACACGTAAAGCCAATCCTCGCATTTGCGTACCACACCGGTACTCGCCGAGGAGAAATCCTCAACCTCAAATGGTCACAGGTGGATCTTGCGCACAACATCGTCCGGCTCGAACCCGGCGAGACCAAAAACAAAGACGCACGAGTAATCCCCCTCACGACTGAGCTCATCACCACGCTCAAAGCACTCCACGAACAGCACCACCGGCCGCAGACCGGCTTGGTATTCACCAGAAACGGCAAGCCGATCAAACGCTTCGACGGGGCATGGACGAACGCCTGCAAAACCGCCGGACTCACCGACGACAACGGCAAGCCCACCAAGATCTTCCATGATCTCCGGCGCACGGGCGTGCGCAACCTCATCCGAGCAGGCGTACCGGAACTCGTGGCCATGAAAATCAGCGGGCACCGCACCAGAAGCGTCTTCGACCGATACAACATCGTCAACGAGCTTGACTTACACGCCGCCGCAACAGCGCTGAGCCAGTATCTCAACCAAAAAAAGACAACCAATGTGGATTCGTAACACGAGCCGCTACCCCACCAACGAGGTGCGAGAACTCCTCAGGTTCGCAGCCCAACTATCCGACGTTCACGACGTCCAGGTCAACGTCAAGAACTGCAGTGGGGCATACGCGGGACGGGCCTATCCTGGCATCCCGGCAATCGCTCGTGCCCACGCGAGAGCGAACTTCTTGGTAACGGTGCGCATCGGCGCGCCAGAGCGCTTTCCAAAGACAAATCTCGTCACGGAACACCGTTGGAAGAAGACAACCGAGGGCACCACTCCCGACCCTACCTGCCGGACCCGCATCCGTAACGGCGTCCAAGAACACGAGATCACAACCACGCACCCGTACGGTGGACAGGCGTCGCCCTTCCTCGAATATCAAGACTGGCGCGAAGCGCTCATCGCCGTGGCAGCCCACGAATTCCGCGCCACATCGACCAGTTTCGCTATCGACACCCACGCAGCGAGGTCGCCTGCGAACGCGCGGCGACAGCAGTACTCAGACGGTGGCGCGCCACGAAAGCAACCGATAATCACTGCGACGCCACCACAGCTTGAGCCGCATTCGGCGACCGCTGGAGCGCAACACGGACATTTCACGGACAAAGCGATTCTGCCCCCGCCGATTCGCCACGCGAGGTCTTGCGCCTAACAGTATGATTCCAAAAGTGGTGCGGATGAGAGGACTTGAACCTCCACTGAGTTGCCCCAACTAGAACCTGAATCTAGCGCGTCTGCCAATTCCGCCACATCCGCACGGATAGGAGGACGTTCCTATTTTCTGGGAGTGCCGCCGCGACTGTCAACTCGCGGAGTGCTGGGCCGCTCGGCGCTCGCCGCCGGTTTGCGCGCGTGCAACGACGAAATCAGCTTCTTCACCCGCTG
>Ga0182024_10015033_pt1 | contig 14889 bp, 15 predicted proteins | sample P32metaG_FD_120480 | JGI IMG/M metagenome (GOLD analysis project Ga0182024, IMG submission 120480) | Permafrost microbial communities from Stordalen Mire, Sweden - P3-2 metaG (Illumina Assembly) | ecosystem: Environmental > Terrestrial > Soil > Wetlands > Permafrost | place: Sweden: Stordalen... | reverse complement strand
GTCGAACCCAGCGGAAAACGGCGGCGGAATTGCTCGAGGCTGGCCGTGGCGGCGATGGTGGGAACATCGGCGCGCATCATCCGGCCGGCGGTCAGCGTGCGCAGCCACCCGACATCATGAGCGCTGCGGATGGTTTCGCCGCGAAGGTGCAGCCGCCAGGTGGAGAAGGAATAGCCGAAGGTCTCGCGGACGATGACACTGGCGACGATCGAGGCGGTCAGAGTCGCCGCCGTCAGGCCGAAATCGCCGGTCGTCTCCAGGACCAGGAACGACATGGTCAGCGGTCCGCCGATGATCGCCACCGCCAGGGCCCCCATGCCGACAAACGCCCCGGCCATGGGATCGATGGTGAGAGCCAGGCCGACGGTGTGCAAGCCGATCACCACCAGCCGGCCCACGAGCGCGCCAAGGTAGAGCGAGGCGAAGAACAGGCCGCCGCGAAAGCCGGTCCCCAGGGACACCACCGAGGCGAGGGTCTTGGTGCCGATCAGGAAGATCAGCGAGCCGACGGCGAGTTCCTCGGCGAGATCCACGTGCAAGGCCCCGTGGCCGGCCGACAAGGTCTGGGGGGCGTTCCAGGCGATGGCCGCGAGCACCAGGCCGCCGAGCGCCGGACGCAGCCACTTTGGTCCCGGCGCCAGGCTGACGAGCTGCTCGGTCCAGCCCACCATTCTCATCACCAGCACGCCAAACAGCGCGCAGGCGACACCGAGGCCGCCAAAGAGGAGATAGTGGGAGAGGTTCATGGTGTCGGTCACCACGGTCTTGATGACCAGCGGTTCGACACTGAGCAGGCGGGTCACCACCACCCCCGCGAGGGCGGCGGCAAGCACCGGGGCGATGTTGGCCAGGGTGTAGGAACCGATGATGATCTCGAAGGCGTAGAAGGCGCCGGTGAGCGGCGCTCCGAACGCGGCCGCTATCCCCGCCCCGGCTCCCGCTCCCACCAGGATGCGAAGATCGCTGCGGCGCAGGTTCAGGAATCGTCCGCCCATGGAGGCGAAACCCGACCCGAGCTGGGCGTACGCCGCCTCCATGCCCACCGAGGCGCCAAAGCCATTGGAGATCACGCTCTGGAAGCCCAGGAACAGACTGTCGCGCATCGACATCGCGCCGCCGTGCAGGGCGTTGGCCTCCACCGGGTCGACGATGGTCGCCGGCCGCCTCATGACCCAAAGCCAGGTCGCCAGACCCAGGATCAATCCGCCCAGCGGCAGGACCAGGATCTTTGACAGCGGCAGGGTGTAGGTGGGCGAAAGATGCTGGTCGAAATCCTGACCGTAGAAGCGCTCCTGGATGAAGTGCGCCCCCTCCCTGGCGGCGATGGTGAGCAGACCCGAGACCGCGCCCACCGCCGCGGCGATGACCAGCAGCCAAAGCTCGCTCGCCCTGATCTGGCCGCGCAGGCCGATCATGGCGGCGTGCAGCAGCCGCACGATCCGGTATCTCGAACGGCGCCGCCTGCGAGCGGCGCCCGCCATGCGTTCCGCCGCGTCGATCGGCGCGCCTTCGCCCGGGACCGCTGAGCCCGTCACTCCCATCCGCCCATTGTTTGGCCGGCGTCGATCGCCGCCGGCGCGCCGCACCTTAACTCCTGGAGCCGCCGGGCCGGCTAGACCTTCGCCCGGCTGCCGTAGTGGACGACCTCGACCTTTTCCAGCGTCACCAGACCCATCTCGGTGAGCCCATCCAATTCAAGCACGAAAGACCGGATCTTCTCTTCGGTGTCGACGATCTCGATGACCAGCGGCAGCTTGACCGAGAGATCGAGAATCTTGGCCGTGTGAATGACCGCGTGCAGGCCATAGCCCATCGGCCCGCGCAGGACCGTCGCCCCGGCCAGTTTCGCCGCCCGCGCCTTCATCACGATCTGTTCGTAGAGAGGCTTGCGGTCGTGCATCTTGCCCTCCTCCGTATAGATTCGAAGAAGGATGGCCGATTGCGGCGCCTGCATGAGCGAGCCCTTCTCTCCTGCACTCCGAGCCGCGGCGCCGGCCCGTTCTCGAGTTTGATAGCACGGCCGGCGGGAGGTGAACGCGCCGATTGCCGGCGCCTTTCCGCTTAGCTAGCATCACCGGACAGTCGAGTGTTGGGGATGGAGTCCCCCTCAACCGCCTCAGGGCTGATGACTCCTACCTTTCGAGCGGCGGTCGCGTGTCTTCGCCGCGGAGGTGGGAGCGATCGTTCCTCCTCGAGTGGCGACACGCCCAGCCGGGCCCGAGCCTTAAGTCCTCGGGCCCCTAGGAGGCGAGGCGGCGATGACTCACGTATGGGCTCTGGCGGCCCTCTGGCTCGGTCTGGCGCTGGTCGCGACCTTGCTGTCGATCTGGTTGCGCGTCGCCACCGCGCTTTCCGAGATCGTCGTCGGGACCATCGCCCAGCTGATCATCGGCGCGGTGATCGGGGCGGCAATGCTGGGGACGGGCGAATCCTGGATCACCTTCCTTTCCGGCGCCGGCGCGATCGTGCTCACCTTCCTTGCCGGCGCGGAGCTCGACCCGGTCGTGTTCAAGGCCAAGTGGAAGGAAGCGAGTACGGTCGGCGTGGTCGGTTTCGTCGCTCCGTTCCTGGGGTGCGCGGCGGCGGCGCACTGGCTTCTTCATTGGGATGTGAGGCCCAGCTGGCTGGCCGGCGTGGCGCTCTCGACCACTTCGGTGGCGGTCGTCTACGCGGTGATGCTCGAATTCGGACTAAACCGGACCGACTATGGCAAGACCATTCTGGCGGCCTGCTTCATCAACGATTTGCTGACGGTGCTGGCTCTGGGGCTCATCTTCGCGCCATTCACGGTCAAGACCCTGGTGTTCGGAGGCGGTTCGCTCGCCGCCTTCGCCATCCTGCCCTGGCTGACACCGCGTTTCTTCAAATGGTATGGCGGCCGTCCCTCGGAGCTGGAGGCCAAGTTCCTGCTCCTCACCCTCTTTGGCCTCGGGGCGCTGGCCGCCTGGGCCGACAGCGAGGCTGTCCTGCCCGCCTATCTGGTGGGCATGGTGCTGGCCGGCACGGTGGGCAAGGACCACGTCCTGGTGCGCCGCTTGAGGACTCTCACCTTCGGCCTGTTGACCCCGTTCTATTTCATCCGGGCCGGCTCCTTCGTCGCCGTGCCCGCCCTGATCGCCGCTCCCCTGGCCTTCGTTGTCCTGTTGGGGGCGAAGATGATCACCAAGTTCGGCGGGGTCTTTCCGACCACCAAGCTCTTCAAGAGCCCGCGCCGGGAGGCCATGTATACGACCCTGCTGATGTCCACCGGGCTCACCTTCGGAACCATTTCGTCGCTGTTTGGCCTGTCGCACCACATCATCACCCAGGCGCAGTATTCCCTGCTGGTGGCCGCGGTGGTCGGCAGCGCGGTGGTCCCCACCTTGATCGCCAACGCCTTCTACCTGCCGCGCCACCTCTTGCCGGCGGCCGAACGCCAGGATGACGCTCTGCCCGAGCCGGCGGTCCAGGGCGCCTCACGAGCGGCGCTGCCGACACAGGCGCGGTGATGTTCACCAAGATCCTCAACGCCAACGACGGGTCCGAGAACGCCTTTCGCGCCCTTCAGATGGCCTGCGACCTGGCCGCCGCCCATGGCTCCGAACTGCACATGATCCTGGTGGAAGAGGTGCCTCTGATGCCCGCCATCGACATGATCGACGAGATCGCCCAGGTCAAAGCAAGCGAGGACCGCCAGGTCCGCGCCGAGGTCAAGCGGGCCCAAATCATGGCTCGCCGCCGAAATGTCTCGGTCAAGTGTCACGTCTTCACCGGCCACGTGGTGCGCACCGTCGTCGACTTCGCCAACGACAACCGTTTCGATCTGCTGGTCATCGGGGCCACGGGCCACGCCGCGTTTTATGAGCGCATGCTGGGAACGCGGGCGGACCGGATCGCCCATGCAGCGCGGTGCGCGGTTCTGATCGTCAGATGAGGGCAGCGTGGCGCGGCGGCCCTGGGTGGATTAACGTTCGGTCGGCGTAACCTTTCCTAGCCCTTCGGGCGCAACGGACAGTCGGCGGATGACCAGAGACCAATTGCGACGAAACGTGGTGAGCGCCGTCGACGCCATGGGCGATGAGCTGCTGGGCCTCAGCCACCTCATCCACGGCGAACCCGAGCTCGCGCTCGAGGAGGTGAAGGCGGCGGAGAATCTCGCCCGCGCCGTCGAGGGGCACGGGCTAGCGGTGCAAAGAGGAGCCTTTGGCCTTACCACGGCCTACGCGGCGGAATTCGGCGCCGACAGCGGTCCGACCATCGCCATTCTCTCGGAATTCGACGCCCTGCCCGGCATCGGCCACGCCTGTGGGCACAACATCATCGCCACCGCCGGTCTCGGCGCCGCCCTGGCTCTTTCCAAGCTGAACGGCGCCCTGCCCGGACGCGTCCGCTATCTCGGCACGCCGGCGGAGGAACGGTTCGGCGGCAAGGAGCTCATGGCGCGCGAGGGGGCTTTCGAGCGGGTCGATGCGGCGATGATGATCCATCCGGCCGGGACCAACCTCGTCGCCATGCCCTGCCTGGCGGTGACCGAGGTGGACGCGATCTATTTCGGCCGGACGGCCCACGCCTCGGTGGCGCCGCACCAGGGACTCAATGCCCTGGACGCCGTGGTGACCGCCTACCAGGCAATCGCCCAGCTTCGCCAGCACATCCTCAGCAGCGAGAGGATCCACGGGATCATCACCGAGGGTGGACTGGCGGCCAACATCGTGCCCGAGCGCGCCGCCTGCCGGTTCTATGTGCGCTCGCCCAAGGGCGATGGACTGGCGGCCCTCAAAGAGCGCGTCCGCGCCTGCTTCGAAGCCGGCGCCCTGGCCACCGGCTGCCGCCTGGAGATGCACTGGGGAGCGACCGATTATCTGGACCTGAAGTCCAACTGGCCGATGGCCAGGGCTTTCGAGGCCAACGCCACGGGCCTGGGGCGGAGGTTCGTTGCCCTCGAGGACGTTCCGCCCGGCCGGGCGGGTTCGACGGACATGGGCAACGTCAGTCACCGGGTGCCGTCGATTCATCCCCTGCTGGCCGTCGCGCCGCCGGAGGTTTCCCCACACAATCCGGAGTTCGCCCGCTGGGCGGCCTCGGAGAAGGGCGACGCGGCGGTGCTCGATGGCGCCAAGGCCCTGGCGCTGACGGCGCTCGATCTGATGGCCGATTCGGCGATGCTGGAGGCGGCGCGGGCCGACTTCGAAGCGACCTCCGAAGAGTCGCGCAAGGCGCTGCGGGCCATGCTGGCGCCGGCGGCCGATCACGCCCACGCCGGCTGCGGCTGCGCCTGACCGACGTCGCGGCGGCGCGAAAACGGAGCCCCGACGGTTCGAGGCTAGTACACCACCACCGAGCGGATGCTTTCGCCGGCGTGCATCAGGTCGAAGGCGTCGTTGATCCGTGACAGCGGCAAGGTGTGGGTGATCAGGGGGTCGATCTCGATCCTGCCTTCCATGTACCAGTCGACGATCCTGGGCACGTCGGTGCGCCCGCGCGCGCCGCCGAAGGCGGTGCCGCGCCAGACCCGGCCGGTGACGAGCTGGAAGGGCCGGGTCGCGATCTCGGCCCCCGCTCCGGCGACGCCGATGATGACGCTTTCGCCCCAGCCGCGGTGACAGCACTCGAGGGCCTGGCGCATGGTCTTCACATTGCCGATGCATTCGAAGGAGAAGTCGGCGCCGCCGCCGGTAAGATCGACGAGCGCCTCGACCACCTTGCCTTCGCCTACCTCGCCGGGATCGACGAAGTGGGTCATGCCGAAACGGCGGCCGATTTGCGCCCGCGCCGGATTGAGATCGACGCCGATGATCTTGTCGGCCCCGGCCATGCGCGCGCCCTGGATGACGTTGAGCCCGATGCCGCCCAGGCCAAAGACGACGACGTTGGCGCCGGGCCAGACCTTGGCGGTCCAGATCACCGCGCCGATGCCGGTGGTCACCCCGCAGCCGATATAGCAGATCTTGTCGAACGGGGCGTCGGCGCGAACCTTGGCGACGGCGATCTCGGGAAGGACGGTGTGGTTGGCGAAGGTCGAGCAGCCCATGTAATGGGCCAGCGGCTTGCCGCCGATCGAAAAGCGGCTGGTGCCGTCGGGCATCAGGCCCCGCCCCTGGGTGGCGCGGATGGCGGTGCAGAGGTTGGTGCGCCGCGACAGGCACGACTTACACTGGCGGCATTCGGGGGTGTAGAGCGGGATCACGTGGTCGCCCGGCGCGACGCTCGTCACCCCCTCCCCCACCTCCAGCACGATGCCGGCCCCCTCGTGGCCGAGGATGGAGGGGAAGACCCCCTCCGGATCGCCCCCCGAGCGGGTGAATTCGTCGGTGTGGCAGACGCCGGTCGCCTTGATCTCGACGAGGACCTCACCGGCCCTGGGACCTTCGAGCTCGACGGTCTCGATGGCCAGGGGCTGGCCGGCCGTCCAGGCAACGGCGGCGCGGGTCTGCATGCTGATCGAGCCTCGATGCTTAAGAGGGATCAGACGTGGCATTAGCCGCGACGAGCGCACGGCGCCATGCCGATTGGACATCCGCCAGCCCGGTTGGCGGCGCCAGAAGCAGCGGCTCGGCCGCGCGGCGAACGAAGTCCTTCCGCGCCGGGTCGGTGAGATACTCGACCGGCGATTTGCCATCGACGCGGGCCAGCAGCAGGCCGGGAAGGAGCGAGGCGGCGCGCGTTTCCAGGTCTCGCGGCGACTCCCAGTCGACGCGCTGCAGATAGGTCCCGGCCAGCGCCTCGAAGCTCCGCAGCATCGGCGCGATCGCGCCGGGGACCACGAGGCATTTGAGCAGCAGGTGGTTGAGGCAGAAGGCAAGGTCGAAGGCGGGGTCGCCATACCAGGCGGTCTCGGCGTCGAGGAACACCGGGCCCGTGGGCCCCACGAGGATGTTCTTGGGACTGACATCACCGTGCACGAGCGCCAGGTGGGTTGTCGCCGTGCGCTCGACCAAGGCCCGCAACGCCGGGGCGACGGCCGGGCGGCGCTCACCGACGGCAAGGAGGTAAGGCTCCAGCCGCAGGGCGAAGAAGATCGCATCGGTGGCGAAGCGCTCGGCGATATCCTGGCGGCCGGCGGTGGCCGAATGGATGGCGGCGATGCGGGCGCCGACATCGCTCGCCGTAGCGAGGTTCACCGCCCCGGCCAGCAGTTGGGCCTTCCAGAGCGGATGGTCGTCCAGGAACTCCATGGCGATGAAACCGCGCTCGCCATCGACCCCGAGCGGCTCGGGCGCCGCGCCGGCGATGACCGATCGCGCGGTCTCGAACCAGCGGTATTCGAACACCGCGCGGCCGACCGGGGCGCGCCAGTCCCTCTCGACCGCCAACCTTGCCAGGGCGCGTTTGACGCAGAGCCGGCGGCCGCCGACTTCGACCCGCCAGGCCTGACAGGAAACCCCTCCGGAAAGCGGCAGCCACGCCTGCGCCACACCCGCCGGAGCGAGCGCGAGCCCCTCGACGAACTTCCGCAGGGCATCATCGGGTGGCGCGCAGGCCGACATCGATCGACACAAGCCGCAAGCCGGGTCGGACGCAAGGGCGCGAAAACCGTCGAACGATGACGGGCGCGCGGGAATTAGCTAAGCCGTAGCCCCATGACTCGACCCGCCATCGTCGCCGGCATGCCCATCCTCTACGACGGCGACAAATTCGCCCTCGTGCCGGCCGCGGTCGCCGAGGCATTCCAGCCGGGTGATCGTCTGGTCGTCATCGAGGAGAGCGGCGAGCTCCTGCACGTTCCGGCCGCCGCCACCGCCGCCGCCGGGCATGCGGTGAGCGGCGCCCTGGAGGCCTTCAGCGTCCTCCGAGGCGTCGACGACAGGGCGATCGGCCGGTTCTTCGCCGCCTTCGCCGGTCGCCTGGGGACCCTCGAGGCCTGGGCGGCGATCGGCGAGGCCAACGAGACAGATCTCGCCAGGGCAAGCGCCCGCGGCCGCTCCACCGCCCGCCTTTCGATCGGCGGAAACGTTCGAGGAGAAATGATCGCCGGACTTCGCGCCTGGCGCGACGCGGAGCCTTCCCGGGGTCGGCTGATCGAGGGGGTCGACCATGATGGATGGTCGGTCGAAAATCTGACCGCGCCCCTGGGCGTCGTCGGCTTCGTCTTCGAGGGACGGCCGGGCGTGGTCGCCGACGCCGCCGGCGTCGTTCATGGCGGCAACACCGCGGTGCTGCGGATCGGCGGCGATGCGCTGGCGACGGCTCGGGCTATCCTGCGCCATGCGTTGGAGCCTGCGCTCGAGTCCTCCGGCCTGCCGCCTGGCGCGCTGAGCCTGATCGACAGCGCCGATCATGCCGCCGCCTGGGCGCTGTTTCGCGACCGGCGCCTGGCGCTGGCGGTCGCCCGCGGCTCGGGACCGGCGGTCGCCCAGCTGGGAGCCATCGCCCGACAATCGGGGATACCCGTCAGCCTGCATGGGACCGGCGGCGCGTGGCTGATCGCCGACAAGACCGCCAGGACCGAGCGTTTCGCCTCGGCCGTCCAGGCCTCCCTGGACCGCAAGGTTTGCAACACCTTGAACGTCTGCTGCATCGTGCGGCCGCGCGCCGCCGAACTGGTCCCGGTCCTTCTGCAGGCGCTTCATCGCGCCGGGGAGACGCTGGGGCATGGGGCGAGATTGCATGTGGCGCAGGGCGACGAAACGTGGCTGCCGGCCGATTGGCTCAGCTCACGGGTCACGGTCCGGCGCGCCGACGGCGATCACGACGAACCGCTCGCCGACACCATTGCCGTCGACGACCTCGCAAGAGAGTGGGATTGGGAACGGACGCCCGAAGTCTCCTTGAAGATCGTCGAGGATCTGGACGAGGCGATCGCGCTCTTCAATCGCCTCAGTCCGCGCTTCAGCGCCAGCCTGATCGCCGAGGACTCGCAGGCGCGGGAAGGATTTTTCGCCGCCATGGAGGCGCCCTTCTTCGGCGATGGTTTCACCCGCTGGGTCGATGGCCAATACGCCTTCGGACGTCCCGAGCTCGGTCTCTCCAACTGGCAGTCCGGGCGCCTCGTTGGCCGCGGCGCGATCGTTTCGGGGGATGACGTCTTCACCATCCGCACGCGGATGCGCCAGAAGGACATGAAGCTTCGGCGCTAGCGCATTTCGCTGGCGCGCTCGGAGTCAGCCAACGAGCCTCAACCCTACCACAGCGAAGTGATGATCGAAGGCGAAGGCGAGCCCGATCCGCGCGCGCCTCATGATTACGAAGCTGGTTGCGTCCACCAGCGAGAGCTTATGCAGGTCCGTCCGCTGAAAATATGCCCACGCGTCGCGAACATCTTGCGGGTCGCAGGGAAGGACGGTCACGAGACCCGGCTTGTAGAGGGATTCCTTCCACGCGAGCGCAACATCTCGGTTGGCGTTACGGTCTAGGAAAGTGAAAGTCTCGATGATCACGGGCACGGAGGTGTGAAGCTTCGCGCCCGCGCCCTGCAGCGCCTGCCATTGCTCTTTAGCCGCCTCGTGCAAGGGATCTCGCGACAGGGCGAGCGCGATCCAAGCTCCGCTGTCGACGAAAGCCGCCTCCCCCTGTCGCATCAACGCTCGTCGAAGGCGCTATCGTGCTCCACTGAAGTGCGCGCCGGCTGTCCATCCCAGATCGCCACCGGTCCTCCAGCATTAGGTTGCAATACGACCTTGCGGATCGCATCGCGCACCAACTCCGCAACGCTGCGTCCTGAGCGCGACGCCGCTTGGCGCAACGCCTCGAGTTCTTCCTCGCGAAGGTAGACTTGAGTCTTTCTCATGTATGTCGACTTAGGCTTAAAGCTGACACATATCAAGACGACGCCGCAATGGTTGGCGGCAGCCGCCTTGCTGCGGGAACTCCGCTAGAACGCGCGGCGCAGTTCGTCGGCCAGGTCGGTGCGTTCCCAGGAAAACCCGCCATCGGCGTCCGGTTCGCGGCCGAAATGGCCGTAGGCGGCGGTGCGGGCGTAGATCGGCCGGTTGAGACCCAGGTGCTCGCGGATCGCCCGCGGCGTCGCCCCGCCGATCATCTGGGGCAGCATGGTCTCCAGCCTGGCGGCGTCGATTTGGCCATTGCCGTGCAGATCGACATAGAAACTCAAGGGCTGGGCAACGCCGATGGCATAGCCGATCTGGATCGTGCACTTCTCCGCCAGGCCGGCGGCGACGACGTTCTTGGCCAGATATCGGCAAGCGTAGGCGCCGGAACGGTCGACCTTGGTGGGATCCTTGCCCGAGAAGGCGCCCCCGCCATGAGGCGCCGCCCCGCCGTAGGTGTCGACGATGATCTTGCGGCCGGTGAGGCCGCAGTCGCCGTCGGGACCGCCGATGACGAAGTTGCCGGTGGGGTTGATGTGCCAGACCGTTTCGGCGGTGACGAACCCCTCGGGCAGCACCTCGAGGATGTAGGGCCGAACGATCTCGGCGATGTCGGCGGGCGTCAGGCCCTCCCGATGCTGCGTCGAGAGCACGATGGAGGCGGCGCGCACCGGGCGGCCGTTCTCATAGACCAGGGTGACCTGGCTCTTGGCGTCGGGCTCCAGTTCGGGTTGTTCGCCCGAGTGCCGGGCCTTGGCCAGGGCCTTCAAGATATTGTGCGAATACTGGAGCGTCGCCGGCATCAGTTCGGGGGTCTCGGCCGTTGCGTAGCCGAACATGATCCCCTGATCGCCGGCCCCTTCGTCCTTGTTGCCGGCGGCGTCGACGCCCATGGCGATGTCCGCCGACTGGGGATGGAGGCGGCAGGCGTAGTCGGCGGTCTTCCAGTGGAAACCGCTCTGCTCGTAGCCGATATCCCGGATCGCCTTGCGGACGGCGCTTTCGAGACCGTCGATGACGCCGGCCGGACCGCGCACCTCGCCGGCGAGGATGATGCAGTTGGTGGTGACCATGGTCTCGCAGGCGACGCGCGCGAAGGGATCGGCCGCCAGGAAGGCGTCGACCACGGTGTCGGAGATGCGGTCGGCGACCTTGTCGGGATGGCCCTCCGAAACGCTCTCGCTGGTGAAGAGGTAGCTGGCGCGCGCTGTTTTCATCTCGAACTGAAATTCTCCCTTGAAGAGGCGTGTGAAGAGAGGTCGGTTTGTCGGTGACTAGCGAGCGCGACAGCTCGGCCAGAGACTAAGGCGGCCGTCTCTAGAGCGCATTCGCGCGCCCAAGGCTAGACTCTCGCGCTGTAAATGAGGATTGGCCACCCGCCCGGCCCGATCACCGAACAACGTATCTCGTGCGGACCTTCCCGGATCGGGCCAACCTCCAGTCCCAGGTCCCCTGCCCGCCGTCTGGCCTCGTCCAGGTCGTCGACCTTCACCATCACCCCGGCGAGGTCGGAATCACGGTCGGCTCCGGCCAGCGCCATCCGGCCGCCGGCGACCTCGAACTGCGCCCAGGAGTCGCCTTCGACGAACCTCGGAAGCGTCCCCAGAAGGGCGCTCCAGGCGCTGACGGCGGCGGAAAGGTCGGGAACCGGCAGCACCGATCCGAAGTGTTGAATGTTCATACGGGGCTCTCGATATCAGGTGATGCCCGCTCGCAGAGACGGCCTACGCTGGCATGTCAACCCCGTCGGTGAGCCCGGCGCGAACGACCAAGTAGTCGGAAAGGATTGGATCGTGATGGTGTTCGAACAGAAGATCGCGGTCTTAGCGGCAGTCGTCAGCTTGGGCGCCTTGGTCGCCGCCGCCCAGCCGGCGGCCAACCCAGGGCTTGCGCAGTCCGTACTGCCGAGTGTCGGGAAGATGACCATCTCCTCCAAAGCTATCGGACCAGATGGTCGGATCGGAAAGCGTTACAGCGCCGGGAGCGGCAACCTCTCGCCGCCGCTGGTCTGGAGCCCGGTCAAGCAGGCAAAGGCCTATGCCGTGGTCGTGCAGGATCTCGATTCGCATGGTCACCGCTTCGTTCATTGGCTGATCTGGAACATTCCTGGAAGCCTCTCCTCGCTGCCGACCGGGCTTCCCAACCAGGGCCTGCTCCATGACCCACAGGGGATCGATCAGGGCCGCAACGATGACGGCGGCGTCGGCTGGCACGGGCCCAATCCGCCGCCGGGCGACCCGCCTCATCACTATCACTTCCAGGCGTTCGCCCTGGATGGCGCCGTGGCCGCCGCGCCGGGAAGCAGTCTTGCGACCCTGATCTCGGCCATGCGCGGCCATGTTCTGGCGGCCGGCGAAACGGTCGGGACCTTCGCCCGCCCCAAGAGCTGAAGGCGAACGGGGCGCCCCTCGTCGGATCCTTGAGCTAAAGTCCGCCTCGCGGGACACAGGAAGGGAAACCGGCATGGACGACGCATCGGCGAAACCCAGCGGCTTCGATACCGCGACCCTCGCGCAGACGCCGGGCGTCCTGCAGAGCGTCATCGACTCCGGCGATCTCTCGGGGGCCGTCACCCTGGTCTGGCGCAAGGGCGGGATCGTCCAGGCGAACGTCCTGGGTCAGCGCGACATCGCCAAGTCCGCGCCGATGGAGCGGGATACGCTCTTCCGCATCGCCTCGATGACCAAGCCGGTGACGTCGGTTGCCGCCCTGATGCTGCTGGACGAAGGCAGGCTCGCCCTCGCCGACCCGATCACCAAATGGGCGCCGGAATTTCACGACATGCGCGTGCTCGACTCGCCCACCGGCCCAGTCGAGGAGACGCACCCCTCTCCCAGAGACATCACCATCGAGGATCTGCTGACCCATCGCGCCGGACTGGCCTATGGCTTTGCCTCCGTCGGCCCTATCGCCCATGCCCACCAGAAGGCCCTGGGCGACGTGCTCGACACCGACACCGGGCCCGAGCCGTGGATGCGGGCGCTGGCGAGCCTGCCGCTCTCCTATCCGCCCGGCGAGCGCTTCCACTACAGCCACGCCACCGACGTCCTAGGCTTCATCGTCGGCCGGATCGCCGGTAGCTCCTTTCGCGATTTCCTCATGGAGCGGATCCTTGGTCCGCTTTCCATGACCGATACCGATTTTTACATTCCCCCGGCCAAGCGCGACCGCGCCGCGGTCGTCTACCGGGTCGACGAGGATTCAGGGGCCCTGGAGCCCGTGCCCTTCCGTCAATACGACGCGCCCCCGGCGTTCTGTGGCGGAGGCGGCGGCCTGGTTTCCACCGCCGACGATTACCTGCGCTTTGCCCGCATGCTGCTTGGACAAGGCGAGGTCGACGGCGTGCGCCTGCTGAAACCCGAGACGGTGCGGCTGATGACCACCAATCGCCTCACCCCGGCTCAGCGCGAGATCACCTTCATGGGCTTGCCGTTCTGGGCCGGGCAGGGTTTCGGCCTGGGCCTTTCGGTGATCACCGATCCCGAAAAGCAGGCGTGGATGGGCGCGGGCGCGAAAGGCGCCTTTGGCTGGCCCGGCGCCTTTGGCACCTGGTGGCAGGCCGATCCGGCCCAGGACATGGTGATCCTCTACATGATCCAGAACTCCATCCCCCTGGGACCCGAAGCGGCGGCGCAGCTGGCCACGGGCCAGCGCATGGGCGCGCGCGTCGCCCTGCCGATGTTCCAGAAGCTGATCTACGCGGCGCTGGGCGACCCGGCGTGACAGACGGGGGGACGCGGAAAGCGCCATGAGCAAGTCGACGAATTCTTCCAAGCCGTCGGTGTTGCCGCCTCCCGAGCTTCTCGACCGCATCGTCCGCTACTTCAATCCTCGCCGCGTCATCCTGTTCGGCTCGCGCGCACGAGGCGAGGACACGCCCTACAGCGACATCGACCTCATGGTCATCCTGGACGATGACGCCCCGCCCGAGCACCTAACGCTACGGGCGGGATGGGAATCGCGTCGTGGGTACCACCATGCGACGGACGTCATTCCTGTTCGCAACTCAGTTTATGAACGCAAAGCCCGGATCGTGGGCACCCTTGCTTATGAGGCCAGTCTCGACGGAATCTCGGTTTATGAGCGGGCTTGAGCCGCCCGGCTCGCCGGAGAACCGTCGAGAAGCTCGCCAGTGGCTGGCGATCGTCGAGGCGGACATCGACGTGGCGAGGGCCGCTGGCCGACTGTCGCCGCCCCGGCTCGGCCATTCCGCCTATCATCTTCAGCAGGCGGCGGAGAAACTGCTCAAGGCCTTGCTGGTGTTGAACAGCGAGCCCTTCAGGCACACCCATGACTTGGATGACCTAATCGCCCGCCTCTCACCTTTCTACCCGCGCTTCACCGACGTCTTTGAACAGATGCGCCCGCTGTCAACCTGGAGCGTCGCGTTCAGATATCCAGGCCTCGAAGATCTGCAAGCCGCGCCGCCGGCCATCGCCGAGGTGGAACGGCTGGCGGCGATGCTGGGCGCGTTCGCCAACGAGGCGCGCGCATTGGTGGGAAACGAATAGAGATGGCCAGGGAACCGGGCTAACTGTCCAAAAAGCTCCGCAGTTTGCGGGAGCGGCTCGGGTGCTTGAGCTTGCGTAGGGCCTTGGCCTCGATCTGGCGGATGCGTTCGCGGGTGACGCTGAACTGCTGGCCGACTTCCTCGAGGGTGTGGTCGGTGTTCATGCCGATGCCAAAGCGCATGCGAAGCACGCGTTCCTCGCGGGGAGTGAGCGAGGCGAGCACGCGGGTGGTGGTCTCACGAAGGTTCGACTGGATGGCCGCATCGATGGGCAGGATGGCGTTCTTGTCCTCGATGAAGTCGCCCAGGTGGCTGTCTTCCTCATCGCCGATGGGGGTCTCCAGGCTGATCGGTTCCTTGGCGATCTTGAGCACCTTGCGCACCTTCTCCAGCGGCATGGCGAGCTTCTCGGCCAGTTCCTCGGGCGTGGGTTCGCGGCCGATCTCGTGCAGCATCTGGCGGGAGGTGCGGACGATCTTGTTGATCGTCTCGATCATGTGCACCGGAATTCGGATGGTGCGCGCCTGGTCGGCGATCGAGCGGGTGATCGCCTGGCGGATCCACCAGGTGGCGTAGGTGGAGAACTTGTAGCCGCGGCGGTACTCGAACTTGTCGACCGCCTTCATCAGGCCG
>Ga0182024_10015032_pt1 | contig 14889 bp, 10 predicted proteins | sample P32metaG_FD_120480 | JGI IMG/M metagenome (GOLD analysis project Ga0182024, IMG submission 120480) | Permafrost microbial communities from Stordalen Mire, Sweden - P3-2 metaG (Illumina Assembly) | ecosystem: Environmental > Terrestrial > Soil > Wetlands > Permafrost | place: Sweden: Stordalen... | reverse complement strand
CCGCGCGCTCATCCGCTGGAGTGCCCAGGAGCTCGCCACCAAGACGGAAGTCGGCGTCACCACCATCCGGCGTGCCGAACTCACTCCCAGCGAGACCAAGCTCACGCGGGTCAATGACCAGGCCATCCGCCGCGTGCTCGAGGCCGCGGGCGTTGAATTCATCGATGAAAATGGCGGGGGGCCGGGGGTGCGTTTGCGGGACGTAACAACAAAAGAAAAGTTAGAGTGAGTGCGGCACGCTGGCTTCGCGTTTTGTGACTTTGTCGCCGCCGCCGCTAGAGCCCCCTACTCTGCTACTGAGGTGGCCAACCAGGTATATCCGATGGCCTATTCAAATCTGACAGACGTCGAACTTTGGGAGGCGATGGCTGCGAACAGCGACGCGATTGCCCAGATTGCAAAGTATCAACTAGCCATCGCGAAAGGTCGTATCGACCCCACAATGCAAGCAAAGCTGATTGGGTCAGACATGAAAGCCATGGCGAAGCTCCAGCGCCAGCACGACGCCTATTACGTCGAACTGCGGCGCCGCCATTCCCAAAAGCGGCCACGCCGCAAAATCAAAAGGCGTCGGTAGGGCCGAAAACCTGGACACTACCAGGCGAATACAGGGCGCAGTCGCCTTAGCTTTGGGCCAACCCCGATTTGTCGCTCAAGAAATTGATTGGCAGTTCGAAAGTGAAAATCGGCGCCTGGCCAGCAGTGTAGATGCAATACGGTGGCACGTCCGCAAATTCTACGAATTCGGACTCGTCAGCGCTCGTCGGCCGCAATTTCGAATTTTGCGGATACCAATTTCCATCTGCCGCCGGCTCTTCGTCGCGAAACGGATGGGCGATCGCCATGTTGGCGTCAGCCTGAACCTCAAGCTTAGGATCACGTCGGCTCTTGTTGTTGTGAGGCGGATAGAGCCATCGGAGAAGCCGAAGGTCATTGTGTTGCTTACGTAACAGGGGGGCCGTCATCCCGTTTTTGAAAAAGCAACCCTTCCTGAAAAGCCGATCCGCGCTTTCCAGCTCCTGCCGATAACGCCGTGCCGTTTGTTCCGGGCCCCGCGCATAGCAATCGAATCGCGCCTTGCGGTGGGCCTCTTCGGCATCCTCCTTCCGGCTCAGTGCGATGCCGGCTTCTCGTTTGTGAGCAAGCCTGTCAATCCGGATGTGGTCCTCCCAAATGTGCTCTTTGCAGTAGCTCGTCGGGCAGGCACATTGAAGCCGCCGACAGATCGCATCAATTCTCGCCTGCAGCTCTGCGATCCTTTGCGCAATTTCTGGGAAATCCCGGTTGCGATGGCGTTTGAGATCCCGCAGCTCGAAATCGATGGCGCGATACTCCCTGGCTATTTCCCCGTTTATGGCAAAACCACACTCATCCGCCACAAACCGCCAGCGCCCATTGACCGGTTTCGTTGGCAGAAAATACGCGGCCAATTTCGCGGCCACCTTCCGTCGATCCTTAGCCGAAGTTCTCGCGTCAGAAACGATACCAATCAACGCATCGCGCGCCGCCTGGCTCATTGTCTCCTCAGTCGCGCGAGGCTTGCGCCGCTGCGTACGGCCCATCGTGAGGATGGCAGAATTTGCCCGCCGAGCCGGCCGGATGGGGCTGGTTCGGCCTGGAAAAGCTCTTTGCGCAACGGCCATCCGGATATCCGCCGGCAACTCGGCATCATTCGCCAGCTTCGCCAGGCACTCCTTTGGCGATTGCATCGCACATCCCGTCAGCACCGCGATGATCCGGTCAGCCAAGATTGTCCTTCTATTCGGTGTAGCGCGCGTTCGACCGCCGCGGCGCTCTCCCGGCAAGGAGCCTCTTGGCATGCGTCATCCCTTTTGTTGCCCAGCAGCCGGATCGGCGCGACCGCCCATTGGTGTTAGCAAGTGACCATGGTCAGTCGCTGTCCATCAACCGGATCGCTTTTGCTCCGGCCTGGACCTTTGTGGAGCGGGCGACTAACGTAACCGGCCGCATCGGCGCTCGCTAAAGCAATGACGTGTGCTGGTGCTGCTCGCCGCACCGCATAGTGAGACAACAGACACTACTTTTTCGTTACTCGATCGCTACCCGATCACTACTCGGGAACAACTACTGAAATTCATCACCGAAGTTTCACCACCAATAGCTGTAGCTTTCCAGAGTCCAGCCGATGAGCCCAGACCAATACCTCTCGCACTGTAACCGACTGTATCTAAAGGTCTTTAACAAACATCGATGGGGTCGCCACCTCCTGTTAAAAAGAGGGTGGTAAAAAAGAGGGTTGGTCGTCCACCAATATTATTTGGGCCCGTTGCCCAGCCTAGCGACGCAATCCCGCAAAGGGTTCGTACTCAGCGAGCATAAAGGCAATACCGACGCCAATACTCACGCTCAAGGCGTCCACGACAAAATCACTGACCCGGGCGTGACGGCCCGGGATACCAAGTTGGATTAACTCGATGGCGCCAGAAAAGGCCATCAAAGCCAAGATTTGGACCAAGTGCCGACTATAGCCAAGCCCAAATGCCAACCCCATGGCCACAAATATGGCGACGTGCTCGAAGTCGTGCGGCGCAGGTGTGACTGGTCGATCTTCCGGCGGCACCACCGACAGCACCACGATGGTCAAGAGTAAGAGCCAAGCCGCAATCTGGAATAGTCTTCGCATCGAGCTTGCCTGTGATCTCGGAACAGTAGATTTCGCCCCAACATAGAGTTCTTGCGGCCTCGCTTACAATGCTTCGATGAGCATTCTCGGGCTTTGAGCGAGCAGAAGGTCTATAAAAAAAGACGCTCGGCGCACCGGTCGCGGCGCAGATTGAATCAGCAGCTGATTGATCAGGCTACGTCAGTCCTTGCTTCCTTTATCGGCCAAGAGCCCCTGCTTAAGCTTTGTTTGCAAGAAGTCGGGGTGACGTCCCAATTTGGGACAAGGCGACGGAATTTACCACATTGACTTAAGCATTGAGTCACCATCAAGTCTACCTGCGCGGCATTGAATGGGGATTAACAATGGCCGCGATGTCTATTGAAGTAGCGTGTGCGCGCGGCGAACTGCAGTATTACGGTTTCGCGATCGTGCAACGCCTGCTGAATAATGATGAAGCAGCAGGCCTTCAGACTACAGTCCTCAGCGCGTCTGATGTCATTGCTGCGCGACCGAGACACTTCGATGCCAATCCGAAAAAGCTTCTGTGGTTCAGGAACGACGTAAGCCTGCAACAGGCGTCGAACCTGCTAGCGGGGAGTCATTCTCCCCTGCTCGCCAGATATGCCGAATATGTCGATCTCATCGGTGCGAGAACACGGCACATCTTCGGCACCGCATGGCGACTTTGTCCTGACCGCTCCTATTTTCTGCGACACGTGGGAACGACCAAGAGCGTGGCGTGGCGGTTCGATGCCGATGGCGGCGTCGAGCGGCAACATTTCATCAATCTTTGGCTTCCTCTTGACGCCGAAGGTAAAAACTTTCCTTCGCTGGATCTTGTCCCTGGATCCCATCAAACAGTGCGGAAAATGTCGCTGGTTAGCACCAGCAATGGCCAATTCAGCGACGCCTTCGTCCGTTCGATTGGCCAGCATTTCACGCCAGAACTGGTTCTAGGTGATGCCGTTGCAATCGACAAATTCACTCTCTACCGCCAACAAAGCTTGAATCCGGGGCACACCAATCACTTCGCGTGTGAGTTTCGCTTTCGCTACTCACCGTGGCGCGGTGTGTCTTCGCGATTGGCACAGGCCTGCTCCAGCGTTGCCGCTCTCGCCCGGTGAACTCTGCGCCGATGGCGCTTACTGTTTGCCCAGTGCTATATTTTGACAAGGAGCCGGCACCTTGTACGCATGAGGGTTCATCGTGCTCATCAATCGGAAGCCCGTGACCGCGTGAAATTCACGTGTTCGGCCTGTTTGCGCTCACTCACGCGGCTTGTCACGACGTGACCAGCAGTTTATGCGTTCGGCGTTTCTGAAACGGTGAGAGCCTCCTCGGCGGTAAGCTCTTCCAAGCACTGATTGCAATTGAACGTCCGTGATTCCGTTAGCTGCATGGGGTTTCCGCAACACGGGCACGTCACCAATTGATCCACACACACAACGGCTACACGCGCAACTTTGCTCCTACGAGGCCGTCGCCCCCGCGCGCCGTCTTTCGATTCTAAAAGCCCCCGCACCCTCATAACGAGAGGCTAAATGCACCCCGTTTGACCGGATGTGACGGCCATCACAAATCCTAACTTTCACAGGCTTTCGCAGCCATTTTTGGCAAAGGACCAGTCAAGGCATCCAAAATGGCTTAGCTGCCTCGAATTCTGCGGGACAGCGAGAAATCCCGATATCCTGTAAGCACGTATCGCTGAAACCCTCCAATTCGCTGCGCGAGCGAGAATATTGCCACCACATTATGAGCCGACGCTTCAGATCGCTCCATCGGAGACCTTGGTGGGGATGAACTGTAAGGTCCAAACTTAGCGTGTTCATGGCACCCTCCCGATTCGGGGGACATCGCTTTGTACGATTGAAACATATCCGATGCAACCGGAGTAGGACGTGATCGGCAGCACAAATTGGCGCTTTGGCCTGCCCTTGAGAGCTTGGCCGATCGACCCCGATAATCTACCCAACAAAGGGAAAAATTCTGCGGCCACCGTCAGATCAAAATCGATCGGCGGCCGATGGTCGTCGAATACGCCGCAAGACAAAATCGGTCGAAAAACAAGGTCTCCTACGGCTCGTATAGTGCCGAGCGCCGAGAAGAAGAGATCGACTACAATCCATTTGGATGGTTATTAATTACCACAGAGGCGCAGATTTGTGATGTACGTCACAGGTGCAGTTTCGTTGCAAACTTATGGTCGAATGGTGATTTCCGGAGGGGCAATAAGCAGAGACCAGGAGAGCCGCGGACGGGTTACATACCATGCCGTTCAGGATCCCGTAGGCCACCGGCGAACGATAGCTTGACATATCTCCTGCCCTCCGAGGCGCTAATTGCGGCAATTTTCCCGCAGTTTTTTCCTGATCAGCCCAAAGATCCCTATGAAGCAGCTACATTCACCCGTGCATTCGCACATGCTGGACCGCCAAACGGTCAAAGGAACGATTCAGTTCGAAAACATGGAAGTCTCGTCCACGATCAGCACTCTTTCAAAAATTGGTGCTTGTCTTCTGGTGGAGAACACTCGTGGTATCCCCGAGGTGTTTGAGCTTGTCGTGCCAAATCAACGTCCCAGATCTTGCAAAGTCATGTGGCGCGACGAAACAAGATTGGGAGTTCACTTTCGGCAGATTTAGTCCGATAGCCGCGCGATTGGAACATCATCTTCGATCGACGCGAGCCGCGGCCAAAGTTCTCAAGGTCCGACGCGCTACCAGACCGTGGACCGCCGACTTGGCGAAGGTGCAAGCCGACCCGGGCCAGCAACTCGATCCGAACAAGGATGCGCAGACGGGCCTGGCCTACGCCGTGATGGCAATCCTGAAGTTGGTGCCCACAGCATTCAACTGACTGAGCTCGAATGAGATCTTAGTGTTTTTGATTTGCATTTTGCAATGATTCAAGGTCGTCCAGTTTTGTTTTTGCCGCTTTGACACCCTGATCGGCAGCTTTGCGAAACCACGCGATGGCTTGAGCATTGTCCTGCGGAACGCCTCGACCATTCTCGTATGCAAGACCGAGGCTGTACCGAGCGTCCGCGAGTCCCTGTTCAGCGGCTTTGCGATACCAAGCTATGGCTTGCTGATCGTCTTGGGCAACGCCCTTACCATTCGCGTACATTGCGCCGAGACTGTATTGCGCGAGCGCATATCCCTGGTCAGCAGCTTTGCGGTACCATGCCACGGCTAGATGATCGTCTTGGGGGACGCCATCACCGTTCTGATACATGAAACCGAGCCTATCTTGCGATGGCGCGTATCCCAGATCGGCAGCTTTGCGGAACCATGCCACTGCTTGCGCCACGTCTATGGGAACGCCATCGCCATTCAGATATATAAAGCCGAGCCTGTCTTGCGCAGGCGCATATCCCTGATCAGCAGCTTTGCGGAACCATGCGACGGCTTGTAGATCGTCTTTGGGGACTCCATCGCCGTTCTGGTACATAAAACCTAGTTTGTTCTGCGCAACTGCATATCCCTGATCGGCAGCCTTACGGAACCATGCGGCGGCCTGCTGGTCATCGATGGGAATGCCCCGGCCGTTCAAGTAAACGTAACCGAGGGCGTCTTGCGCGGCTGCGTATCCTTGATCAGCCGCCTTGCGTGTCCAAAAGATGTATTGCTGATCGTCTCTGGGGACGCCTGCCGCGCGCGCGTACAGCAAACCTAGCGCCAGCTGCGCGGCCGCATATTTTTGATCAGCAGCCCTACGGTATTGCTCGGCTGCTTTTGCGAGCTTATTGGCTTTTTCGTATGTCCGACCGAGCTGATAGGTGAGGCGCAAGTCACCCGGGTATTGTCGCACCGCATCCTCACACGCCGGGTAGGCCAGAGCGACATTCATGTCTTCAAATGCGATGCCCACGGCAATGCGCTGAGGGTCAAGCGCATCCGCGGCATACTTGTCGCAATCCGTGATAATGTTTTGCGCAACCGCGCTCATTCTCAAGAAAAGCTGCAGAACACATAAAAATGCGAACCGTAGCGGCATCGCCATCTCCAATGGTTTCGTTAATTCCGCTTGCGACATAACGAAACAGCGGTGCAACGAGCGGTCAACGGCATTGTCGCGAGGAACCAAATGCAGATGATTCTTTGCAAGTGTTCCAGAATTGAGCTGTCAGTCAAGCTCTGGAGAGCGGCGTCGATCCACCCCTCCCGACGGTAATAGCATCCAAGAAGCAGTATCGAAATGATTCAGAGCGCAGCGGGCGATGCGGCGCCGTGGCGCGGCGCCAATGCACGGTGCGCATCCGGCGTCGACGTGAGCGCGAATTGTTTGACTCCGGTTTGATCGAGCACGAACAGCGGAATCGTCCGGCGCATCTCGCTGTCCTCGACCAGCGTCAGCCAGCGATTGTCGAGAATGATCCAGTCTCCGTTGAGACGGGTGGCAACGACGGCGTGATCCTCGCCGAACGCGAGATCACGCACAACGACAAGCCTTACATCCTCTGCGGCGACACCCGCTTGCATGAGCGCAACATATTTGGCGATGGCATAATCCTCGCAGTCGCCGCGACCTGTGGTGAACGTTTCCAGCGGACTGCTCCACCGGTCGATCACACCCCACTGGGCGAGATCGCTCATGGGGCGGATCGCCAGATTGATCGCGCGGTTGATGATCCCGATGCGGGCGCGACCAGTCTGCGCTCTGCCTTGGGCAATGATCGCCAGGAAGTTTCGCGCTGCCGCTGGACACATTTCCGAGCTCGCCCGGCATCGCGATAGTATCTCACTCTCAGCTTGGATTTTGGCCTCGACGCCGTTCCATTTCGACAAAATCCCTCCGCTCGCCACCGGTATCGTGTCGAAACCGAACGGTTCGGCCAGAACCGGTGCGTTGGCAGCGGGCGATTTGATAGAGTGTCCCGCGGCATCGAGCGCCGCGACTTTCGCCTGCGTCTGGGAGTCTTGTATTTGATCTGAAGTCCGATCCGATCTCTGACCTGGGATCTGAACTTCTCCCTGATCGTGCGTTGTTTTGATTGCGGCAGATGCTGCCGGCGCATTGACATTGGCGAATGCATCGGACTCGCCGCTGGAGAACGCCGGCGATACGACAAAGAATGCAGCAATGCTGCATGCCGCAACGCGACAGAACATTTTGACGCCCCTGAACGTCCGGATACGGCGCTTGAGTGCGCTCTGCCGGTTTTTTGTTCGGGGACATCATAATCCTGGGGGCGCTTCAGGCCGGTTAAGGCGAGAGACTTCCGAGTGAATGATCGAGAACAGCGTGCAGAAAGCGCAGCGTCGATACGAACAATTTTATTGATCGTGTTTTAAAATGACGAGCAGGTATATTGTTCGATTAGAAAATATTCATTGAATCAATAAGATACACTATACAATTTGGTAAATGGAATTCGACAGCGCAGGTGATCGGACGCGACACGCATCATGCGAGGCGCCTGCCCCGCATTGGAATGCCATTCGTTTAGTCTTTACGATGACTACAACCCCCTCCCCGCCAGAAAATTCGAGAGGTGTCCAGAAATTTCGTCGCAGATCTGAAATCGGACCGACAGAAGTTGCTAATAAGCTGATGTCATCCAGCGTTTGCCGGCGCGGCCTTCACTACCCCGGCCTGAGTCAGCGCCGCGCCGATCTGCTGCATCCGATTAATGAGCTCCACTGCCGTTGCGGGCGGTAGCACGAGCCGGCATGCAGGATAGTGCGTGGCGCATTGGCCTTGACATCGTCCAAGCGCGTGACACCAAATTCGATGCGCAGCGTCTGCCCGTCGAAGACGAGGCCGTTGATAGAGTCAGCGAAGGTTTCCGCCATATCGGCGCGATCAACGTACCGGATTGTCGTTGACTGTCCCTCACGCTGACCAGTCGCGGTCGATGTTGCAGGCGAGGCGGCAGTCGCCAAATTGTCTTTCGATGCTGTCGGTTCGGGACTCATATGCTTTCTCTCCTTCGGGCAGTTCTTAGTGCGCAATGTATCGCGTTTCCGCATGGCGGCATCTCATCCTGCCATTCGTGCTCGCAGCCGCCAAAACTCGGCGAATCAGCCAATGCTATATCGGATACCCCAATGGCAAAAACTTCAGCCAGCGGTACATCGACGACGGTCAATGGCGAATAGGCTTTGGAGCAGTTGCGTCAGTCGCTGGGGCAGGCTGAGACTTGGCTGGCGTAGCCAACCAGCCGGCCTTAGCAACCTCAGCCTGTAGCATCTGCAAGATGCGCTGAAACTCGGCCCGCGTGGGCGCTCCTGCCGCACCTCCTCCACTTTGTCCGTGCAACTCGAGCCGGAATCTATCTCCCTGATTTGATATCGTCAGTCGCTCCACGAGTTCCGCTATGGATGCGCCTGATTTAAGCACGTCGGCCGAAGTGTTTGACATCGCGCCTGCGGTCTTGGCAATCGCGGCATCGCGCTCGAACGCGACGAATTCGCCGCGAAAGTCTGCGGGGGCTCGCTGAGCTAAAGGGGAAGTGCTCAAGAGGTATTCCGCCGCACGCTCGAGCAATGCGAGCGCCAGCCGCCTGGTCAGCCAGCAGGACCATGCCTCGGGACGGCCGGCATTGACGGCGGCGAGAATCCGATCCTCTCGTGTATCGTAGACGAACGTAACAGAGGTCAGCACACGCACATTGGTCACCCTAGTAAACGTTCCAGTCGAGACTGGACGGACCTACCTGCGCAAGCAGAAGGTAGCGGCGGCCCAAGGGTCGATTATAACAGAAACCGATATATAAATAATCAGTCCGTCATGCAAAACTTGTGAACAGGAGTTGCCGATGTCCAACGTCGCAAGCGGGCCACCGCCGCGCGTCGCTCCGCAGGTCTACGACGCTATTCGGGCGCTGCTCCGGGCGGACAAGAATGACGAAGCGATCGTAAAATTGTGCGCGATTGCCGTCATCCTGCCTGACGATCTCGACACCAAAGAGTTGCTGTTTGACGCGTTTTTCCAGAAGCGCGACTGGCTGCCCGCACTGGCGCTGGCCGAGGAATTAGTTCGCCGCCGGCCAGACATCGCCCGCCTGCAGAAGGCGCTGGTCGCAACGCTCTCCAACATGAAGCGCTACGACGAGGCGATCGTGAAGGCCTCGCAATATATCGAGCGCCATGGCGAGGAGATCACCATCCTCGATGCGCTCAAGGTGGCGAATTTCAACACCGGCAAGGTCGACGAAGCGATCCGCTACGGCCAGCGCGGCATCGAGCTGCGCGACGCCGAAGCAGCCAAGATTCCACGCACCATGTCCATGATGGAGCCGCGCGGCCAGCCGTCGGGCGATCACGTTATCTCATTTTCGTTGTGGGGCCCAGCGCCATTCTACGGCTCTGGCGCATGATCAACTTGGTGCTGTGCCGCACCGTCTATCCGGGCTGGACCTGCCGGTTTTACGTAGACGCCACCGCGCCGCAGCTGTGCGTGGACTATCTGCGCGACAACGGCGCCGACGTGCGCAGAATGGAGGACGAATATCCCAGTGTCGGCCGGTTCCATCGCTTCCTGGTGATGAAAGATTCGGCCGTCGGACGCTTTCTGGTGCGCGATTGCGACGCCCGGGTTTCCGCGGCAGAGTCCGATCTGGTGCGGCGCTGGATCGACGGCGGCTATCCGTTTCACGTGGTGCGCGACCATGTGCTGCACAACGAATTGATGATCGGCTGCCTGTGGGCCGGCCGCACCGATTGCGGCATCAATATCGTGGCGCTGAGGAAGCGGTATTTCGCCGGCGAGCCGACGGCGAAATACGGCCACGACCAACGAATACTGGGCCTCATGCTGTGGCCGCTGATCCGCAACCGCTGCCTGGTTCACGACAAGTATTATCGGCTCGAGGCGTGCACACGGTGCCGCTTGACGATCCGCTAAGCCGTTTCGGCGCCGGCCACCAGAACATCGCAGCGGTGCTGCAAGAGGTCGAGCGGCTCGGCATTCCGCGTGTGCTGTAATCGATCAGTGCAAAAGCGTGCTGTTCGCCGCCATCTGGTGGAATTGGTCCACAGTCGCGGCAAGATGGGTGTCGTCCTGGTGGACGAGATCGAGAGCAAATGCAGCATGGAACTCGGGGACAGTCGAACCGAGCGCCGGTCCGCCGACTTGAACGCTACCGTGGGCGAGTTCGTTCGTGCGGGCGCCCGTGTTCTGCGCCGTACCGCTGCCGAGATTGGAGTGAAAGGCGAAACTATCGTTGCCCAAGGTGCCGAACGTCGCCGAGGCAAGGGTCGGCGATGGGGCAAGCGCCGGCGCCATGACGTGCTCGTCGGCGGGTGCGGTTGGTAGCGCCGAAAGCGTGACCTCGCTGTTGGCCGCGCCCGAACCGATGGCCGGCGCGGTGCCGTGATCACCGCCGGACGCGGACGTAGCGATAGACGCGAATGTGTCATCGCCGGTCAACACATTGAGCAGCGACGACAACAGGGTCTGGGTAGAGCCGCCGTGCAACCCGCTTGCTAGCGCGCCGGCGTCGGCCTCACTCGTCGGCGAAAAACCGGCCTGATCGCCACCGAATGCAGCGTCGCTCGTCGCGCCGCCGAGCAGGCCGCTGCCAGGCGTAAGGGCACCGGGCGCCGGCGCCAAGTCGTTGGTGACCGGTGCAGCGTCGCCGCCGTTGTTCATGTCCAAGGTCGCCAACTGGTCGCCGCCGAATGCCGCCGCGTTCGCCGGGCCGGCGGCGTGGTCGGTTCCGTTCTGGTTGGCTGGCGCCGTGGCGTGGTCGCTACCGGCGGCGGTCGTCACTGGCGGAATAATGACATGATCGCCACCGAACGCGGCTGAATTGGTTGGCGAACTGATAGCGTGGTCGCCGCTGAAGGCGGGCATATCGGTGGTCGAAACATTGGTCTGCGCGCCGCCAGTCCCCGATGGATCGATGGCGTGGTCGTTCCCAAGCGCAGACGTCTTCGTCAGCCCGTTCTGATCGCTGCCGAGGCTCAGCCCTTGATCGCCGTTGGTGCCTGCGGCAGACAGGAAGCTCGTTGCACTGCCGGCCGCGCTCATCACCAGCGGAACGATCGCGTGGTCGACGCCTGGCACGGACATGTTGTTCGACGAACTGACGACGTGATCGTCAGACCCAGACGTCTTGTCCGGGGGAGCGATAACCTGATCACCGCCATGCGCGGACGTATTGTCCGGCGGAATGATGGCGTGGTCGTCGTTCCCAAACGAGGTCTTCGTCAAAAGCCCGTTCTGATCGCTGCCGAGGCTGAGCCCCTGGTCGCTATTGGTGCCTGCGGCAGACAGGAAGCTCGTTGCACTGCCGGCCGCGCCCATCACCAGCGGAACGATCGCGTGGTCGACGCCTAGCACGGACATGTTGTTCGACGAACTGACGGCGTAATCGCCAAGCCCGGTCGGAATGATCGGCGCAGCGATAGCGCGGTCGCCAAGCCCGGTCGTATTGATCGGTGGCGCGACCGCGTGGTCACCAAACCCTGCCGCATCGCTCGGCGCAACAGTCGTCGAATCGCCGCTCTTGGGCGACATACCATGCGCGTTGTCGCTCACCACAGAAGTCGACGGGGCGGTCGATAGCCCGCTCTGATCAAAGCCAAAGCTCAGCCCGTGATCGGCAGCGGTCCCCGCAGCATCAGTCGCGCCGAATGTCGACGCACCGTTACCCAATACTGTCGGCGGAACAATAACGTGATCGCCGCCAAACTCGAAGTTGTTGCCAGTTGAAATTGGCGGGTGGTCGGCAGGCTCAGCCGCGGCAACGGCCGTGCTCGACACCGCCTTGGCGCCACCGTTAGTCGGCGGATCGTAGATTTCCAGGCCGTTCGCGTCCTGTATCAGCTTAAAGTTGCCGCTGACGTAATCCTTGACGAACGTGAGGGTGATAGGACCGCCAGCTTGCTCGGTAATGACCACCGTCGTGATGTTGTGCACACTGTCATAAGTGGCGGTCAGCCCCGTTTCCTGCACTCCCGCGAGGAAGATTTCGTCCGAGTTGGCCAGGCCCGAAGCGGTGCCGATAAAGGCGGCGATATGGCCGGAGAAGGCCGCCGCGTCGTTGAGGATGAGCTCGCCGTAGCCTTTGCTGTTGTCGAACGTCACGTTGACGCTCGACGATTGGTCGAACTCCAGCGTGCCGGCCTGGATGGTGCCGCTGCCGCCGCTGATGCTTCTCTCGACGTCGACCTTGCTGCCCGAACCCGTAAACAGCGTGCCGGTGTTAGTGACGGAACTCTTGATATCCAGCGTCCCGCCGCCGGTCGCTTCTAGCAATCCGGCATTGGTGATGGCGTTCGCGCCGGTATTGATAATCAGCGTTTGAGCACTGACATTGGCGTCGATCACGCCGTAATGCTCGTTCACCAATGTCAGATCGGCGTCGCCGATGGTGCCGGCGCCGGAAATGGTATTGTCGACGTTGGTCAGCGTATCGTTGTGGCCGGCGTTGAGGTCGCTGACGATGCTGTTCCAGCCGCCACCGAGGATGACTTGGCCCGGACCGGTCGATGAGCCGTTGCCGCCCTGGAGCGTCAACCCGCCGTCGATGACCAAGGAGGTAACCGATGCGGTGCCGTCGAGGTTGATACTGCCGGTGTTGGTGATCGTTACGTTGGTGAACGACAGGGCGCTGCCGTCGTTGTCCGTAATCGAACCCGAATTGGTGACTGCGCTCAGGAAGATCAAGATCCCGCCATTGCTGGCTTCCATGGTGCCGGCGTTGGTAATGGCGTTGCTACCGGTTTCGAGCGTCAACGTGCCGCCGTTGGCTTCGATCGTTCCCGCAGCATTGTTGAGGAATAGATCGGCCGTACCGTCGCCGATTTGGCCGTAGCCCGAGATCGTATTGCCGTTGTTCTCGAACGTGTCGCCGGATACTGCGGCGTCGATCTCGCCGCCAGCCAGCGTCACCGTGCCCGCATTCGTGAGCACCAGCATGCCACCGTCCGCGGTCGGCTCACCGACCGCCAGCGTGCCGTCGACTATAATGCTGCCGCTGTTGTTGACCGAGCCGACATTGATCTGCAGCGTCGCGCCGGCGTCCGCTTTCATCGTACCGGCGTTCGTAATGGAGCCGTGGTTCTTAAGCGTCAGGTTGGCGGATCCGGCATTGGTCGCCTCGATGATGCCCCCGGCTTCGTTGACGATATTCAGCGTGATGCCGCTCGCCTTGCCGGTACCGATGAAGCCGTAACCGGAAATCGTGTTGTCGACGTTATCCAACGTCTCGGCCTGCGCGAGCACGCCGCTGATGGTGCCGCCGTCGATTGTGACCGAGCCGCCGCCGCTGAGCACTAGTTTCTCATTTCCTATCGGCGACGGCGGATTGGCGATTGTCAGCGTGCCGTCAACGATAATACTGCCGCTGTTCACTATCGACCCGACGTTGATCTGCAGCGTCGCGCCGGCATCCGCCTCCAGGGTGCCGTTGTTGGTGAGCGGGCTGTTGAGCTTGATCGTCAACGTCTGGCCGCTGCCCGACGCTTCGATCGTGCCGTCGTTAGTCAGGTTGAGGGTATTGGGGCTGCCGAGGCCGAGCGACCCATAGCCCTTGATGGTGTTGTGATTGATCAGCGTGCCGTTAACACTGCCGATCGCGCCGCCGGCGAGGGTCACCAGACCGCTGTCGTTGAGCGTCACGGTATCGCCAGAGGGGATCGTCAACGTATTGTTGCCAATCGCGATGGTGCCGAGATTGTCGACCGTGCCGCTCAGCGACACATTGCCCAGCGTCAGCGTATCGCCGCTGTCGACCGTGAACTGACCGGCGGCGTTGATTCTGGCATTGCTGTCGATGGTGACGCTGCCGGCAATTATGACTGTAGCGTTGTCGTTGACGGTGCCGCCGTGGATGGCGCCGCCGCTCAGCGTCTCGGTACCGGCCGAGATCGTCAGCCCGCCGCTGCCGCTGATAACGCCGGAGAAGGTGCCCGATGCATCTGATAGCGTCAGCGTCTGCGAGCCGAGCGTCACGTCGCCGGTGCCCGACAGCGTCGTGATCGAGGCGCCCGCGGTCGTGTTCGAAATATCAAAGGTGCCGGCATCGGCGACGCCCGAACTGTCGGCGATCGAGCCCGTGCCCGACAGCGCCAGGGACTCGCTCGAACCGATGGTGGTCGTGCCGCTGTAGGTGTTGGTGCCGGTCAACGTCTCGGTGGTGGAGGTGCCATCGACCGTCAGGCCGCCCGCGCCCGAGATCACGCCCGAGAAGGTGTTGGCTCCTGCCGTCAGCGTCAGCGTCTGCGAGCCGAGCGTCACGTCGCCGGTGCCCGACAGCGTCGTGATCGAGGCGCCCGCGGTCGTGTTCGAAATATCAAAGGTGCCGGCATCGG
>Ga0182024_10015031_pt1 | contig 14889 bp, 16 predicted proteins | sample P32metaG_FD_120480 | JGI IMG/M metagenome (GOLD analysis project Ga0182024, IMG submission 120480) | Permafrost microbial communities from Stordalen Mire, Sweden - P3-2 metaG (Illumina Assembly) | ecosystem: Environmental > Terrestrial > Soil > Wetlands > Permafrost | place: Sweden: Stordalen... | reverse complement strand
TTGCTGCCTTTTTCCACCACGCTTGCAATAGGGTGCGCTGCTTCATTTGGTATCAAAGATGCAGCCGCCGTTGACTGTGCCGACCCGGTTTTCAACTCCTTGGAACCGGTGTCACAGTAAGCCGCCGCGCTGGATATGCTGAAAGTCAGATCGGTTCCTGCAAGCTAAATCGACGAGGTTGTCGGCTTTGATCCAATTTTGCTCACCCTGGCCCATGGAAATTCCTTTGCTCGTAATATAAAAATAGCCATCGAGTTTGGGGGGGTAGTGCCCTCTTGGCCAATGTCGGCAACCTTGAAATTCGCAGCAAAACCCTTTTCAGGGCCGGGCTACTATTTTGCTGTTCGATCTTATTTTCGTTGCCAGCGGCGGCACAAAGTTATCCGATCAGTGGAGTATCCACCCACCTTGGCATGGTGCTTGCTTAAGGGCACTGAATGGGTTCTAATGCTAAAATTCAACGTGGGAGTAGATGCGATGTTTTCGAAATTGGGAACAGGCGCGGTCATTTTTGCGCTGACGCTAATCCCGGGCCTGGGGGCAAAGGCTCAAGAAATTATAAAAATCGGAATACCAACTGGCCTTTCCGGGGCCAACAGCGTGGTGGCGCCTTCGGTGGTGCAATCAGCTGAATTGGCCGTTGATGAGATCAATGCGGCCGGCGGCATTCTCGGCAAAAAGGTAGAACTTGACGTTGCCGATGACGGCTCGGGTGCGGCCGGCGCTCAGAAAGCCGCGGACTCTTTAATTTTTCAGAAGAAAGTCAATGCGTTGATTTCGATGCAGACCAGTGCGGCGCGCAACGGCATGCTGCCGGTCGTAACGCGCGGCAAGGTCCCCTACATCTATACGTCCCTCTATGAGGGCCGCTCCTGCAACAATTATCTCTACGCCGATGGCGCAGTGCCCGAGCAGATGGTAGGACCCATCGTCGATCATTTCATGGATGAGTACAAGGCGAAGACTTTTTTCCTGGTGGGTAGCGACTATGCGTTCGGGCGCGGAATGTTGTCCTTCACCAAGGCTTATATCGAGAAGAAGGGCGGCAAAGTCGTCGGTGACGAATATCAACCAATGGACGCGACCGACTGGACCGCAATCATCTCCAAGATGCGAAGCGCCAACCCGGATGCGGTGATCTTCTCAACCGCCGGCGGGGCGCCGAACGTCACGTTGCAAAAGCAGTACAAGGCGGCGGGGATGAAAGCCCCCGTCGGCAATCTGAGTGTCGACGAGGGTACGGCAAAGACGATGGCAGCCGATGCGGACGGTGTGTTCATCTCCGCTTCCTTCCTCACGAATATCGATACGCCCGCGAATCAAAAATTCATGTCGGCAATGAAGGCGAAGTTCGGGGGCAAGCTTCTCACGCCTAACGATCTTTCGGTGCCGGAATATGATGCGGTTTATCTCTATAAAGCGGCCGTCGAAAAGGCGAAAACTACCGATGCCGCACCAGTCGTCGCGGCCCTAGCCGAAGTTTCATTCGACGGCCCCCGCGGCAAGGTGCAGATGAACGCCCAGCGCCATGCGCCGCTCACGATGTATCTTGGGCAGGTACAGGCTGACGGCTCGGTGAAGATCGTGAAGAGCTTCCCGAACGTCAGTCCGGGCGAGCAGTGCCCGAAGCTCTGACAGGATCAGAAGAAAGAGCTTCCATTCCTCAGGAAAGTCCTCGCACAGCGAGGTACCTGAGCCGTGCTCGCGACACTGTTACCGACGATTGTGCGTGCCCATGAGCGGTGCCAGTCTCTCCCATTCCCTTGACGCTCCGAGGAACTTTATTCCGCTCTTCGGCGGCATCGGGACCACGTGGAGACCGACATGACAGCACTGGTCCTGGACATCATCACGACCGCCGCCATATTGTTCGCGGTCGCGTCCGGGCTTCTCATCATCCTTGGGGTGCTCAAGATCGTGAATTTCGCCCATGGTGGCTTTCTCACCATCGGCGGTTATTCAGGACTCGTGGTGACGCAGCTTGGCTGGAATGCATGGCTGGCCTATCCGGTGGCGGCCGTTGCCGGAATCCTGCTGGGAGCCGTCATCGAACGCTTCATCATACGTCCGCTGTACGATCGGCCCCTCGATGCAATTCTGGCGACCTGGGGTCTCGGCATCATTATCGGTCAGCTCATCACGATTGTTTTTGGCCGCGAGATTCAGTTCGTGCAGGCGCCAATCACGGGGGCTACGACCGTCATCGGAGAGACTTATTCCCTCTATCGTCTCTTTCTCATTGCCGCCGCGGCAATGGTGGCGGGTGGCATTGCAGCGCTCATGAATGCAACCCGGCTCGGCCTCGAGGCGCGCGCGGTGATCATGAACGAACAACTCGCGCGAGGGCTTGGCATCAATAGCGGCCATGTGCGCTTCGTCACGTTCTGCATCGGGGCCGGGCTTGCGAGCCTCGCCGGCGCGCTGATCACGCCTCTGTCCAGCGTCGATCCGAATATGGGCGTGCCGTGGCTGGTCAACGCGTTCATGCTGGTTCTCGTGTCGTCAGTATCGCTCGTAAGTCTCGCGACCGCGGCGCTCACGCTCGGAGGCGCACAGGTGCTCGTTTCCACTTTCATCAGCCCGGTGATTGGCGGACTGACCATCGTGGTTCTCGCAGCCCTGCTTCTGCGTATCCGGCCCGCGGGGTTCGGCAATGGCTGACCTTACCACGATACCTGAGACTCTGACTCGCCAGACCTCTTCCGGCCGGCTCGTGCCCGCTGGCTCGATTGCCGGGCTGTGCATAGCGGCGACCATCGCGGGGCCCTATCTTCTCGATGCCTACACCGTCAACATCCTCGTGCGTTCCTTCCTCTACGCCGCAGCGGCGCTGACGGTGGATGTCCTTTGGGGCTATACCGGCATCCTGACCTTCGGTCAGGCCGCGTTTTTCGGAATTGGCGCGTATGCTGCCGGCATCACCTTCACCTACATGGACTTCTCGCCGCAAACCGCGGTGCTGGCGCTGGTAGCCGGCTTGGTCGCTTCGGCGGTGGTAGCCGGCATAACCGGGTGGATCTCATTCTTCCACGGCGCATCGCCGCTGTATGCCGCAATCGTGACGTTGGCGCTGCCGATCATCTTTGTGCAGGTCCTCTATTCCGGCGGCACCTTCACCGGCTCTTCCAGCGGACTCGTGGGTTACAATACCTTCGACCTGTCGGTAGAAGCCTGGTTCACGATCTGCGGCATCGGCCTCGTGTTGCTGACGACCGCGACCTGGTTTTTCGTCAACAGCGATTTTGGCCGGGTGCTGGTCGCGATCCGCGAGAACGAACAGCGCTGTACATATCTCGGGATCAATGCGCCGCGGGTCAAAATCCTGCTGATGGTGGTCATGGCAATGATCGCCTCGGTCGCTGGCTATGCATACGCCGGCTACACCGTGGTCGTCGCGCCGGAGATCGGAAGCTTTGTGTTCGGCACCGAGCTCGTGATGTGGGTAGCGCTCGGCGGCCGTGGAACACTGATCGGCCCTGTGCTAGGCACCATCGCCATCGACGTGACCAGCGCTTATCTCTCTGGCAATCTGCCGTATGTCTGGAAGCTGATCATCGGTTCGATCTTCGTCCTGGTGATCGTAGTGCTGCCACAGGGAATCGTCCCGGTGCTCAAGTCCGGCCTGCGTCGCCTGTGGTCGGCGGCGACCGGTCGCGACGCTGTGCCGGGCGTCGCAGTCCCGGCACTCAGTGAAGCCCCGGAGGCTCGCCGCGCCGGCGCCGGATCGGATGCCGCCGCTCTCGCCGTCGCGGATCTGGCCCGTTCCTATGGCAGCCTCAAAGTGCTCGAAGGGGTGACGTTCAAAGCGCTGGGCAGCGAGCTCTTGGGCATCATCGGCCCGAACGGCGCGGGGAAGACCACACTCATGCGCTGTCTTTCGGACGGTTATGAGCGCACCGGCGGGACTGTCGCGATGTTTGGACGGATGATTGCGCGCACTCCCCCGCAAGGCGTGGTCGGCTTCGGTATCGGCCGAAGCTTCCAAACCACCAGCCTTTTCGAAACCCTGACGGTGGCCGAATGTCTCCGCCTGGCCCGCTACCGGTTGAATAAAACCCGCATGCTGAGCCATGCGCCCACGCTCGCGCTGCCAGCCAGCGCCCGCCACGTCATTACCGCAACCGGCATCGACCGGCAGCTTGCTATCGAGTGTCGACATTTGTCGCACGGTATGAAACGCGCGCTGGAGCTGGCGATGGTGCTGGCGCTTGAACCAAGCGTACTGCTGCTTGACGAACCGACTGCTGGCCTTACCAAGTCCGAGCGCACGCTCATCGGCAGTATCCTGGTCGACCTCGTTCAACGCGAAGGCCTATGCACGTTAATCATCGAACATGACCTGGATTTCGTCCGCGAAATTTCGACGCGCATCATCGTGCTGCATCAGGGCAAAATACTGCTGGACGGTTCGGTAGCCGAGGTAGTCGGTTCCGAACTCGTGCGGACGATCTATGCGGGCGCCGCGCAGCAGAGGCCGGCGCCATGAGCTCGACCGTCCTCGAGATTGCCGGTCTGAACAGCGGGTACGGCGAAGCCGTGGTGCTCCGCGATGTTTCGCTCAGCATCCGGCCCGGCGAAATCTTTGCCCTTCTTGGCAAGAACGGCATGGGCAAGAGCACTCTTCTCAAAACGGTACTCGGCTTCCTCCCGGCCATAAGAGGGAAGATCACGCTGTTCGGGGAGGACGTCACGTCGCTGCCCACCCATTTGATCGCGCGCAAGGCCATTGCCTACACTCCCCAGGAGCAGACGCTGTTTCAGGACCTGACAGTAGAGGACAATCTCCGACTCGGTCTCCGCGACGATCGGGGCTTTACCGAAGGGCTGGCCCGCGTCAGCGAATACTTCCCCATCGTCGGGAAGCGTCTGAGCCAAAAGGCCGGCACCCTCAGTGGCGGCGAGCAGAAGATGTTGATCGTTTCCCGCGCATTGCTCGGCTCGCCTCGCCTCATGCTGATCGACGAGATCTCGGAAGGGTTGCAGCCGTCCATGATCCAGCGCCTGACCGAGATTCTGTTGGCTGAGCGCAAGCGCACCGGGACAGCTATCTTTGTCGTAGAGCAGAACGTGCCATTCGCGTTCTCGATCGCGGACCGGTACGCGGTGCTGAAGATTGGCGAGATTGCCGATGATGGCGTAGCCGGCGACGAGCTTGCTGCCGTACGTGTCCAGGATCAACTACGGGTGTGATTATTTGAGACGCAAAGCGAACACTTTCTCCATCATCGCCCGATGTCCGCGGACCGGGCAGCTCGGGGTGGCCGTCGCCTCGGCCGTACCCGCTGTTGGCTCGATGTGTCCCTTCGTTAGGTCGGGTGTCGGCGCGGCATCGACGCAGAGCTGGGTCAATCCCTATTTGGCGTTGTCGGCGCTCGCCGAACTGGAGAAAGGGGCCGGTGCAACTGATGCATTGTCGACCGCGCTTGCCGGCGACGAAGCGGGTTCCTTCCGCCAGTTTGGCCTTGTGGATGGCAGCGGAGCAAGCGCCGCCCATACCGGCACGGAATGCATGCCATGGGCCGGACAAATCCTGGGAACGGGAGTCGCGGTAATCGGCAATATGCTCACGGGCCCCGAAGTGCTGGACGCAATGGCCGGGGCTTTCGACGACAGCAGGTCTGAGGACCTTGCCGAGCGCCTGATGTTGGCTCTCGAAGCCGGAGACGCTGCGGGAGGGGACAAGCGCGGTAAGCAGTCCGCAGCTTTGCAGGTCTACGCCAACGAGGTCTATGCGCTTATCGACATCCGGGTCGATGAACACGCCGAACCGATTTCCGAATTGCGCCGCGTGCTGCGCATAGCGCGTGCGCAGCTCGTGCCCTTCATCGAAGGGATGCCAAAGCGCGGCAACGCCGCCGAGCCGGCCCCACCTGAGGTCACGCAAATGCTGCTGCGCTCGCCTCCCGATCGGCCGGAAGGCGGCGGGAGCCGGGGACGGTAAGAGAAAATGAGGAGAACACGATGAATGAGATGGAGATGCTTTTTGAGGCGCTGGGAATCCAGCTTGAAAAGCAGCGAAGGTCTGCCGTTCTCGCCGCCTTCCTGCCCATGGCTCAAGAAATTGCAAAGCTGCGAATCCTCGATCTGACCGATGTTTATCCGGCGGTGATTTTCTCGCCGGTGCCGACGAACCAGCAGGACTGAGGTAGGCAATGCGCGAAAATCCGATCACACGGCCCATTGCGGAGCTGTCTGCCGACCTTCGCCTGGGGAAATTGACAAGCCTGGATCTCGTCGAGAACGCGCTCGACCGCATCGCAACGCTCGATCGCAAGCTGGAAAGCTTCGTTTGCCTTGCCGAGGATGCCCGCGACCAGGCTGCGGCGGCAGATCGCGAAATCGCTCAAGCTCGGTGGCGCGGCCCCCTGCATGGCGTGCCTGTGGCGGTCAAGGATAACTACCTCACAGCGGACATGCCGAGCCACGCGGGTACCGATGCCCCCGGTGTGCACTTTGCCAGGCAGGACTCCGCAGTCGTCGCGAAGCTGCGCGAAGCCGGCGCGGTCATTGTCGGCAAGACGCGGATGCACGAATTCGCGTGGGGCAATGTAACGCCGCCTTCGAAGAACCCTTGGGATCTGAGCCGCGTCCCTGGCGGCTCGAGCGGGGGATCGGGCGCTGCCGTCGCCGCGCGCATCGTGCCTGTGGCGATGGGTTCGGACACTGGCGGATCGATCCGCATCCCAGCTGCTCTGTGCGGCACGGTCGGGCTGAAGCCGACCTTCGGCCGCGTGAGCCGCGCCGGCATCGTTCCTCATAGCTGGTCGCTCGACCACGCCGGGCCGCTCTCTTATACTGTTGCTGACAGCGCCTATGCCCTGAATGCTATTTCCGGCCACGATCCGAAAGATCCGGGCTCAGCTCGCGCCGACGTTCCGGATTTTACGGCGGCGCTTGGCCAGCCCATCACCGATCTTCAGGTCGGCATCTGCCGCAATCACATGTTCGACAACAACCAGCCCGACGTCGGCGCGGCTATCGACGCCGCGATGCGTTTCTACCGCGACGCAGGAGCCCGTCTCGTTGAATTCGAGCTGCCGATCCTCGCCTTCGGCCTTGGAGCGATCTTTGCAATCGAACTGTCATCTTCTACCGCCTACCACAGCCGCAATCTGGCTAGCGGCGCGGTGACCGGCTTCACCGACGACGTGCGCACGCTGGTTGAGATGGGCCGCCTCGTCACCGGCCCAGATTACCTCAAGGCCGAACAGCTCCGCCGTGTGCTGATCGATGATCTCGCCAAGGTCTTTGCCGACGTCGACGTGATTCTTGGGCCCACGTGCCCACTCACGGCTTGGCCGATCGGGGAATGGACGGTTCGCGTCGGAGCGCAGGACGAGAGCGTGCTCGCAGCGTCATGGCGGCTGACCTACCCCTGGAATTTAGCTGGGTTACCCGCAATATCCCTGCCCTGCGGGTTCGATAGCTGGGGACTGCCCATCGGCCTCCAGCTCGCGGGCCGCCCCTTTGACGAGATGACCTTGATCCGCGCCGCTGATGCTTATGAGCGCGCGCATGGCTGGAAAGACATGCGTCCTAAACTTTGAGAACGCAACGGAGTTGCGCAATGCAAGCTGGAAGGCGATGGGATCCGGAGAGCATGCCGAGCAGGCCAATCATTGGCTGAGCAACGCGGGCGCACTGCTAGGCGGCTTGCGAACGTGGACCTCCCGCTCGAAGCTATAAGCGAGTTCGATCAATCGCCCCTCGCTCCAGGGCTTTCCCAGAATATCCATTCCGACCGGCACGCCCAGCGGGGCTGTCGCAGTTGGCGGAGAAAAACCCGCTGGCACGGTGATGGCCGGAAATCCAGTAACTGACGCGAGGATACCGTTGCGGTCGGCTTGATTAAGTTCGGTCAGCGGCACGACCAGTCGCTTCTGGAGTGGATAGACCAGGGCGTCGAGTTTGTGCTCGGCGAAAACCGAAATCAGTACCTGCCTTGTGCGCTGGTTTCGAAGCAGCCGTTCCTTGTAGTCCGGCTCCTCCAAGCCGTTCGCGAAGCTTTGCGCGCTGAATAGGAATTTTTCTAGCGAAGGCTTGTGAAATTTGCCGGATGCGATGATCTCGGCGAGCGACTTTGCCGGCGCATCGAAGAAAGCTGCAAGATAGGCGTTCAACAGCGCCTTGAACTCGTACTTCTGGACGTCATTGTCGACATTGAGCCTACCGGTATCCAGAGCAGGCGCATCAACCTCGATTAATTCTGCGCCTCCGCCCTCCAAAGCCACCATCGCCGCAGCGATCACCCTGTTCACCTCCTGATGTTCGGAACCGCTCCCGAGCAGTGTCCTCAACAGCCCAACTCGAGCGCCGTGTAAGCTACCCGGTTTGAGGAACTGGATATATCCAACCGGTGTGTTGCCGATGCTCGATGCCGTCGAAGCATCGTTCTGATCGTACCCAGCCATGACCTCCAAAAGACGCGCTGCGTCCGCAACCGTGCGCGTGATTGGCCCGATCGCGTCCTGGGTTTCAGAGACCGGCATGATCCCGGCACGGCTCACTAGACCCTTGGTTGGACGAATACCGACCAGGGCATTGGCCGAAGCTGGCGACCGGATCGAGTTCACTGTATCGCTGCCGGTGCCCGCAAGTGCCAGGTTTGCGCCTACCGCGGTGCCCGTTCCGCCGCTCGAGCCTCCGGACGTTCGTGTCAGGTCATACGGATTAAGCGTTTGGCCACCTAGTGAGCTCACTGTCGTGCCTGATAGCGCAAATTCGTGCATATTGGACTTGCCGAGGATAATCGCGCCAGCGTTGCGCAGCTTGGCGACGACAAAGGCATCCGCCGGTGGCTGCATTCCGGCAAGCGACGCCGAGCCACCCGTGGTCGGAAGATCGGCGGTGTTGAAGTTGTCCTTAAGCACAAGCGGCACACAATGCAGCGGTCCTACGGGCGCTCCAGTCGCCCGTTCGGCGTCGAGCCGGTCCGCCTCTGCAAGAGCCTTCGGATTCAGCGTCAGAATCGAATTGAACGCTGGACCTTTGTGGTCGTATGCGGCAATCCGATCGAGATAGGCTTGGACGATCTGGCGGCCCGTCCTGACATTGGTCTGCAACGCCTGCTGAACGCCAGCGACGGTCGTCTCCTCGATTACAAAGTCTTGAGCTGCGGCCTCGGACACGAATGTCGCTCCAATCCTAGCGGCGGGACCCTAAAGCCGAAAGTGCTGCCAGACCATTGAAACAATCTAAACCGCTCATGGAGCCGACAACAATTACTTCGTTCGAACGGCGAATGTAAAGGATTCCGCGCCTGCCAGGTGTCGGCGCGATGCACATCGCACCCTCGGGCTTTGCAGCGGCATGTTGAGGGCATGCGGCCTCTTGAACTCAGACCGAGGTCGATATAGTTTTTGGCGGGGCACAAATTCGAGGTGGAGTTTTGCCATGACCTCTCGTTCCATTCTCGCCCTGCTTTCCATTGCGTTCGGCATCGCGGTAATTTTGGCAGCCGTAACCTCAATCAAATATCCGCCGTTAAACGATTATGACCGGGCTGCACTGACACGACACAATTCGCCGAGGGCATTGAGGCAATCTACGCTTGATGTCGGATGGCCCTTGAATCCCGCCCAAGGCCGATTAAGTTTTTGACCGGGATAGAATTCGCCTGAAAAGTTGACCGGCGTGAAACACAGACTTTCACCTCAATCCGTGCATGTGCCTCTCTTTGGGTACTTTGCCGCCGTTGGCGGTTTTCTGCTCTCGACGTTGTTCATCGCGAATGTGTTTCTCCCAGCGACCTTGGTTGATGGCGGCAGCCAGACGCATCAGCCGAAGCCAAAGATTCTGATCGATTCATCGAGAAAATGGCCCGAACGCATGGTCTACGATACGAGCCTCCCGACAACCCTTGCGGTTGTTCCTGTTGCTCAAGAAGCAGTTCGTTCCTCACCGTTGGATGCTATGGCTCAAATATCTGCGCCGACCGCACCTAAGCAACCAAGTCACATTCAAGTTGTGAGACAGAGGCCGCTAAAACTCGCAAAGCGAGTTTCCCGGCAGAAATTTGCATCGTTCCAGCAACAGAGACCGCCTAACCTTTTTGCCTCTTGGTGGTGAAGAGCTGAACAGGCGGCTCTTGGGGATCACGTGCCGCGCGGAACGATCGGCCTTTTCGAGCATGGCACTGGGCTCACACACGGAGTGCGCGTCAATCAGGCTATTCGCTCGCAAGCGAATGGGACTGCGAGGGATAGTAGTTGCAGATTTGTACCGGCCTTGCGCAGACCATCCTCTGTTGGGTAAAAGACGGGCTTGTTCTCTTTCGAGATCGCACCCATTTCGGCTGAGGCGGCCGCCAACAGAGTCTCGTAACTCGCCTGCTCTTCTGCAGCGGCTTTGAGAATACATTCTCCAATGCGCGCGACCAACGCCGACGTCCTGTCGTCGACAGGTATTACAGGTATCATCTCATCGAGAACATCCCTCATCTGTTTGATGAGCTCCGCTCTATTGCTGCGCATGGCGCAAGCCCTCCATGCGCTCAGACTCGATGTGGTTCTCGCCTTCAGCGTTAGCAGCGGATCGAGCAAATGCTTTCGCGGCATCAACATGCGAGGCTTTCTCAGCTCGCCGCTCGTATTCGTCGGCAAGGGCCTTGAGCTGACGCGCAATCGCCTCGTCGGTCATGGTTTGAGCAGCGCGAAGCAAAGTCTCTGCTGTCTTTAAGTATTCCTTGCCTCGTTGTGAGATCTGTTGAAACGTCATAGGGCCCTCGCTCTGTCACTCGGTCTAAGGCGATTTGGAACCACGGAAGCCAATTCTGGTCACTTGCCCGGCGAGCTCTGAAGCGATCGACGCACTTCTTGGAGCAAAGTGGTGTTCGCCACGAGTAATACCGGACCAGACCGAACTTTCCGTCACAAACTGAGCATCGCGCGGCTCTGCCACATCTAAGCCCTTCGGAGCAGTTCAGCATTGCAGTCTCCTCTTGGCGTTGTCGTCGTTGTTTGTTGATCATCCGTCCTTCACGGTCGCAATTTATGAACCTATGCGCTTTTTCAACTCACCCACGGTAACACGATCGCGATCACCGGCTTAATTGAACGTGGGTATTAGTCGGCCATCCAAAGTGGTCACGGAACGATACGAAGGATTATGGTGCTCAAAAGAGCCAACCGCTTCTCGATGCAAGACTTCGATTAGCTTGATAGTGTAAGCGATCGTGCTCGTATCGTGATCTCAAGGGTATCGTACGCACCCAACGCAATCTTTGACAATTCTTGACCTGTGTAGAGAGAAACTGCTGTTTCGCTCTAAACCCTTCGAGAGAGGCAAATAGTAGCATTCTCGCATTCTCCGAGATTGCGGCACAATCCGTGACACGGACAGGCGCGGCCTGACCTGCAATTTGCCTCCCGGAAATGCCAGCCTATCCATGCGTCCCGATGCGCGACACGCTGCTCGATCCCGTGACCCACCATTGCGACACCGTCGAGGCCGCCGGAAACAAACGTTGGAATCCACATTTCCACGCTTCGTATCGCTCGATGTTCTGGGGCTCCTTAGTGTCGCCACGGTGTTCATCGGCGCCTTGCTTCACTAGCCATCAAGAATGTCGCGCGTGAACCGCAAACACCACATACCTACGGATAGTTCTCTTAGACTTTTGGGACGTCAGACCCTGACCTCCGTACAATTGAGCAAATCAATCTCAATCGCCTAATCTTGTGACGAGGTTGGGACTGGTCGGCTGTGGAACTGATCGTACCGGACAAAATGAGAGCACACAGGACGGTAAACATATGGGAAAAGTCATCGCAGCGAATTTTCGCGTTGGAAGGACTGTCACCGCCTTTCTCCCCGAGGAGAGTGGCGAGGCGACGCATAACTTCGAGCGACAAAGCAGAGTTCGCCAGCTCATTGCCTTCGTCAAAGCAGGTGAACCAGCCATCATCAGCCGGCCAGAGTCCTATGGTCTGGATGATCTTGTCTGATGGAAACGGGCAGTAGCTGTGGAGCTCGCAATGACTGCGCCTATCGAGTTCTCTGGTGTAAAGCTGCCCAGCTCAGCGCTGACGAGCGAGGATTGACCGATGCAGATTAGCGTCGTCGTAGTAATGTGCCATTCGCTCGGCGCTATCTCGCAGCCGGTGTGCCGCGAGGAGATAGTAGTCAAGGACGATATGCCGATGCAAATGTGCATTCTTTCCCAAGCCGCGCTTGCTGACTGGAAAGTGAGATCGATTTTCCGCAGCGATGAGTGGAAGATCGCACGCATCAAATGCGTTCCTGGTGATTATCAGCCAAAGGACGCAATTTGATGTCGATGTACCGAAAACTTAACGTCAAAAGCTGATTCTCCGCCGCCACCATGTCTGCGGACTGCAATTCGCACTGCGCCGTATCGTATTCGACAGAGCAAATAGCTCTCTTCGGTTAATAACGCCCGGGCAGTTCAGAGATACGAAAGCCGAGGTGTACGCCGTCGAGGTCTTGACCTGCCTTCCTGCAATCAACTCAGCGACACGCCTACGTTCCTCCGCTGACGTGATAAGGGAAGACCCACGGTTAATTTGATTGAGGCGGGCGGCGTCAGAGGCCCATGCCTCCGGCAGAAACAAACGATTGGCCACCGGCAGACTCGTATGCCTGTCGGCCAACGACGGCGACACCGCGACTGGCAATTGTCCTGCTTGCCGAATTGTCGCGCCAACCCCCACCGAATGCGTGCCCTTCTTTGGAAAGCCGGTGTAGTCGATGATCCTGGCCTCGATCTGCCCCTGCTGATCGATCACGGGCGGCACCATCTCCCGCACCTTCGCCAGCACCTTCTCGTCCGACCAGCGCTCTTCGGCGCCCGCGCATTGCTGGTGTCGCACTGGGCCGTCGCATCGAACGCGGCAGCGCGGCTTACGGTTGCAACGTTTACCAACCTGAACAGCGACGCCAAAATAGGTCGCTCGGAAGCGCTTCGACGCGCCATGCTCGCCTTCTTGAACGACGGGCCTGACGTGACCCATGCATATCCTGCCTTCTGGGGGCCGTTCCAGATTGTGGGCGAAGGCGCGGCACCATAGCTAAGGCGGGATGAGATTAGATTGAGTTGTTGCGGCGACCGAATTGCGTTCCCTCTCCCGCTTGCGGGGAGAGCTGGGCGGGGTGCCTCCGCAAAACGCGCCGGTTCAGGGGATAGACCTTCCCCCGCCCGCCGCGTCGACCTCTCCGCACGCGCGAGAGGTGAACTGAGCCCGCGGAAAAACTAAACGAACCAAAAACTTATCCCGCTTCGCGCTGAGAAATCACCGGGTGCTTTTCACATTACTTTTGTGTTGCCTGGTGGGCCGTTGTACGGCCGCTGATGATAGAAACATAAGCTCGTGAAATAAATAATATTTCTCAGGCTGGCACGGGGCCTTTCTACGAGCGCAAACCGGGTTGCTGGCGCGCGGCTATTACCCGAAAGGGCAGCGCTGGAATGGTCGTCCGGGGCGATAAGGTTCGTAGCGTCGTGACACCAGATGACTACGCGTCCGAGTCTGACGCGCAGCTTGCGGCCCAAAAGCTCATCAGAAAGCTTTAGTTGTCCGCAAAAAGCTCATCTGAGGGCCGGCATGCCTAATTCAAGCGCAGATCGGGAAGCCGCGCAAACGGCGGAATGGCCTGCCGTATTCACTCCGGCCATTAGTTGGGGACTCGGACTGTATACACTTGCTGACTAGTGCCTGCTAAATCGTCTTGCTTGGATTTGCATGGGGGGTTCTAGTTTCCACGGCGGGTCCTTGGCAAACTACCTAGCATCTACATCTCTAGCTGTTAGCCAACCTTCCTGCTGATCCCTGTCGGCTCAAACCGGCGGGGATTTGCTTGTGTGCTGTTGGTTGGTAAATTCAACTCGCATTGCTCATTTGCCGAAAATCCGATCTTACCCACCCCGATCAACGTAAACGGCCGCAGACTTAAGTTTCGTCATCGGGATGACCGCCGATGCGAGATCGAACGGCGCGCAAGTTCTGGACGTCTCTGGTGCGTTCTGCTGTCCGGTTTGGACGTGCACAGCGATTTCCGAAATGGGTCAATCGCGACCAAATTGGCGGGTCCGTGGGATGTCCGCTATTCCCCCGATAGCGACCGAACTGCGGACATCACTGGTGGTCCGGTTCGTGCCAGATTCGGAAGTCGCCTATCCTTAGCGCGGCTCGTCGCTACGCGATTGGCCCATCGTACGGTGCGTATTGCAACCGGCATTAATCCGGGTGAGGCGTGACGCTGTTTGATGCGACAGTGGGTTGGTGTGACAGTAAAGCTGTCTCTATTTTGCACCGCATGCTGCCTGCTCGGTGTGTTATCCTGGCAGCGTCAAAGCTTCAGCATGAGCTTAGCTGGCAGTGAAATCCTTTCGGGGGCCAATGGACCGCACGCTCGAACGAAGCGAGACCAGCGCCGCCGACCTTGCCAAGTTCCAGGGCACGCTGCCGTTCGACCGCGCGCTCGTCGAGGTCATGGCAACCGCGCGCCACCTTGAACGTGTGCAGGTCGTGAACGGGCTCGTGCCGGGCCGGCTCACCGCGGCGCTGCGTGGCGAGCATGTCGGGACGATCATCCGCACAGGTGCGCGCCCGGCCTGAGCGGCACACTCCAAGGTCGCGCCACTCAGTCCCGTCCTTCGGCCGTCAGAACCGGAAACGAAGGCCGGCCGTGGGCGCAAAGTTGTTGAAGACCTGGTAGCCGCTCGCCAGTCCGTTATGAACAGCCGAGTACATCATGCCGGCGTAGAGGTCGAACTTCTTGGCAAACTGCCAATCGACATTGAACGAAACCGCGTCCAGCGTGCCGGCGCATGTCCCTGCCGCGGTCGTGGTGCAGAACGTCTTGCCGTAACTGTTTTGATCGTAGTGGTAGTAGGCGATGCCGGCATCGAAATTTTCGGTGAAGGCGTAT
>Ga0182024_10015030_pt1 | contig 14892 bp, 9 predicted proteins | sample P32metaG_FD_120480 | JGI IMG/M metagenome (GOLD analysis project Ga0182024, IMG submission 120480) | Permafrost microbial communities from Stordalen Mire, Sweden - P3-2 metaG (Illumina Assembly) | ecosystem: Environmental > Terrestrial > Soil > Wetlands > Permafrost | place: Sweden: Stordalen... | reverse complement strand
TTTCCACACTCGATCTTCAGCATGGAGAGTCCCAATAACTGGTGGGTCTGGGGCGCGATCTATGCTACCTCGGTCACGGCCATCGGAATCGAACTCAAGATCTTCAACGGCGTGCGCATTCAGATCAAGCTGGAAGAGCAGGAGCGGTTGCTGCTGCACGCGCGCATGGAAGCGCTGCAGAACCAGATCAATCCTCATTTTCTTTTCAACACGCTAAATTCAATTTCTTCTCTTGTGCGCTTCGATCCGGATAAAGCCCGCGATGTAATTTCAAAGCTGGCCACGATTCTCAGGCGCTTGCTCAATAGCACGGACTCTTTCGTCCCGCTGCGGGACGAAGTGGAATTCATCGACAACTATCTCGATATTGAAGTCGTGCGCTTCGGTCCCGATAAACTTCGGGTCGTGAAAGAACTGGAGCCGGCGTCGCTCGATGTCATGGTTCCCAGCATGCTTTTGCAGCCGCTGGTCGAGAACTCGATCAAGCATGGGCTTTCCTCCATGGTCGAAGGTGGGAGTATTTACCTGCGCAGCCGCTTGTCAGAGACAGGCCTAGTGATTGAAGTGGAAGATGATGGCGTGGGCATGGCGGCCACACAGCTTGTGGAATCGCGAGGCGCCGGCATTGGCATGGCGAATATTTCTGAGCGGTTGCAAGTGCTCTATGGAGACACGGCGCGCATGACCATCGACAGCCATGAAGGGAAGGGAACTCTGGTGCGCATCCGCTTGCCTTTGTTGCAGGCGATGGGAGCGATTCCTGAGGGTTTTTACGAAGAGCGCTCGACCACGCGCCGGTAAAACGCTTCGTACTGCGGAACGATCTTGCTGGAGCAGAAACCGGCCTGCGCCGAAGCACGAGCCGCCTTCCCCATAGCTCGCAGCCGGCTTTCATCGTTCAAGAGATCGATGGCATAGCGGGCCATCGTGTCGACATCGCCGACATCGGCCAGATATCCGCTCACGCCGTGTTCGATCACTTCTCCGACTCCGCCAGTGCGCGTGGCGATGGGAACGACTTCGCAAGCCATGCCTTCGAGTGCCGCCAAGCCGAACGATTCCAGTTCGCTCGGCATCAGCAGAACGTCGGCGATCCCGAGCTTATCCTGCACCTGGTCTTGCTTGCCGAGGAAGAGAACGTCTTCGTGAATTCCTTTTTGTACGGCGAGCCATTCCGCCACGGAGCGGTCGGGGCCATCGCCGATGAGCAGCAGCTTTGACGGAACTTGCTTGCGCACGCGGTCGAAGATCTCGATCACATCAGTAAGCCGTTTTACCGGGCGGAAATTCGAGAGGTGAACCAGCAGTCGTTCTTCTTTCGGCGCATATTCGAGACGAAGTTCCGCGGAATTCTTGGGCCTGCAATAAACGTCACAATTGACCGAGTTGTAGATGACTTCGATTTCATTCTTCACATCGAAGACCCGCAGAGTTCGGTCGCGCAAATAATTGGAGACGGCGGTGACACCGTCGCTCTGATTAATGGAATAGCGCGTGATCGGTAGGTAGGAACGATCAAGTCCCACCAAAGTGATGTCTGTACCATGCAGCGTAGTCACGAAAGGCAGGCGGCGGCCGCGCGGGCTATCAGCCAGCATCTGGCGCGCCAGCAGGGCGCTTACGGAATGCGGAATCGCGTAGTGCACGTGCAGCAAGTCGAGATCGTACAGTTGAGCAACCTCAGCCATGCGCGTGGCCAACGCCAGATCGTACGGCGGATAGTCGAATAGCGGATAGCGCGACACTTCCACTTCGTGATAGTGGATGTTCGGTTCCTGGCCGCGCAGGCGGATGGGTTGGGCGTAAGAGATGAAATGAATCTCGTGTCCACGTTGCGCCAGTTCGAGGCCAAGTTCCGTAGCTACCACGCCGCTGCCGCCGTAGGTGGGATAACACGTAATGCCAATTTTCATTCGGTCGGGGTGCGCCCTTTCGCGCGGTTCTACAAGCTTCTGTAATTCGATGGCTGGAAACAACAGACGATGCAGATTCTACAGGGATAGCGCCCTGAGAACGAGAAAAGCAGATTGAAACACCCGATTTACTCGGATTCTTTTTGCGCTTGCTTGAGCAGGCCAGGGTCTTGACTGTCAAGATGGGCCTGGAAGTGGTTCTTGGTGTTCTCCGGCAGTCCCGTGAATTCGATGCCCATGCCGACGCCGGGATCGCAGGTTCGAACGGTGGCGGAGGACGTGATGTGTTCCTGGTCAATCCAGATATCCACTCGCAGCACGGTGGAAAGAGGCAATGGCATCGCGGTTTCAACGTAACAACCGTTGCCGCCAATGTCGGTTGCGTTTACGCGCATCGGAGTGTTGACGCGTTCATCGCGGAATTCCAGAGGGAACGAAATCTTGTGACGTTGAAAACGACGGCGGTTGTCAGCGGCAGGAACTGGCAGGTTCGAGCGTATTTCTACAGGCAGTTCGGAAATCCACGGACACTCTTGATCCGCTACCAGCTGAACTCCGGTCTGAATTTTCTTGATTCCTCCGGCCTCCATGACCCAGATCACTTTGCAACGAGCTTTCTTGGTTTGATACTGAACGCCAATCACGTCGCCCACTTTTAGCTGGTGCTCAAGACCGGAGATGCAGGCTCCCGTGACGCTGACATTCTGGGCAACGGCGTTCTGATTGAAGGGATGGTCGTTCGCTCCCATCCCCCACACACGTATGCGCAGGTCTAAGGTCGTACGCGGAGCTGCCCCAAAGGCGGACATGATAAAGGCCTCCCAGCTTTAACATTCTTAGCTGGATCTTATAAATGATAACCCGCGGAGAGGATTCGCCTAAGGTTACTAAGGTTTAGGCGTGCTTGTGCGGTTCGGCCTGCTAGTTGGGCTGGTTGAGTCTCGGGGCGCTCGTACGCGTTGAAAAAGCTACGCGATGCGGACGCTGGAAAGGTCGCGATAGGAAATCAATTCGATTCCTTGCTGAGACAACAACTCGCGGGCTTCGGGCATGGTTAGAATTTGCAACTCGGTTTCACGCGATTCACGCAGGCGGGTGTTGGCTGACTTGAGATCGTCGTCGTTGTATCCGGGATGGCAAACGAATTCCCAGGTGCCTTCAGGAATGATCGCGGCGATCGCGCGAAAGAGTTTTTCATCGAGGGCGCCGGTGACCACGACGCCGAGCGTGCCGTCGGGAGTTACAAAGTCCTCGCGCTTCACCAAGCCGTGGAACTTGGAGGCGAGCGTACGGAGGATTCGCACCTCGGCATAGCGCGTCCAGAGAGTGGGGCGCGCCAGCAGTTCACTCGACTTCAGTGGCTTACGCGGGCCGAACGGATTACGAATTGCGTGCACACCGCAGGCTCGAGCAGCGCGCAGCACAGGCCGCAATATGGCGGGAAACAAGTGCGTGTGCTTGTGGGTATCGACGTGAGAGACGTTGATGCCGGCGGCCTGGAGTATGCGAATCTGCGCGCTCGCTTCGGCTTCGATCTCGGCGGGATCGAGGCGACCAGTCAGAGCGCGAGCGGCAAAAGATTTCAAACCATCGCGGAAGCGGAAGCCGTTGGAATGCGCAGAGGTGAGGGACGGCAATCGCTTGGCATCGACGACCGGTTCGCCGTCGATCAGGACCACATGACAACCGACGCTGAGACTCGGAACAGTCTTTGCCAAACGGACCGCGTCTTCGAAGGCGCGTCCGTTGGCCATGAGCGTGGAGGAAGTTACAATCCCGCGGGTGTGAGCTTCAACAATGGCGCGATTGACGCCTGCGGTGAAGCCAAAGTCATCGGCATTGACGATCAGACGGCGCACGGCGTCAGTCTAGCAGGGGTCTGGGAAGGGGTCGCAGCCAGCCCCCTGGTCGGCATATCGGAGAAATTGTCGTTATCAGTTTTCAAAGAACCTGGCGCTGCCGCCGTTAGTGCGGGATCACCGAGATCGCATCCGCCAGACTGAGTCATCCCGGTTGAATCACTGAATTTGGGCGGGTTGTTGGCAGCCAATCGTCTTGCGAAAAATAAAGCCAAGCATACGGAGATTGCTGCCGCGATCCGAATCATGGTAACAGTGCGAAATTCGACCACACCGGCAGCCTGATTTGATACCACCATGTAGGTTATATGGAGGAGAATCGTGACAGGTAGGCTCTGGCCGCTTCGTTCGTATAAAAAGGCAAAAATAACGGACCAACAAATAAGATTCACACAAATTATAACTAGTTGCACAGCTGTTAGAAATCTCACCGTCAACAGCCACATTGGAATGTGCCACACCAGCCCAGTACACTCCAATGATGAGCGCGGATGCCAAACGCGAATAACGATGCTGGAGCCTCCTCAACGCGAAAGCTCTCCAGGCTATTTCTTCGCTCACTACCCCTGGCAGTGCCAGAAGTGTATTTACTAGCGCCAAGGCGGAGAGCCGACCGTGCTTTCCTGGAAAAAGCATGAGCACGGCACCTGCGGAAAGCACGAACACGAGGGAAGGCAGCGCCATTGACAGGGCATACCATCTGAATTTGGTTCTCCATGCGAACAGGCTGGCTAACAGGTCGCGGAGCTCCTGTTTCCCTTGCACGGCTACCCAGGCCAGTGCAAGTAACCCGGGCAGGCCACCTCCGATCATCAGCTTTATGTTGTACAAAGGCCACGTGCTGCGCCAGCCGTGAAACTTTGTAATGAGTGCGAGGTGATGATTGATCGGCCAGAGCCAAACTGTCCAGGACAATGCGGCACTCAATGCAAGAAAGACCAAAAGGGACAGGAGCCGCTCCGCATTTCCGCTTAGTGGCAAACTGTCTTCTGGCCGGTCCTGATCTTCCACGTATCGTGCCCCCTGCGGCGTCGCGCGAATGCTATCATACTCACTTAAATCGTCTGTTTTCGTAGTGGGCGGTTAGCTCAGCTGGTTAGAGCGCCTGCCTTACAAGCAGGAGGTCGCAGGTTCGAGTCCTGCACTGCCCACCAACTCTTCTGAGCGGGAATTTGCGGGGCCATCTTATTACCGCTTAGCCTCTCAGGCATTCTTCTTCAGCGTGGGATCGGGGTGAGACCGTTCTTGCGAATTTTATCTATGCTTAACACCCTGTACCAGGATTTTCCGTCGCGCCAGTTTGGCTCGACCTCCGTCCAAAACTCCTCATAACCTTTCTTGGTTGCAGCCAGGAATTCGTCATAAGAGTGGCTGGTGATTACCGGCTGCTTAGCGTCGAATGGCTGATCGTCGGGCCGCGGACCGCTGCCCAACATAGTTGTTTCCAGGAATGCCAACTGGTCGCGCTGCGAATGACTAATGCCTTTCGTTTTTTCGTCGAGGTAGTAGCCGACAAACATGTGCCCCGGTTTCATGACCAGCACTGGGGAGATTCCGATTTTGTAGAGGACTGACGCAAACAGGACGGAACCATCGACGCAGTTCGCCTCGCCCCTGCCCGCGCTCTGGTAAGCGAAGCGGACACTTTGGCTCTGGATACTGTCAGACAAAGCTGAAGGCCGCGTTATGCTGGAGTACCGGACGTCCCGGTGCTGGAGAGCGTTCCAGATTGCAAAGACCTGCATTCGCACAGCTTCTTTCGATGCGCGGCCGGAGTTGTATCCGTAAAATTCTGAGACGCCGTGCCACTTCAATGCCTCGTGCAAAAGTTGATCGACGATGGGACTATTCTCGTTGACGAAGGCGGCAAACAAATGAGAGTAGTCGTGGAGATTTCCCTTGGAGTCGACCGACCGGGTGGGCACGTCGTTGACTGCGCGAATCTGAACGTGCACAGTTTTCTGTCCCAGGTTTTCGCCATCAGCTTTCACGCTGATCACCGCCGTGGTCGGAAACGCCTCGTCGTTGAAGGTCAGCTTATGCGTGTCCCATCGCGGTGTGGGCGCGATCCAGTATTGTCGATCCGCAGTTTTCAAGACGGCATCGCAAGAGCTCTTGGCTAAGAAAAATCCATCGACCATGACCTCGATATGCACGCGTGTATTAGGGGAAGACGACTTCACGCGAACGCGGAATGTGCCGTGCGGATCACAGAGGATTCCGCTCGCTCCTGGCTTTGGCGGGACCGCAGCAGTCGAGAGAATCACGGAAGGGAAGACCTGATCTGGAATCACCGGTTCCCAAGTAACGACGGGCTTGGACGAGGCCTGCGCCGATGGCTGCGTCACGGCTGCAGCCAACAGCGCAAGGAGGATGGTTCTTTTTACGGCCGCTCGTTTGCTTTGGCTGAGAATCAGAATGTTTGCTCGCTTCCTTATTATTATTACGGTTCTTACCTTCTGTTTTAACTTCTGCATTAATTTCGAATACGCGCCAGTGGCACTTTAAACCGCGGATGCAGTCCGAGACAAACCTGCAGCTCGCAGTGAAAACTCAGTTTACGTGCGGCCGCTCGGCTACGAAAGAATCACTCAGATTTGAAGCCGACCTTTTCCATAGCCGATGCTGCTTCGGGATTTTTCATGAACGTTTCCCAAACAAATCCGGAGCGATAGTTCTCGGCCATCAGCATGGTAATGCCCAGGTCGATGCCGAGCACGTCCGGGTTGTACCATCCTTCGATCGGATTGAATGCATCTGCAAACCCGTAAGGCGTCCAAGCCAGTGGATAGCGGCTGCGGATGGCGCGCAACACGCGGATGCAATCTTCGAACACGAACGGCAGCGAGCCTCCCGTGGCGCACGGAACGATGGAGCCATCGATCATCCCGTGCGCCGGAGGTCCGCCCCAGGCCGTGTAGCCATGCGTGGAATCAGACGCTGTGATACCCCAGAGGTCTTCGCTGTAATCCGGCAGCCCTCCCTTCAGGCTCAGGCAAAATAATTTGTGCGCCTTGGTGGCCTCAATGGAGTTCTCGAAATAGTTTGCATACTCGTCGCGCTTATCGCGGAAATCAAACCACGCGTGAGAATACTGATGCGTGAAGAGTGGATCGTTTCCGGAGATGTATTCGAGGCCCATGTAATCGATCTTCGGCCGCGCCCAAGCCCGCCAGCTTTCCGGCGAGACTGGATGAGTGGGCGATCCAATGGCGAGCAGGTAGAGCATCATCAGTTCGCAGTAACGATTCCAGCGCGCCTTCAGAAAGCCGGTTTCTGGGAGCCAGCCCATGGAAAATGTTGTGCCGCCATTGAGCATCCAGGGCCAATCGACGCGCTCATAAATTTTGGTGGCCAGCTCCTTGATTTCCGGGTCGGCGAAATACTGGCGCGCGGTAAGCACTCCGCATAAGAGGATGGTGCTGTCGATCGACGACAGTTCACATTTGTGCAATCGCTGCCCGGTTTCCATGTGGACAAAGTGGTAGAAAAAACCATGTTCATGAGGAAGTTGGTTGTGGATGAATCGGAGGGTGCGGCGTGTCCGATTTACAATCTCGCGAGGCTTCGCGAAACCTCGTTGATCGGCGATGCAGAGCGCGGTCAGGCCAAACCCCGTTGCCGCGATGCTCGATAGGACGCGCCGGTCTTGGCGGCTGGTTTGGGCGCGGTCTTTGACCTGTCCGGTAGAGGAGCTTGCCTCGTGCCAGAAAAATTGAAACGAAGCCTCTTGAATTTCTTCGAGGAGTTCCTCGTCAGTGCCCGCGTACGGGACTTGCGCACTGTGACGAGCGGCGAACGCGCGGCCTGGAATGGTCGCGAGAGCCGCGGCAGCCAATCCGCCGCCGCAGACTTGCAGAGCTTGTCTTCTACTGAGCGGCCGCTGGCCAGTCACGTGCCGGAGGATCTCCACTTCTAATCCGATAGGTTTTACTTCACTTAGTTCTACGTGAATCCGTTGCTGCTTCCCAATTACTTCAGTTCAATTACGGCCAGCCCCTGTGCGGGTAGAGTGAGGGTTAACATGCCATTCTTCAGGGCGCGCTTCTCGGGGGCGGGAAGTGCGGCGGCGTGGCGTAGATCCTCGATCTGTTTTGGCGTGGGATAGCGCGGCGATCCCATCTTTTCATACAGTGGGCGCACATCCCCGTGATCGCCGTCCACGCGCGAAATCATAGCTTGCTTGGCTTTCGCGCCTTTGAATTCGAGGGTGACGGTTTTGCTGCTTCCTGCCGGACCCTCTTTCGAATTCGGCGGTGCATAGTTCCAAACTGCGAGCACCAGCGTGCCATCTTCTCTTTTCGTGAGCAGAACGGAATCGGAATCGACGGCGATTCGTTGATCGCCAAGCTCATGCAATAACCTGAAAGCGGCGAAGGCCGGTTTCGGAATATCGTCGACCGCGATCAAACCAAATCCGCCATAGAACGGAGTTTTGACGACGCCCTGTTCTTCGAATACGTCGGAGAACGTCCAGTACGACATCATGTCGACTAGGCCGTCGCATTGGCGGATCGTGTCGGCCATCCACGGCCCCATGTAGGTTGAGTCTGTGACGTCCGGTTCATTCATGTAGCTGGCGTTGAATTCAGTCCAGATCAAAGGCAACTGCGGCATCGGCGATGCCTTGATCTGATCATGGACCTTTCGCACGGCGCGGCAAACCATTTGATTGCGCGGGATTTCTTCATGCGTGCCGAACACGTCTTCGGCTTTGTCGTTGCCGTAGACGTGGGACGAAACGAAATCCGCGGGCACCTGATTTTTCGCGCAGTGCGCGATGAAGGCATCGGCCCATCCCGCTTGTGCTGTTGACGGGCCACCTACGCGCAAGTGCGTGTCAACAGCTTTTAGCGCTTTCGCGGTGTGGTCGTACAGCTCCCAGTAAGTGGATTGCTTAGGATCGCCGCCCCAGAAATCTAAGTTGGGCTCGTTCCAAACCTCGAAATACCACTTGCCGACTTCGTCAATTCCGTAGCGTTCGATGATGTGTTTCGCGAACTGCGTGATCAGGGCGTCCCATTTGCCCCAATCTTTCGGCGGAGAAATATTCGGCTTGTACCAGAAGGCGTGGGGCATGTTGCGGGCCGCGAGGGCGTTGGGCATGAAGCTGAGTTCCACGAACGGCTTCGCCCCGTCGGCGAGCAGCCCGTCGTAAATCTGATCGACGTAAGAAAAGTTATAGACCGGTTGACCGTGCTCGTCCTCACTGTACACGCCAACCTCATCATGAAAGATGCCGTGGAAGCGAACGTAGCGGAAATCGGTGGCTTGTCTAACCTCGCGAAGATCTTTTCGGTAATTGTCGCGAAGGGCGAGGACCGCGCGCCCTGACCCGAACATCTGCTCCCAGAAGTGCGGGAACGGTGTGGCGGGCGCGCTGGCATCGAGCACAATCTGCTGCGCGGAGGATTGCGAATGAGAGAATTGCGAATGAGCCGATACCCCGAGAGTTAGGAACAGCAGACTGGAAATCAGCGCCTTAGAAAAACGAGATCGATGCACGACAAACCTCCTGGAATTGAGCGAAGCGTAAACCTCGACAGCGCTTAAGACAGCGCCTTCAGTACCGGAAAGTGGCGATCTGCTTTTGCAGTGCTCTGCCTGACGATGAACTCGGGTTCAACCACAATTTGTTTGGCGCCCCACTTTGCAGAGGGCTGGCCGACACCCCGCAACACGACTTCGGCGGCGATGCGCCCCATCTTGCGCAGCGGCTGCTTCACCGTGGTGAGTTCGGGACTGGAGTGCGACGCACTCTGTATGTCATCGAATCCCACCACCGAAACATCCTCTGGAACATGCAGATTCGAGTGCCGCAATGCTCGCATCGCGCCCAGCGCCGAAATATCGTTAAAAGCGAAAATCGCGGTGAAGGGCTCTCTGGCGTGAATCAATTTCTTGACCGCCTTGTAACCGACCTGCGGTGACGGAGAATCTTCCCCGAGCTGTACCGTGAGTTTCGATCGCACTTCAAGGCCGAGGCGCATTGCTGCTTCCATGTTGGCTTTCCAGCGCACTTCAGTGTCGGAGCTGAATTGCTGACCTTTAATGAAAGCAATCTTGCGGTGCCCAAGGTGCAGCAGATGCTGGAGTGCAAGTTCCGACGCGCGGTCGTGATCGAGCACGATGTTAGTTACGCCTGGCGCCTGGTTGTGTCCGGAGATCGTAGCCACCGGCACCGGCAACGCATGATGCCACGGCGTATCGATCGCGATGACGCCGTCCACATTCCGGTCGAGAAACATCTTCGGATACTCCTCGATCAGATCCGCGCGGTGCCGGTGACTGGTTACGAAGTAGAAGTAGCCCTCTTCGAGCAGATAGTCCTCAATTCCGCCCAGCACCGTGGCGGTGTAGCCTTCGCTGATTTCCGGTACGACGACGCCGACGGTGAAGCTGCGGCGAGTGCGGAGCGAGCGCGCCAGAAAATTTGGGCGGTAATTGAGTTTCCGCGCCGCCGTCAGTATGCGTTGTTTGGTTTCCTCCGGAATCGAATCCGCGTGCGAAGAGCGATTCAGCACTAGCGACACCGTGGCCGGGGAAAATCCCAGATGATCGGCCACGTGCCTCAAACTCGTCGGATTTTGCACTCGGGAAGATTTTTTTCCGGAATGTGCGCGCTTTTTTTTGCGGGGCACGTTGCGCAGTCTCGCACATCGCGGAGCCGTTATACAAGGCATTTCCGGGCAATTTGCTTGACAGTGCTCTAACGCACATGATATCAACGACCGTTGACTCATAATGCAGGTAAATCGATTTATTGCCGTTTTAGTACGGTATCCCTATTCTTGGGAAGAATTACTCACACACAAAATTTGCTGGCCGAGGAGCGCTCCATGTTGAGCATGACGAGAGGGAATTTGCTGGCCCGGTGGCTGGTGGTTGTCGCGATTCTTACGTTTTTATCGTCGTCTGCAATAGCCCAGTACGGAGCAAGCTTAGACGGCACCGTGACTGATAAGAGCGGCGCGGTTGTCTCCGGAGCCACCGTTACAGTCACCGATCAGGCGACGGGTGTGAGCCACAGTGCGGTTACGGGCGGGGCCGGCTTCTACCGGATTACCGAGCTTCCTCCCGGAAGATACAAAGTTGAGGTCGAAGCCGCTGGCTTCAAGAAAAACTCTCGCTCCGATGTACAGGTGGGCTCTGAATCTGCCACCGCTGCCAACGTCACGTTAGAGACCGGTTCCACGAGTGAAACCGTAACCGTGACCGGCGCGCCGCCGGCGCTCGAAACTGAAAACGCCAACCTACAAGGAACTATCTCGTCCGTAGAGGTCGAGAATCTGCCGGAGGTCGATCGCGATCCTTATGAACTGCTTCGCCTCGCTCCCGGAGTTTTCGGAGATGGTGCGCGCTTTGGCGACGGCCGCTCGGCCGGATTCCCCAATGGCGCGGGCGCCGTCAGCGGCTCCGCCGGCCCCGGCGGATCCAACACGGCCATCTTCCAGATCGAGAACCAGCAGCCCATCAGTGCCATGGGACAGCGCGTCACCTCGAACGATTACCTGGTGGATGGCGTTAGCGTGAATAGTCTGGAATGGGGTGGCGCGGCAGTGATCACCCCGAGTATCGAAACGGTGCAGGAACTCACCGTCCTCGCCAACGACTATGATGCATCGGACGGACGCAGCTCGGGCGCCCACATTAAGACCGTCACCAAGAGTGGAACGAACAGGCTTCATGGCGGAGGATTGTTCCTGTACCACGACCCGAATTTCAACGCTTACAACAAATTCGGTGGTTACGCCAACGGAGACTTCGCAGCGCCGCTGCGCGACGAGGACAATCTGCGCCAATTCGCCGGCACTCTCGGCGGCCCGATCATCAAGGACAAGCTCTTCTTTTTCTTCAACTACGAGGGTGCCCGGGCTAATAACACCACCATCTCCGTACCCCAGTACGTGGAAACAACCCAATTCGACGCCGCCTTGCTTGGGCTTCGGCCGAACACTCCGGTGGCGACGATTCTTGGACAAAGTGGCCTCATGCCGCGCATCAAGCAATTGCTAGCTCCGAATTGCACTGGCTTTGCAGCAGGCACATGCAACGTAGTCGGTACGGGAATGGATGTCGGCTCTCCCATTGGTCCATACGGTACGTACGACCCTACGAGCGCCTTTTCGAACGGCGTTGGAGGAGGTCTCGACGGTATCCCAGACATTGAGAACGCGACCGTTTATCTGCCGGCCAGTACGGAGGGCAATCAGTACAACGCTCGAGTGGATTACAACGCTGGCAAAAATCTATTTTCCGCCAATGTGTACCTAACCTATCTGACCACTCTCGCGGCCGACGCATCGGCGCAGGGCCGGCCCAATGCGGACTTTGGCACCAAGAACTTCAGCCCGAGCGGCTTCCTTTCCTGGGTACGAACGATTAACTCCACCACGCTCAACGAAGCCCGCTTCAATTTCACCCGCTACGGTTTTAACGGCATCACCGCGAACCCGCAAGTCGACTGGGCAATCCCGCGCATTGAAATCCAAGGTTTTCCGAGTGGGGAGCGCATTCGGTATGGAGCAGAGCAGGGGGACAATACTCCGGAAATCGCAGCACAAAACACATTCGCCTTTCGCGATGTGCTCTCTAAGGTGATCGGAAACAAGTCGCTGAAGTTTGGTTTCGACTATAGTCACGAGCAAGACAACGACGAACTGATCGGTGGCGCTCGGCCCGATCAGGTCTTCCAAGGTCCGTGGAATTTCGCCAACGGAACACCGATTTTCGAGCAGATTGAAGTGAATCCAATAACGGGTTCTGCGCCGATCGCGCGTCCACAGTATTTTCGGTCATCCATTTACAGCGCCTTCGTTCAAACTGACTGGAAGCTTCGCCCGAACCTGACAGTGAACCTTGGTTTGCGCTGGGAATTCTACGCTCCCCCAACCGAGGCAAAAGGACATCTCACGAACTTTGTTCCTGGCGGCAGCAGTAAATACGGGCTCGACAATGGTCCCGACGCATTGTTGAACGCAACAGAAACCAATCCGAGCCAACAGTGGGCATCTAGTTACCGTCACTTCGGCCCACGCGTGGGTTTTGCATGGAGCCCGACGATGTATGACAACAAGGTCGTCTTTCGCGGCGGCTTCGGTATCGCCTATGATCGCTTTGACAATAACGTGTTCGACAATACGCGGAACAACCCGCCCGATGTCGCGAGCTATGGAATCTGTTGTGGCACGGCCGGTGGCCCATTTGTTAATGGCCAGATTCTTTTCAACACAGGAACCACCAACAACCCCTTGAGCTATCCGGGCAATCCTGTTTTGGCCACTGGGCTCGGACCGAATGGTCTGCCCATCGTTGGCGGCGCCTATAGCCCGCCCAACGTTTATTCCACCTCTGTAAATATGCCGAATCCCTACGTCTACCTTTACTCTCTGCAGATGCAGGACAGTTTGCCTAAAAACTGGGTCTTCACCCTGGGTTACCAGGGCAGCGCTGGCCACCACCTGACGCGCATCGCGAATCTGGCCTACTTTTACCCAGCCTTAAATCCCAGCGTCGGAAATATATACAATTTCACCCCGGATACGAATACCGATTTCAACGCGCTCACCGCGCAGCTTGAACACCGCTTCCACCACGGTCTCTCAACCAACATCCAGTACACCTTCAGCAAGTCCATCGATCAACTTTCCGCCGAAGGCCCGGGCTTCGTTACCAATCAGACCTACCCAGTTGACGATCACACGGAACGTGGACCTTCGGACTACGACGCGACCCACAACTTCCGGGCCTACGCGGTTTGGGACTTGCCGGTCTTTACCGCCCGCAAGAACCTCCTGGGCACCGTTCTTGGCGGTTGGGAACTCAACGGGATCTACCAGTTTCACTCCGGATTCCCCTGGACCCCGGTCGCCGACAATATTTGCCCGGTGATTGGAGCAAGCAGTCTCTGTCCTCTCCGGCCGATTGGTTACAATGGCGACGCCGGAGACAACCACGACACGAATGCGTTTCTTCCTCCGACTGCGGGGAACTTCCCTCTGGTAGCTTCCGCCGCCGCTGCGGGAACAGCGAATCCCTACTTTACCCTGCAGACCTCGGGCAACACACCGGACTTCCCCGGAATCGGGCGAAACACCTTCCGCGGTCCACGCTATCAGGATATTGATTTAACGGTTTTGAAGAATTTTCGCCTCCCGACCATGAAGATCATCGGGGAGGCTGGCAATATCCAGATCCGCATGACTGCCTATAACGTTTTCAATAAGCTCAATCTTGCACCGTTCAGCTTCGGCAGTACGTCGACCATCGTCAGTTACTTCAACAACGGTTCCGGCATACCGCAACCTAACCCGCAGTTCGGCACGGCAACCGCCGGCTTGGAGGGACGCGTGCTCGAACTTCAAGCTCGCTTCAGCTTCTAACTAACACCCTATCGCCAAGGCGCGTCCCGCAAGAGACGCGTCTTTTTCTTTTTGGTCGGGCTTGTATTTGATCCGGTCAAGCATCGGATGGATCTCCGGTTCGACATAAATAATTTCCAGATTAATCCGTGCAATAGCTCTCGATCATTACCGTGATGGGAGCTTGGATCCCATGAAAATCGGGAATGCCCAGCGCTATGGATCCTGATTCATTGGCAAGCAAGACGCACGCAGGAGAATCATTTTCGAGATCGCTGGAGAGAGGTATACGGCGATTGAAGATTGCCTCTATTTTATTCAGCCGGTGCCGCACTGCTTCGCCAAATCGAAGAGCTGTCTGTTACAATTTAGTTCGCGGAGCAGGGACAGCTGCTCCGATTTAGTTTTGTGTGGCGCAAACACGGGTTACCTGTTAGCCCGGTGAAAATAGAGTGGGGACGTAGTTCAGTTGGTTAGAACGCTGCCCTGTCACGGCCTGCCTTTATTTGCTTGCATTTAGCTTGCTTATAGGCGATTCTACTGGCGGTTCATCCAAGGAATCGCCAAATGCCTCGTTCATCGCGCGTAAAACTCCTCAAGCAGGTCAAAATCAACGACAAGTGGGTCCTTGCCACGGCCTTGTTCGACACCAAGGGCAGAGTGAGAAAAGACCGTGTCCTCGTCAGTGGGAATGACGAAAATCATTGTGAAGGAAGCTACTTCATAGAATGGTGGGATCATGGCCAGCGACACCGCGAA
>Ga0182024_10015029_pt1 | contig 14892 bp, 14 predicted proteins | sample P32metaG_FD_120480 | JGI IMG/M metagenome (GOLD analysis project Ga0182024, IMG submission 120480) | Permafrost microbial communities from Stordalen Mire, Sweden - P3-2 metaG (Illumina Assembly) | ecosystem: Environmental > Terrestrial > Soil > Wetlands > Permafrost | place: Sweden: Stordalen... | reverse complement strand
TCTGCCTCGGCATGCAGACCATGGCCATCGAGTTCGCCCGGCATGTGCTCCACCTCAAGGGGGCCAACTCCACCGAATTCGACGCGGCGACGCCCTACCCCATCATCTCGATGCTGGAGGAGCAGAAGAACGTGAAGATCCTGGGCGGCACCATGCGCCTGGGAGCATACCCCTGCCGCCTGGGCAAGGGCACGCGGGCCGCGGCGGCTTATTCCGAAAAGGTCATCTTCGAGCGCCACCGGCACCGCTACGAATTCAACAACGAGTTCAAGGACGCCTTCGCCAAGGCCGGGGTCGTTTTCAGCGGGGTGTCCCCGGACGGCAGCCTGGTGGAGATGATGGAGCTTAAGGAGCATCCTTGGATGTTGGGCGTCCAGTTCCATCCCGAGTTCAAGAGCAAGCCCACCCTGGCGCACCCCTTGTTCAAGGCCTTCATCAAGGCGGCCCTCGGTTTCAAGAGGCGCTGAATGGACACGCCGGGCGGAAAACGGGGCCTGGTGAAGCCTGAAAACAGGCTGCGCTGGCCGGGCGCGGCTCCGGCCGCGGGAGCCAAGGCCGCGGTCAGCCCTCCCGCCAAGGGCAAGGCCCCAGTCGCCCCCGCCCCCAAAGCAAAGGTTCAGGCTTCATCTCCGCGGCCGCCGCGCCCCCAAGGTTTGCCGTCCAATGCCATGCCCCAGGCCCAGTACACCCTGGAGCAGCTCCAAAAGATGGCCGGCGCCCGGGGTCTGTCCGTGGAAAAGTTGCTGGCCCAAATGGTTCAGCAGTATTTGAAGGAAGCATAGCGGCCAGGGACGACCTTGAAGTTTTGCCTATTGAAATCAAACGGGTGACTGGCCTTGCACGGAAATTCGTTTCAAATCCAATCGTTTTTGTCTATAATTCAGATTCTAAAAAAGGGTAATAATCCAAGAGGAACACTGTTTTGACCTTTGCGACGGAATTTCTTTTTAACCGTCGAAAGCCGTTCTTGATTGCCGGTCCCTGCGCCCTTGAAAGCGAGGCGCTGGCTCTGGAAGTCGGGCAGGAGCTTAAGCGCATCTGTGCGCGTCTGGGCTTGTCCTTCGTATTCAAGTCCAGCTTTGACAAGGCCAACCGCTCGTCCCTGGACTCCTACCGGGGCCCCGGCTTGGGCCCCGGGCTGCGCGTGCTGGAACGGGTGCGTTCGCGCCTGGGCGTGCCGGTCCTGACCGATGTCCATGAAAGCGGGCAGGTGGCCGCGGTGGCCGCGGTGGCGGATGTGCTCCAAATTCCGGCATTTCTCTGCCGGCAGACCGACCTACTCCTGGCCTGCGGCGCGACAAAGAAGCCGGTGCACGTGAAGAAAGGCCAGTTCGTCGCCCCCTGGAACATGGGGGAGGCGGTGAGGAAGGTCCAGAGCGCGGGAGGCAGGCCCCTGCTGGGTGAACGGGGGACCAGCTTCGGCTACAACAACCTGGTGGTGGATTTCACGGGACTGCCGCAACTGCGGTCCTTCGGCGTGCCGGTGGTCTTCGACGCCACCCACAGCGTGCAGTTGCCGGGCGGACTGGGACATGCCAGCGGCGGCAGGCGCGAATTCGTGGAGCATCTGGCCTGCGCCGCCGCCGCGGTCGGCGTGGACGGATACTTTTTCGAGACCCATCCCCGGCCCGACAAGGCTCTCAGCGACGGGCCCAACATGGTGCCCTTGAAGGATTTCCACCGGGTGATGAAACGCGTGCTCGCGCACGACGCCCTCACCCGCAAGAACCCGGGCAAGCGTTGACGGCCTTGGCCGTGGACATCTTCAGCGACGGAGCCAGCCGGGGCAATCCCGGTCCCGCGGGAGCCGGAGCGCTGCTGCTCGAAACGGGCGGCGGCAAGGTTTTGGCGCGCGTCTGCAAGCCTCTGGGGCGCGCCACCAACAACGAGGCCGAGTACGCGGCCTTGCTGCTGGGTTTGCAGGAAGCCCGGAGACTGAACGCATCGCGGGTGTCCGTGTACGCCGACAGCGAGCTGGTGATCAAGCAGCTCAACGGCGTCTACAAGGTCAAGCATCCCGTCATGCGTGAACGCCACCAGGAGGCCATGCGCCTGCTGGCGGGATTCGACGCATGGAGCGCGGCGCACGTGCCGCGTGAACGCAACACCGAAGCGGATCGTCTGGCCAACCAGGCTTTGGACTCTCCCTTAGGCAAGCCGTGAAAACGGCCCAACAACCATTCATGATGAGTTTCGCCCTAATCCTTGACCGTGTGTGCGGCCCGCTTGTCTTTGAGCGGTGGCTGCGCTTGTGCGCGGCATGGCGGACGCGGTGCTTCCGCGCCCTTGATGCGGGCGGGCCCATTGAAAGGACCCGATGCAATTCTTCAAGCGTTTCTTCGCCCGGCCGTTCGACCCGGCCGCGGCGGCGGAACATGCCGTGGGAGCCCTTAAGGGCGCCCTCGGCCCCGAACTGGCAAGCGTGGTCGCCTTCGGCTCGTGGGCCGTGGGCGAGTATGTCGAGGGCCACAGCGACCTGAACCTGCTCGTGGTCACCCGGCGCCTCGACGCCGAGGTGATCAAGCGTCTGGCCCCCGCGGCCGGCGCCCTGGGCGGCCCGAAATGCCGGCCGCTCTATTTCAGCCAGGTCGAGCTCAAGCGCTACGCCGAGGCTTTTCCGCTGAAGTTCCAGGACATGGCCGAGACCCGCAAGGTGCTCTTCGGCGAGGACCCGTTCCAGCGCCTCGAGATCAACACGGTGCGCCTGGCCGAGGATCTTGAAAACGAGTCCCGGCGCCTGCTCATCAAATTCCGGCACCATTGGCTCCGCAACCAGGCCGTGGACGCGACCGGACTGGCCGCCGACACCATCAGCGTCGTGCTTCCCGTTTTGCGGGGCATGCTGCGCCTGAAGAAGCGCAAACCGCCGCGCCAGCGGGTGCGGGTGATCGAGGACGCCTGCCGCCAGTTCCGCCTGAGCCGGCGGACCCTGCTCCAGGCCCACGACCTGCGCTACGGCCGAAAGAACGCCGGCCGCATCGATTCGGTCGGCCTCCTGGACCGCCTGCTGGTGGAATTGGAGCGGCTCGCCGAGCTCTGCGTCAAGTTCCGCGAGGAGGAGCCGGGCGGGGGCCAGTCGGAACGCAGGCCCGAACGGACCGAGCGCAACGACCGCGGCGACCGGGACCGCGGCGCTGACCGCGATCGGGGCGGGGACCGGGAACGCGGCGGAGGCGACCGCGACCGCGGCGACCGGGAGCGCGGCGACCGCGACCGCGGCAGGGACCGCGGGGACAGGGACCATTCCAGCCGCCGAACGCCCTTGGGTGGGGACCGCAACAAGCGCCTGGCCGACGTGCGCCAGATGGTCGCGGACGCCTCCTTGAAGAAACGCTGGGAACCCAAGGAACCGGACCGTTTCGCCACCGACGACATGGGACGCGACACCGCCTTGAGCCTGGCGGCCCGTTTCTCCTGGGACAGGGCCTGGCAGCCCGAACGCCGCGCCAAAGGCTATGTGCCGGTCAAGCCGGCCGAGCCGGAGCCGCCCGCTCCGGAGGACGAGGTCCTCCAGCCGCAGGCCAAAGCCCTGAGCACCGAGGAGGCCGCCGCCGCCGCCTGGGCCGACGAGGTCGAGGAGGAAATCGAGCCCACGCCCGAGTCCGAGCCCGGGCCCGCCTCCGCCCATGCCGAGGCCGCGACCGGTGATCTTTCCGAAGACGAGGGCGTCCCGGAGGAAGACACCGTGAAAGAGGCCGACCGCGTCGACTAGGGCGGCCCCCTCCCGCAACGAGCAGAGGAGACTCAAGGATGTTGAACACGTTGAAAACGTCGGTGACCCTCCTGCTTGGGCTGTTGCTGGGCTGCCTGATCGCGCTTCCCCTGGTGTGGTACGGCAGCCGCCTCGGGGCGGATTCCCTGCTGACGAACGTCTGGAACAGGCTCTCCGCGGTGCAGGACCGGCAGCAGGCCATGGCCGACCAGGCCCTGAAGCTGCAGCCGATGCTCCAGCGCTTCGGGGTCTTCGCCGGCTCCGGGGTCTTTAAGGACATCGAGAACGAGCGCAGCCTTCTGGCCGGGGACGCCTCCCTTGGCGGCAAACTGGAGCACGTGCAACGGCTTGAGGAAGCGCTCCTGCGCAGCGAGCTGGTGTGGGCCCAAGCGGGCAGGGGCGATGCCCGCCTGGCGGCCTGGCCGCCCTTCCAGGATTACGGATTGGTCTGGGAACAGCAGAAGCGCCAGCTGGTGAGCGAGGAGGCCCGCTTAAGCGACGCCGTGGACGAGCTGGACGGCTTGATCGTGCGCTGGCCGCTTTCGCTGCTGCTGGCGCACCAGACCTTCGCGGGCTTGACCGGCGGCATGGTGACGGATGCCGGGGGCGAAGCCCTCTTCGTCGTCCGCGTGGGCCTGGACTGGGTGGGTTACGGCCTCAGGCGCTTGGCGGCCCTGGTCGGCCAGCAAGCGCCGCCGCCGCCGCCGGACTGGGGGGCGATGCGTCCGGTCCCGGTGGACGAGCCGGGCTATGTGGAGCCCCTGACGCGGCTGGTCTTCCTGGCGGACGCCCCCCTGCCCGAAGGCGACTACAAGGAAATCCAGTTCACGCGCGAGGTGGCCGCGAACTACGCCGACGTGGAATTGGGCGCCGACAAGGCCGTGCCGGAGAACCTGAATCCGCCCGCTCCCTACGCCGCGCCCACGCCAACACCGCGGCTCACCGTGGTCTACAGCGCGCCAAACTAAACAGAGCTTCGACGGACCGGGTGATCGCTGCCCCGGGAAACGCAAGTTTCATGGGGGAGAGGAAAGTCCGAACTCCACAGGGCCGGGTGCCAGCTAACGGCTGGGGGCCCCTTCGCCCAAGCGGGGGGCAACGGAAAGTGCCACAGAAATGACACCGCCCTCCGGCTTATCCTTGGCCGGGGTGGTAAGGGTGAAATGGCGGGGTAAGAGCCCACCGCCCGGAACGTAAGGACCGGGGCACGGCAAACCCCACCTGGAGCAAGGCTGGTCGGGGAGAGAGAGGCCCGCTCGTTCGCATCCCCAAAAAGGCCGCCGGAGCGCCGTCGGTATGAACACGGCGCCTAGAGAAATGATCATCCCTGCGCGTCCAAGGGTGTTCGCACCCGAAGGCGCGCAGGACAGAATTCGGCTTACAGGTCCGTCGAAGAACCTTGCAGCCCGCGGCCCCCATGGATTTGGAGTCCCATGGGGGCCTTGAGTCCAGTCTTAGAGGTCGATTTGAAGATCAAATTTTGGGGAGTCAGAGGCAGCATTCCCGTCCCGGGCGAAAGCACGCTGCGGGTGGGAGGGAACACCAGTTGCGTTGAGCTTCGAGCCGGCGGCCAACTGCTCATTTTCGACATGGGAACGGGGGCCCGGGCATTGGGAGCCTCCCTCTTGTCGGCCCTGCCGGTCCGCGCCCACGTGTTCCTGTCGCACCTGCACCACGACCACACCCAGGGGATCCCCTTTTTCGCCCCCTGCTTCATCCCCGGCTGCGACCTGAGCTTCTACGGCGCCGAGAGGAAAGAGGACACGCTGCAGGCCATGCTGTACCGCGTCTTCGACTACCCGTATTTTCCGATCCCCATGCCCAAGATGGCCGCGGCCAAGAGCTTCACGGCGCTAAGCGAAGGCCAAAGGGTCGAAGTGGCGCCGGGCCTGGCGGTCACCTGCCTCAAGCTGAACCATCCCGACGGCTGCTTCGGCTACAGGGTGGAGGCCGTGGAAAACGGCGTGAAGAAGGTCTTCGCCTTCTGCACCGACACGGAGCATTCCCCGGAAGCGGACGCGCACGTGCGCACCCTGGCCGCCCAGGCGGACGCCTTCGTCTACGACTCCCAATACACGGTGGAGGAATATCCGGCCAAGGTGGGCTGGGGCCATTCCACCACCGCGGAAGCGGCCCAGCTGGCCAAGGAGGCCGGCGCGAAACGCCTCTTCCTGTTCCACCACGATCCGACCCACAATGACGAGAAGGTTTTCGCCATGGAGGCCCAGGCCCGGACCATTTTTCCGGCGACACAGGCCGCGGTGGAAGGCCTTGAAATCGAAGTCTGAAGGCTTGAGATCCACGGTACGATTCCCGCGTTGGAAGCCACGATGAATTTCGAAGCCTTGTATTCTCCCGCCGCCCTCCGCCTAAGGCCCTCCATCATACGGGCCCTGCTTTCGCTGGTCCGCGAGCCGGGCGTCATCTCCCTGGCCGGCGGCACGCCCGACTCCAACCTTTTCGACCTCGAGCGCTATTCCGCGATCGCCGCGCGGGTGACGCGGGACGAGGGCCGACTTTGCCTGCAGTACGGCGAAACCCAGGGCTATCTCGCCCTGCGCGAGCAGGTCAGCGCCTACCTCGCGGGCCGCGGCGTCAAGGTCGGCCCCGACCAGGTGCTCATCACCAACGGCTCCCAGCAGGGCATAGACCTTCTGTGCCGCCTTTTTCTGGGCCCGGGCGACGCCCTGGCCATGGAGGAGCCCGGCTACCTGGGCGCGATCAACGGCTTCAGGAACCTGGGCGCCCGGATTTTGCCGCTGCCCCTGGGCGACGATGAGGGCCTGGATCCGCGCGCGGTCGACGCGGCGCTGGACGCCTGGAAAGGCCCCAAGCCGAAGCTGCTCTACCTCACGCCGACCTTCCAAAATCCCACCGGCGCGTGCCTGGGCCCCGCGCGCCGCGCCGCCCTGGCCGACCTGGCCGCCCGGCACGGCCTGCTGCTGGTCGAGGACGACCCCTACGGCGAGATCAGCTTTGACGGGCCGCCTCCCGTGCCGATCACGGCCTCGGACAAGGGAGGCAATTGCCTTTTTCTCGGCAGCTTCAGCAAAATGTCGGTGCCGGGGCTGCGCCTGGGCTGGGCCGCCGGGCCCGCGGAAGTGATCCGCACCATGACCTTGGCCAAGGAAAGCACGGACATCTGCACCAGCGTGCTGGGCCAGGCCGTCGGGGCGGAGTTCCTCAGGGGGGGCCACCTGAAGGCCACCCTTCCGGCCCTGGTGGACGCCTACCGTTCGCGCCGGGACGTCCTGCACGCCGCGTTGCTGCGCCACCTGCCCGCGGGCAGCCGCCTGACCCGCGCCCGGGGCGGCTTCTTCTTGTGGGCCGAGCTTCCGCAAGGCCTGAACACCCTGGACCTGTTCCAGGCGGCCGTCGCCGCCAAGGTGGCTTACGTTCCCGGCGCGCCCTTCTACCCCACCGAGGGGGCGGGCCTGCGGAGCATGCGCCTGAGCTTCTGCGCGGTGGAGGAGCCCAAGCTTGAGGAAGGCGCCCGGCGGCTCGGCGAAGTGCTGCGCGCCGCCGCCGCCGGGGCTCCCGCGGCCAAACCCGATCTCACGGACTGCCTCGCATGAAAACTGCCATCCACTGCGCCGTCGGCGGCGCCATCGCGGCGGCCATGATGGAACTGCTCAAGCTCTTGCTGAGCCAGCAGACCGTCCTGCTGCTGCATTACCACTACCCGACCTTCGACCTGGTCGGCCAGCAGGGCCTGATGAGCCTGGCCAGCGTCACCCTCTTCGGGGCCGGCTACGGGGTGATCTACGGGCTGCTCCTGCAGGCCCTGCTGCCCGGCGGCTTCATTTTGGGCCCCCTGGCGCTGGGCTGCGTGCCCACCCTGATCGACGCCCTGGTCCTGCCCCTGCGCCAGGGCCAGGCCGCGGTCAAGGATCCCTGGGCCCTGCTTTGGCTATACGCGCACTGGGTCTTTTACTCCCTGTGCCTGATCTTCATCGTCGGCAAGAAAAAACCGGCCGGCGGCAAAAAGAGGGAAGAATCATGAAGGGAGTCATCATGGCGGGAGGTTTCGGCACCCGCCTGCGTCCCCTGACCTTCGGGATGTCCAAGCCCATGGTGCCGGTGGCCAACCGCCCCATCATGCAGCGCACGGTCGAGCTGCTGAAACACCACGGCGTCACCGACCAGCTGGCGCTGCTCTATTTCCAGCCCGAGGGCATACGCAAGCACTTCGGCGACGGCTCGGCCTTCGGGGTGAGCATGGGCTACGTCGGGGCCGAGGGGGACCTGGGGACCGCCGGCAGCGTCAAGCTCGGCGAGCCCGAGATCGGGCGGCAGCGCTTCATCGTGACCTCGGCGGACGTGCTCACGGACTTCGACCTGGGCGCCGCCGTCGCCTTCCACGCGCAGAAAAAGGCCCTGGCCACGCTGGTGCTCACGCGGGTGGAGAACCCCCTCCAGTTCGGCGTCGTCATCACCGACAAGGACGGGCGCATCACCCGCTTCCTGGAGAAGCCTTCCTGGGGCGAGGTCTTCAGCGACACCATCAACACCGGCATCTACATCTTCGAGCCGGAGGTCTTCGACCTCATCCCGCCGGGCCGGGATTTCGATTTCAGCAAGGACCTCTTCCCGCTGATGCTGGCCAAAGGCCTGCCCCTCTACGGCCACATCGCCCCTGGTTACTGGAAGGACATCGGCACCCTGGGCGAGTACCTCAACGTCCACCGGGACATCCTTTCGGGCAAGGTCGAGGTGGGGGTGGACGGGGTGCGCAAGGGCCGCCTGGGCACCGACATCTGGATGGGCGAGGGCTCCACGGTCGACCCCAGCGCTAAATTGAGCAATTCGGTCATCATCGGCCGGGGGGTGAGCGTGGGGAAGCACGCGGAGCTGACCGACTGCATCCTCGGCGACGGCTGCGTCATCGGCGAGGGGGCCCGCATCCAGGGGGCTGTCCTGTGGAAGGACGTCCAGGTGGGCGTGAGGGCCGACCTGAAGGAATGCACGGTGGCCAGCCGCACCGTCATCGGGGACCTGAGCAGCATCGACGTCGGCGCCGTGGTGGCCGAGGATTGCGTCATCGGCCGGGACTGCATCCTCAAGGCCGAAGTGAAGATGTGGCCGCACAAGAAGGTGGAGAACGGCGCCACGCTGTCCAGCAGCCTGGTCTGGGGCGACAAGTGGTCCTCGACGCTCTTCGACGCCTACGGCATCTCGGGCACGGCCAACATAGAGATGACGCCGGAGTTCGCCACCAAGCTGGGCGTGGCCTACGGCGCCAGCTTGGCCCTGGGGTCGACGGTGCTGGTGTCGCGCGACGCGCACAAGACCAGCCGCATGATCGACCGGGCCCTCATGTCCGGCCTGCTGGCCGCGGGGGTCAACGTCTACGACATGCGCCAGCAGCCCGTGCCCGTGGCCCGTTACGTGACCAAGGCCCTCAAGGCCGCGGGCGGCCTGCATGTGCGCCGCTCGCCGCTGGAGAAGAAGATCCAGGACATAAAGTTCTTCGACGAGAACGGGCTGGACCTCTCGACCAAACGCGAAAAGGGGATAGAGAACCTCTTCTACCGCGAGGATTTCCGCCGGGCCGACAGCAGCCAGGTGGGCGACATCAGCTTTCCGGCCAGGGGCATCGACTATTACCTGGAAGGTTTCTTCAACGCCGTCGACCAGGAACGCATCCGGGCGAAGCATTTCAAGATCGTCGTGGACTACGCCTTCGGCTCGGCCACCAGCGTCTTCCCCAGCCTGCTGGGAAAGCTGGAGGCGGAGGTGGTCAGCCTGAACGCCTTCATCGACGAGACCAAGATGACGCGCGCCGGCGAGGAGTTCAACAGCTCGATCAAGCAGCTCAGCACCATCGTGCCCACCCTGGGCGCGGATTTTGGGGTGATGCTGGACGCCGGGGCGCAGAAGATCTTTTTGTCGGACGAGAAGGGCACGGTGGTGGGCGGCGACCAGGCCCTGGTGCTGTTCTCCCTGCTGCATTGCCTGTCCGTCAAGGACGCCAAGATCGCCGTGCCGGTGACGGCCTCCCGCGCCGTGGAGGAGGTGGTCAAGCGCTGCTCGGGCCACGTGACGCGCTGCGGGACCACCTACCGGGCCATGATGGAGGCCGCCGCGCTGAAGGGCGGGGCCACCTTCGTGGGCGAGGAGCGGGGCGGCTACATCTTCGGGCAGTTCTTCCCGGCCTTCGATTCCATGATGGCCACGGTGAAGCTGATGGAATACCTGGCCGCGGTCGGGCAGCCGCTCAGCGAGATGCTCAAGCAGGTGCCCAAAATGCACGTGGTCCGCACCGCGGCCCCCTGCTCCGTCGAGAAAAAGGGCACCGTGATGCGCCGCCTGCTCGAGGAATCCGAGACGGCCGGCCACAAGGCGGAGCTGATCGACGGCGTGAAGCTCAGCACCGGGCGGAACTGGGTGCTGATTCTGCCGGACGCGGACAAGCCCTTCTTCCACGTGGACGCGGAGGCCGACAGCCCCCGCGAGGCCCAGGCCCTCGCCGACCAGTACCACGAACGCATCAAGCAATGGCAGGCCTGAAAAGGAACCGAATGCCCACCATCACTTTCGGCACCTCCGGCTGGCGCGCCTTCATCGCCGACGATTTCACCTACGCGAACGTGCGCGTCGCGGTGCAGGCCATCGCCGAGCACCTGGGCGCCGGCGGCCGCTCCAAAAAAGGCGTGATCGTCTCCTATGACCCGCGCTTCCTGGGCCCGCGCTTCGCCGAAGCGGCCGCCGAGGTGCTGGCCGGCAACGGCATCGCCGCGTTCGTCACCGTGCGTGACACGCCCACCCCGGTGGTGGCCTTTGAGCAGCTCCGGCGCGGGCTGGACGGGGCCATCAACTTCACGGCCAGCCACAACCCGCCGGAATACGGCGGCCTCAAGTTCAACCCCCATTGGGGCGGCCCGGCCACCAAGGACATCACCCACGACATCGAGCGCCGCGCCGAGGCGATCGAGCGGCTGGGGGCCGAGGGGGTCCGCAGGATGACGCTGGAGCAGGCCGAAGCGGAGGGCCTGCTGGCGCGCATCGACCCCATGCCGGCCTACCTGAAGAAAATCTCGTCCATGGTCGATTTGAAGGCGATCAAAAAAGCCAAGCTCAGGGTGGTGGTGGACCCCCTGCACGGCGCGGGCCGCGGCTACGTGGAGAGCGTGCTGGCCAAGGCCGGCGCCAAGGTCACCGCTTTGCACACCGAAGCGGACCCTATGTTCGGCGGCGGCGCGCCCGACCCGGCCGAGGGCCACATCGACGCCCTGGTTGCTACGGTGCTTTCCAAAAAGGCGGACCTGGGGACGGCCACGGACGGCGACGCCGACCGCTTCGGCATCGTGGACAGCGACGGCGGCTTCATACCCCCCAACCTGGTCATCGCGCTCCTGGCCTGGCATCTGCACCGCACCCGCAAGCAGTGGACCGGCGCCGTGGTGCGTTCCGTGGTCAGCAGCCACTTCATCGACGCCGTGGCCGAGCTGTGCGGCCGCGAAGTGGTGGAGACGCCGGTCGGCTTCAAATGGATCGGCGAATACATGCAGACCCGGGACATTCTCATCGGGGGTGAGGAGTCGGGCGGCCTCACCGTGCACCGCCACCTTCCTGAAAAGGACGGCCCCCTGGCTTGTTTATTGATGGCCGAGATGCGCGCCGTGGAGGGCCGGCCCTTCCGCAAGGTTTTGAAGGATCTTTACAAAAAGACGGGCCTCTTCGTGGTGGGCCGCGGCGCGTTCCGCGTGTCCGGGGAGCGGAAGGCCGCCCTGGCCGCCGAACTGGCCAAAGGCGCCCCCGGCAGCGTCGCCGGCTCAAAAGTGGAGAAGCACATCACCCTGGACGGCCACAAGTTCGTCCTGGCCGACGGCTCCTGGCTGGCCATACGTTTCAGCGGAACCGAACCCGTGGTGCGGCTCTATCTGGAAGCCAACAGCGAAAAAAGGCTGGAGCAGTTGCGGACCGCGGGCACGAAGCTGATACAGGGTTAGGGCTTAGGCGCCGCGGCAAGCTTCGGCACAGAGCAAGCAGCTGAAGCCCTTTTTTTCTTCGGTATTTTTGGGAAGGAGCGGCCGTGGCCAAAAAGATCAGGGCCCCACTGGGGAAAAGCCTCCGGCAGACGGTGCGGTTCAACGCCCCGCCCAGGGCCGTCTACGACCTCTTGATGGTCTCCAAGCTGCACGCGGCCTTCACCGGGCACGACGCCAAGATTTCCCCCAAGGTGGACGGGCTGGTGAGCGCCTATGGCGCTTACATCGAGGCCCGCAACGTCCTGCTCCTGCCGGGCAAACGCATTGTCCAGGCTTGGCGCGCCGAAGACTGGCCTGAAGGCTGGTATTCCACGGCCACCTGGGAGTTCGACGCCGAGGCCGGCGGCACGCGCATGACCTTCATCCAGGACAATATACCCGCGGGCGCGCTCAAGGACATGGAGTCCGGCTGGGTCGAGCACTATTGGGACAAAATGAAGGCTTACCTGAAGAAGAAAGCCAAGTGAGGCCGCTTCCCGCTATAATGGCGCCCCGGGATCGCTTGGATCCGTAGCCAAGGGGATGCATGCTGAAATTGACACTGTTGCTGGCGTTGGGAGGCCTCGCCGCCTCGCTTTCCCTGCCCCTGGCCGCGGGCGCCTCAGGGCCGCCGGTCTATGAGTCCCTGGACCTGACCTTGGTGACTCTGAACCGCCTGAGCTTGGAGCCGGCCAAGGAGCGCGCCGCCGGCTTGCTGCCGCTCAAGGCCAAGGACCTCCCCGTTTCAGTGCGCATCTATTTGAAACCCACCGCACAATTGGACAGCTTAAGCGGCGCGGTCGACAGGGCGGCCGCCAGGATACGCCGCGCGCTCGCCCCGGGAAGCAGGCAAAAAGCCGCCTTGCGGGACAGCCGGCGCGTGGTCCAGGCCGTGGGCCTTTGGCTGGACACCCATGTGACTCCGGACGCCGGCGCCGGAGCGGATGCCGGCCAGGCTTCGCGGTCCTGCCAGGACATACGCCAGGAATACCCGAAGGTTTCGGCCATGCTCAAAAGCGGCCAAACAGATTCCGACGGCAGGGTCCTGGTGGCGGTGGCCCTGCTGCGGGCGCTGAAGGTTCCGGCCCGGGTGGCCACGGCACGGGGCGCATTGGTGGCGCAGTATTGGGTGGCCGCGCAGGCTCCGGCTTGGACCCCGTCCCGGCGCCACGGACAAAACCATAAGGCGGCCCGTTCCATGGCCCCGCGCCCGCCCTTGGGCTGGTGGGAATGCATGGAGCCGGGAATCGGGGACGCTGAGATCGACGCCTGGAGCCTCGACCCCTCGAGCCTGGCCCGCCTGCGCTGGCAGCCGAAGCAGGAACTGCAAGTGTCCATCGTGGGCTGGGAACGGGCCGCGTTCGGCGAAGGCGACAGCCGGGCCGCCCATGCCGCCTTTGACGCGAGCCTGGCCTTTGGAAGCCTGACCAACACGGGCCAGGCGCGGGCCTTGAGCGTCGCCGCCGACTTAGGTCTGCAGAACCTGACCCAAGGCGCATCCATCCTATGGGTGTTGACCGCCCAGCATTGGCGTATGCGTACCGAAGGCGTCATGACTGCCATGAGGAGCGTGCAGATACTCAGCCCCTACCGGCCCGACTTGCCGTCCTGGGGCCGGGAACAAAGGGGGGCCGTGCGCGCCTCGGACCTTGAGGCGGAAGGGGTATGGAGCGACCGCCCGCGCCGCCTGCGCCTCCACACGGACGCGGATCGGCAAAACGACTGGGAAAGCCCGCCGCCCGCTTTTGGCATGCTGCATTGGTACGAGCTGGGCGTGCGCCGGCCGGAGGACGTCTTGGAGGCCGAACGGGAGGCCGGAAGCGTGGACGGCGTGGCCTTGCGCGCCGACAATCTGAGCCCCCGCCAGGGCTGGAAACTCACGGTCAGCGCGGACGGGTGCACCCAAAGCGCCGAGACCGAAGTGGGGGAAGACGGCCACTTCAGCCTGCCCCTGGATCCCGCGTTGGACTCCGCGCTTTGTCTTAATGTCACGCTGCTAGGCCCGGGCGGGGAAGGGGATCTGCAACGTCTCCTGCATTGGGCCCCATAGATAAAAGCATTTCGGACTTTGTGAAAAAAAGCGCAAAGTATTCTTGCGGCCGGGGCCCAAGTTTCTTATAGTGGCACGGCCAGGAGGACAAGATGGTAGAGATGCGGGTTCGTGGATTGGCGGTTGATGGAGCCACGCGGCTGCCGGTCGTGATCTTGATGGATCTCACTGAAACCCGTTTCCTGCCCATCTGGATAGGGGTCTGCGAGGCCGACGCCATCCTTTTGGCCCTTGAGGAGCTGAAGCCCCCGCGGCCGGTGACCCACGACCTGATGAAGGCCTTGGTGCTGGCCCTGGACGCGCGGCTGGTGCGGGTCCTGGTCCACTCCCTTGAAGACAAGACCGAGACGTTCATCGCCAACCTGATCTTGAAGCGCGGATCCTCCCCCGACGAAATCGAGATCGACGCGCGGCCTTCGGACTCCATCGCCCTGGCCTTGCGCCTGGGCTCGCCGATCTTCGTGGCCGAGGATGTCCTGGCCCGCTCCAGGGTCCAGGACAAGGCCAAAATCGACAAGGAGATGGACGATTTCCGCAAGTTTTTGGCCGACGTGAAGCCCGGGGACTTCGCCCGTTATGACCGGGTGCACGATCAGCCTGATCAGCCCAAGCGGGATGACAAACATGAACCGCCCGCACCGGAAGATCCGAAGTCTTGAGCGCTCCGGCGCCTAAGCCCGGCCCGCCCACGGTGTGGGACCGGGTGGCTCCCAGGAGCGCCGCCGCGGAGGGCTATGACCTCGCGGCCAATGTCCTGGTCGGCTTCGGTCTGGGATGGCTGGTCCAGCATTTTTTTCCGGGCATACGGCCCTGGGGCCTGGTCGGCGGCCTGGTGCTTGGTTCGGTGAGCGGTTTCTACCAGTTGTTCAAGGCGCAGGGCCGGCGGAGCAAGGCGGTGCAAAGGCCGGATTCGGACAAGGATGGGCCGGGACGATGAACGCCCTGATCAGTCTCATGGCGGGTTCCGCCTTGGCGTTGCTGGACCTAGGCGTCCTGGCCTGGATGACGTCCCAGCTCGGGAAAACCCTTAACGCCCCGAAGGCCGTGGGCCTGGGCCTGGCCGTCACGGTGAAACTCGGCCTGCTGGTGGCCGGCGTGGCCTGGCTCGCGAGGCAGCCTTGGAACGACCGCCGGGCCATGATCGCGGGCCTGCTCGCGCC
>Ga0182024_10015028_pt1 | contig 14893 bp, 12 predicted proteins | sample P32metaG_FD_120480 | JGI IMG/M metagenome (GOLD analysis project Ga0182024, IMG submission 120480) | Permafrost microbial communities from Stordalen Mire, Sweden - P3-2 metaG (Illumina Assembly) | ecosystem: Environmental > Terrestrial > Soil > Wetlands > Permafrost | place: Sweden: Stordalen... | reverse complement strand
TTGGCATAGCCGGCGATCGAGTGAATCTTACCCTGGCATTCGATTACGGCGTGTTCGCCGGTCGGGATCGGCATGCGCGGCTGCTCGACCCATTTGCCCGGGTTGGCGGCCTTGGGCGCGACACTGGTCATGTAGTGCTGCTTCTCGACCGTCTTGGGAATGTCGGTAACGGTCTTGTCGTTTAGTCCGAGAAAGAGCGGGAGTTCCTCTGCCATGATGAATCCTCAACTTGTTTTTCGCATGATCTTGTCCGAAAATCGGTATCCACCTTTCGGGATCATGCGCTGTAACTCGGGACCGCGTCCCGCAATAATGTCTTGGTGAGTTCGACGCCCTCGCGCGCGACGTCGTAGGGCGACCGGGCCCATTGCTCGGGGTTGGGCGCCTCGTAGCTCAGATAGCCGGTGTAGCCTTTTTCCGCCAACAGGCCGAGCATCTCGCGCCATTTGACCACGCCCTTGCCGGGCGGCAGCCGGTCGGTCGGCCGCCGCACGCCGGTCACCGGGTTGGGCGACAAATCACTGTACTGAAAACAAAATATCTGGCCGGCGGGCACATTCTCGAAACCGCGGCCACCGGCGCCGCTGCGGGTGAAGTGATAGGCGTCGATGAGGTAGCCACAATTCGGTTTGTTAGCGCCCTCGATCAGTTCGGTCAGAACGGCGAGGCTGTTGAGCACGTCGTGCTGCGAGTTGAACTCGATCGCCAGTTTCAGTTTGTATTCAGCGGCGATATCGCCCGCCTCTTTCAGATATTGGATCGCATCCTTGATCGGGCCCTCCACCTGGCCGGGCGCGCTCATTAACGTGTTGCAGCCGAGCGCGACCGCGTTCTCGCAGGATTCGCGGAACACCTTGAACAGCCGCTGGCTCTCGTCGCCGGTGGCGAACAGCCAGCCGTATTCGACGCCGAGCACGCCGACCGGGATGCCGGCTTTCTTAATCAGATCGAGTACCTGGGCGTTCGACATGCCGGCGTCAAAGCAGCGCTTGAAATCAGTGCGGCGCAACTCGACGGCGTCGAAGCCGCTTTGTTTCGCCGCATCGAGCGCGGTCGCCAACGGCGTGGTGTCGATGGTCCACATATGCAACGCGAGCCGCCCGAATTTCTCAGTCATTTTTCCTCATATTGTAGGATGTAGAGCCCCGCATTGGTGTCGGTGAGATACATCAATCCATCTTTATCGACAAAGACGTCGCAGGACTGGATCACCTTGGCGGGATTAGGCCTCTGGTCGACGATTTTCTCCGGCGGCGGCGGCACGAAATAGCCGACCTGCTTTGGTTCGAAGGCATTGCGGATGTCATACACGCGCAAACCGGCATTGTGATAGGTGGCAAACACCAGATCCTCGCTTTGGAACGAACCCGGCCGGTTCTCATGCAGATTGTGCGGGCCGAATTTCGCGCCTTTGGCGCAGAAGTCCTCTTCAGCCGGGGTCGGCAGTGTTGCGATCGACACCGGGTTTGACGGTTCGCGCACGTCAATCAGCCAGGTGTAGGCGAGGCCATTGGCGCAGTTCGCCGACGTAGCCTCGTCGGCGAGCACCAGCAACTTGCGGTTCGCCAGCGGCAGTGGCGTGTGCGCGCCGCCGCCGAAGGGGGGAGCGTAATTGCGGTGGCTGAGGAGTTTCGGGTTCGGCGGATCGCTCAAATCGTGAATCGTGAAGCCACCGTCGCGCCAGGCGGCATAGCCGATGTTGCCCGCGCTGATGAGATGATGCAGCGCCGTGCGCTTGCCGAACGAATTCGGCGCGGTCTCGCCGCCGGCGCGGTTCATGCCGGGTAGCCACCAGCGTCCGGCCAATTCCGGCTTGGTGGGGTCCGACACATCGATCACCGCCAGGGCATGATCGATGAAACCCTCGAAATGCACGGATACATAGGCGTAGCGGCCGCCGACCCACCAGATGCGATGCGCACCGAAGCCGGGCATGTCGAGGAACGCAATTTCGCGCGGGCGCGCCGGGTTCGCAATATCGAACACGCGCAAGCCCGCCGCGAACGGCTGTTCGGTCTGCACCGAGTCGATCAGCGACTTGGCGTAATAGTCCTGGTTGCTCGCATATTGCTGCATTGCCCAGATATTCGGGCCGTTGACGGCGAGCAGGATGTCGCCGTGAATCTGCAAATGGTGCGAGCGGGTGTTTTTCGGCGCCGCCACGAAGGCAACCGTCTTGGGGTGGAGAGGGTCGCCCACGTTCACGACCGAATAACCGTCGCTGAACATATGGCCGATGAAAGCGTGGCCCTTGTGCAGGAGGACCTGCACGCCATCGGGCCGTCCGCCCTGATCGCAGCGCGACACGAAACGGATGTTCTTGGCGCTGGTGCCGGGAAGGGTGGCCATGCGGGTCAGACTATCAAATTGCCGGTCTGAATGGGCGAGGCCCGGTCCGGCAGCGCGCCGAACCGGGCCTCGCAGTTTTGTCGAATGCTATCAGCCCGTCGGCGGGGCGATTTCGTCGAGGCTTTTCTGCCGTGCCTCGGGGCCGAGTTGCGTCACCGAGCCGGCTGCGATCACCAGAGCGATGGCGAGGCACACGAAAACCGTCGTGAGGCCGTAGCCGTTCTGGATCCACAGAATGGTCGGGATGATGAAGGCCGTAGCAAGCCGGCCGACGCCCGCGGCCCAACCGAAGCCGGATGCCCGCGCGTTGGTGGGGAACACCTCCGACGCGAAGATCTGCATCGAGTTGCCAGCAACCTGGACGAAGAAGATCATGATGAACCCGGCAACCATAAGTTGGATGGGGGTGCCGGCATTGGCGAACACGATCGCCATCAAACCCGCGCATACGAACGCGCAAACCGACGTGATCTTGCGGCCGAATTTGTCGAGCGCATACATCATGAATAGGCTCGCGCACGGCACGGCGAAGTTCATGGCGAGGGTGTATTGGAGCGATTTGGTGATGGAGAAACCCTTAGCGCCCATCATGTTCGGCAGCCAGGCGCCGAGGCCGATGGCGACGCCGAAGAACGCCGTGAAGCAGATCATTCCGGCGATGACGCGCCTCGGGAACATTCTGAAGACCACGCCGAACGGATCGCTCTTGGTGTCGCTGGCGGCGTCGGTCGACAGCGGCTCCTTCGGTCCGGCAATGCCGAGCCGCCCGAGCACGTCGAGGGCTTCCTTGCCTCTGCCATGCGTCGCCAAATAGCGCGGTGATTCCGGCAGCGTGAAACGGAAGACCCAAACGATCAGCGCACCGATGCCGACGACCACCCAGACGCCTCGCCACACCTGCTCGGGTGCAGCCAAAAAGGTGCCGAAGGCAAGCACGAGCGCCGTTCCGATCGGCCACACGCAGGCGCCGCCGATGAAATGAACGAGCGCCAGGATACGGCCGCGGATGCGCTTGGGCGCATATTCGCCGGCATAGGCGAAGGCTAGCGGCTGCTCGGCGCCGAGTCCGATCCCGGCGATAAAGCGGCAGGCGACCAGCAACGTGACGGTCGGGGCAAACGCTCCGAGGATCGTGAAGATGCCGAACAGCAGCAGGTTGAACTGATAGATGAATCTGCGGCCGAAACGATCGCTGAATTCACCCTGGCCGGCCGTGCCGATGAACATTCCGAAAATGGCGGCGCTGCCGATGCCAGCGACTTCGGCTCCCGTTGCGAACTTGGATTGAAGTATGTACGGAACGAGTGAGCCGAAGACGGTAAAATCGATAACATCGAAGAAATATCCAGCGGCTATGAGCCCGATAATTCTCCGATGAAGCGGCGATATTTTCGCATCGTCCAGCGCGGTACCGACGAATCCCTCAATGGTTTGAGCCACGGCATTTCCCCCTGTCCCGTTTATAATTTGTGCTTATGACGCACCCTCCCAGAATGATCCACAATCAGATCGCTGCCTAGCCCCCTTCGGCGCCGGCTGTGCAATCGCGGTTGGTAAGTCCGGGTACTTTCGATTGGTGAAAACGGAATGCGCCGGAGCTTGGCGCCGCGCCTAGGCGGCGAAGGTGGAATTTGCAAGCGGCGGAGCGCAAGGATTATGCATGGTCCTTCCGAAGCCTGACTATAATATTCTACCTTCAATACCCATTTTATACAGTGTTAGCCGCATAATTGTACCGTAAGTACAAACAATATTGTGCCCGGACAGGAAGTCTTTAACTTCCCCGTGGCAAAAGCACCGCTCCAGCCAGCTCTTTGGAAGGACCGCGGGTGACGCTTGAGGATGAATTCGCCGAGCGCCTCGCGCGTGTGCGCGCGCGTTTGCCGCCGCGCTCGACGGCAAGATCGGCGACAGCTTCGCCGCGCTGGAGACAATAGCCGGCTGCGAGACGATCGAGATCGTGATTGCCGCCCATCGCCGGCTGCACGAAATGTGCGGCATCGCCGCGACGCTCTACTTTGCTGCGACCGGCAACGCCGCTGGCTCGGCGGAAAGCGTGATGTGCGCCGCGGCGAAAGCCAAGCGCGCGCTTACGCCGGCGGAGATGGCTACCCTCAAATCCGAGCTCGAGGCGTTGCGGAGGGCGGCAGCCGGCGACTTGGCAGCCTATTCAAATCGGGACTTGTTCAACCGGCCTGCGTGAGCGCTGCTTGCGGTGCGGGTAAAAAGGCGCGCACCGCGGCGGCCAACGTCATCGGATCGAACGGCTTGGGAATCACGCCGGCCGCGCCGAGCGACAGAAAATGCTCAACCTCGCGGGCTTGCGCGCGCGCGGTCATGAACACTATGGGGATCTTGGCGGTCCGGGCGTCATTGCGCAGATGCGTCAGGGTCTCCGCGCCGTCCATCACCGGCATCATCACGTCCATCAGGATGACGTCTGGTTGCCAGGCGGCGGCGGCCACCAAAGCGTCCGCGCCGCTAGCGCAGCTCTTCAGCACAATAGCGGGATCGAGCGCGAGCGACATTTCCACGACCTCGCGGATGTCCGGCTCGTCTTCCACATGCAGCAGCCGATAAGCGTTCATGCGATCTCCCGAACGAAACAAAATCGACTATTTACACGGCGAATAGATCATGCCGGAGTAAACGAGGTATGAAGCGCGGCGGAATTTTCGAAGGTAGAGAAATACGCGCTAAGGAAAGCCCGCGCTGGAAAGATTCGATGCAGTCAATTGATTTAGTCGCGCCGGTGTTCAAAAGGGAATAGTGTGGACTTGCGAAAATCGACCGCCGCGACGCAGAACTCAAATGGCAGGGATCGAAACGTTGCCGGACTCTTGCCGGCGGCCCGGATTAACGCACCATGATGACGGTATCTAATTCCCATCTTGTGGTGCCTGGATACGATCGCAGCTACCGGAGTGGCAGAACGGTACCGCAAAAAAGTATTTTCATATTGTGCAAGTATGAACAGACAAAATTATTATTTTAGCGGCATCCTGCAAAAACATGATCGCGTGGCGCTTCGTGGAACGAAGACTGCGTGATGCGGCTCAAGTGCGGAATTCGCAGTGCCGCGGTGATCCTGAAATAGGATTACCGGCGAGACGTTTGCATGATTGCGTCGAACGTCCATTCGGGGTGTGCCCGTAGATCGATTGCGGCAGAAAGCGAGTCGTCAATTTTGGGCCATCACCTTGCAAAAAGGAAACGCCTATGAAATCGCCGATCGTAAAGCGGTCCATCGTCATCGGTGGACATAAGACCAGTGTCAGTCTCGAGGATGCATTCTGGAGCGGGCTGAAGGAGATCGCGCTGGGACGGCATACAACCCTGTCGAACACGGTGGCTGAAATCGACCGCTGCCGCCACCAGAGCAATCTGTCGTCCGCCATCCGGCTGTTCGTGCTCGACCGCGTGCGCGCCCGCCCTTCGAACGGCGCCGCAAAACAGGTCGAGGTCAGCGCGATGAACGGCGGCGGCGTCGAATCGCGCGTATGACTTCCGTGAGCGGCGGAACGGAGCGAAATGCCCGTTGACGCCGGGCCGACGCGGGAGATTTTCCGGCTCGCGATCGAGGCGTCGCCCAGCGGCATGATCGCCGTCAACGGCGACGGCACCATTATCATGATCAACGGCGAGATCGAACGTCTGTTAGGCTACGCCCGCGACGAATTGCTCGGTCGGCCGGTCGATATTCTTTTGCCAGACGAAGTGCGCGCCGAGCACGCGATTCAGCGCAGCGGCTAGTTCAGAAAGTTTCCGACAAGGAAGCAGAGAAGGCATTTCTGTTTTGTGTGTCGCTGAGCGTGCGGCTAATGATAGCCAGCAGTACCCGTACTGGTACGGTCGAGGAAGGTCTCGCCGCCGCTGCACATAAAATCGTTATTGGCACGATTACGACCGCTGAAATCCTTCAAAGCAGCCTAAAGGCATTGACGCCTACCGGTGGGTCCTTTGCGGCGGCATTTGAAATTGCAACTCTTTCTAATCGAAAGCTTGCCCGCTATTTCTTGCGATCCATGGAGCTCGCTGTAAAGGATGAAGCAGAGCCGTGGCATATACCGAATGACGACCGCAGCATGATAAATTTGAACACATTCTGCCCGAAAAGCCGGAAGGTAATTGACCGCAATTTAGCGAGGAACAAGTCAAGCTTTATTATAAGCCCATTGGCAATCTTTGCCTGATGCGCGCGAGCGATAATTCCACTGCAAAGAGCGCCGAGTTTAATATAAAAAAACCCTTGTTCGCAAAATCACCATATCTTCTAACGAAGCAGATTTCTGACGCATCCGAGTGGAGGACAGCGGAAATAGTTGATCGTCAAAAAACACTCGCTGCCATTGCCATAAAAACATGGCCAACGTGATTGAATTGTCCGCCGATCAACCTAAGAAAGCCGTCGAATCTCAGCACGGCTGCACAGCCACGCTTGCCCAATCGGTGCCCGTCAAAGAGACGTTCGGCGGCAAGACGGTCTGGGAAGGTGTCGTCCACGTTTTCCGCATTGACGGCCACCCTAAGGCCAAAAAAGCCTATGCTTGGTCGTCCCCGATAGAGGGAAGCGATAAACGGCGGTTCTTTGCCGTGCTGCATTTGCCGCCGATTACGTCGCCAGTAGAGGCCGTGCGGGCGGCTATCGTGGCCGAAAGCATGAGCGCTAAGTGACACGCGGAATAATAGTCGGCGTTATCCTCTTACTGGCGTGTTGTTCTTCAATGGCTCAGGACGCTGGTACGACCCAAGGTTTATATAATCGGTGCGTCCGAAATGATCCGATTTGCGGCGGCTATCTGATGGGCGTGGGAAGCGTTCTCATTATGATGGGAAAGGCGTATCAAGAACCTGCACTCGATCATAATTTTATGGCGCCCTTTCAAATCTGGGCTATCTGCCCAACCCACGGTCCCGTTAACGGCAACTCTCTGCGTCACCGATTCTTGGCGTGGGTTGAGGAGAATCCCACGAATAGACCCGCGCCAATGCTAGACAGCGCAATGACGGCCTTTAAAGAAGCGTGGCCTTGTGCTGAAAAATAAATTTAGGACACTACCGAAAGCTCTGCTGATTGCGCCTATGGCAGAGATGCGTGACGATAACGACGATCTAGCCATTCCCTCTGGCGCTCTTGAAGCGATTTGCCCCCATTGCGGATTGCAATCTTCTTACTGGTCGGAAGAAATTCGAATTGAGAAGGGACAGCAAATACACTGATTTTCTGCGGCCTTTCTCTCATCGTGATTTTCTGATATGTTCGGCACATGACCCGCAAAACAAATCCGAATCAGAAACGTACAGACGCCGAACGCCATAAGCGTTTCGTCGAAATGGCGCGCGAAGTAGGCGCTTCCGACGATCCGAAGGATTTTGAGACAGCTTTCAAGCGGGTTGCTCATCCAAAGCCGTCTTCTGCTGCTCATCCAGGAGCACAATCTGGTCGCGCACAGGCTGATAAAAGCGAAAAGCGTTAGGCGCGTTATTTGCGGCGCGGCGGATAGCCCCACGCACAGGCGTCAGCAACCTGCAAAAGTCTTGATTCTGCTTTGGTGGTGAACTGCAAACCGTCTCGGATACGTTTGCTTGGGAAGCAGGCGTGATCTACGTATCCTTCTTTCGCCATTTCCGTTTTATCGCGTAGCAGTACGTGTGCGCCTCTAGCGGCTTGGCGCACCGCATCCTCGTTTCTGCGATAATGTGGGTGATTTCCTTTTCGGTATTCTTTCGCAGCCACATTTCCACGCCAATTTCGCACTGGATGATAGCTAGCGCATGTTGCGCCACCACTATTTCCAACGGCGTAAGGGCTCGGGCGGCCCTCGGGGTAGTCGCAACGGGAATTTCAAGCACGGGGTCTACACGCGCGAGGCCAAAGCAACCCGCAGGGTCATGCGGGCAACTGTTCGGGAGATCAGAGCCCTTGTTCAAGCGGCCGACCCGCGCAAGCAGTAACGGAGGATTGTGACCCGTTGCCTATAGCGGTCTGCGCTTCGCTCACGCCTTGGCCGTCGGCTTCGGCCAGTTCCGCAGGGCGGCGTCCAACACTTCGTCGTCCCAATCCCGGATAGGCTTCAGCAGGCCCGCGTCGTTCGGTGACGATGGGTGGTTCTGCACTTCCGGGCTGTTGTTCGCCTGGTCGAGCAGCGCTTTCCCGGCCTTCACCAACCTCCCGTTCTGGTACTTGCGCCCCAGCCTCATCATCGCGCAGCCCATTGCTAAGCGAACGGGAAAATCTGTTTTACAATTTGTCGGGTTGTTCCGGTCCTGTTCATGGCTTTTCGGGCGTCGGTTGTAAAACGCTTCCCTTTGAAATTGTTGAGAAAACAATCTAGCCTACGATTTGTTTCAGTGCAGCGGCCAGCAGAAAAGTGCCAGCCCGTTCCTACAAATACCCCGTTCCGGCTTCCGCCGCGAAGCGGGCCGGCTCGCCCTCCCAGACGATGCGCGCATGTTCGAGCACATAGACGCGGTCTGCATGCGGTAGCGCGAATGTGACATTCTGCTCGCCGAGCAACACGCTGATCGCGCTGGTCTGCCGTAAGCGTTCGAGTGCCTTCGAAAGCTGCTCGAGGATGACGGGCGCGAGTCCCAGCGTCGGCTCGTCCAAGATCAAAAGCTTCGGTTTCATCATCAGGGCGCGCGCGATCGTCAGCATCTGCTGCTCGCCACCGGAAAGCGTGCCGGCCGCCTGCTTCTGGCGGTCGTGCAGGATCGGGAACAGATCGAAAAGCCAGCCGATCTGATTGGCGCACTCAGCGGGCGACAGATGGTGGCCGCCGAGATCGAGATTCTCACGTACCGTCATGTCGGTGAAGAGTTCGCGGCCTTCGGGGCATTGCACGATGCCGTTGCGTGCGATCGTCGCCGCAGTCAGGCCGCGCAGCGAGGCGCCCTCGCGACGAATGTCGCCTGAATAGGGAAGGAAGCCCGAGACGGTATTGAAGAGCGTGGTTTTCCCCGCCCCGTTAAGGCCTACGACCGAGACGAACTCCCCCGCGTGCACGTGAATCGACACGTTTTCGAGGGCCTGTGCCTTGCCGTAGTGGACGCTGACATTCTCAACGGCAAGGAACGGGGCGATGCTATCGCGGAAGGAGGATTCGGGGCGCGCCGCGGTCTCGATGCTGCCGCCGAGATAGACACGCCTCACTGTTTCGTTGCGCATCACCTCATCCGCAGTACCCTCGGCAATGCACTCGCCAACATACATGGCAAGCACGCGATCAACCAGCCGGGCGACGCTCTTCACATTGTGATCGACGAGGAGCACGGCGCGCCCATCGTCGCGAAGCTCGCAGATGAGTTCGGAAAAAGCTGCCGTATCCTTTGACGTAAGGCCGGCGAAGGGCTCATCGATCAAAAGCACCTGCGGATCTCGCGCGATCGCTTTCGCAATCTCGATCTTACGCAGATCGGCGAACGGCAAAGTGGCGGGGCGCCGGTCGAGCACCGCGCTCAGGCCGACGCGCGCAGCGATAGCGCGGACGCGCTCATCAATTTCCGGGTCGGCAAACAGCCGGGTGAGTTTGTCGGGCAGAAGCGCGAGCTTGATGTTCTCGAAAACGGTCTGGCGGTGCAGGGGACGCGAATGTTGGAAGACAATGCCCGCCCCCATCCGGGCGATCTTGTGCGAAGGCCAGCCGGCGACCTCGACGCCATTGATGCGCACGGAACCCGCGTCGGGGCGCTCAATCCCCATGATGAGCTTCATCACCGTCGACTTGCCAGAGCCGTTGGGGCCGATGAGCCCGAGTATTTCGCCGGCTCGCACGCTGAGCGCCATCTCTTTCACAGCAACAAGGCCGCCGAAGCGCTTGGTGAGGCCCTTAACCTCGAGATGGGCACCGGCCGCCATGCTCATATGTTCTCCTTCGTGCCCGTGAGCAGGCCGAGAAGGCCGTTCGGGAAGAGCAGAACGACGATGAGGGCTATGGCGAAGACGACGAAGTTCGAAAGATCGCCGAGCGGTCGCAGCGCCTCGCTCATGGCGATGAGGAAGATGGCGCCAAGCACAGCGCCGAGGATGGTGCGTCTGCCACCGAGCACCGCGGCAATGATGATCTGCACCCCAACCGTGATGTCGACAAGGGTCCCGACCGAGGCCGTGCCCAGGTAAAAAACCATCAGCGCCCCGGCTAATCCCGAGAAGAAGGCGCTGATGATGAAAGCCGCGAGCTTGTGCTTCGTCACATTGAAACCGAGTGCACCCGCCTGCACCGCGTCTTGTCCGCTCGCCTGCAAGATGAGCCCGACCGGGGAGCGCGAGAGCGAGAACAGGATCGCGCCGCTAATCGCCATGAACCAGAGCGCGATTTCGTAATTTGTCGTATCGCTGACCGAGATCACGTCAGGTACCACTAGGCCGATTTCGCCGCCCGTCAGCCCGGCGGCGACCACGATGAAGTTCTGCAACATGAGCACGGCGACGAGCGTCGTCAGCCCAAAATAGGGCCCGCGCACCTTGAGCGCCGGGAGCGCGAGCACCACGCCGCCGATCACGGCGGCAAGCGCGCCTGCGACGAGGCAGATCCAGATTGGCAGTTGGTAAAGATTATCGAGGATGCCCGCCGCATAGGCGCCGGTCCCAATTAGAAACGTCGGCCCGAAATTCACCTCGCCGGCGAAGCCAAAGAGCAGGTCCCAAGACATCGCGAAAACGCCGAAGTAGTAGGCGATCGTCAGAAGACCGAGAATGTAGCCGGAGACGCCGAGCGGCAAAAATGACGCGAGCACGATCACGCCGAGAGCGAACAGGAGCACGCGCGCGGTGGAAAAGGAACGCATCTATCGGCGCCCCAACAGCCCGCGCGGACGTACATACATTACCGCCACAACAAGCAAGAGTGCGGGGATGGTGCGATAGGCCGGCGAGATGAGATAGGCTGTCATGGTTTCGAGATAGCCCACGACATAGGCCGCAATCAGCGCTCCCGAGACGCTACCGAGACCGCCCAGCACAACGATCGCGAACGCGCTCGCCGTCAACGGCCCGACACTATAGGACGAAACGCCGAGAAACATGCCGAGGAGCACGCCGGCAATGCCGACGAGCACGCCATAGATCGCCCAAACGGCGATGTAGACCTGCGACAGTTCGATGCCAAGAAGCGTCACCCCTCGTGGATTCATCGAGGCGGCAAGAACCGCCTTTCCGGCACGCGTTCGATTCACGAGGAGCCAAAGCAGGCCGATAACGAGCCAGCACACGACCGCAGTGAAAATCTCGTTGGAAGGCGTGCGTACGCCAACGATCCACACCACGCCTTCCACGATCGGAGCCACGGTTTTCGCATTATTCGTGTAGAGATAGGCAATAAGCTCCTGGATCATGATGCCCCAGAGCAGCGTCGCTGTGAGAATGAAGATCTCCTTTTCCTCCTCGCGAATTTTGCGGGAGTGCTGCAGCGGTCGGACAATGACGAAATAGGTCAGAAGCGACGTGCTAAACCCGATGGCCACACCGAGCGCCGCCCCTGCATAAGGCCCGGCGTGCAGGTGGGCGCCGGCGGCCCAGGCCGCGACTACGGCCGCGACCATCAGCGCGCCATGGGATAGGTTGAGGACGCCGGAGACGCCGAAAATCAGAGCAAAGCCCGTGGCGCCGAGCGCGTAGAGCGAACTGATCGCAAAGCCATCGATCAGGATTTGCCAGAACAGCATCGGTCAGACCTCGGTAAAGCCGCAGGGTTTCCTCCCGCTTCAGCGGCAAGTGATCGCCGTCGAGGTGCGGACGTCGGGCCGAGCGGTCTCGCGGTCCACTCACTCGGCTCGCACCCAAGACTTCTCCCCGCCCGTGGCAGCAGGCGGGGAGAGGTACGAAAGTGCGGTCGATCATTCCCTCGTTAATTGACCGATCCGACCTTGATGAACTTCGGGAATTTCAACTTTCCATTGGCCACCTTGGCCGGCCAAAGATTGACCTGCTTGCCATTCTGCCATTGCAGCATGAGGCCAGTGATCGTGCTTGCGCCGATCTTGAGAGCGTGCGGATAAGGCGTGTCCTTCCCCTGGAACTGGACGCGGCCAATCGTGCCCACATAATCCGTCTTTTCGAGCGCATCGACGAGCTTGTCGGGGTCTGTCGAACCGGCTCGCTTGATCGCGTCGGCGATGTAATAGACCTCGTCGTAGGCGGTGTAGCCGCAATAGGACGGGAAATTGCCGAAGCGCTTCTTGAAGGCTGCGACGAATGGGAGCGTCTTCGGCGTCACGGCGACATCGGGTCCGGAGACGGCCTGGTACAGCACGCCATCGACCGCGCCGTTCGTGTCCTGCCAAAAGCTCGAATTCGACGCTTGCGAAGAGACGCCGTACATCGGGATCGGCACTTCCTGGCTCTTCGCCTGTACCGTCGGCTGCACGCCCACATGCGAAATGCCGGTGATAATCACATCGGGCTTTTCGCCCTCGATTTTGTTGAAGATCGGCGTGAAATCCGTTGTATCGGGCGAGACGCGGATATGGTCGATTACCTTGAGCCCGATTTTTGGCAGACATTTCAAGTATTCGGCATCGAGCGGGGTCGTCCAGGCAGCATCTTCGCTCATGACGACCGCGGTCTTCATCTTGAGGTCCTTCACGAGAAGGTCCTTCGCGGAATCGCAGACGGAGTCCGCGATGCTCGTTGATGTCAGATAGCCGTGGAACGTGTATTTGTTATGCTTGTAGTCCTTGGCGATGTTTTGGGTGATGACGTCGGAGGCGGCGCCCGGCGTGATCATCACCGTCTTGAGGCGCCCGGCCCAAGGCTCGAGAGCAAGCACGACCTCGCTGATATAGCTCGCGATGACGGCGTTGACGTGATCCTCGTTCGCGGCCCGCTGGAACGCGCGCACCGATTCCGCGGCGGATGAGTGATTGTCATAAGAGACAATCTCGATCTTGCGGCCGTTGACCCCGCCTGCGGCGTTAATCTCGTCGGCCGCAAGTTGGGCGGCGAGCGGGATCGACGAGCCGGCGACAGCCTGCGCTTCAGCAATGACACCGATTTTGATGGGGTCTTTCGTTTGCGCATATGTGGGCGTTGCGAGCGCAAGTGCAAGGAAGACCGCATTTGCCGGAAGCACCGCAAGCATTGGGCTGCACGTGGCGCGCTTCTTAAACTTATTCATTGTCATTCCTCCCTGTAATCTTGCAATCATCTGCTCAGAGATGACCGCCTCTTGCCAGTCTATCCCATCGCCCATGGGCGGCAAGCCAGATTTTGGCGCTCAACTCTCATTCGTTGGGTTCACGATAAGACGACGGATTGCACAAATACGCGTCTCGTCAGGAAACGTACATGAATGTTCATCGGGACGATTCATGATCCAATGAGCTACTTTCGTCCGCGTCTCTGGCTGACCAGCATCTCGAATTTCTTCCGGCACAAGAAGTCCGCCCATGCGAGCACTATCGCATGGTGTTTGTCGTCGCGGATGTTCGGGTCGGTGCCGGCGTCACATCTCGAGGCGCGACCTTCTCGGCCCGGTCGCGCTATGCTAGGTCATGCGTCAATTACGTCGATTCCGCGATGTCCGCGGCAGGTCCGCTAGAGCCGCTTTCAACTCCAATTTTTCAGACCTGATAATCGGCCGCGACGGTCTCGTCGATCGGGGTGCGCCGTATGTTCATTGCGTTGAACACGGGCGTGAGCACGATTGCCACCAGAAGGTTGAGGATCACGGTGTAGAGGGCGGTGTAACCTGGGAACGTATACGCTATATGTCAAAAAAGGAGCTGTTCAATTCAACGCTATCGCGTTGGGTCTTGACGTACGGCGGTTCCCTTTCAATTGACCGCGCCGACCCGTCTCCAAGTTCGATCAAGACCGCGGTCGACAAATGGGGGGTCGCCCCCTAAAAACCGTCGCCGTTCACGCCTCACGTAGTCACACAACCGTCAGGATCGATGGGAACCAGCGATATAGCTGTATAAAGAACCAGCGGTCGTTGTTCGTGAGCCGAACGCGACCGTGCACCTTGCGCCGCAGAACTATCAATTGATGTCGGAGCGCCGCGTTCTCGGCATCAAGTCGGCTCTTCGACTTGAATGGCAATGCCAAGACGGCCAGGATGAAACAGAGCAGGGCGCACATTATCCTATGACGTTAGGCGATTCCTTCGGCTAATCAATGCGGATAAGGCTTTCGGTACCCACAACAGCCTTACCAACTTTTCGCTCAAAGCTGGCAATTGATCAGCCGCGTCCACTTTCTGCGGCGGCGGTATTGCCGGCGACATAGCCCTGATATGTGGCTCGCGCCAAGCCATGTTGGCTGAAACCACCCGCAGATTCTCCACCACAATACAGACCAGGGATAACTTGACCGTTTAAAGCCATGACCTGGCATTTTGCATTAATCCGCAGGCCAGCGCGTGTGTCGTGAACAACCGGCGTCGACCACGCGGCAAAAAACGGCGGTGTCACGATCTTGTGCAACGGCTTGGGCTTACCAAAATCCTCGTCGATGCCCGAATCGACGAAGGAATTGTACCGGACGACGGTTGTTTCAAGATTTGCGGAAGGCATAGGAAGCCGCTGGCATTTCATCACGATCTTT
>Ga0182024_10015027_pt1 | contig 14893 bp, 17 predicted proteins | sample P32metaG_FD_120480 | JGI IMG/M metagenome (GOLD analysis project Ga0182024, IMG submission 120480) | Permafrost microbial communities from Stordalen Mire, Sweden - P3-2 metaG (Illumina Assembly) | ecosystem: Environmental > Terrestrial > Soil > Wetlands > Permafrost | place: Sweden: Stordalen... | reverse complement strand
CAAATAAAAGAAAATAGGTTTTAAATCGTCTACGAGCAGCGAGCGGCAAAAAACTAAGGCGGGCAGTTATCGCGCTGCCACTGTTTGAAGCGCTCGCACATTTCGGGCGTCCATTGCTTGCCCGAGCCGGGCGGCGGCATCGTGCCGTTACTCACCGTTCGGTAGATGGCGGCCGCGTACGATTGGACGTCGTCGAAGCTCGAGAGATCTATGCCCGCGGCCTTCATGTGTTCGACGTCGATGTCGGTAAACATCGGACGGATATCTTTGGCGAAGCTCGTGGTGATCTCGTCCGCCATGTACGCGCCTCCGGAAATGTGCCGATAGGAGTTGGTTGCGGGGGGTGGATTTGAACCACCGACCTTCGGGTTATGAGCCCGACGAGCTACCGGACTGCTCCACCCCGCGTCGCGACCGACTTACTTACGGCGAGCCCGGTTTTGCCCCTGCCGGCGCCGAAAGCGGAGCGAATGGCCCTTGGTGCGCTTGCGAAACGGATTCCGAAAATTCACCTCCACTGTCATCTCGAAGGGACGCTGCGCCCGGCGACCTTCGTCGAGTTGGCCGCGAAGTACGGCGTTGGGTTGCGGTATCGGCCGAATAACGCCGGGGCTGAGGCTGGGGGCCAGGGCGATCCAGCGGATCCGTACCGGTTTGAAGGCATGGGGGAGTTCTTGTACCTCTTTGCGGCGGTCAGCCGGTCGCTGCAGGAGCCGAGCGATTATGCCCGGCTCGCGGCCGAGTTCGTCGACGACGCGCTAGCGCAGGGCGTCATCTACGGTGAGCTCTTCGTTTCGCCGCCGGTTTGGTCGTTTTTCAATCCCAGCCTCGACGTGCGCCTGACGATGGAAGCAATCGTGAGCGAACTGCGGCGAGCGCGGCCGCGCGCGATCTTCCGACTCTTGCCGGACCTCACTCGAAACTTCGGCGAAGCCAAGGCGATGGAAACCGCCCGAGCAATGGCGACGATGACCAATCTGGACGTTGTCGGAGTCTCGCTCGGAGGAGACGAAGTACGCTTTCCGGCGCGGCTCTTCGTCGAGTCCTTCGCCTACGTGCGCTCGCAGGGGCTGCATTGCGTCGCGCACGCCGGCGAAGTCGGCGGAGCCGCAAGCGTACGCGATGCCGTCGAGTTGTTGGGCGCGGAGCGCATCGGTCACGGTATCCGTGCGCTGGATGACCCAAGGACGGTCGAGGTACTTGCGTCGCGTGGCATACCGTTGGAAATTTGTCCGACGTCGAATCGGCTCACCGGTGCCGTTCTGATCGATCATCCTCACCCATACGTCGATTTCGACCGGCTGGGCTGTGTGGTGACCATCGATAGCGACGATCCCGCGCTCTTTGACACGTCGATTACGGGGGAATACGAACTCGTCGAAAGCACCGCAGGGCCGGGCGCACTCGAACGCTACGTGCGAAACGCGATCGAGGCGACGTTTGCACAGCCCATCGAAAAGGAGGCCATGCGCGCGCAACTCGATCGGGCCGTCGCGGAACCTCACGAGCGATCGAGTAGTTAGAGCTTCTATGCCCGGACACTCGCACTCTCACTTCGCGGAATCGTTCGAAATGTATATGAAGGCCATCTATCGTCTCGAACGAGAGGGCCCCGGGGTGACGACGTCCGCGCTGGCGACGGAGCTGGGAGTTGCGCCCGCCAGCGTTTCGGGCATGCTCAAAAAGCTGGTCACTGATGGATACGTCGAACACGAAGTACGCGGCGACATCAAGCTGACGCGAAAAGGCTTGGAGGTCGCCGTCGGTGTGGTACGGCGCAACAGGCTGGCGGAGCGTCTGCTTACCGACGTTTTAAAGATGCCGTGGGACGAGGTCTACGCCGAAGCCTGCATCCTCGAGCACGCCATTACCGAGCGCGTCGAGGAGCGTCTAGTGACGGCGCTCGGCAACCCGCGCACCTGTCCTCACGGGCATCCGATTCCGCCAAAAGATCTCACGGAGCCGGTGCGAACGGGCAGCCCGCTCGCGCAAGTCGAGCCCGGGAAGCGCGTGACGGTCTCAGGCGTGACCGAGCAGATGCCGGAAATCCTGCGCTATCTCGGTCAGGTCGGATTGCGCCCCGGCGTTAAACTGCGTGTGATCGACAAGGCGCCGCTGGGCGGCCCGATAACCATCGAGGTTTCGGGAGCGCGTCACGCGATCTCGCTGGAGCTGGCGCGCACGGTCATGATCGCGTGATCACTCGCTTTTTGATCGCCGTCAACTTCCTGGCTTTTCTGTGGGAATTGTCGGTTGGCGGTTCCAGCGTGCTCGGCAGTTTTGACAGCCCAGGCGCTCAGCGCGTTCTCGACGAGGGCGCGTTGATTCCGGCTGCCGTGCTGCAGGGTCACGAGTGGTGGCGCATTTTTACCGGGGCCTTCCTGCACGGCGGGTTGATTCACATCGGCGTCAACATGTTGTCGCTCTGGTTTCTCGGCCGCTTCATCGAGTACGCGCTGGGTTCGTGGCGCATGCTGCTCGTCTATATGGTGTCGCTGGTCGTTTCGGGGTTGGGGGTCGTCTACTTTAGCAATCCCATGACGCCGCCGACGCTCGGCGCTAGCGGAGCGATCTTCGGCCTCTTCGGGGCGCTCTTCGCGATCGGCTTCAAGCTGGGCAAGCCTGGAATGGACTTGGTGCGGTCGAACATCGGAATTCTCGTCTTGAATCTCATCATCACGTTTACGGTTCCCGTGATCTCTCGGCAAGCGCACGTTGCGGGGCTCTTGGCCGGCTTCGTACTCACCTATGCGATCTACTATCCTCCGAGGCGCGTTGCGCCGGTCGTTGTCGAAAGCTCGACGGGCCGTGCCTTAGAAACGCAGTACGAATCGCCCCACGATCGGCAGCATTGGACGCAATGACGCTGGATCGGATCTTCGGATCCGACGGACCCTTCGCGCGAAATCTGCGCGACTTCGAACTGCGTACGGGACAACTGCAGATGGCGCAGCTGGTGGAACGCGGCATCATGGAAAGCATGCACACGATCGTCGAAGCCGGTACCGGCGTCGGGAAGTCGCTTGCGTATCTCGTACCGGCGCTGCGCAGCGGCAAGAAAGTCGTGCTCTCCACGGGGACGATTGCTTTGCAAGAGCAGTTGGTTCAAAAAGATATTCCGTTGGTGGAAGCCGCTCTCGGCATCCCCGTGCGAGTCACGCTGCTCAAGGGACGCTCGCACTATCTCTGCCGGCAAAAGTTCGAGCGAATGCGCGAAGACCGGCCGCTGGCGCCGTCGCCGAGCCTGCAACGCGTGTCGGACTGGGCCGCGCGCACGCAAACCGGCGATCGCGCGGAGCTGCCGTTCGTGCTGCCAACAGGTGAATGGGAGCAGCTCGATGCCGATGCGGACGAATGCGTCGGCGAGTACTGCCCGCATTTTCGAAATTGTTTTTACTTCAACAAACGGGATCAGGCCAAGTATGCCGACGTCGTCGTCGTCAATCACGCGCTCTTCTTTCTCGACCTGGCCGTCGGGGGCGGCCTCTTGCCGCCTTACGATGTCGCCGTGCTCGATGAAGCGCATCAGTGCGAGCGATGGGCCACCGATGCCGTCACCGCCATGCTCTCCGGGGCGAGCATCGGGCGTATGCTGCGCAAGATCCATCGAAACTACGAGCTGCCTGCCGCCTTCGACGGCGAGTTCGATGCGGCCGTCCGAGGGTTGGAATCGTCGCTCGCGCGCGTTCCGGGCGATCGTTATCCGCTTGCTGCTAACGAGGAAGCGGGGCCCGCGCTGTTTGCGTTGCGTGAAAGCCTTTACCGTTTGGAAAACTGGTTGTTCGCGAACTGGACGGATGCGCGTAAACACAAGCCCGAGGGCGAGACGCTCGCCGAAGCCGAGCGCCGCCGCGACCTGATGCTGCGACTCGTCGTGGCGCACGAGACGGTTGTCGACCGCATCGAGGGCGGCTCCCCTGAGGCAATCGCATGGGCTGAGCGCAGCGACTCAGATGCACGCTATTCGGTGCATTGCGCGCCGCACGAGGTTGCGGAGTTCTTGCGCACTACGCTCTTCTCGCGTACGCCGAGCGTGATCTTGACCAGCGCGACGCTCTCGAGCAACGGATCGTTTGACTTCATCCGCCGCACACTTGGAATCGACGATGCGCAAGAGCTCGTCGCCACGTCGCCGTTCGATTACGCGCGCCAGGCCCGCCTTTTTATCGCGCCCGCGCAACTCAACCCAAAGTCCCCGGATTTTGCGCGCCGCGCCGCACCTCTCATCGAAGAGTGTCTCGACCGAACGCGTGGTCGAGCCTTCGTGCTTTTCACCTCCTACGCGCGCTTGCGGGAGGTCTACGCGTTGCTTGCAGATCGTCTCGCTTTTCCGGTGCGGCTGCAAGGCCAGCTTCCGCGCTCCCACCTCATCGATTGGTTTCGACGAACGCCCGGCGCAGTGTTGTTTGCAACGGGAACGTTTTGGGAGGGAATCGACGTCGTCGGCGACGCGCTCTCGTGTGTGATCATCGACCGGCTTCCCTTTCCTTCGCCCAGCGATCCGCTCGTTATGGCGCGCGTTCGCGCGCTCGAGGCCCGCGGTCTGGACGGCTTCGAGCACTACATGGTTCCGGCCGCCACCGTGCGTCTCAAACAAGGTTTCGGGCGCCTGATCCGTAGCGGCAGCGACCGCGGCCTAATGGCATTGCTCGACGGGCGCGCCACATCGACGCGCTATGGCGCCACGATTCTTTCGGCGCTGCCTCCGGCGTTGCGCATCGAGCATCTCGACGACCTCGCACCGTTCTTTTCATCGGAGCGCTCGATCGTATCGTAACTACTCTTCTTGCGCGACCTCGATCTTGGCACGCTCAGCAAGCTCGTGCACGATCGAAGAGTCCGCCAGGGTGGTCGTGTCCCCGAGCGTGCGCCCCTCGGCAATGTCACGCAGCAAACGGCGCATGATCTTGCCGCTGCGCGTCTTGGGAAGCTCCGGCGTGAACGTCACGTACTTCGGACGGATGAACTTGCCCAACTTTGAACCGACGTGGTCGCGCAGCTCGTCGGCAAGCTCCGGCGATCCGGCAACGCCGCCCTTGAGTGAGACGAAGGCGTACGCGGCTTGGCCCGTCATCTCGTCGAGCTTCCCGCAGACCGCCGCCTCGGCGACCTGCGGATGATCGACCAGCGCGCTTTCTACCTCCGTCGTCGAGATGCGGTGACCGCTGACGTTCATTACGTCGTCGATGCGACCCATGAACCAGTAGTTGCCGTCGGCATCGCGATGCGCGCCATCGCCGGCGAAGTAGAGGTGGGGAAACTTCGCCCAATAGGTCTGTGCGTAGCGCTCGTCGTCGCCCCAAATGCCGCGCAGCATGCCGGGCCACGGCTTCGTGAGCACGACGTAGCCGCCGCCGCCGAGCGGCACGCTCTCTCCTCGATCGTTTACGATGTCGACGCCGATGCCGGGCAACGGCCGTGTCGCACTGCCGGGTAGCAGGGTGGTTAGGCCGGGAAGCGGCGCGATCATGATGCCGCCGGTCTCGGTTTGCCACCAGGTATCGACAACCGGCGTCTTGTTCGCACCGATCCACTCGCGATACCAGATCCAGGCTTCGGGATTGATGGGCTCGCCGACCGTGCCCAGCAGCCGCAACGATGAAAGATCGTGCCGAGCGGGATATTCCGTCCCCCACTTTATGAAGGTTCGGATCGCCGTCGGCGCCGTGTACAGGATGGTGACACCGTACCGTTCGACGATCTCCCAAAAACGGTCCTTATCGGGAAAATCGGGCGCGCCTTCGTAGATGACGCTCGTCGCGCCGTTTGCCAACGGTCCGTAGACGACGTAAGAGTGTCCCGTCACCCAGCCGATGTCGGCCGTGCACCAATAGATATCATGCGCCTCTTTGAGGTAAGACGAGCTCGTGCGTCATCGCCGCCTGCGTCAAGTATCCCGCCGTCGTGTGCTTGATCCCCTTCGGCTTAGCGGTGGTCCCGCTCGTATACAGAAGGAAGAGCAGGTCCTCCGCGTTCATCGCTGCGGGCTCGCACTCCGCCGATTCGCCGGCAACCAGTTCGCTCCACCAGATGTCGCGGGCCTCATGCATGAAGACGTCGTCGCCTACGCGACGGGCGACGATGCAATGCGCAATCGTGGGTGTATGCTCCATCGCCACGTCGCAGTTGCGTTTGAGCGGGACTTTGTTCCCACGACGCCACCCGAAATCGGCGGTGATGAGCGCGACGCAGCTTGCGTCGTTGACGCGGTCGACGATCGATTCGGGAGAGAACCCGCCGAAGATCACGGAGTGAGCGGCGCCGATGCGTGCACAGGCGAGCATTGCGACCGGCAGCTCGGGGATCATCGGCATGTAGATTGCGACGCGATCGCCTTTCCCGATTCCTAGCTTCCGCAATCCGTTAGCGAATCGGTTGACGTCCTCGAGAAGCTCGCGATACGTGATCGTGCGGCGATCGCCCGGCTCGCCTTCGAAATAATAGGCGATCTTGTCGCCCCGTCCCGAGCGCACGTGACGGTCGAGGCAGTTGACCGAGACGTTGAGCTCGCCGTCGGCGAACCATTTCGCAAACGGCTCGTTCCATTCGAGCGTTACGGTGAAGGGCTTGCTCCACTCCAGCTTGCGCGCCCAGCCGGCCCAAAAAGCGGTGTAGTCGCGCTCGGCTTGCTTGTAAAGTTCGCCCGTCGCATTGGCTTGGGACGCAAACTCCGGAGATGGCGGAAAGCGGCGGCGTTCCTCAAAGAGCGGCTCGATGGCAGAGCTCATAGGCGTACCGACTTACGAGGGCCGCAGGGTCAGGCCTGCCGAATCTCACGTGCACTGGCAATGCTGGCCGCAATCGTCCTCGCTGCGCTGACCGTCCCGGCGCAAACGGGACTCGCAACGATTCAATATGACGCGCCTCCGCCGAACTTCGCGATCGCGACGGCGCGTGGCTCGACCTATCTTTCGGATCTGCGCGGACGAGTCGTGGTGGTGGATTTTTGGGCGACCTGGTGCGATGTTTGTACCGCCGAGCTGCGAGACTTCGTTCGCGCGACAAACGTGTTCGGCAAGGACATCGCAGTGGTGACCGTGTCCGACGAGCTGCCCGGTGTTGCGTCGAGTTACCTCGAACATTGGGATATCTCGCTGCCGCTCGTGGAAGACACGCAGGGCGCAATCTTTCGCATCTACTCCGTCACGAAAGTCCCCGTGACGCTGGTGCTCGATCCGAGCGGAGCCGTTTCGTATGTTTCCGTGGGGGGCCTGAGCTGGCAAGAACTCGTCCAAGCAATCGACCGGGCCCAAGGTAACGCTACGGCTAGCACTCGCGGCGCAGGAGTGCTACAGTAGGGGGCGTGACAGAGAGCATCGGCCTGGACAAGCGTAAAGCCTACATTTTGGCCACGGTCGTGTACGAATACATTGCGTCCGCCGAACCCGTCGGTTCGCAGGCACTGACCCAGAAATACAACCTTGGGATCAGCTCCGCCACGGTGCGCAACGAGATGGCCGAGCTCGAAGCGGCCGGATACCTGGTGCAGCCGCACACGTCGGCCGGCCGGATTCCCTCCGATGCCGGTTACCGGACCTACGTTGACCGGCTGATGCAGCCCGAAGAGCTCACTGGCGACGACCGCCGGCGCATACGCGACGAGCTTAGCGATGCAACTCGCGAGCTCGACGAAATTATCGATCACACCACGCGATTGCTCGGGCGTCTCTCAAATAACTTAGCGTTCGTGACCAAGCCGCAGCAAGAGACGCAAAGCTTCAAGCATATCCAGCTGATCTGGCTCTCACCGCACACCGGAGTTGCGATCGTGGTAACGTCGCTCGGCGTCGCCGCTCAGAGCCTATTTGAAGTGGGGGCGGAGGTCCAGCCCGACGACCTGACTCGTTTCTCCAACGCGCTCAATGCGCGCCTTGCAAACCGTCCGCTTCGTGAGGTCACGGAGAGCGAAATCGCGCGCGCCGCGCACGACGTGGGCGTTTCGGAGGATCTACGCGGTGCCGTGGTCACCGCTTGCCTCTCGGCGCGTTCGAACGAACAGCCCAACATCGCGGCCGCCGGCGCGCAAAACCTCCTCGATCAGCCGGAGTTTCAAGACCTTCGTAAGCTTCGCTCCATCCTACGCATCGTGGAAGAGCAGAAGACGCTCTACCAAATCGTCGCAGATGCGATGGTTGCCGACACCGTAAGCGTCAAGATCGGTCACGAGCTCGGCAGCGAAGAGCTCGCGGACCTCTCCATCGTGACGGTGCCCTACCATTTCGGATCTCACGCGTTCGGAATGCTCTCGATCCTCGGGCCCCGACGCATGCCGTATGCGCGATTGTTGGCACTTGCTTCCGGTACCGCCGAGTCGTTGAGCCAGCGCCTCTCCGACGTGGATCACCTGCCAACTTCTTAACATGTCGGTCACGGATTATTACGAGATCCTCGGCGTTGCTCGCGACGCTTCGGGGGAGGAGATCAAGCGAGCTTATCGCGCGCTCGCGCGCCGGCATCATCCCGACGTCGCCGCCGATAAGTCGAAAGCCGAGCATCGCTTCAAAGAGATCAACGAAGCCTACGAGGTGCTCTCCGATCCGAACAAACGAGCGCAATACGATCGCTACGGCTCCGTCGGCAACGGTGCTTCGGCGGGACCGGGCGACCACGGCTTCGGAACCGGGTTCGGCGACATCTTCGACATGTTCTTTGGCGGGGTTCGTGGCGCGCAACCGCGTCGCCAGGGCCCGCAACGCGGTGCGGATCTCCGCTACGACCTCGAGATCACGCTCGAAGAAGCCTTCGCAGGTACCACCAAAGAGATCGTTTTCGATCGTCTGGCGCAGTGCGAGGCGTGCAAAGGAACGGGCGCTAAGCCTGGGACGATCGTCACGCCGTGCGAACGCTGCAGCGGCAGCGGAACGGTGCGCATGACGCGTCAGAGCCCGCTCGGGCAAATGGTCACGCAAACGGTCTGCACGCGCTGCGGAGGAGAGGGGCACGTCGCCGCTCACCCCTGCGAGCGGTGCGCGGGGCGAGGCGCTCGAGAGACAGAGACGCGTCTGACCGTCAACGTCCCGGCCGGAGTCGATGATGGTTCGAGGATTCGCATTGCCGGCAGCGGTGAAGGCGGGACGCGCGGCGGTCCGACCGGCGACCTTTACGTTTATCTGAGCCTCTTACCGCATCCGCTCTTCCGGCGCGAAGGTCGAGACACGTTCGTGGACGTGCCGGTGAGTTTTCCGGCTGCCGCGTTGGGCGCTTCGATCGATGTGCCGGCCCTCGGCGGACCGGTCGACGTCACGATTCCGCCGGGAACGCAATCCGGCACGACGTTACGGCTGCGAGGATTGGGCATGCCCACCGTGCGCGGCGCCCAGCGTGGAGATCATCACGTAACCGTTCACGTCGTGGTGCCGACCAAAATGAATAAGCGTCAACGCGATGCGCTCGACGCCTACGCACTTGCCGGGGGCGACGAGATCGACGATCGAAGTTTTTTCGAGCGCGTGAAGGACGCGTTCCGCCCCGAGTGATTGCGGCGCGCCGATTCTTTGTCGAGGGCGCGAAGGAAATCGGCGGAACCGTCGAGATCGGGGGCACCGACGCCCATAAGATCGCAAACGTCCTGCGATTGAGCATCGGTGATCGCGTCGTGGTGATCGACTCGGCAGCGCGAACGTTTACCGCGGCGATCGCCGCCGTCGGGCGAGTCGTACGCGCAACCATCGTAGAGGAGATTTTCGACGATCGCGCACCCTCCGCGGTGCTGCGGATTGACGTCGCACAAGCCGTCCCGAAAGGGCGCCGAATGGACTTCGTCATCGAGAAAGGCAGCGAGCTGGGCGTCGAAACGTTCCTTCCGTTCTATTGCGAGCGCAGCGTTAGCCGGGACGTCGGTGCCGAGAAAGCGGCGCGCTGGCAGCGCATCGCGCGCAGCGCGGCGCAGCAGTGCGGGCGCAAAAGCGTTCCGACGGTCATCGATCCGATGCCGTATGAGACGCTCTTGGAGCGATTTGGCGAGTACGACGCCGTGCTCTTCGCATGGGAGCTCGCTACGCCGGCGCCGTTGCATCGGCGACTGGCCGAGGCATTGCCGGCCTCCGGTCGGGCGCTGGTGGTCGTCGGCCCGGAGGGCGGTTTCACGCACGCGGAAGCGGAGCTCGCGCGATGTCGCGGGGCCGCAATGCTCTGGCTCGGTCCACGCGTTCTACGCACCGATACGGCCGCTCTCGTACTGTTGGCGGTGATTGGCGCCGTCACGTCGTAAAAACACTGATTCGGCATGGCACTCCCCTTTACAATCGTTATTCCGACCTACAACGAGGCCGCCGGCATCGAAAAGCTCCTCCGAGCGCTCGGGGCCACCTTCGACGCGAATGGGCTCGATGGAGAGATCATTGTCGTTGACGACAAGTCGCCGGATGGCACCGGCGACGTCGTCGAACGGCTTGCTCGAGAGTTGCCCGTGCGCTGCCTGCATCGGAGCGGCAAGTTAGGGCTCTCCAGCGCCGTGATTGACGGTTGGGCGATTGCGCGCACCGAGTCAACCGTGCTTGGAGCGATGGACGCCGACTTTAGCCACGACGTCAACGCTTTGCCGAAGATGGTGCAAGCGCTCGAATCGGGGGTCTATGGGTTGGCGATCGGCAGCCGCTACGTACCGGGCGGCGGGATTGCTAACTGGCCCAAGCGGCGTATCATCGCATCGCGTGTTGCTTGTTGGCTGGCCCGGCCGCTCACGGACGTCAAGGACGTAACCAGCGGTTTCTTTTTGGTTCGGCGCGAGGCTTTGTCCGGCGTTGCATTAGACCCGATCGGGTTCAAGATCGGACTCGAAGTCATTGCGAAAGCGCACTATGGAAAGGCGATCGAGGTCCCTTACGTCTTTACCGACCGCGTTGCCGGTGAATCGAAACTCAACGAACGAGAAATCCTTAACTATCTCAAGCAGCTCGGCAAGCTCTATTCCGCTTGGATTCGTCCCAAGCGCGCGAAGGAGCGCGTCGCATAGTGCCGAGGCCCGAGTGGCTGGCGGGCCGCCGCACCAAAGAGGCTCAAGCGACCGATGGTGCGATGTGGACCAAGTGTCCGAAGTGCGGCGAGGTGCTCTACCGGCGCGATTTGGCCGCGAATCTTTTCGTGTGTACTCGCTGCGGTTATCACTTTCGCATGAAAGCGTACGATCGCATCGCGTCGATCGTCGACGGCGAGTTTACCGAATTGGGCGCAGACGTAATACCCGGTGACCCGCTGGACTGGTCCGACCGAAGGTCCTATCCCGCGAAGCTCAAAAGCGACCGTGAACGTAGCGGCCTTTCCGAATCGGTCGTCTGCGGCTTTGCCTCTCTTGGGGGTCGCCGCATTGGATTGGGCGTGATGGACTTCCATTTTCGCGGCGGCACTATGGGGCAAGTCACCGGCGAGCGAATTACGCTGCTGCTCGAGGAAGCGCGGCGAGAGCACGTTCCCTGCATTATTTTTGCGGCTTCGGGTGGCGCACGCATGGAAGAGGGTATGCTCGCGCTCATGCAGCTTGCGAAGACGACGGCGGCGGTTTCGCGCTTCATGGCGGAGGGCAACTTTTACGTCGTCGTGCTGACCGACCCGACGAGTGGCGGCGTCTCCGCCTCTTTTGCCTTTCAAGCCGATATCATCGTCGCCGAATCCAAAGCGATGATCGGCTTTGCAGGACGGCGGGTGATCGAGCAGACGATCCGCCAGCGCCTGCCCGATCAGTTTCAAACTGCCGAGTTCTTGTTGGAGAAGGGCGCCATCGATATGGTCGTCGAGCGCGCGGATCTCAAAGGTACTCTGGTTCGCCTGCTGGAGTACGCGGCTCATGAGTAACAATCTCATCGTCGAGCGCGAAAGAAGTTTGGTCGAGTTGGAACGGCGCATCGCCGAGCTGCGCGAGGCGTCGGCCGCGCAGCCGCTCGACATGTCGAGCGAGATCGCCGCACTGGAGGAGAAGTATCAGCTGATCCTGCGGGAGCTATTCGGAACGCTCTCGCCCTGGGAGAAGGTGCATATGGCACGCCATCCCAACCGGCCGACGTCGCTGGACTATATCGGGCGTTTCGATCGGTTCGACGAGCTGCACGGCGATCGTCATTTCCGCGACGACCCGTCCATCGTGGGCGGCTTGGGGACCCTGCGAGGGCGCAACGTCATGGTCCTGGGCCAGCAACGCGGGCGCGACACGAAGGAGAATTTGCACCGCAACTTTGGGATGCCGGCGCCGGAAGGCTATCGCAAAGCGACGCGTCTTGCCCGGCTCGCATCGCGATTGCACCTGCCGATCGTAACCTTCGTCGATACCAAGGGCGCCGATCCCGGAATCAGCTCCGAGGAGCACGCGCAGTCGGAGGCGATTGCCATTTGCCTGCAGGCCTTTTCGACGGCGACGGTTCCGATCGTGGCTACGATCGTCGGGGAGGGCGGCTCGGGCGGCGCGCTCGCACTTGCGATTGCGGACTTCGTCATCATGCTGGAGCACAGCACGTATTCGGTTGCGTCACCCGAGGGCTGCGCTGCGATCTTGTGGTCCGATGCAAGCAAAGCGGAAGAAGCGGCGGCCCACTTGAAGTTAACCGCCGATGATTTGCACCGGTTCGGTATCGTGGACCAGGTACTCCCCGAGCCACTGGGCGGAGCGCACCGCAATGCGCGCGAGGTTGTGACGCAGACGCTCGACGCCGTCGAAGCGGCGCTTTCACCCCTGGCGGCTTTGACGCCGGAAATGCTCTTGGACCAGCGATATCGAAAATACCGTCGATTGGGAGAATGGCAGGCAGAAGGTTTAGAACCCGTTCGAACGGCGCGTTGAGACGCGCCCGCCCCGTCCTCCGTGCCGCCGGCCGTCTGCTGGCGGCGGCGGTCGTCCTACTCCTGGTGGTGCTCGTCGCCGTGCAGTATGCGCGCGCAATCGGAGAAGACGTCGCGGCGTCGCGCCAGCTCTCGGCAATCCGCGCGGACATCGGGTCGCTGCGACGGCAACGCGACGAACAAGAACGAGAGGTGCGCCGCCTTCGGGATCCGGAAGGTGCCGTTCCGGAAATCCACGATCGCTTGCGCCTCGTGCGGCCAAACGAGGCCCTGATCTTCGTATCACCCCAGCCCGCTGCATCGCCGTGAGCGATACGCTTAAAGGAGTCGTCATCAACCTCAACACCTACGGCGCGACGGTCCGCCTCGAGGGAGGCGAGCTTGCAACCGCGAGCGCGTCCGACGTAGCGGAGCATCGCGATCAGTATCAGCGCTCGCTCTTTGCGCGCAAGCGCCTAGCGTTCGAAGTTCGCCAAGACGGCCGGCGCTGCTCGGTTTCGCTCGCCCCGCAAATTCGCGACGACGAGCTCGAAGAGCATATCGCTGCGTATCTCAAAAGCACTCAGGAATGGGAGCCGGCCGATGTGATGCCGGCCGCCGAGCGCCATTTCTTACAGAAGAAACGGCGGGCGGCGTACTTTGCAGCTAAGCAGCATCCGTAACTTTTCGGGGGTAACGAGTGAGTAAACGATTCGCTATCGTTTCGGTCGGAACGAACTCGACTCGGCTGCTGCTTGCCGACGTCGCGCCGGCGATTCCACGCACGCAAACCGCTCGCTCCGTCGGCACGCGGCTCGGTGAGGGTTTGGGCGAGCAGGGCCGACTCGGCGACGAGCCGATGCAGCGAACGCTCGAAGCGATCGGACAGTTTCAACGCGAGGCGAAGGGTCACTATATTAGGCTTTTCGCGGTGGCGACCAGCGCGCTGCGGCGGGCGGAGAACGGTGAGGAGTTCTCGCAGCGAGTTCAAGCCCTGCTGGGCACTCCGCTGCGCATCCTCTCCGGCGAAGAAGAAGCGGAGGCCTCCTATCGAGGAGCGCTGACTGTGCTCGGGGAGCTGCGCGGCGAACGGGTGGGCGTTCTCGATGCCGGCGGCGGCAGCACGGAGTATGCCTTCGGCACCTCGACGGAACCGGAAAAACTGATCACATGCGAGATCGGCGCGGTGCGAGTTACCGAGGCCGTGCCTGAGTTAGCCGGCCGTGACGGAACTGTCGAAGCGGCCGCCGTCGAGCGCGCACGCGCGATGGCGCGCAAAGCGCTCGAACCTTTAACGGAGTGCGCGGCCGTCGAACGGCTGGCGTTGGTCGGAGGAACCGCGACGACGATCGCCGGGATCGTGCGAGGGCGCCGAACGCCGATTCATTCCTGCGATTTGACCCGCGAGGATTTGCAACGGACGCTGGACCGGCTGCTGGCGATGCCGATCGAAGAACGCAAGAAGGTTGCGGGGATGAAGCCGCAACGTGCCGACATCCTTCCGGCGGGAATCATCGTGATCGAGAGCGCGATGGAGATCATCGGCTCCGACAAAGCCGTCGCGACATCGTCGGATTTGCTGCTCGGCATCTTGCTGCAGGAGCGCGACGCATCGGCGGGACAACCTCAAGTCGTCTACACTAAGGCTTCGGAGACGCGTGGGAGATTTCGTCCATGAACGATGCGCAGATTCACGAACACATTGAAGGTCTCGTTACCGAAGAGCATCGCTTGCTCGAGCACGGCGACGTATCCAAATTGACCAAAGAGGACCGCAAACGCCTCGATGAGATCTCCGTCCGGCTCGACCAGTACTGGGATCTCCTGCGGCAGCGCCGCGCCCGCCGCGACGCTGGGCAAGACCCCGATGTCGCCGAAGCGCGCAGCGAAGAAGTCGTGGAGCATTATCAGCAATAGCGTGGCTGCGGGCGCGCAATCCCAGGAAACGCTTCGGTAACGAGCGTAGCGTACGATACCCGCCATGAAGGAACGCATTGCCCAAGAGCTGCTGAGCCGCGTCGAAGAGCCCATTGGGGCTTCGACCGCGCGCTTAGAGTCCCGATTTGACACTTTACACCAGGAGGTCGCCGAGTCCCGGGCAGCCACGGAATCGCGCTTCGATGGTCCATCGTCGCGCTTCGATGGT
>Ga0182024_10015026_pt1 | contig 14893 bp, 14 predicted proteins | sample P32metaG_FD_120480 | JGI IMG/M metagenome (GOLD analysis project Ga0182024, IMG submission 120480) | Permafrost microbial communities from Stordalen Mire, Sweden - P3-2 metaG (Illumina Assembly) | ecosystem: Environmental > Terrestrial > Soil > Wetlands > Permafrost | place: Sweden: Stordalen... | reverse complement strand
GGTGATGTAGGGCTGGTCGGCGAAGGAGGGCCAGGCGCAGAGCACGAAGGGAAACTGCTCGACCGTCTCCATCGGCTTGGCGAGATTGATCGACACGAACCGCCGCGACATCTTCCTGTCGGCTTCTTCCTCCGTGTAGTGCTGAGCGCGCCCGAAGTTCCGCAGGTTCCTGGTGAGCAGCTCGCGACAGCGCACGCGGCCGCTGTTGTCGTTCAGGTCGTTGTGCACAAGGTTGGCGTAATTGGCGTTCACACCCGGGTTGTTGCTGTCCTGGTCTTCCGTGCGGTCGCCGGCGTAGTCCTTGTCGAAGACGTCGTGGTTGTAGACCAGCGCATCGGTCGCTTCCGGGAAAAAATCGAGGAGGAGCTTCTCGATCTCGGGGTAGAACACGCGTTCCACCTCGGCCGCATCGTAGAAGTTCGCGCACTCGGACTCAAGGTGCGCCAGCGACAGACCAAGTCGGTCCATGCATTCGGGGCTGTTGGGCGAGAGGCCCGGATAGTACTCGCCGATGCGCCGCGCATCGCGCAAGACCTGGGCGAAAAACAGGTTTCGCTGCCGGTTGTCCTGCTCGTTCTTGCGCAGGATCGCCGCTGCGTCGGCGCGCGCCGGGTCCCGCCAGATCGCATTGGACGGGACGACGGAGTAGCTCGGCCGCTCGTACACGGTATAGGGCAGCGGCAACGCCACGCCGCCGGCCGGCGCCTTGATGCTGTTCGACTCGCGGATGTACTTCACACACTCGTCGTAGTCGCGGAACCCGAGGCCCCATTGGGTCTTGATCGGGCCCGGCGGCGCCTTGTCGACCATGTCGATGACGCGCTGGCTCTCGCCCTCGGCGATCTCCGTGAGCGCGTCATCGAGCGCCGCGGCGGTTCCCGCATCGCCGTCCCGGTCGAACGACATGTAGGACAGGCCGCCATGCGCCGCGATAGGCGGCGGCTGCCCTTCCGTGCGTTGGAGCGGCGGTACATAGGCCGACGAAGCTGTCTCCGTGACCGCGACCTTGTTGTCGGCGACATCGAGCGGGCTCATCGCACACCTCCGATTATTTCGGCCTCACCGTGGCACACAGAGCCGGAGTTTTCCAGACCGTCGCTCCCGGTCCCGGGCCGCTACATTGGTCCTGGAAGGTCCGGAATGGGGCAAACCCGGGCCGAGACCGGCCAAGCTGATTGGGTTTATACTCCGCGATCAGGAGGAAACGCCCATGTTCATCGAGATCGTCCCGACCGGCGCCGCGCTCGGCGCGGAAATCCGCGGCGTCGATCTGGCCCAGCCGCTCGGCGACAATGTCTTCGCCCTCATCGAGCGGGCCTATGACGAGCATGGCGTGATTTTCTTCCGCGACCAGCGGATCACGCCGCCGCAGCAGGTCGCCTTCACCCGCCGTTTCGGCGAGATCGAGTTCAACGTCTTCGGCGAGCGCTGGAGCGTGCCGGGCAGCCCGGAGATCGTCGTCGTCTCCAACGTCACCGAGGACGGCAAGCCGATCGGCGTCCGCCGCGCGGGCGAGAACTGGCACAGCGACATGTGCTACACCACGCGCCCGCCGCGCGGCACGATGCTCTACGCGCTCGAAACGCCCGACCTCTTCGGGCTGCCGCTTGGCGACACCGAATTCGCCAGCGCCGCCGCGGCGTGGGACGCGCTGCCCGAGCCGGCGCGGCGGCAGATTGACGGCCGCCATGCGGTCTTCGACTTCGCCGGCCGCAAGCGGGCCTTTCCGCCGACCCAGGCGGAGATCGAGCGGTTTCCGCCGGTCCACCACCCGATCGTCCGCCGGCATCCCCATACCGGCCGCAAATGCCTTTACGCGATGCGCGACGATTGCGTCGGGATCGAGGGCATGGAGCCGGACGAGGCCGAGGCGCTGATCGCCGCGCTCGCCGACCACATCGTCAAGCCGGCCTTCATCTATCGCCACCAATGGCGCGCGGGCGATTTGCTGATGTGGGACAATTGCACGGTGCAGCACCGGGCGATCCAGGATTACGATTTGCCGCGGCGCCGGCTGATGCACCGCACGACGATGGGCGGCTCGGTGCCGATATAGGCGGCGGCGTCAGATCTCGAAATCGCCACCCTCGGCGAGGCGGCCGGCGATCCCGGCGCGATGCGCCCGGGTGCAGAGGTCGTCGAGCGTCAGCGCGTCGAGCCGGCGCATCGTCTCATCCTGCAATTCGACCCAGAGCGGCCGCAGCACCTGATGGCCGAGCGCGCTGCTGGGCGCCTCGACCGGGTCCTCGACGGTTTCGAGCCCGCGCACCGTGCGCACGATATCGCCAATGCTGACCCGGCGCCGCTCGCGCGCCAGGCGATAGCCGCCGCTCGGGCCGCGGATGCCGATCAGCACATTGTGGCGCACCAGCTCCTGCAGCACCGGTTCGAGATAGCGCCGCGGGATTCCCTGGCGCGACGTGATCTCGGCGGAGCGGACCGGCGCGAGACCGCCATTATAGGCGATGTCGAGCACCGCCTCGATCGCGAACAGGAGCTTTTTGTTGAGGCGGATCATGTCGTTGGGTCGGTGTCCTCCCGTCGCTTTCAGTTTCGCCGCGACGTGCGGCCGCGGCAAGCGGAAGCGACGCCGGTTGAGCCAAACCCGCCCGATTGTCGCTCTCCGCTATCGGAGAACGCTTCGACGACGGAAAATTCCGCTCGCGCGACGCGGGTAAAGACAAGTTGCGCGATGCGATCGCCCGGTTCGACGCGGATCGGCTCGCCGCCGGACGGGTTGCGGTTCCAGGCGGAGATCAGCAGCGGCCCTTCGTAATCGGCGTCGATCAGCCCGACCGCGTTGCCGAGCACCAGGCCCTGGCGGTGGCCGAGCCCCGAGCGCGGCAGCACCAGCCCGCACCATTCCGGGTCGCCGATGCGAAACGCGATCCCCGACGGGATCAGGATCGCCGGCGCCTGCGGGGCGATGTCGACCGGCCCGTCGAGGCAGGCATGCAGGTCGAGCCCGGCGGCGAGGCTCGACCCGTAATGCGGGAAGCCCCAGCCGTTCAGCCGCGGATCGAGGATCTTGAGCTCGACCTTCAGGGTCATCGAAGCGGCAACCCCCACCCCGACCCTCCCCCGCTCGCGGGGGAGGGAGAAGAAAAAGGGGCGGCGCCCCGCGCTCCAGCGAACCCCCTCCCCCGCAAGCGGGGGAGGGTCGGGGTGGGGGCTCGCATGCAGCCGATCACGAACGGAAAGGACCTAGCGTGCCAGCGATGCGGTCCGCCAACCGGACGGCGACCTCGCGCTTGGTCATGACCGGCCAGTCCTCGACCCCGCTCGCGTCGACGAGGTGGATCGTGTTCTCGTCGCCGCCGAAGGTCTGCGTGCCGAGCGACACGTCATTGGCGAGAATCCAGTCGCAGCCCTTGCGCTGACGCTTGGCCACGGCGTTGGCGACGACGTTCTCGGTCTCCGCCGCGAAGCCGATGACCAGCGCCGGGCGGTCGTTGCCGCGATTCGCCACGGTCGAGAGGATGTCGGGGTTCTCGGTCAGGCGCAGCAGCGGTGGACCCTTGCCATCCTTCTTGAGCTTTTGCGCCGCTGTCGTCTCGACCCGCCAGTCCGACACCGCCGCCGCCATCACCGCGACATCGACCGGCAGGTTGGCCTCGGTCGCGGCCAGCATCTCGGCGGCGCTCTCGACGGCGACCAGCCTGACGCCGGGCGGGGTCGGCTCCTGTGTCGGCCCGGAGACGAGGATCGTCTCGGCGCCGAGCGCGGCGAGCGCGGCGGCGATCGCATGGCCCTGCTTGCCGGAGGAATGGTTCGACAAATAGCGCACCGGGTCGATCGCCTCGCGCGTCGGGCCGCTGGTCACCAAAGCGCGGCGTCCGGCGAGGCGATGATCATCGGCGAGGCATTGCTCGATGGCGGCGAGGATTTCCATCGGCTCGGCCATGCGCCCGGAGCCGACCTCGCCACAGGCGAGGTCGCCGGCATTGGGGCCGACGCACCGGATGCCGCGCGCGGCGAGCGTCGCGAGATTGGCCTGGGTCGCCGGATGCGCCCACATCAGCGAATTCATCGCCGGCGCGACGAGGATCGGCTTGTCCGAGGCCAGCAACGTCGTGGCGGCGAGATCGTCGGCCATCCCGGCCGCCATGCGCGCCATCAGATCGGCGCTCGCCGGCGCGACGACCAGGAGATCGGCCTCGCGCGACAGCCTTATATGGCCCATCTCGCTCTCGTCGGTCAGCGAGAAGAGCTCGCTGTAGACCTTGTCCTCGCTCAGCGAGGCGACCGACAGCGGCGTCACGAACTCGGCCGCCGCCTTGGTCATCACGCAGCGCACCGCCGCGCCCCGGTCGCGCAGCCGGCGGATCAGCTCGAGGCTCTTATAGGCCGCGATGCCGCCCGAAATGATCAGCAATATCCGCTTGCCGTGCAGCAATACCCGCCTCCGTGCGGCTCGCCCCGTCTGTCAACGCTGTTCCGGGCCGGCGAGCGCTACCCTATAATACAGGACAGGAGGGGAGAATGCCCGCGTCTTTGCTCGACGACCCGGTTCTTAAACGATTTCGCGCCGCCGTCGGCGAAGCCTATGGCGACCGGCTCGAACGGGTCGTGCTGTTCGGCTCCCGCGCCCGCGGCGACCACCAGCCGGATTCCGACTACGACATCGCGGTATTCATCAGGGATATGGGCGGACTCCGCGAAGAGGTCGGCGCGCTCGTCGACATTACGACTGACATCCTCTCCGACACCGGCGCCGATATCTCTGCGAAACCGTTTCCGGCGGGTTCGTATCGCGAACGCACGATCTTCATGCACGAGCTTCGCAAAGACGGGCGCGACCTATGAAGCCCGAGACCGCCGGTTGCCTCAAAAAAGCTCGCGAGGCCCTCGCCGATGCCAAGATTATTGACGCCGCCTCGGTGCATCGCGTCGCCGCGCGCGAAGCCTACGTCGCGGCGTTCCACGCTGCCGAGGCGTATATCTTCGAGCGCACCGATAAGGCGGCAAAAACGCATCGTGGTCTGAGGGCTCTGTTCAGCCAGTTGGCAAAAGACGATCCAAAAATTCCGCGGGATTTTTCGAAGTTCCTCGCCGACTCATTCGAGCTGAAATCGATCTCTGACTATGAAGCGCGCCGCGGTTTCAATGGTCGATGCCGCTTCCTCGGCGCTGATAATCTGGTTTGAGTCGGTGCTGTAGTGCGTTCTAGCGTCTGAGCCAAAGCGCGACGGCGATCGCGACGAGCCCCGCGGCGCTGAGCCAGAGCGGCACGATCAGCCAGAACACCTCGCGCCAACGCCGCTCCGCATGGAGGGCGAGGCTCTCCGCGTGCAGCACGACACCCTCCTCCGCCCATTTCTCGACCAGCTTGCCGGCCGAACGCAGAAAATCGGGCAAGCCGTCGACCATCTCGACAAACTGTTCGAGCCGCTGGCGCAGGCGCGCCTCGGGGCCGCGATTGTCCAGCATCCAGGCTTCGATCAGCGGCCGGGCCAGCGCCCAGATGTTGACCTCGGGGTCGAGCTGACGCCCGACCCCCTCGATCAGCACCATGGTCTTTTGCAGCAGCAGGAGCCGCGGCTGCGTTTCCATCTCGAACTGCTCGGTGACGCGAAAGAGCTGAGCCAGGAGGCGCGCGATCGAGATCTCGGCGAGCGGCCGGCCGAGGATCGGCTCGCCGATCGAGCGGCAGGCCTGGGCGAACTCGTCGACCGAGAGCCGGCGCGGCACATAACCCGCCGCGAAATGCACTTCGGCGACGCGCCGGAAATCGCCAGAGAGGAACCCGACCAGCATGTCGGCGAGGAAGAACCGCGTCTCGCGGTCAAGCCGACCCATGATGCCGAAATCGACGACCGCGATCGCGCCGTCCGCCTCGACGAACATGTTGCCGGGGTGCAGATCGGCATGGAAAAACCCGTCGCGGAACACCTGGTTGAAGAACGCCTCGGCCGCCTTGCGCAAGAGCGCGGCGATATCGTGCCCGGCGGCGACCAGCGCGGCGCGGTCATCGATCCGGATGCCGGCGACCCGGTCGGTCGTCAGCACGCCGCGCCCCGTGCGCCGCCAATCGACGCGCGGCACGCGAAATCCCGGGTCGTCGGCGAAATTCTCGGCCAGCTCGGAGGCGGCGGCCGCCTCGAAGCGCAGATCGATCTCGATCTCGACGGATTTCGCCAGCGTGCGCGCGATCTCGACCGGTTTCAGCCGCCGCAGCGCCGGCCGCGTGCGCTCGATCAGCTCCCCGAGCCACATCAGCAGCTCGAGATCGCGAGCAAAGGCGCGCGCGATCCCCGGCCGCAGGATCTTGACCGCGACCTCCCTGCCCTCGCTGGTCACCGCGAAATGCACCTGCGCGATCGAGGCGGCGGCGACCGGCGTGTCGTCAAACGCGAGAAAGAGGCTGTCGACCGGCTCGCCCAACCCGGCCTCGATCGACGCGCGCGCCTGCCGCGCTGGAAACGGCGGCAGCCGATCCTGCAGCAACGCCAGATCGGCGGCGACCTCGTCGCCGAGCAGGTCGGCCCGGGTCGCCAGCATCTGGCCGAGCTTGATAAAGGCCGGGCCGATCTCCTGGAACGCCGCCGCGAGCCGTTGCCCGGGGCGCGCCGCGCCGCCGCGCCGGCGCACGAGGCGCGCCAGCCGCAACAGCGGCCTCGGCCCCACCAGCGGCTCGACCAGGAACAGCGCGTCATGGCGCGCCAGGATCACCCCGATGTCCACGAGGCGCGTGGCATGGCGAAGGCTGCGGAAAAAGCCGAACACGCAGCGACCGGCTACAGCCGCCAGGCGGAATGGAGCGCGGCGACGCCGCCGGTCAGATCGCGGAACCGCGCCCGCTCGAGCCCCGCCGCCTCGATCAGGTCGCACAGCGCGGCTTGCGACGGAAAGCGGCGGATGCTCTCGACGAGATAGGTATAGGCGTCGCGGTCGCCGGTGACGAGCTGGCCGATCAGCGGCAGGATGTGGAAGCTGTAGAGCTCGTAGGCCGGGGCCAGCCATGGCGCGGCCGCCGGCGTGAATTCGAGGCAGAGGAAGCGTCCCCCCGGCTTCAGCACCCGCCGCGCCTCGGCGAGCGCGCGCTCGATATGGGTGACGTTCCGCAGGCCAAAGCCGATCGTGTAGAGGTCGACGCTGCGATCGGCGATTGGCAGCGCCTCGGCGTCGCCGCACAACCATTCGACGCCGGCGAGCATGCCGTCGTCGATCGCCCGGGCGCGGCCCAATTCGAGCATCTGCTCGTTGATGTCGCAGACGATGACGCCGCCGCCGCTCGCGGGATCGAGGCGCTTCAGCGCCTTGCAGGCGATGTCGCCGGTGCCGCCGGCGACGTCAAGCAGGATCTGCCCGGGACGCGGCCCGAGCCGAGCGACCATTTCGTCCTTCCACCGGCGATGGATGAAGCCGCTCATCAGATCGTTCATCAAATCGTAGCGGCTCGCCACGCTGTCGAAGACGGCGCGCACCAACGGCGCCTTTTCGCCTTCGGGGACACGGCGGAAGCCGAAATCGGCTTCGGCGGCGGGGTGGCGGCTTGTCTCTTTCTCGCTCATCGGGCAGGAAGATAGCCTTTATTCCGCGAACCCGGAAACGGCGCCGCCCCATTCCTTTGCCCGCCGGCACGCAAAGGCCAAAACCCGCCCGATGCCCGAACTCCCCGAAGTCGAAACCGTGCGCCGCGGCTTGGCGCTGAAGATGACCGGCCGGACGATCGTCCAGGCCGAATTGCGCCGGCAGGATCTGCGCCGGCCGTTTCCGCCGATGCTGGCGCGCACCCTGACCGGCGCGGCGATCGGCGCGCTCGGGCGGCGCGGCAAATACATCCTGATCGAGCTGGACGCCGACGGAACCCTGCTTCTGCACCTGGGCATGTCGGGCCGGATCACCGCGGGCCCAGGCGGCGTGCCGCATGCGACGCACGATCATGTGATCCTGACGCTCGACGACGGCACGGTCGTGCGCTTCAACGATGCCCGCCGCTTCGGCCTCCTCGACTACATGCGCCGCGGCGAGGAAAGCGCGCATCCGCTGCTCGCCAGCATGGGACCCGAGCCGCTGGAGCCGGGCTTCGACGGGCGTTACCTCACTGAGAAGCTCGCCGGCAAGATGACCCCGATCAAGGCCGCGCTGCTCGATCAGAAGATCGTCGCCGGGCTCGGCAACATCTATGTCTGCGAGGCGCTCTACCGCGCCGGAGTATCGCCGCGCCGGCTCGCCGCGACCGTCAGCCGCGCCCGCGCCGACAAGCTCGTCGCCGCGATCCGCGCGGTGCTGAGCGAGGCGATCGAGGCTGGCGGCTCGTCGCTGCGCGATTATGTCCAGGCCGATGGCGAGCTCGGCTATTTCCAGCATCATTGGGCGGTCTACGGCCGCGAGGGCGAGCCCTGCCCCGGTTGCACCTGCGCCGAGGGCGTGCGCCGCATCGCCCAATCCGGCCGCTCGACATTCTTTTGCGCCGAGAAGCAGCGCTGAGAGGAGATCCGCGATGAGCGAAACGCATGACAAGACCGTGCTGGTCGAGCGCCAGGGTGCGGTCGGCATTGTCCGGCTCAACCGGCCGACCGCGCTCAACGCGCTCAACGCCGAGCTGATCGGCGAGCTCGGCGCGGCGTTCGACGAACTGGAATTCGATCCCGCCATCGGCGCGATCGTGCTCACCGGCAACGAGCGCGCCTTCGCGGCGGGGGCCGATATCAAGGAGATGCAGGCCAAAACCTACATCGAAGCCTACACCGAGGATTTCATCACCCGGGGCTGGGAACGGGTCGGGCAATGTAGGAAGCCGGTGATCGCCGCGGTCGCCGGCTTCGCGCTCGGCGGCGGCTGCGAGGTGGCGATGATGTGCGACATCGTCATCGCCGCCGACACCGCGAAGTTCGGCCAGCCCGAGATCCAGCTCGGCACGATGCCCGGCGCCGGCGGCACCCAGCGCCTGCCGCGCTTTATCGGCAAGGCCAAGGCGATGGATCTGTGCCTGACCGGACGCATGATGGACGCGACGGAGGCGGAGCGCGCCGGCCTCGTCAGCCGCATCGTGCCGGCCGACAAAGTGCTCGAGGAGGCGATCTCGGTCGCCGCGCGGATCGCCGGCATGTCGCAGCCGGCGGCGATGATGGTCAAGGAGTCGGTCAACCGCGCCTTCGAGACCACCCTGGCGGAGGGCGTGCGCTTCGAGCGGCGCCTGTTTCATTCGACCTTCGCGACCGAGGACCAGAAGGAGGGGATGGCCGCCTTTGTCGAGAAGCGTAAGCCCGCATTTCGCAACCGCTAATCGGATATATTGGCCGGTCAGGTTGACGCCCGGCCGCGCCACCGATATAAGCGCGCTCTTTCAAGCTCCGCGAGCCACGATGCCTCATCATAAATCGGCGGAAAAACGCCTGCGCCAAACCGAGACGCGCACGATCGTCAATCGCTCGCGGATGAGCCGCGTGCGCACCTTCGTGAAGAAGGTCGAGACGGCGATCGAGAGCGGCGACAAGACCGCCGCTCAGTCCGCGTTGCATGACGCCCAGCCCGAACTCCATCGCGCAACCGCGAAGGGGGCGATGCATCGCAATACGGTAGACCGCAAACTGTCGCGTTTAGCGGCCCGGATCAATGCCTTGCAAGGCTAAAGCTCAACGCTGCGCCGCCCACCCCCGCGACGCCGTTTCGACCCCCTATGGCATTCGCATCACGCGCTAAAAATTTCTCTCAGTTCGCGTTTCGATCTTGTTGCCATCGATCCGTCATGTAGCTAAAGTTTGTTTCGCCGGAGCAAAACCAATATCGGCTCCGCAAAAACTGAGTAGCTAGCAAAAAAATTGTCGCGATAAACGACACGAGCGTAAGTATTGCGCTCGCGGATAGGGGGGAATGCTGCAAAAAATCACACCAACGAAACGGTAATATTAACTACCGGAGCTGATTTCCGCAGCAACTGACCGTGCCTTTGACGTCGATACTTGTACTTTCCGAGGGGGGCGACATTGGTGGGGGAAATGACCAAGGCCAACCCGTTGGGCGCCATACCACGGGGATCGCCGGGCGATTGGGGCCGAGTCTTGGGCCGCATGCGGCGGGAAGTGGGCGAAACGGCGTACCGCTCCTGGTTCGGGTCGATGACCGTGGAGCGGGTCGCCGGCGGTGAGGGGGTCATCGCCGTGCCCACGCGGTTCTTGCGTGACTGGGTCACAACCCATTACGCCGACCGATTGCTCACGCTGTGGCGCTCGGAAAACCAAATGGTTAGCCGCATTTCCTTCATCGTCGATCCACGCTGCGCGCACGGCGAGCGAGCGCCTTCGAGCGCGCGGGAGCCGGCCCGCGAGGCGGCGGACCCCGCCTTGGCCGAGATCGGCGGCGCGCCCGACATTACCGACGACAAGGGCGTCTCCGCCCCGCTCGACGCGCGCTTGACGTTCGAGAATTTCGTCGTCGGCAAGCCCAACGAACTGGCGCACGCGGCGGCGCGACGGGTAGCGGAAGCCTGCGCTGGGCCGACCCATTCGGTGCCGTTCAACCCGCTTTTCCTTTACGGCGGGGTCGGGCTCGGCAAGACGCATCTGATGCACGCGATCGCCTGGCACGTGCGCAACCATGCGCCGGCGCGCAAGGTCATCTACCTGTCGGCCGAAAAATTCATGTACCAGTTCATCCGGGCGCTGCGCTTCCGCTCGACGATAGATTTTAAGGAGCAGTTCCGCTCGGTCGATCTGTTGATGATCGACGACGTGCAGTTCATCAGCGGCAAGGAGTCGACCCAGGAGGAGTTCTTCCACACCTTCAACGCCCTGGTTGACCAGAATCGGCAGATCGTGATCTCGGCGGACAAATCGCCCTCCGATCTCGAGGGACTCGAGGAGCGCATGCGCTCGCGTCTCGGCTGGGGGCTGGTGGCCGACATCCACCCAACGACCTACGAGTTGCGGCTTGGCATCCTGGAGTCCAAGGCGGAGCAGATGGGCCTGCTTCTCCCGCAAAAAATCATGGAGTTCCTCGCCCACAAGATCACCTCGAACGTGCGCGAACTCGAAGGCGCGCTCAATCGCATCGGCGCGCATACGCAATTGGTGCGGCGCGACCTGACGCTCGAAATCGCGCAGGAGCTGCTGCATGACCTCCTGCGCGCCAATGAACGCCGGGTGACGATCGACGAGATCCAAAAAAAGGTCGCTGAGCATTTCAACATCAAGATGGCCGAGATGACCTCGAGCCGCCGCGCCCGCATGGTCGCCCGGCCGCGCCAGGTGGCGATGTACCTGGCGAAGCAGCTGACGCAGCGCTCGCTACCCGAGATCGGCCGCAAGTTCGGCGGGCGCGACCACACCACGGTCATGCACGCCGTCAGGAAGATCGAGGAATTGACGCGCAGCGATCGCGCTCTCGCCGAGGATGTCGAGCTGTTGCACCGCATGCTCGGCTGACCGTACGCCGCCCGCGGCGTGCCCGCGAAACAGGTGGGGCCGCGCCGCTTCCGTGCTATGATGCTCTACCGTCCGCCGACCCGAGGCTTCGCGCTCGGAAAAGCGACCGGGACCCGTTTCCGACCTCAAAACAGTCGCGCCATAACCATGAAGCTGACGATCGAACGGGCCGCTCTCCTCAAGGCGCTGAGCCACGTGCAGAGCGTTGTCGAGCGGCGTACGACCATCCCCATCCTATCGAACGTGCTGCTGCACGCGGCGTCCGGAAAGCTGTCGATGAGCGCCACCGACATGGATCTCGAGATCGTCGAGTCGGTGCCGGCGCGAATCGATAGCGACGGCCGAACCACCGCCCCGGCGCACACGCTTTACGACATCGTGCGCAAGCTGCGCGATGGCGCCCAGGTCGAGCTCGAGACGATCGGCGAGCGCAACGAGATGGTGCTGCGCTCAGGCCGCTCGACCTTCACCCTCTCCTGCCTGCCGCCAGAGGACTACCCGGTGATGACCGGCGCCGAGCTGCCGCATCATTTCACGCTGACCGCCGCCGAGCTGCGGGCGCTGATCGACCGCACCCGGTTCGCGATCTCGACCGAGGAGACGCGCTACTACCTCAACGGCATCTATCTGCACGCGACCAAGAACAACGAGGTGCCGGTGCTGCGCTCGGTAGCGACCGACGGCCATCGGCTCGCCCGCATCGAGATGGTGCTGCCCGAGGGCGCGGCCGGGATGCCCGGCGTCATCGTCCCGCGCAAGACCGTGCTCGAACTGCGCAAGCTGGTCGACGAGGGCGACGACGAGGTACAGGTCTCGCTCGGCGAGACCAAGATCCGCTGCGCGATCGGCGCGGCGGCGCTGACCTCCAAGCTGATCGACGGCACCTTCCCCGATTACGACCGGGTAATCCCGACCGGCAACGACAAGATGCTCGAGGTCCCGTGCAAGGAATTCGCCGAGGCGGTCGACCGGGTGTCGACGATCTCGACCGAGCGCAGCCGCGCGGTAAAGCTGGCGATCGACCGCGGCAGCCTGACCGTCTCGGCGACGAGCCCGGAAAACGGCACGGCGATCGAGGAATTGGAGGTGCGCTACCAGAGCACCCCGATCGAAATTGGCTTCAATTCCCGCTACTTGCTCGATATCACCGAGCAGATCGAGGGCGAGGCGGCGCTGTTCGCGATGTCGGACGCGGCCTCACCCACCATCGTGCGCGACAGCGCCGATGCGAGCGCGCTCTACGTGCTGATGCCGATGCGGGTCTGACCGCCGGAATCTCACGAGCTTTCAGGGTTTTAAGCTGGTTTTCGGGGTTCCCCCACCCCATATGGACGAGCATGAGGATGGGGGTATATGAGGGCCGCAACGGCGCCGATATCGCGGTCTTGCCGCCCCGCTTCGGGCCGCTTGGCGTGACCCGGCTGGCGCTCACCGATTTCCGCAACTACCGCTCGGCGCGGGTCGATCTCGCGACCGGGCCGGTGGTGCTGACTGGCCCCAACGGCGCCGGCAAGACCAATCTCCTGGAGGCTGTTTCGGTCCTGTCGCCGGGCCGCGGCTTACGCAACGCGCGGCTCGGCGATTTCGACCGACGGCCGGCGGATGACCTGGCGAATGACCTGGGGAACGACAACGACAATCCTGTGAGCTGGCCCGCGAGCTGGGCGGTCGCCGCGACAATCGAGACGCGGCGGGGGTCGGTCAAGATCGGCACCGGCCGCGACCCGGCGGGCGGCGAGCGCCGGGTCGTGCGTATCGACGGCGAGACCGCGCGCGGCCAGGCCGCGCTCGGCGAGGTGATCGGCATCACCTGGCTGACGCCGCAGATGGACCGGCTGTTCATCGAAGGCCCATCGGCGCGACGGCGTTTTCTCGACCGGCTGGTGCTCGGCCTCGACCCGGCGCATGCCGCGCGCGTCTCGGCCTATGAGCATGCGATGCGCGAGCGCTCGCGGCTGTTGCGCCCGACGGACCGAGGGGGGCCAGCCGACGCGACCTGGCTCGACGCGCTCGACGAGGTCATGGCGGCGCAGGGCGTCGCGGTCGCCGCCGCGCGGCGCGACGCGGTCGAGCGGCTCGACGCGGCTTGTGCCGCGGCCGCAGGCCCCTTCCCGCGCGCCCGGCTCAGCCTTGCCGGCACGGTCGAGGCCTGGCTTGACGATTTGCCGGCGCTTGCCGCCGAGGACCGCTTCCGTGCGGCGCTGCGCGATGGCCGCGCGGTCGACGCGCTCGCCGGCGGCGCGACGGTCGGGCCGCATCGCTCCGACCTCGCCGTCACCCATGCCGACAAGGGTGTCCCCGCCGAAGGCCTGTCGACCGGCGAGCAGAAGGCGCTGTTGATCTCGATCGTCCTCGCCCACGCACGGCTGCAGCGCCAGACGCGCGGCGAGCCGCCGCTGCTGCTGCTCGACGAGGTCGCCGCGCATCTCGACGCGGCGCGCCGCGATGCCCTCTTCGCCGCCCTCCTCGGCCTCGAAAGCCAGGTCTGGCTGACCGGCACCGACGCCGCCCTGTTCGCGCCGCTGCGCGGCACCGCGCGCTTCCTGTCGGTCAGCGACGGCACCCTTTCCGAAACGACATTCTGAAGGCGATGACCAACACCGTTCCCTCTGCCGAACCGATGCCGGGCCACCTCGCCAACGGTGCGCACGAATACGACGAGACCTCGATCACCGTGCTGCACGGGCTCGATCCCGTGCGCAAGCGGCCGGGCATGTATATCGGCGACACCGATGACGGCTCGGGCCTGCATCACATGGTCTACGAGGTCGTCGACAACGCGATCGACGAGGCGCTTGAAGGCTATTGCGACACGGTCACGGTGATGCTCAACCCCGAGGGCTCGGTCACGGTCAAGGATAACGGCCGCGGCATCCCAGTCGGCATCCATCAGGAGGAAGGCGTCTCGGCGGCCGAGGTCATCATGACCCAGCTCCATGCCGGCGGGAAATTCGACCAGAACTCGTACAAGGTGTCGGGCGGCTTGCACGGCGTCGGCGTGTCGGTGGTCAACGCGCTATCCTCGACGCTTGAGATGCGGATCTTCCGGGGCGGGTCGGAATGGTTCATGCGTTTCCATGACGGCGCGCCGGAGGCGCCGCTCAAGGAAGTCGGCCCGGCGCCGCTATGGCCGGAGGGAGCCAAGCGCCAAGGGCTTAAGACCGGGACGGAAGTCACCTTCCTGCCGAGCCCGAAGACCTTCACGTCGCTCGAATTCGACTTCACGACCCTCGAGCACCGGCTGCGCGAGCTCGCCTTCCTCAATGGCGGCGTCACGCTCGAGCTGAACGATCTGCGCGGCATCGAGCCGAAAAGCGTCACCTTCCATTACGAAGGCGGCCTGGAAGCCTTTGTCGCGTATCTCGATCGCTCGAAGCAGGCATTGCACGCGCCCTCGGTCGCGATCCGCGGCGAGCGCGACGGCATGCTGGTCGAGATCGCGATGGAGTGGACCGACTCCTATCACGAGACGATGCTGTGCTTTACCAACAACATCCCGCAGCGCGACGGCGGCAGCCATCTCG
>Ga0182024_10015025_pt1 | contig 14893 bp, 15 predicted proteins | sample P32metaG_FD_120480 | JGI IMG/M metagenome (GOLD analysis project Ga0182024, IMG submission 120480) | Permafrost microbial communities from Stordalen Mire, Sweden - P3-2 metaG (Illumina Assembly) | ecosystem: Environmental > Terrestrial > Soil > Wetlands > Permafrost | place: Sweden: Stordalen... | reverse complement strand
GCCACTCGTACGCTCTTGGCTCGCATGCTCTCGCCCTGCTCACCCCTCTTATCGCGCAATCTCTCCCGACCAACTGTCTCCCCAAACAAAATCTCAGCCCTCATGAATTAAGCAGGCTAGGCCTCAGAGGCAACTCCGCACGCAAACCGGGTGAGTTCAAGATGTTGGGATTCGAGTGAGAGTGCTTGGCGATCATCATCTTCGGTTGATTTTCTGCAATACAAGAAATATCGACTCATTGTTTCGATTGAATGCTTTGGACCTTTGCACTCGTCGTACTATCCTGGAGCCACCTTGAGAAGGTGTTAGAATTTGTGGCATACGCAACTAAAAAGATCGGCTATGCACCTTCGATGGCGAGAGTTGAGAGCAGGATTCAAGGTTACTATCCCACCTCCCAAGTAACCAAGCAGACCGTTGCGCGAAGCTATGTCACGGCGTAATGTAAGGGAAAATGTCTTATTTCTCTGATCAATATCAGAACCTCTCTTACCCGATAGCGACTCCAACGACCGCAGGTTTATATAACGCTCAAAATGGTGCTATCCACGCGCTCGCGTCTCACTTTACTACGGACGATCGACCCGCCATCGTGACCATGCCAACGGGATCAGGCAAGACAGCGGTACTCATGATGCTTCCCTTTGTCTTGAAGAGTGTTCGAACGTTGGTAATCACGCCGAGCAAATTAGTAAGGGGCCAGATATTCGAAGATTTCGAGAGCCTGAGGACGCTGAGAGAGATCGGAGTACTACCTGACGGCATTTCCCTTCCACGGGTGCTCGAGCTAAGCGAACGCATTCAGTCGCCGGAGGATTGGGAAGATCTCCGACAGTATGATGTGATTGTAAGCACACCAAATTGCACCAGCCCAGGACATGAGGCAATTCCGCCTCCACCTGCAGACCTCTTTGATGTGCTGATTATTGACGAGGCGCATCACAGCCCCGCTCGAACCTGGGCAGCCTTGTTGGATTCACTCAGATCAACCCGTCGGGCGCTCTTCTCGGCAACACCATTTCGGCGTGATCGCGCGGAGATCCGCGGCCGATTTGTCTATAACTACCCGCTTTCGCGCGCGTAAAGTGATCAAATATTTGGAAGCATCGCATATATCCAGGTGAACCCTGACGAAGGCGAAAGCAATGACGTGGCAATTGCGCTTCGGACTGCTCAGGTATTCGCGGATGATCGCCGAGCAGGCCTAAATCATTGCGTCATGGTTCGCACAGATCGCAAAAGTCGCGCGGATGAACTTGCGGAAATATATCGACTGCGAACCCCGTTGCGATTGAAAGTTGTCCATAGCGGCCTTACCAATAGAGTTGTTAAGAGCCGACTCGCCGAAATCGAGCGCGGAGAGTTGGACGGGGTCATTTGCGTAAATATGATGGGCGAGGGCTTCAACTTTCCACGTCTCAAAATTGCAGCAGTCCACAGTCCACACAAGTCCCTCGAAGTGACCCTGCAGTTCATCGGTCGTTTTGCGAGAACTAACGCACCCGATATAGGAGAAGCAAAGTTCGTCGCTGTTTTGAATGATATCGAGATTGAACGAAACCGATTGTTCGACGAAGGGGCCGTCTGGCAAGAGATTATTCCAGAGTTGAGCTATGGGCGAATCGCGAGCGAAATACACATTCGCGAAGCGATCGAGGAATTCAGACCACCAGTGGCCGCAGACGCAAGCTTCGCGGATCTCTCGCTCTATTCACTTCATCCGAGAAGTCACGTAAAACTTTATGACGTTCAAGGCGAGATTGATTTGCGCAACCTGGAAGTCCCGTCCCTGGCGGGGCAAGAGATATGGTTCCGCAGCCCGACTGAGGATGGCAGCGCTCTTGTGCTGATAACTCGCCAAATTGGTAGCCCAAAATGGTCCGCTGGTGACACGATTACGAACGTCGTATTCGAGCTGTACGTATTATTCCATGATCCAGAAACCAGCCTACTCTTCATCAACTCTTCAAAAAGTGTTGATGGCACATACGAAAGTCTTGCCGCTGCGGTGAGTGGCGACTCCAGACCACTTGCGACTGGGCAGGTCGGCAAAGTCGTCAAGGAAATCACCAACAAGAGAATTTTTAACATTGGGATGCGAAATATTCAGGCCGCAAATACTCGCGAATCTTACAAGATCATCGCGGCATCCGACGCGCAAATCGACCGTTCCGAGGCACGCCGATACCGTCAGGGACATGTTTTCCTATCAGGAGAGGAGGGCGGAGAGCGCACGACTATCGGGTACAGCAGCGGAGGAAAGGTTTGGTCGACACTGAATACACAGATTCCAGAACTTCTGGATTGGTGCAGGGCGCTCGGCCAGAAGATTAGGAGCGCTGGGCCAGTCGTAACTCACAGCGGCCTAGACTACCTTGACGCAGGTCGTGTCGTCGAAGTGATCCCACGTCACCTAATTTATGCTCAATGGAATAGAAATGCGTTCGACTTCACAACTCCTGCCCAAGTCGAATATACAAAAGCTGACGGTACGCAATTCCGAGGACACATAGTCGACCTCGACCTGAATATCGATCGAACACATACCGACCAAAATCGCATCCGAGTGCAGATTTCAGGAGATGGTTTGGATTTATCGGTAGATTTCTCTTTGACTGATTTTTACACTGCGGTCGGCCGAACACGAGATCGGATAACTGTGACCCGTGGAAATTATTCCTGCGATCTCATTGAGTATTTGAACGATTCCAATCTCGATTTCTGTACGGCCGATGGATCTCTGTTCAGCGGCAACGAGTTGTTCGAACCAAAAGATGATCCCCTACCAATCGACCTTGATCGATTGACCACTTGGGATTGGGCCGGGGTCGAGATCGAGCACGAGATTGAGGCAACGCGAGGCGAACTGTCGGTCCATGAAAAGGTGCGCGAACGTCTCGAACAAGGTCCGGCCACGATCATTCTTTACGACCATGGCTCCGGAGAGGTAGCAGACTACGTAACCATCGCCGAGGATCAAGACACAACGACGTTCGTTTATTATCACTGTAAAGGTTCCGCAAAACGATTGCCCGGCGCGCGCGTTGACGATGTCTTCGAAGTGTGCGGGCAGGCTCAAAAGTCAGTTGCGTGGGCAAGTCTTGCAAGACTCGAGTTGAAATTACGCTACCACAAACGGGCATCTGTATTCATCAGAGGGAATCAGGAATTGCTAAGGCAGGTTCTCGAAAGGGCGAAAGATACGCAGCAGCGATTCGAGATCAAAATTGTACAGCCGGGCATTAGTAAAGCGAGGCTCACTCAGGCAATGTCTGAGTGCCTCGGTGCGACCAATGGACATCTGATCGGCGTCAGTATTGCACCACTGGAGATCTTAGCGTCTGCCTGAAGACGCGCGACAAAGTGGCATAATAGGGTTTCGCCTCTGACCCCAATGCTCGGATGCCAGGTCGAAATGTGTCTGTCCGCCTATTGACCTGCGGTGAGCCGCAAGCGATTAGCAGCCGTGGCCTGCCTCGCGGCCTGGATTTCCATCGCCAGAGCAAGCGAAAGCCCCGCCGATGCCAGCCGAGAAAGGTCTCAGGTTTGACGATGACCAGAGCCTCGCGCCAAGCAAAGAGCCGCGACATCAATACCAGAGACAAGCGGGTAGCATTGTTTGCACGACGCGGTCTTGTCTCACGTTCTAGATAGAGGGCCAGTTGCTTGCGAAGGAAAACGTTTTCCGCTTTCAAAGCTGCATTCGAACGCGTGCCGAGCAGAAGGAATAGAAGAACGTCCTGAGTCAGGTCGAGAAGGAAAGAGACGAGACAAAGCAGCGAATGGGCCACTCTCATGGGATCGCGAGCATGCCACGTCTCATGGAGCCGAGGCAACCCTGCGTTTCAGGCTATTTATTGGGCAAACCGCCCGCTTTATCGATTATTTGCGGAGCACAGGTGGCTGAATACAGGTGCGGCCGCTCGTGGTTATGTTCCCGGTGCCACTAGCTTCGTAAGCTTATGCCTTTAACTGGTCCTCGCGGCGCTTCTTCGTGTCTTTCCGGCGGTCAATCAGCTTTTTCGAAAACGCCCGCAGCGCGTTGATGTCAGCAAGTAATTCATCAGGCGCAGGGCGATCATGATGTAACACTTTGGACTTGTCGTGCCCCGTCATCCAGGTGCTGGCCTTCGACATGTTGAGGTCGACGTCATTGATGTCAGAGTCTTCAATGTCCACCTCGTTGAGCTTACGCGTCTGCACGCTGTTCCGATATCGACAGACCACGCTATCGAACAGGTCTTCCTCAATGCAAGCTTCCCAGGCTTCGCGCAGCAGCCCGTAGATGACGGCAGCCTGTTCGTTGTACGCGGCCATGTCGACTTGATACAGCGCTTTGATCTTATGTACCCGTTCCTCAAGATATTGCGCCCGTTGTTTGATTTTCGTGGCGTGCCACGGCGCTCCGCCAGTTGTGATGCCAGCCGATTTGCCGCCACGGCTCAGGGTATGCACGGTGATAGCGACAGGCGTACCGGCCTTGGCCAGTGCCTCGCAGGCGTCCTCCAGTTCCATCAGGAACGCAATGTTGTGCGTGAAGATGATGACTTGGCGTGTCAGCCCTTCCTGCGCGAGCCGCGCGGCGATCTTCCCGGTGAACACATGGTCCAGTGAAGAGACGGGATCGTCTAATACAACAGCGTTCGCATGCGGAGCAAGCTTAAGCTCCGCCAAAAAGCCAGCGATCGCGACGACACGCGCTTCGCCTTCACTGAGGACCTGCGACATGCGTGTCCCGCCCAACGCTTTGGCGCCTTCTAGCAACATCTCGTGCGCCGTCTTCTCGCCCGCTGCCCCGCTGGGCTTCACCGATATGGGCACCCGAGTCTCGCCTAGCGCATTTAATTCCGTCTTGAAGGCGTCTATCAGGTCCGGGGTTAGGTTCTTTCGGATCAGCATCGTGCCTTGACGTGTGATCTCCTGCGTGCGAAGGGTTGCGGCGGCATGACGTAGGTCTGCGTTGCGCCTGGCCTTCACGACGGACGAGTTGATGTCGGTTTTCCTTGCACTCAGCGCCTTGCGGGACTTGAGCTGGGCGACGTTGGCGATGAGCTTCTTGTACTCCTCGGGCTTAGCCGCGTTCGTGATATCACCCGCCTTTTGCGTGAGCGTCTGCGCGACTACTTGCAGTGTCGCCTCCGCTGACGCGGGCCATGGCGGCAACAAGGCGACCTTTTCTGGAGACTCGCCTTCCCTGAGCAACACGAGTGCGGCCACTTTGCGCGCGGAAACCCCCGCATGAAAAGTTCGGAAAGCTTCTGCCGCTTTGACATCCAGTGTGGTGAGTTCATCGCAGATGGATTCGAGTGCTGCGCCGGACAAGGGAAGCAAAAGCTCTACTTTGTCGCGGATCAACTTCAGTGCGCTCCGTTTGGCTTCGAGCAGGGTGCTGGTGGCATCCTCCATATACTTCTTGAAGCGGGCAAAGCGGACAACTGCATCCGGGTCAAGAGGCTGCTGACAGAGCACGCAGAGCGCGTCGTTTACTTTTGGGAAGGCTTCGCCGGGATAGGCAACCTCCTCGGAATATCGCTTCGCCGCCTTGTACAGGATCTCCCATTGATTCGTAGATGCGACGCCAGGGAGTAGTTCAGGCGTCTGCCGTTCGGCTACGGCTGCCCCGTGTGCGAGCTGCGCGGCGTTCAACTCGGCCAAGAACTTCGCGATCGCTTCGTTGGTGAGATCCGCGCATGCGGCAACGAGCGCTGACGCCGTGCTGGCCGCATTGTTGACGCGCCCCTTGACATTTTCCAGCCGGGCAACCTCTTGAGTCGCTTTTGTCGAATCTGATGTTCGCGCAATGTCTTCTTGGCTAGTGAGTTCCAATTGATCCTGTGGAGTCCAGGTGGTCGCCGATTCGATAGCTGCGTCTTGAGTGGTCTCGGACAAAGATTCGAGGAAGATTGCTGATGGTGTGCCGGCCACCACGGCTGAATCTTGGACCGGCACAAGCCCCGTGATCTCAGCTTCCAGATCAGCCTTGACCCTCAAGACGATCTCAGCCGTCTTTTGAAAAACGTCGGCGCCGTAGGGGAGGTAAGCGACTTCATTGCGGTCATCAGTGATGACCCGAGCGCAGCGGCCGTCGAATACGTTGATATTGGTTAAGACAGGGTCAGGCGTGGTGCCCTGGGTCCAGGTGATATCCTTTGCAGTGGCGTCCTGTTTGATTTTCAGTGTCGCCGTGGGCGTACCGGTCAGTACTGTTGCGAAAACATCCGGAAGAATACGCTCGTCTTTGTCGCGGGCCTGGCAAGCCAGCTTCAAGATACGCGAGTAGCCGGACTTGCCGGAGCCATTGTCGCCATACACTACTGTGACGCCACTCTCGGCGAAGGGCTGCGTTTGGCCGGACTTAATGATGTTTACGTTGCGGACGTCGTCAATCGACAGAAGTTTCACCGCGACTGTCGTTGTTGGAACGCCGGAGAATTTTCCCGCAGCAGGAGGAATAGGCTTCGCATTTTCCGGAGGCGGTGCGAGCTTCAAGTCCGCTTTGGCGAAAGCCAATATCTCCGAATAATCCTGAGCGGTGAGCGGCTGCTCACCGGCTAGGAGGAGGCGCCGGACGGCATCGCCCTGCCAAGCAGGCAGGGTGTTAGCCCATGAGATCACATCGTCAATGGTAGCCACGGAGCCTCCCCTAAAATGAAGCCTCACCATTAGCCAGGAGACAAGTGCCGGCATGAATCACGCTTCGAATCTCAGCCCCTGATTTCTTAACCCCTTCAAGCTGATGCCCAATCCAGAATTGCTACGCCTCCTGATCGGTCTCCGACGGAACATTTTCTTCGGAATCCTCGGACTCCGGCGCGATCGAAACACCGTCAATGAGCATCGATGGTATCGGCTTTTTGGTTTTGACGCCCAAATTGCGGATGCGTTGCCCGATAGAGAGCACACCGCCTTCGTAGGCTTTTAGAACTGAGCTTTTCCCTACGTTATTGGGGCCGACCAAAACTACGATGTCATCAAGGTCGATGGTAACGGGAGTAGGTCCGATGCATCGAAAATTCTTGATAATGAGTTTGACGAGACGAGGACGAGGTCCCAAGACGTCGGCCGCGGCGGGTTCCGCGGCTTTTGCCTTCTTTGGCATATTTTGTCTCCTTCTGGTAAGCCGACCCGAGCACGGAGACGTTAGTCGGATTGTTCGCTCGCCCAGAGTTCACTTGTCGTATTATCGGCGGGCGGCGCGCTGAATGATCAAGAGTCTATCATTATTATACTCACTACTGTCTTACGATATACTTTTGTGGCATACACCGCGAGCGGATGGTTGAATGTGCTAAATGGCGCTGATTCGCGTGTGGAGAATCTTTGCAGAATAAAACCGGTGGCGACAGATACCGGGCAAGGTTTGCATTACCCCCTTTCATTCATAGTGAGGATAACGGGTATTCTTCGGCGGCCCGCTCGCAGCGGTCAAGGGCGCGCGGCTGCGCGAAGCGCAGTGGAATCGGTTGCACGCATATCGCAGACCCTTGACCGCGAAGATGGCCGCGCACGCCGGTCGGCGAGGGAAAAGGGGGCGGCACTTTCGCGGATCGTAAGTCTGCGTGGCGGACGGCAGAATTTCGCGACAGCGGTAGCACCGTGTTGGTTCATCTTTTTGGAATGATGAGGAAAAGGAACAGATTCACCATTCCAGGACCTAAAGAGTTGAGATCAAGGTCTGCGAGCGGTTTCGCGGCGCTTGTAGCGGCACGGGCTGCAGCTGGGTGCGGGGGAGAGGATGATTTCTATGGTCATGGCGTTTCCGTTGCTCATGGTTTCGTTCTGGATGGCACGTTAGCGGCCGTCCAGACCTCGATCAAATCGAGCAACGCACCCACAGCGGCGAGGGCGTCTTCGTAAGCAACATTTCTCCGTTCGAGAAGGGCTTTGCACCTGTGCTTGAGCTTATTGACTTCGCTACAAACCTTGCGGACGTTGACACCAGACCATTTAGAGTAGAGTTTCTCGGCTTCGTCGCAAAGCGTGGGCACATTGTCGTCCCGTCCGACGACGATCTGCAGAATTCGATGGGAGACCGCCGCCGTGCGAAAAAGAGCACTGTTGAAATGGAAGCCTGCTATCCATTTCCCATCCGTCCGTAGTTTTCCGGACGCCATTTGTCTCGCGAGTTTCTCAACAGCAAGGATCGAGATCGAGCGATCAGGCCTGTTTTTGAACCCATCTTTTTTCGCGGAAATCAGGGCATAGACGACGCCGAGAAAGTCGTCGAGGGAGGCCGGTAGCTCGGCATTTGATTTCGCCATCGGTGGCTTCAGCAAAGTCGCGATGCGGCTGGCGGCCCTGGAGAGCGTCGCGTAGGTTGGATCGAGGATGTCGATCTGAGCCAGACCAGAGTTGGTCTCGTATGTGGGCGGTTCCATTCAGGTTCTCCCCGTTTGCGTCATCCAGTGTTATGCAGGACGGTATCACGCGCGAAAAAGGACCGACAAGGATTCGGATAAGCTGGCCCTCGATGTTCCTGGTTCCCCCCATTTTCCCTCATGGAAGGATAACGTGGTTTCTCCGGCGGCCGGTCGCAGTAAGTCAAGGGCGCGCGGCCCATTTGCGCGTTTATCGCAGACCCTATGACTGCGAAGATGGCCGCGTATGCTGGTCGGCGAGGGAAAGTGGGGCGCGTCTTCGGAGTCGGCACGGAAAAGGTCGCCCGACGGCTTCTACCGAGGTTCGCGAGCTCATTCGAAGAATGAGCATCGCCAATCCCCACTGGGGTGCTCCGCGCATCCACGGTGAATTGCTGAAGCTTGGGATCGAAATCTCCCAGGCGAGCGTGGCTAAATATATGATTCGAAATCGAAGGCCACCGTCCCAGACCTGGAAGACCTTCCTCAAGAACCACATGGCAGATATGGTTTCCGCCGACTTCTTTGTCGTCCCGACGATTACGTTCAGACTCTTGTTCGTTTTCGTAATTCTGAGCCACGACCGTCGGCGTCCGATTCACTACGCCACCACGACTAATCCCACTTCGGAATGGACAGCGCGGCAACTGCTGGAAGCCTTCCCTTGGGACAGTGCTCCGCGCTATTTGCTCCGCGATCGGGGTGGCATCTACGGAGAGAAGTTCTGCGAGGCTGCAGGATGGTTAGGAATTCGGGAAGTTCTCACTGCGCCAAAATCGCCTTGGCAGAATGCATACGTGGAACGTCTGATCGGATCGATTCGACGAGAGTGTCTCGATCACGTGATCGTCTTCAATGAATCGGCTCTGCGCCGAGTCCTGAAATCGTACTTTGAGTATTACGACCACACCCGCACGCATCTTTCTCTCGGGAAGGACGCGCCAATTCCTCGGAGTGTCCAGACGCCAGACTTGGGCACAGTGGTAGAGTTGCCGCAAGTGGGAGGACTCCACCACCGTTACGAGCGACGCGCGGCCTGACCTGCCCAACCTTCCGTCCGCGTGTTCATGCCGACTGTTGGAACTGATCGTCCGTGCGCAGAGGACAACAAGAAGAGAATAGCCGCACCCGATCGAAATGAATGACGCCCGGGGGGCCGACCCTGGGGCTCTTTCGTTAGTTTGCGTGCGTCACGATTTTCAGCCCAGATGAAGTTATTGGCAGGGACAACTCTACTGTTTCTTCGTCAGCCACGACCGTCGGCGCATCCTGCACTTCAACGTGACCAAGCACCCGACCAGTCTATGGACCGTTCAACAGTTGCGAGAAGCGTTTCCTTTCGCCTCGGCTCCCCGGTTTCTGATCTTTGACAGGGACGGCAAGTACGGACTTGAGGTTCCCGTAGTTGTTCGAGCCCTGAAGATGCGGCCAGTCCGAACCTCGTTCAAAAGCCCTTGGCAAAATGGTGTTGCGGAGCGTTGGGTTGAAAGCTGCCGACGTGATTTGCTGGACCACGTCATCGCAGTAAATGAACGGCATCTGAAGCGATTGCTCTCTGAATATGTCAGCTACTATCACGAAGATCGAACGCATCTCGGACTCGAGAAGGGAACGCCAGCGGGAGAATTCGGTCCGTTGTCTCCGGTCGCGTCCTGTCTCACGAGCGACTCGGCGGACTGCATCATCGTTACGATCGGGCTGCCTGATCCGGCCAACCTTTCGCCCATCCTTAATATATATGTACGCCGCATGTGCCCAGGCCCTCGCCTAATGAGGGCCTTCGCCCTTCTCAAAGCAACTCGTGACCGATTCAGTGCCCTTTTCAATCCGAGGCACAAGACCCATCGTGCCATTTTCGAAGCGGATGACATTTTGGCGAGGGACAGGCAGTTGACTGCTTCGCGCAAGGGGCTGTAAGCTGCGGACCGAGTTTTGGCGAGGGATGGGATTTGGTCGTAGAGGCCCAGTCCTCGCGTGCTCGCTGTCGTCGTCATATATCGGTTCGAAAGCTTGCAAATGGTGGAATAAGTCGATTTCTTGAGCGCTTCGGCGTTCAAACTCGATTCAACTGACCGCGTGTCGGCCACGGCGGTCGCGTTTGACCATTGAGGCTCCGCACAAAGCGCAAACTGGAGCGTCACCGTCTGCTCTCGACACGGCTCCGGCTCCGACGCAGGTGACGCACTCGTAGAAAGCCTCCTTGCCTTCGCGCAGCGCGCCAGCAATTTCTAATGCCAACTCTTCGGTAGAACCCAGAACATACCTAAATCGTGCTCCTGAGGGTCTCAATAACGATTGAGCAAGATGTTCCTCCGTGATCGCTTTTCCGTTCAAATCAACAAGATGAGCTCCCGCCCTCAGTCCGATGTAGGCACCGGGTGTTGCGTCGTGTGGATACTGACCGAGATGTTCAAAGACGGCGTGGATATTTTCCCCGTTTGAAAGCCGAGCCATCATCGGATTGCCAGCGAGATTATAAATTCTAAAGCGATCCCTTGCATCGCTTTGACTTACCCATGAGAGAAACCCCGGCGGAAGCGTTGTGAGATTCTTCTGCTTTTGTCCATAAAAACAAATCGCAATTTGCTTTGTCTCGACCGGCAAGTCTCTGTCGAGCACCGACTTTGCTAATCTCCGAACTTCCGGGCCTCTCAACGATTCCGCAGGATCGCCATTCGGTGAAATCGTGAAAGTCCCAACACTATCAGCGCCATAAATTCTGTCATCTGCATTCTGAATTAGACTGCAAAGAATGATTGGCTTTGGATTGGGGCGAAAGATAACCATGGCCGAACACCAATTGCCGAGATCGCGCTCAACCAGATCACTACCGTCTACCATATCGAGAACCGCAGTGATTCGATGCTCGGGCCCATCGACGATCTCAAAGTCGTTTTCCTCATAGCCCAAACAACGCTGCCTAGACAAATCAAGATCCCTATACTTCCAAAGAGTCTCTTCTCCCAGAACTCGGATCTCGTCGTCTCCAAAATGCTGCGTGAGAAAATATCGGCACGCGTCTTCAGCGTCCTTGTCCACGTCCAGCATCTCTTTCTTTGTTCCATCGGGTGCCGTGTAGGTCGGGTGAGCAAGGCCGCTATTGCGGTTGAGCGAGCGATAGATTGCTGCTCGCGTAAATCTCATGGCTTTGACTGAAACCTCTAGAAGGTTGCTGTGCGGACGGTCCGGAGCGAAATATTTCCTAGGTCTTGGCATAATAAAAAGGACACCATGAAGGTGTCCTTTGTCAGGCTAGTTAATATAGCCTAACTATATCACAACCGCGCCAGAAGTTTGGGGACTTTACGAAACTCTATACTCGGGGTCCACCGGAGCTCCCCAAGCTTCGCGACGCCTGCTGGCGATCTCTTCACCCAAACCGGCATCTTTTGCTCGCCGGTAGGCCCTCTCGCCGCAACTCTTGGCGAAAGCCTCATAGTCTACCGAGCGGACCAGTACTTCGTCGTTTGTCCTTGTGGTGTCATCGTCGCCGTACATACGAGTAGTATTCGCATATCGCTTCATGTTCGAGTGTCCTTTTGGCTGGTCAGTGGATAGTGTAGCAGGTGACGGGCCAACCGAGGTTGAAATAACTGACCTCACAATAACATAAACTCCTTATTCCTAGTAGGTTGCGCCGGGCGTGCCCAAGCCTACTCTCATTTGACGGCCAGTCAAGCAATATGGTGCAAGAAAGTTAACAATTGTGGAAAATGACAGACGCTGTGCTCCACAAAAAATCGGTCCACGTCGTGGCGTGGGGTCTATCTCATGTTTAACGCCGAAATGGGACGCAGGACGTGCCGATTTTCAATCGAGGGGATTACTATTCGTCAGGACCGAATGCACTTGTGATGCTCGCGACTTCGGTCTCCATGCTCGCAAACTGCTTCTCCATCGTTAGCGGATCGCGGCCCAACTCAGCAAATTCGTGAAGTTTATAGAAATCCGATTCTGCGCCGACGGACTTTGCGCCTGTTTGGAAGGACTTGTCGGTTGTCTTGTCCCAAACCCAAAGGCGCACCTCAGTATTTACGAATCGCCGAAGATAAAATTGAGGGACGTAGTGGTGGAGCTCGGCTGTGCTAATTTCTTAGCTCTTCGTTGAAGGCGTCTTACAACGAGGTGCTTACGCGATATCCGCGAATCGCCCGGCTTCTCAGGGGATATGTTCAATCTCGACCGTCCCCCATTTCTCCCTAAGATACTCCGCGACGAGCCTTCGGTGGCAATGATCAGGCTTCTTTTCGCTACACAGTAAACAGGCACCGTCTAAGATCTCCCGAGAGGTCTTTTCCTCAATTCGTCGGGAGCGCATCAGCTCAAGAAAACGGGCCTCATACCCCTGCCAATCGCCTCTTTGCTTCTTGTAGGCGTCGAGGATGTCTTTCGAGGGAGCTAGGTCAGGAAGATGCAGATATTCTATATTGCAAATTGCCCTCGTGAAGTAGCGAAGATCATCCTTCTTCGTAAAAGCTGCCAGTTGGGAGATGTTGTTCAAGCGAACGTCCACCAAACGTTTCACTGCGGCATGTTTCAGGCTGGTGAAGAAAGTCTCTGCAGACTTCTTTGTAAAACCAATCGTAAAGATCTTCATCCTGCGGCACTCTTGAAGGCTCGGATACCAGTAGGAAGCGCTTCGTTAGAGTCGTATGCAATGCGTTTTTCCTGGAGACGATATGCCTCGGCAAAGAGGTCCTGTCGCGAGCGGAAGAAGTCGTGCTCGTTCTCACGCAAATTGAGTATCTTCGCTAGCCGGCGCAGCGCATTATCGTGGTCTTCGAGCGAACCATCTGCGTGAACATGCTGAATGGTGACGCCACGCGTTGCGAGGTGCCTGGCAACTAGGATCGCGCGATGACATGCAAGAGGTTCTCTCTCCGCACACATGAGCACAAGGCGGTACTCTTTCAGTCCCCTCTGCACGCGACTTAAGCCAAGCTGAAACAGGTCGGTCTGCGCAAGGCGTTCGTATTGAACTTTGCCGTCCTCGTAGCAGTCGGTGTCTTCGCTGCGAGCGCCTAATTCTTTGCCAAGGAATACATACTTAATCCCAAACGCTCGTAAGCACTCCTTAAGTTCCTCGCGATTGAACTGCGAACTTACGCGACTGTAAGGCCTTGACCGCACGTCGCACAGGGCCGTGATTTCGTGCTGCCGCAGCAGAGAGACAAAACGCTCCAGGGGGTGAGTGGAATGACCGATCGTAAGTACTGTGTCTCGCATCGTTTCGTTTATAGCGGCGGATCGCTCATGACCGCCGCCGCCAGCTTGTGACAACGATTGTTGTCCTTCGCCCAGGGCTCGGTCAAGCTTACGCAAAGATAGACATCGTTCAACTCGTAGTCGCCCTCCTTGCTCTCCGCGAACACCGCGATGGCAGCAGGATCGGTCAAACTCAAGCTGTAATCTACGTCTTTGTACGCGAATTTCCCTCGATAGGTCCTGGTTGTCTTATCGTTCCAGGTCTTGGACCCGACCTCAACGGTGAACGCCTTTTTCTTAATGAGCACCAACGAGTCATGCAGCGTAGCCGCTTCTGCGTGGCTGATACAATTAAACGCTCCGCTGGCGGTGCGATCGCTATTAATCCAAAGAGATTCGGGGCGCTCACGAAGTTGCGGTAGATCTTCCCACGGGAGCCTTCCCCGTTTTATCCAACGCTTTCTCGTGTCGATGACGTGATTTTCCGTCTGGTGGCCATGAGGCGCTGCATTCAGTAAAGGGACGTCAATAATGTCCAATAGCTTTGGGATCGTATTGTTTTCGTACTTGCATTCCAGTTCAGACACTTCCGCACTGACGCGAGCACTCACTGGCCGGATCCAGCTGCCATACCTGTCGTTTCCGAGAACTTCCCGGCCCGCGATGCAGCTGCCGCCAATCTTGATCGAATTCGCAAGGCAGACTATCCGCTTAACGTATGCCATCTAGGCTCCGAATTTCGGAACTCCGCCCCTTTTCGGCGAATCGAAATCATTGAACGCCTGACAGAACCAGCTACTCCCGCTTTCGTAATCGGGCGCAGCAGCAGCCAGTTTATCGCGATTGGCACAACCGTGCGTACTTTCTTAAGGGCATGAGGCTTCGGGACGCCAGCCTAGAGGCATTTCTGAAACTGAAGTCAGGGCACGAACGTTGAGAGACAGGCCCAGCTCTCGGATTCTCGATTCACAAAGTGTCCTGACCCTCGTGGCCATGCTTTAATCAGACAGAGAAGCGGACCCGCCTTACTCGAACCTGAGAAGCCGCGTAAATCGCGCGCGTAAGCAGCGTTCATTTTCCATCGTTTTCCAATTACATCAAACTTGAATCTAGAATAAGTGCCGCCAGTTCAGCGGGAAGGCGTTGTTCGCACGACGGGGTTTTGTCCCACGTTCCGGTTAGAGAACCAATTGACTTACGAGGGAAGTGCCCAACGTCTACAAAATCGTCTACAGTGCTGTGGCGGAAACACCAGGAGTCCTAGATAACTCCTTGAAAGGATTGGTCGGGGCGAGTGGATTTGAACCACCGGCCTCCTGGTCCCGAACCAG
>Ga0182024_10015024_pt1 | contig 14893 bp, 9 predicted proteins | sample P32metaG_FD_120480 | JGI IMG/M metagenome (GOLD analysis project Ga0182024, IMG submission 120480) | Permafrost microbial communities from Stordalen Mire, Sweden - P3-2 metaG (Illumina Assembly) | ecosystem: Environmental > Terrestrial > Soil > Wetlands > Permafrost | place: Sweden: Stordalen... | reverse complement strand
GCGGCGGAGGCGGGTTGCTCAGCGGCACGGCGGTCGCTGTCAAACATGTGGCGCCTAAATGCCGGATCGCGGGCGTCGAGCCTGAGTTGGCCGACGACGCGACGCGTTCGTTTCGCAGCAAGACGCTGCAAACTGTCAACAATCCCCGCACCATTGCCGACGGCACGCGCACGGCGTCGCTGGGCCAATGGACCTTCCCGCTGGTGCTGGAAAATGTGGACGAAATGAAAACGGTCACGGAGGCGGCAATCGAGGAGGCGGTGCGCGTGTTGTTCTTGCGCGTGAAACTAGTGGTCGAGCCTTCGGGCGCGCTCGGTTTGGCCGCGCTCTTGGGGGGCGCGCCGCCCATCGCCGGGCGCGTGGGTGTGATTCTTAGCGGCGGCAATGTCGATCCCGCCGTCATGGCGCGGATTTTGGAAGGCGAGGGTCGGCAGAAGCCGGGGACCGGCGCTGGTAGATGACGACGAAGCGATGGCCGGCCGGAACGCGCCGGAGACAATCGGGTCCCCAGAAGTAACGATTGGGCAGGAACGTCACCACCCCGCATGGGTCATACTGGCTGGCGATGTAGTTCAACATCCACTGTTGGAACGGCTGGAAAGAATCGGGTGGATAAGGCAGCCAGGAGAAGACTTGATTCACAAAGACGACAAAATCCGGATGTCCCTTCTCCACTTCGGACATCATCTCTTTATCCATACGCTGGCGAAAAGGCTGATCTTGCACCAGGTCGTACATGTAAATGTAGCCCGTGACCGATCGGCGGTGCGCATAGAAGAGCAATTCCGGTTCCGACCCGAACACCGCCAATTTTGCCGTCGGCGGCGATTGGCGTCGGAGGTAGTCGGCGATGACGGGAAAGACCTGGAAGTCATTAGCGGGATCCAGGAGGACGTCCGCTTCCACCGGTCCAGACGCCAAGAACACGTCGCAATGGGAGCAAGCGACGCCGGCCCAGGCCAGACCGAAAATCATCCATGGCGCCCAACGCACGATGGCAAGAGGTTGGATCGCCACCCACGCCGCGATGGGCACGATAGCCCTGGCCGCCAGCAGCGCGACCACCGGGAGCATCAACACAAAATAATGACCGGTAAACTGAAACGTCGGAAAAATGGCGGCGGCGGAAAAGAACAACCATGACAAGAAGAAGAACTTTTCGTAAGCGCTGCCTTTCCGCGTTATCACGCAAACCAAACCCGCCAACGCCAGCACCCAGAACAACCCGTCCCAATAGAGATGCGTGAAATAGCCGGCCAGTCTGTCTTGCCCATTCGCCCAAGGCAGCGCCGTGGCGTGAACGCGCGCGTACGTCACCGTCCACCACCAGAATTTGTCCCACACCCCGGCCCGCCACAGAATCAATCCTGTCAATACAATCGGAACCGCCGCGCCCGCGGCATAGAAGGCCACGCGCGGCCCGTGTGTCTTCCAGTCCGGCGGACGCCCGCGCAACGCCGTCCAGAGCAAAAGCGCGCCGCCGAAAAAGACGAAGGCGCCGCCCGGTTGTTTCATCAGGAAAGCCACGCCGAAGAGCGCGCCGCTCCAGAAAACCCCCGCCCGGCTTCCGCGCTCTTGCGCGCGCAGCAGCACGAGAGTTGCGGCCAGCGCCGCCAACACCACAAAGTGCGTCGAATGCGCGTTGAAGCCCTGCACACGCGGACTGAGCGACAAGAGCGCGTAGGCGGCGCTGGCGGCCACCGAGGCCGCGCGGTCGAGAAAGCGCCGGCCCACAAAATAGAGCAGCACGATGGCGCCGAAATTGACGAGCATGAAACCCAGACGGATGCCGGCGCTGGTTTGGCCGAAGACCGCCATGATCAAAGCGTAGGCGGCGTAGGTGCCCGGCATCTTCATGTTGTAAGCCAGCCGATACGGCGGCTCTCCCTCCAGCATGAGTTGCCCGGCGTAGGCGTATTCTCCTTCGTCCCGCTCCAGTGGCATCGAGAGCAGGCGTATTCGCACCACCGCCACCAGAACCAAAATCAGCAGAAGCCAAAGCGCAGGCCAATGGTTCGGCCACGATTTCATGCGCGCTCGCGGACGAACTTCTCGATCCGGTCCAGACCCTTCTCGATGTTCTCCATGCTCGTGGCGTAGCTGATGCGGATGTAGTCGGGAGCCCCGAAGGCGGTGCCAGGGACGGCGGCGACGTTCTGCTTCTCCAGCAGTTGCGCGCAAAAATCCATCGAGCCAAGCCCCGAGCCGGAAACTTTCGGGAAAAGGTAGAAGGCCCCTTTGGCATTGACGCACGAGATGCCGAGAATGCTGTTCAATCGCTTCCAGGCGTAGGAACGGCGTCGGGCGTACTCCGCCAGCCAAACCGGCAAGTGGTCCTGCGGCCCCGTCAATGCCGCCATCGCTCCTTTTTGGGCGAAGGAAGTCGGGTTGCTGGTGCTGTGGCTTTGAATGGCGTCGATGGCCTTGGCGATCGGCTCCGGCGCGGCCGTCAGACCGATGCGCCAACCGGTCATCGAATAAGCCTTGGCCAAGCCGTGGACGATGATGGTGTGCTGGAAATGTTGCGGCGAAAAGCTGGCCACGCTGGCGAATTGCGCGCCGTCATAGACGAGCTTCTCATAAATCTCGTCGCTCATGATCAGCACATCTTTGTCCACGCAGATATCGCCCAGCGCTTTGATTTCCGCCGGGCGATAAACCGAGCCGGTTGGATTGCTGGGCGAATTGAGGATGAACAGGCGCGTGCGCGGCGTGATGGCGGCGCGCAATTGTTCCGGCGTGATTTTGAATTCCGTTTTGTCGGTGGTTTCGACGATGACCGGCGTGGCTTCGGCCAAGCGAACCATTTCCGGGTAACTCAACCAGTAGGGCGCAGGAATGATCACTTCGTCGCCCGGATTGCAAGTGGCCAGAACGACGTTGCAACAGGAATGCTTGCCGCCGCAGGAAATGATGATCTGCGAGGGCTTGTAGGTCAGTCCGTTGTCGCGCTTGAATTTGTCCGCCGCCGCCTGGCGCAGTTCCGGGATGCCGCTGCTGGGGGTGTATTTCGTGAAGCCGTCGCGCAGGGCCTTGGTCGCCGCCTCCACGATATGCGGCGGCGTCGCAAAATCCGGTTCGCCCGCGCCAAACCCGACGACATCGATGCCGTCAGCCTTCATTTGTTTGGCCTTGGCGTCAATGGCCAGGGTCAGCGACGGAGTGAGCGAGGCCGCGCGGCGTGAAATGGAATAATTCATAGTCAAGCCGTCAAGAGATACCGGCCAAAGGGTCGCAACTTCAAGGTTTAATTGGGTTGAGTAGGATACAAGGTCTATGGATTTGCTTTGCCACGCGTCCGCGTTTGCCCTACAAGAACCTGTCGATGAACAATGAACCACAAGCGGACAACGGTCAAACCCACCCAGGTTTCGCCTTTGCCCCCATTCATCCCGGCACCCCGGCGTCGCCTCTGATCATTTGTGTGCTGGTGCGCGACGAACCAGACGCCGCTTACGGCTCCTTCATACTCTTGCGCAGCTTGCCCGGCGCCGGCGTTTACTTGGGCGCGCTGTGCGATCATTCGGAGCGCGTCTTACAGTGGATGGAAATCTGGGTCCAGACTCTGGACTTCAAAGATTGGGAATTGGCAGGCTTCCGCGAACAACTCTCCAATCACTTCTTCGACGAGCGCTGGATTTCGGAGCAGGCGCTCTTTGAAAACCTCTTGTCCCAGGAAGTCGTGACCACCGGCATGGAAAAGTGCAATCCGAGTCCGTTGCTCATCTTGCCCCGTTCCGGACAGGCCCGGACGAGTTTGGCCGTGACGGAGGCCACGCCGTGGAAAATCTGCCAAGACGACTCATTGTTGGCGGCCCAGGGCCTGCCTGCGTACTCAACTACTCCCTTTCGGTACCTCTACGATCCGACCGCTGCAGGAGCCAAAACTTTTGTGGCGACCACGGAAAACGCGCCTTCCAATTCCCACGTGCAGGGCCTTAATCGACTCAGCTCCAATGCCAGCGGCGCCACGGTTTTCAATCCGCGCGCCGGCTTGCTTCGCGTCACGCAGTTCCATCCGCTGGAGCTTGAGGATTATCTGCAAATCCTGGAAGGACGCCCCTGGAGCGGCGGCAACGTCGGCGCCCGCCCGCCGCGGTTCGGGCTCTTTCCCAAGAGCATCTATGCCGTCTTGGAATCATGGTCCGCGCGGCCGCAGGGGCTGCCTTTTCTTCTCCACGGCACCGGCAGCCCCGCCGATCGGTTCAATGAAATCTTCTTTCTGAAGCTTTCTCTCTTGCGGGACGTCTTTACGGAAGTCCGGGCTTACGTCAAGGCGCAGCAGCTTCCCATGTTGAACATTTTCCCCGCCAGCTTTCGCGTCTCTTTGCCGGAAGTCAGCGACGTATTCCCGGCCTTGTGGGCGGCCAAGGCCGTCCTCGTCAAGCCGGGGCAGGCCTACCCTCTCAAGATCAAGTCCACCGAACAACGCTATTTTATTCGTTTGGGGCAAATTGAGCCTTCCCCATTTCTTCCCGAGGGATTGGCGGCCCACGCCACCGGCGTCGGCAGCGTCTTCATTCGGAGCGTCAACACTGAAAACGACGGAGTGGTGCTCGACGGCAGGCTGGTGGCCGAAGATTATTTGGCCGCGGACCCGCATGACTTGCTTTGGTTCAGACTGCCTTTGGCCGATGAACGCGTGGACTTCTTCGCCCACGTGTACACCTCCGAAACCGACACAAAAAAGAGCCGAGAAACCCGCTTCCGAACCGTCCCGGCCAAACTGGGCGAGCCTGTCGTGGCCGCCCTAAAGCGCGTGGTCGGCACGGTTTTTCCAAGATCGCCCTACGAGATTTGGCCCCTTCTCAGTTCGCCTTGCGATCTGTTCTCGCTCGGTGTCGTCGCGGTGCGCGTTTTGCTCGCCAACGCCAGCACCAACCTGCCGGTCATTCTGGATGAGACGCTCAGTTTGGCGCGACTCTTCGGCAAACAGCCCGCGACGGAAGACGGCCTCGCGCCCGCTTTGTGGTCGCTGCTGGAAAAGGACCAGAGACTGCTCGATTTGTTCAGTCCGCACGCCCTGACTGAGTCAAGCGAATCTCCTGCCCAGGCGCGCGCGAAAATCCACCTGAAACTGTGGATCGAAACCATCGCGATTGTCCTGCGGCTGTTCCCCGGCTCCGGCGCGCACAGTTTCTGCAAGGATTTCGGCGATGTTTCGCCGCTGGCCCTGGAAACTGTATTTGACGCGCCGATTCAGGAATTGGAAGCATTGCTGCTGCGGCTGCGCAGCACGTTGACGCCGAGTCTTTCCGCCAACGAGGAAATCGCCGCGATCATTCTCGAGCAGGTCGAGTCCGCCTAAATTTTGCTATCGCAGGGAACTCAGAAAATCGAGCAAGTCCGCGGATTCTTGTGCCGTAAGATTCTGCAGCAAACCTTCGGGCATGGCGGATATTTTGGAGGGTTGCAGTCTGGCCATCTCGCTGCGTTTGATGCGCGTCTCCTTCAGGCTGGTGTCCTTGATCACGACCTCATCCGCGTTCTCGCGCACCAACAATCCTGAATAACTCAAGTCGCTCGTGGTATCCACCAGGTAAATCGCAAAACCCGGCGCGATGGTCTTGGATGGATTGAGAATGTTGTCCAGAAGTTGAGCGCGATTATATTTTTGGCCAATATGGCTCAGATCCGGGCCGAAGTCGCGGCCTCGACCGTTGACTCGATGACATAGGGCGCAGTTTGCGCTCCCCTCGGCAAAAAAAACTTCTCGGCCACGGGTCGCATCTCCTTGAAGGCCCAGGATCTCACTGACAGCAATCACCGGCCCAAGCCGCTTGACCCGCTCTTCTTCGGGAAGGAATCGTTCAAACAAATCACGGACAAGATTGTTGGTGTGTGACGTCCCGCGTTGGATCGCTTCTATTTGCGCTGCAGGCGATAGTGAATTTCTACCAATCTCGTGCATCAGCGCCAGGGCGCCGGCAGGTGAGACTAGCAGCCGGCCGATGATTTCGCCGCGATCATGGAATGAAAGGCTGTCGCCGGCGAGCAAGCCTAACCATTGGTAAATTTGCTTCTCGTTCGCGTCTGCCAAGCCGGCTTCAGAGTCATTGGCCGGCGGTTGCGCAGACATCTGCTTTATCCAATCATAAACAAGGTCGATCCCTTTTTGGCTGACGCTCCGCGAACCGAGGCGCGGCATGTGAGCGGGCCCAAGAGTGCAAATCCGATAGTACAGAACCGAGCGCAACGGGTCCCCGGGCGTGATGACGTGTGCTCCCGCAATCCCAAAGGTTCCTTGCGAGGGAGGAAAGTTGATCGTTCGGCTCTCGGAAAGTTTTTGGTCGTAATTGAAAACCGAAGCCACCGCGCCGCCGATCGCGAACCGATGGCAATGGGCGCAGTTGACATCCAGCCACGAACGCGCCCGTTCGTTCAAATCGGCGCTCGCATCGTCAGGGTTTGTCAACTTCATCACCGGCGCGTCGGGGATTGGTTCGCTCAAAACACCAATATGTTCCAAGGCGCGAATCTGGTTATCTATCCGGCCCGTCGCAGCAGTCTTCTTTGCGCCAAGTCCAGATTCCCTGTCGCCGCCGGTGCTCGAAGAGGAAGGAACGGAGCAACAGCAATCTCGCTCCAACTGCAGAGAATTAAACGCCAGCGGCGGTCCGGCCGATGGGTTGTGGCAGCGCAGACACTCCGCACGACTGGAGAAATACCACGTTTCGCGGCGATGCCCGCCGGGAGCAGCCGGGTCGGCGATTCCGTAAACGTGCTGCGCGCCGACGGCATCAACGAGCACGGCATCACTCTGGTCGTCGTTCCACTGGTAGGTGTAAGCGTGCCAGGCGGCGCCGTCGTACAGAAGTATCTGGGTTTCCACTCGGCGCGAATCCTGTGCGTGGCCGTCGTTTTCATCCAGACACAAAGTTTCAGCGAGAACGGCGTTCTTGGGAAATCGGCAGGCCTGGTTGTGCGCGTCGTTGGGTCTCACAACTTGCGAAGTATCCGGCAACGCGATGAACCGCTGTGCCCTGGCATTGTCAGACCACATTTCCGCATTGATGGAAAATGGAATCACCCCCGGTGCCAGGGCATCGTCCTTGGTCGAAGCGAACAGTCCCGTCTCACTGAGCTTGCGCGGGAAACTGGCGCTGTCGTCTCGACCCGGGTTTGGCTCCAGACGGTGAATCCTGCCCCCGTAGTCCATGACATAAAGTTCGTTCGTTGAGTCTTCCGCGAAGCTAATGATCTGCATTTGGGTGCTGGCCAGCTCGCGTTGCCAAGTCACCTGCATGCCATCATAACGCAGCCCCCAGATTCTGCCCGTGCCGTAATCTCCGTAAATATATGCGCCCTGAAGACCGCCAAATTGCTGACCGCGATAGACGAACCCTCCAATGATGCACGAGGCCTCGGTGTGCGGATGGGAGATGACGGGCGGCAAAATGGGTGTCGGGCCGCGTTTGCCATTCGGTTTGATCGGCTTTGGCCCTTCGACGATGCTCCAGCCATAATTGCCGCCTCGCTCAATCCGATAGATCATTTCCCAAGTTTCGTAGCCGACATCGCCCACCCACAACGCTCCCGTCTCTTTGTCGAAACTCATCTTCCACGGATTGCGCAATCCGTAAGCCCACTTCTCCGGGCAAGCGCCGGAGGTGTGGACGAATGGATTGTCCGCCGGCACCGCATAATGCTTGCTTCCCTCTTCGCGATTGACGTCGATGCGCAGAATCCCGGAAAGCGGCCTGGTAAGGTCCTGGCCCGCATCGAGCGCGTCGGGCGGATCAGGACCTCGGCCGTCCCCGGTCGAGATGTAAAGATAACCGTCCGGTCCAAACTTCAGGCAACCGCCGTTATGGCCGCCCGAGAGCCAGGTCAGGACAATCTTTTCGCTGCGCGGATCCAATCGCGGCGGATTTCCAGGACTCAGCTTGAAACGCGACAGGTGCGTACCCTCGGCCTCGCCGTCGCGCAGCACGTAGCAAAGGTAAATGAAACCGTTCGTCGCAAAACCCGGGTCCCAAGTCATCCCGTAAAGCTGTGTGAACTGCGGGACCTCCTTGCCCAAGTCAATCGCCAGGTCCGGCTCCGTGACATGTTCGTCATTCGTAAATGAAAAAACCTTTCCCAGGCGTTCCGCGACGAACAGCCGGCCCAGACTTGGCGCGTTGAGCAAATCGGTTGGCTCCCTGAACTGAAGCCCTGGAAACACACGCTTGACGCGGTACGGCAGAGGCGGCTCCGCCGAGCCAGTCAGATGCGAATTCGTCCACGGGACGCGTGATTCGACTCCAAACCGCAACGAACTGTTGGCATCGAGAGTTTCAGCGGCGTTGGTGGCCGCCAAGCCGCCGCCAGAAGCAATCAAGAGCGCGGTGATGACACATATCCAGCCGATTCGAGGAAGAGCTGCGGCGGCGCGGTGCATATCCGAGAGGTTATCGTTCTCCGCGCGACAAATCACTTTAGCGCCGCGTCCTTGCGAAAGCCGGGCGCGGGCCAGTTCCGTTTGCACCTCAAAAACACAATTCATCACCTCAAGCCTTGCAGCGTACGTGCGATCCCGCCGCGATCAACGTTTTATTGTGCATGAATTGTGAAGAGGTGCGGGCCAGAGTTTTGTCCTCCACCCGCGCGCGGTGGCGCCGAATGACTCCGCCTGGAAGAGAAGATTTTTGACAGGATGAACCGGATTATTTGGGCGTGAGAACCGCATTCTGAATCGGCATTCTGCCTTCCGAGAGACAAATCCTCGACTGCGAGACTCTGTCGAGCCATAACTCGATTTCTTGGGATAATGCAACGGCTCGACCCAAGTCTCGCCCTGCCAAACTTGAGACAACCATCGGAAATATCTGAAACTATCGTGGAAATCAACGACTTGCGTAAGCTGGTCCGATTCCCGCCTTGGCCAGGGCTTTGGCGTAAAAAGAAGCCGGCCAGGTTGACCGCTGCTCTTTAACCGTGAGCCAACCTCTTCTTCCCGTTAATCCCCGCATTTCAAAGAACAGGCGCCGAAGCGCCTCATACGTGCCACTATACCACTTGTCGGTGGGAACGCAAGCACAAATATTCAACTATTTTTTGAGGCAATGCGATTCTCAGCACGAAGGCCAAAGACATGGAACCACGGATGGCGCGGAGCACACGGATTGGAAGCGGCGCATGCTCCCCTCATCTTCCGCGAGCCAGCCCTGGATTTCTTTTTCGGAGAATTGGCGGGGCTCGGGCAACTCCGCGTCCGCCACTGGAAAGACCCGGAGCAGGAAGCGCAGCAACTGCTGCTGCTCTCGGGCGGGCAATTTCACCGCCGCCTGCTCAATGTCCATTAACGTGCTCATGCGCCCTATATTGCCTGAATCCGCAGTGATTTGCAAGCCGCGATGGCAACTCGCGCACAGATTGGAAACGGATTCGGACAGCGCCACTTTGCTTGGATCATCGGTGACAGACACAGGAGAAACAAAGTCGTTGAGAATCCACTTGGATACTATGTGCTCCTTGTTCGCGGCCTGTTTCTCGCGGAATATGCACAGCTTTGGGCTGGACAAGACGGAATGCCAGGGCGCGACGAATAGCGTGTCAAGGTGCGAGGTGCGGCCATGATGGCGCAGGGACGCTATCCTTTGCAGATTGCGAGGCTGGCCGGGATTTATTAACGTCGGCCCATGTCGCGCAAACTTAGTGCCATCGCCCCGGATTGGTGGGATTACACAACCCTCGACGATGAAATCCTTCGTGACGCCGCCGCCTTGACCCCGGCGCAGATGGCCAAGCTTTCGCGGCCCGGTTTCAAAGTGGTGATGTACGACACCCTGGCTGAATTTTATCTGGCCGAAGCACTGGAATACGTCACTGCCTGGAAGCAATCCACCTCGGACAATCCGGTAGGTATCTGCGGGCCGATCGGGCCGACCGAACAATTGCCGCTCGTGGCGCGCCTGGTCAACGACCTCGAATTTAAGGTCCAATCCGGCCATTTCTGGGGGATGGACGAGTGGTTTCTCAACGGCCGGGAAGCGCCGCCCACGCACCCGCTTTCGTTCGAGAAGGCGGATCGCGAGCTTTGCTTCAGCCGCATCCGCAAAGAATTGGTCATGCCCGACCGCAACTTGCATTTCCCCAAGGGCGACACCGCCGCCTATCGCCAAAGCTGGACCGCTGGCGCGCGCTGCGCCGTCATGCAAGGCGGCCAGGGAGATGTCAAACATTGGGCCTTCAATGATCCGCCGCGCCGCAAGGGCAAGGACAAGGACCACCCGCCAGCGCCGGGCGAATATCGCAAGCTGGCCACGCGGGTTGTGGATTTGCATCCGTTGACCATAGCGCAAAACGCCCGCACCTCGGGCGGCGGCAACATTTCGCTGGTCCCGACGCAAGCCATCTCGGTTGGGCCGGTGGAGACGTGGCAGGCGGACAAAGTCTCCATTTGGCACGCAGGCAACCATGACAATCCATTTGGCCAGCGCCTGACCACGTTGATGATTGCCAAACGCATGCCGGATGCCGCCGTGCCGATGTCGCTCCTGGCGGACCATCCCAACGTGCAATTCAATTTCTACCGTCACGGCATCGGCGTTTGCGAAGTGGAGATGCATTAAGGAGGGCAAGCATGACGAAGGTTGCGCCATTCGGCTTTTGTCCTGAAGGGATTCATCAGCGATTCACGCCCGACCAGGGTTCAGTCCGCGTTCATAGGATTTGTCAATTAGATAATTCTGGCCAAGCAAAGCGGAGAGCGGGTCGTTTTCTTTGGAGGAAAATCCCCAGTGGAGATGCCGCCGAAAGGCTTCCGCGTGCTTGAATTTTCCCGACATTTTGCCCAACTCGCGGGACATGTTTTCCATGGCGGCCACATAAGAGTTCATGCCCTGGCTGACTTCCAGCCAGTTTTGCTGGCTGCGATGCTCCGCCAGCGCGGCGCGCTTCAACAGTTGCACGGAAGTCGTATTGACAAACGCGCCGGGGAGGACCCGCCGGCGCAACCCATCCCGCAAACCATGCGGCATCCAGTGATACAGAGTCACGTCGCCCTTCGACATGGGCCGGCGCGGGAGCGTTTTGAAATTGGGCATGCCATGCGCGAACGCCGCCGTGACCGCCAGGCGGCAGGTATTGGTATGGTCCTCCATGTAATCCTGCGGCGAATGGGTCAACACAATCCCAGGCCCGACCTCCCGCACCACTGCTGCCAGCCGCCGCAAAGTTTTCAGGTCGTAGAAAATTTCCAAATCATCCGCCAGACTGGGGTGGAAATGAGCGCCGAGCAATCGGGCGGCCCGGCGCGCCTCGGCCGCGCGCACTTTGCGGGTGGTATTGGAGTCATGCCGCACCGAGCCGCCATTGCCGCTGGCCACATTCAAGTAATGCGTTTCGCAACCGGCCTCTTTGAGCAACAGCAGCGTGCCCGCCGCCATGAACTCAATGTCGTCCGGGTGCGCGGCGATGGCCAGCACGACGGGAGATTTCGATTTTTTGCCCATGCCCATAAGCGCAGACTTCACGGTAGGCCGTTTGCCAGAATCCGGCAAGCGCGTCGCGGGATCAATTATTGAGACTCTTTTGTCCCTTCAGGATCGTAAATAAATGCACTTCAGATACTCCGCCTCGGCGAAGGTGGCGGGATGGTCGGCGGCGTGGCCAGTTCTTTTCCATTCCACGAACGACCGTCCCGTTTTTCGCGCTGCTTCCAAAGTCAAGTTGAAGAATTCTGTTGCCGAGACGTGCGCGGAACACGACGACGCGACCAGGACGCCGTTTTTGTTCAATCGCGCGAGTGCACCAGCGATGAGCTTGGTGTAGGCGGCGATCGCCTCCGCCCGCTCCGATTCTTTTTTCGCCATCGATGGCGGATCAAGCACGATCAAGTCAAAACGGCGCGGAGACTCTTGGCGGAGCCAGTCGAAAACGTCGGCCTGGATGGTTTCGTGGCGGCAGCGGGCGATGGCGGGGCGGTCGGCGTTCAACGCGAAATTGCGCCGCGCGCCGGCCAGGGCGAGTTCGCTAATGTCAATACTACACACCGATTCTGCGCCGCCGTCGCCGGCGTAGAGCGAGAAGCCGCCGGTGTAACTGAAGAGATTCAATACTTCGCGTCCATCGGCCAGGGCTTTGACGTCGCGGCGATTTTCACGTTGATCGAGGAAGAATCCCGTTTTCTGGCCGCGCACCACGTCCGCCTCGAAGCGCAATCCGTTTTCCAAGAACTCCACCGGTCCTGCCAACGGTTCGCCAAGCAGTAACTCGCCGTCATGGGCATGGAAACGATTCGCGGCGGCTTCTTGCATATTGCGGCTGAGGCGCAATACCAGCCGGTTTCCCCTCGCCAGCAGGGGCGCCAGTACGTCCAGCCGAGGCAGCCAGGCCGCCGTGTAGAGCTTCAAAACGTGAGTGTCCGCGTAACGGTCCAGCACCAGTCCCGGCCAGCCGTCGCTTTCGCCGTTGATGCAGCGATAGCCGGCGGTCTGGCTGTCAAAGAAACCATCCCGCCGCCCGAAGGCGTTTTGCGCGCGCCGTTCCCAAAAAGCCGCGTCGATGACCTGCGGTTTGCCGGCGTGGAGGATGCGCACGCGAATCGGCGAATCCGCATCGAACAAGCCGACGGCCAGAAACCGGTCTTTGCGGTCGAAGATGACGGCCAGCTCGCCCGTTTCGCCGTCGCGATTCTGCGCGCGAACGCTTTGCGCGAAGACCCACGGGTGTCCGCCGCGCACGATCGTTTCCGCCGCCGCCGTGACGCGGAGGCGGAGGCTGGGTTTGGTCCCGGATTTGTGGGAAGAGCCTGCCACGAACGTAGTGTGCCAGCGCGCAGCCCCCGGCGCGAGGCCGTAAAGGTGCCACAGATGAACACAAATATGTTGCAGTGGCCTGTAGCCTCCTCACCTCGGCGGCTACGAGTTGTCGGGGCGCGGAATTGACGCGGGCGGAAATTCTGTTAAGCTCGGCGGATGATTCTAAGCAGCGTCTGGCATTGGGAGCGATGGGGTGGCGATGGCTTATTTCGCCATCCGTCCTGCTCGGCGCTGTTTTAGAGTATCGCTCCTAAACTTTGTCGCGACCGACCCCAGTGGCCCCATTGCCGAATCAACCATGATATGATCATCGTTCTCAAACCGAAAATCTCGAAAAAAGACGAAGCCGCCGTGCTGAAAGAGATCAGAAAGCTCGGCTATCGTCCCCATGTCATGCGGGGCATCGAGCGCGTCGTCATCGGCGCCATCGGCGATGAGCGGACCCATGCATCGCTCGAAACCCTCGCCTACTGGCCGCAGGTGGAGCGGGTGATGCCGGTGCAGAAGCGTTTCAAATTGGTCAGCCGCGAAGGGCAAAAGAACAATTCTGTCATTGCAGTCCGCAACAATCCCATCGGCGGCAAGAAATTCCAGGTCATGGCGGGGCCGTGTTCGGTGGAGAATGAGTCGCAATTGCTGGCGACGGCCCATGCCGTAAAGAAGGCTGGCGCGACCATTCTGCGCGGGGGCGCCTTCAAACCGCGCACATCGCCCTACGAGTTCCAGGGTCTGGGCGAGAAAGGGCTGAAGCTGCTGGCCAAGGCGCGCCGCGAAACCGGCCTGTCCATCATCACCGAACTGCTCTCGGAACAGCACACCACGATGGTGGCCGAATACGCCGACATCATTCAGATTGGCGCGCGCAACTCGCAGAATTTCCAATTGCTCATCTCCGCCGCCAGGACCGGCAAACCGATCCTGCTCAAGCGCGGCCTCTCGATGAAGATCGAAGAATGGCTGCTGGCGGGCGAATACGTGTTGTCCAACAACAATCCCAATTTGATCTTTTGCGAACGGGGCATCCGCACGTTCGAGAGTTACACGCGCAACACGCTGGACCTGGCCGCCATCCCCATCATCAAAAACGAATCGCATTGCCCGATCGTCATCGACCCCAGCCAAGGCTCGGGCCGGGCCGATTTGGTGACGAGCCTTTGTCATGGCGCGGCGGCCATGGGCGCCGACGGTCTTTTGATCGAAGTCCATCCCAACCCTGCCGAAGCCTGGAGCGACGGCGGGCAACAGTTGACGTTGGACGGTTTCGCGCGGCTGATGGAATCCTTGCAGCCGTTCATCGCGGCGGCGGGGCGGGAGTGAAGGCGCCGGAAGGCTGCCAATCGAGGACCCTCAACTGGACAGTGCGCCGCCCCTTGTATTCGTTGACCGTGGGCGTGAAGGCGAGGTCGAAGCGGTCGTTGGGCAGCGGCGCGTTGCGGCAATTCCACCAGACGGCCTCCAGCATCGGTCCGCCGGATGTCACGCGGAGTTTGGCGTGTTGATTCTGCTTGCCCATTCGTAGCGGCGGCTGCGCGTGGCTCAAGCCGCGCCAGGCCAGCCGCACCGCCGGATTGCCCTGCCCCACCGGATCGAGCCGCATCAGTTCCTCGACTTGCGCCAGAGTCAGCTCGGCCGACGTCACTTGCGCGTCCAATTTCAAGCAGGGCCGGAGCTGTTCCTCGCTCAAGGCGGCGCGGGCCATGTCGTTGAGGCGCCGGCGCAATAGATCGACTTTGCCGGCGTCGATGCTCATGCCCGCCGCCATGGCGTGGCCGCCGTGGCGCAGGAGCAAATCCGCGCAATCGCGCAGGGCCGCCGCCAGATCGAAGCCTTCGATGCTGCGGCCCGAACCGCGCCAGCACGCGCCGTCGCTGCCGAAGATAATGGTCGGCCGGTAAAACTCCTGCAAGACGCGCGAAGCCACGATGCCCACCACCCCGACGTGCCAATCCGCCCTGCCTTCGACGATGACGAAATCCTTGGCCGCGTCGAACCGCGGACGGAGCAGGGCGGTGAGTTCGTCGCAAATCGTGCGCTCAATGTCCTGGCGGGTGCGATTGCGGTCGTCGAGGCCTCGGGCCAGTTCTTTGGCTTCGGCGAAATTTTGTGTCAATAACAAGCGCAAGGCATCCTGCGCGTCCTCCATGCGG
>Ga0182024_10015023_pt1 | contig 14893 bp, 16 predicted proteins | sample P32metaG_FD_120480 | JGI IMG/M metagenome (GOLD analysis project Ga0182024, IMG submission 120480) | Permafrost microbial communities from Stordalen Mire, Sweden - P3-2 metaG (Illumina Assembly) | ecosystem: Environmental > Terrestrial > Soil > Wetlands > Permafrost | place: Sweden: Stordalen... | reverse complement strand
GTGCTTCTCGTGCTCACGGTGGGCGGCCTCGGCACGCCGAAGCGCAGCCTCCAGGTCCGCGGTTGATACGTAACCGGTCTCAGCGGCGTTCATCCGGCCCGGGTGCCGAGTCGTTACCTCCTGGACCAGCCACGTGTTGCCATCGGGATCGTCGAAATAGAGGAACGACCCATAGCTGGCACGCTCGGGGTCGGGACCCGGCTGCCGTGCCTCGACTGGGAACGGCGGGCCGTGCCAAATGTCGCTCACCTCAATGCCATGGCCGACGAGCTCGTCGCGCGCCGTCTCGATGTCCGAGACGATCAGCCCAGCCTCGGCCGCGCCGGGCGCGGCCGTAGTGAGGCCCTCGCCGAACGTGATCGAGGCCCCCGAGCCCGGGGGTGTGAACTGAATGATGCGAAGACCGTCCAGCGGGGCGACGTCGTCGTCGAGCCTCCACCCCAACCGTTCGTAGAACTCCTTGGATCGGTCGGCGTCGGAGACGGGGATGACCTGGATCTCGAGCTTCATATCGATCGTCCCAGGTCCGTGAACCTGGTTTGAGGTTTCGCTGCTGAGTTGGCTGGCGTTCATCTTGACCTCCGTGGGTTGACGTCGTGGTATTACGGTGTTGGTTGTGTTCCGCCCCGCCCCCGCCGAAGTCTTTGGTCGGTGTTCCAGTCAGCGGTTGCGGCCGCTCACGCCCCGAGGCGCTGACTTCGAGCGCCCCGCACGGGTGGGCTTGCCGAGCGTCAATGGCCAGCGGCCCGACCTCCGTCGATGTGCAGGATCTCCCCGGTGACGAACGCGGCTCGCTCGAGATACAGGATCCCGTCGACGATGTCCTCGATCTCGCCCATCCGGCCGAGCGGGTGCAGCTTGGCGAGGCCCGCGTAGGACGATCGATCGTGCATCGGGGTTCTGATGACTCCGGGGGCAACGGCATTTACCCGCACGCCGCGTGATGCGTACTCGGTCGCGAGCGAGCGGGTGACCGCGGCGAGCCCGCCCTTTGTGAGGGCCGCCAGAGCCGACGGGCTCGCGCTGTCCGCGTGGTCCACGATGCTCGTGGTGATGTTGATGATGTGGCCGGTGCCTTGGGCGACCATGTGGGGGATGACGCGCTGGGTCATATGGAAGAACCCGGCGAGGTTCACCGCAGTGATCGCGCCGCAGTCCTCGGGCGTGTAATCCGTGAAGGGCTTACTGATGAAGATCCCGGCGTTGTTGATCAGGCTGTCGATCCGCCCGAACCGCTCGAGCGCCTGCTCCACGACGCGCCGCGCGGTCGCGGCTTCTGCGATGTCGCCCGGAACCGTGACGTAATCGGAGTCACCGGAGGACCGGATCGAGCGCGAGGTTCCCAGGACCGAGTATCCGGCGTCACGGAACGCGGCCACCAGGCCGGCGCCGATGCCCTGCGAGGCGCCTGTGATGATCGCGACCTTCAGCGGATCGGGCATCGCTATCCGCCGTTCACCCAACGAGGTAGGTCTCGTAGATCACGCCGCCGGCCTGGCGGCCGCCGACGCTGATGAACACGCCCGTGTTCAGCCAGTCGAGATGGCGGACGCCGGCCTCGATCCTGGTTGAAGTCCGGAAGGTGTACTCGCTTGCGTCGACGTCCTCGCCCCGCGCGAGACGAGCGAGGACCGCGGCGCTGCCGTGGCGCACGCCTCGTGATTGGACGTAGAGCAGCTCGCCGGCGTCGGTCTGCAGCGTGTAGCGGATGTCGCCGAGCGTGGTGCCGTCGGGCAGGATGCTCTGCCAGTCCGCGCTGGCGCCCGGAAGCAGCTTGCCGCGCAGCTCAGGTCCGGTGAACGTCCCGCCGGTTAGGGGCACGATGCGGCGGTGGCCCTCCGAGCTTTCGCCGAGATCCAGCGGATGGCCGAGTGTGGCCTCTAGGCGGTAGACCCGGGTGAGGCGAGGCTGGGGGAGGTGATCACTGCTCACCGCTGGCTCCTCGCGGCTGCGGAGATGGTCGCCTGGGGTAGCGGATCGTTGGGATGGGGCTCGAGCGGGGTGACCGCGACGTGCATCCAGTCGTAGAGCGGCAGCGCGCCCAGTAGCCCGGCGAGCGCCGCTTCGCTGTCGGCGCGGTATAGGCCGAGCGCCTTGGTCTCACCGGGCGCGGCCGGGGGTTTCCACAGCCGGATGAGGTGCCTTTCGGCCACCAGCCCGGCCGCGGCGGATGCCTCGGCGCTGTTACGGGCCACGACTTCGCTCGCCGGAGTCCCGTCCGGAACGTGGACCTCGAACTCAACCAGGAACTCCATGGGTTTCTCCTGAGTCTTCGTGATAGGTGCCCCGTCGATTCCCTCGGGGGAAGTCGACGCGACGGCGTTTGCGAAGGGTGACGGTTGGCTCTGCCTTGTCAGGCGGCGGATTTCAGGGCAGCTGTGGTGCCCGCGAGGAAGCCGAGAAGCGCACTGTTGACCTCCTCGGGGTGCGTCCAGCCGACGTTGTGAGGGCCACCCTCGACCGGCACGACGGTCACGTCCGCGATGAGTTCGCTGAGCCGTGCGGCGGTAGCCTCGAACGGCAGGATGCGGTCAGCCGTGCCGTGTACCACTAGCGTCGGGACGTCGATCTTCGGCAGGTCCTCGCGGAAGTCGGTCAGCCACGTGTCCACGCAGGCGTAGGTCGCATAGGGCGATGAGCCCACCGCGACGTTGAAGCTGGCCTGCCACGCCTGGTCACTGATGCGCTCAGGGCCGAGGACGTCGACGTTGTAGAAGTTGTCGAAGAAGCCCTTGAAGAACGCGTAGCGGTCCTCGACGATCGCGGCCTTGATGTCCTCGAAGGCCTGACGGTCCACGCCCTCGGGGTTGTCCTCGGTCTTGAGCACGAACGGCGGAATCACACCGAAGAGGACGGCCTTGCGCACGCGCCCGGAGCCGTAGGTGCCAAGGTAGCGGGTGACCTCGCCGGTGCCCATCGAGAAGCCGCACAGCACGACGTCGCGCAGGTCGAGGTGCTCGAGCAGCGCGCCCAGGTCGGCTGCGAACGTGTCGTAGTCGTAGCCCACGGTCGGCTGGCTCGAGCGGCCGAACCCGCGGCGGTCATAGCTGACACAGCGGTAGCCGGCGGCGAGCAGTTCGCGCTCTTGGCGCTCCCAGGAATTCCCGTTCAGCGGATAGCCGTGGATCAACACCACCGGCTGGCCGCTGCCGTGGTCCTCGTAGTGAAGTTCGATCGGGGCGCCGTTCTCGGTCCCAACAGTGATGCGCGGCATGTCATGTTCCTTGTCGTTGGATAACTGTCACGTTTGCGAGCATCGAGGGTGGCACCTAAAGTGGGCTGGCCGGTTGCTCTGGCTGGTCCCGCGAGAGTCCCGCCTCGACGAGGCTGGCCTCCACGCCTGGCGCGCGGTCGGACCTCATCACGCATCAGGTGTGGCGCGCGCAAAAGACGCCACTGACGCCGAGGGAGCGGATCGCAGTGAACCCATTGCGCTCAATCGTGCTCCGCACGCGCCGATATGTCCACGACGTTTGAAGTCACACTGGTAGACGTGGCCTAACAGGCGGCGTAACCTTGCCGCGTGGAACTGCGACAACTGCGTTACTTCGTGGCGGTTGCCGAGGAGCTGCACTTCGGGCGCGCGGCGGAGCGTCTGCACATCGCCGCGCCGTCGCTGTCGCAGCAGATCAAGGCGCTCGAGGCGAGCGTCGGGGTCCCACTGTTCGTTCGCGACCGCCGACACGTCGAGCTGACCTCGGCCGGCCGCCTGCTCCTGATTGATGCCCGCGAGATCATCGCCCTCGCCGCAAGCGCGCAGCGGCGCCTGGAGGGGACCTCAGGCCCGTTGCGGCTTGGATATGTCAGCTGGCTGCCAGATGAGCTCGTCGCCTCGGTGCGCTCGGACCTTCGGTTGGACGAATGGGTCATGCCGAGCCACATCCAGATCGATCGCGTACTCGACGGCGGCCTGGACGCGGCGATCGCGTGGGCTCCCGCCGCCCACGGGCGCCTTCATCTACAGCTGCTTTGGGCCGAGTCGCTCGCCGCGGTCGTCCCCGCTCGCCTCCGCGACGAGCTGATCGCTGCCGCTCGTCTGCGGGTGCTCGTCGACGCGGACCTGACGTCCTGGGACGCGTGGAACCAGTTCGCCCGCGAGTTCGCGATCGCGGCGGGCGCGCGCGTCGTGGAGATCGACGATGGCGGGATCACCGGCCGCGGATTCCACGATCACTGCCGAAGGCTGAACGCGCCCGTGCTGCAATCGCCCAAGCGTCACCGGGTATCGCTGCCGCCAGGTCTGCGGACCCGACCGGTGGTCGACCCCACGCCGCTCTGGTGCTGGTCGCTGGTGACCCGCGCCGACGACGACCGCTCCACGGTGCTGGCGCTTCGTGAGAGCGCAGAGAGACTGAGCCACGCTGCCTTCCTTCCCGCGCTGCGGGACCAGGCGACGTGGGTTCCGGCCCAAGATCCGCACCGCGAAGCGATTCGGTCCTGACCGTCGCTAGAGATCGCGGCCCGCTCGCGGCGATTGTGGCCGCGACCGCGGCCGGGCGACCTGTCAGCCGCGTCGGCCTGGCGATCGCCGCCGTGTCTCACCATGGGATACAGGTGGTCGCCGCCCGCAACCGTCATCGGTAAGGCGGCGTTCGTCGCACGGGCAGTGGCGGGCTCTACGGTGTTGCGCGGATGCGGGCGATCCTGCGGGTGCGGTGCCATCCGGTGAGCGCCAGCGCGATGCCGCCGGCGTAGGCGCCTGCAGTGGCGACGAATGCAGCGTGCAGCGAGACGTGGCTGCCGCCGCCAGTGAGGAGCGCGCCGAGGACGGCGACTCCGAGGGCGCCGCCGGTCTGGCGGGAGGCGTTGAAGACACCGGACGCCAGGCCGATGCGATGGCGCGGCGCGTAGCTCATCGCCACCGCGGTGATGGACGGCATGGCCACAGCGGTGACGCCGACCGGCAGGCTCGAGACGATCAGCGTCGTTCCCCCGCCCTCGGGGCGAGGGCGATGAGCAGCGCTCCGCCGGCGCCCGCGCTCAGGCCGACGACGATGGCGGTCCATTCGCCGATGTGACTGACGAGGCGGCCGCTGAGGAACGCCATCGCTCCGGTGACGACGGTCATGGGAAGCAGGGCCAGACCGGTGTCCAGGATGCCGAGGCCGCACATCGTGTTCGACACCCACAACAACGCCGAGCGGGTATACGACCTACTGCGCAGTACCGCCCAGGCGGGCCCGCGTGGTGTGCAGGTTGTATCGCGGTGATCGTCCGCGGCGAGACCACGGTGCCGATCGCTCGCGCGGTACTGTGGGCGGTGCTCAGCGACCCGACGCTTCTCGCCACGTCGTTGCCCGATGCCGATGAGGTCTCGATCGAGGACGATCGCCACTTCAGCGCGATCGCCAGGCCGACGACCGGGCTCGGCCGCACCCGCGTCGTCATGTCGTTTGAGATCGTCGAACAGCGCGTCAACGAGTTCGTCCGGATCCACGGTGCCGGTAGTGCGGGCGAGAATCTCGTGGACCTCTCGGTCGCTCTCGAGCTCACTGACTCCGGGGACCGAACCGACGCGGCGTGGCAGGCCGACGTACACATACGAGGAGTCATGAGCTCGCTCCTACAACGCGGTCTCGGATCGCTCGTCAACGACAGATCAGAGGCGTGCTCGGGGCCGCGGCATCAATCACCGCCGCCGGCTAGTTCGGAAACGTCGCGGCGCTTCTCGGCGGGCACCAATTCGCGGTGCTCTTGGCCTGAGCGGCGGAGACCTTCACAAGTCAGTCGCCTTTTGCACGCAAGCCTGAGACCGCCGGCCCTAGCGGTTCCGAACGGTCCCTTCGGGCTCCGGAACCCTGGTCGTCGCCAATATGCTTTAAATAGCTGCTAAACTTCTGTAAGTGAATTGCCGTGCTGGCTGCAGGACCACCTAGACAGGAGATGCAGAAGTGCAAATGCCACTGAGCGTGCGTGCTCGGCGCGGACGAGTTCGCGAGCGAGGGAGCCGCAAAGACCACGACCTCGCGATGGGGGACCCGCGGGTCGCCGCCGAACACCGCCTCGCAATCGATAGATCCCGCGTCAGAGGCGACGGGGGCTGCGAGTTCTGCAACGGCGGACGACCGTTCGCGGCTCGCCTGCGCGGACGCTGACGCAACGCGCCGCCGCAGCAAACGACGCCGAGTGGTCGCGGGTCAGGCTGCGGGCGGATCGCGAATCCTCCGAACCGAGTGCGGCTCGGCATGCCGGAGTTTCGTATTTCTGAGTTCGCCCGCCGCGCTTCGCGCGGCGTTGGCTTCACCGATGGATGAACGATGGCAAGAGTTTGGGTACTCGACACGAGCACGAAGGGCACGGGCGCAACGATGGTTCCGCTCGAGAGCATCCTGCGCAAGCCGGCAGGGCGTGGCGACGCGGTCTATGTGCCACCGGCGCGAGCTCCCAAGGCGCCCGCGCCTGCGCGACCGCGCAGCGCGCGCACGTTCAAGGTCATTGATATCCGCTCGCGCGAGGTGCTCGCCGAAAGTGCCACCGCGCGAGCCACGATTCAGGTCTTGAACGAAGTGCGCAGCATCGTTGACGTCAACGTCTACGTATGGATGCCGGCAACGGAAAAGTGGCGACTGCTCACGTTCGACGAGCAGCGGCTCCTCTGGAGCCGCCGTGAGCCAGTGCGGAGAACGGCCTCGAAGGGTGCGCTCCGCTCAGAGAGCGAGAGATCCTAGCTTTGGGGCGTCGGACTGCGCCGACGCGCTTCGTCGGGGCAGCGCATCGTTGGGTGATGACGATCTTGCGACCGCCCTCGCTGCGGCAATCCACGCGTCGCGTGCGCCGGTCCTACCGGTCATCTGCGGCGCGTAGCGGGTTGGCTCAGGCTGGGTCCGGCTCGGGGTCCTGCGAGCTGTAGGGATCATCCTCGCCGCGCAGGTCGCGGTAGCGACGGTCGAACAGGCCGAGCACGGCGGTCACATCCGAAGGCCCACGAAGGTCGTGGCTGACCGCGTCCGAGTAGGGCATCGAGGGATCTGGCTGGGCATCGCCATGCTCGATCAGCTCGTCGTGCTCAGAACGTGAGACGCCTAGCTCCACGGCGCCACGAGCACGATCGAGGATGCCGAGCACAAGACGCTGATAGAACACAACAGCCGCACCGTCGGCACGGCGTTCGATGCGAACACCCGGCCAGGTGTCCAACTCGTTGGCTACCTCATCGACGAACGCGGCCGCGCGAGACACCGCCCGATCCTAGCGCGCCTCATTCCGCTCGGGCGCGCGGCTCAATCCGGTCTGTTGCCTGCAGCGTTGCGACCGATGGGAAGCGGCGGCGAAGGATCACGTGGGCGATCGCACCGCCAGTCAGCGGCACGAGCAGCCCGATCGCTTCGTGCCGTAGGACGACGCCGATCGCGGTGTTGTGGCCGACGCCGTCGAGCCACAAGTCAAGTAACTCTCACATTAAGTCACTACTTGGGACGAGCGTCCCGCCTTCTACCCACTATCCGGTCAGAGGTTGGTGTAGCAGGCGTGGTGGTAATGGCTGGCTCTGACCGGCGGCAGGCGTTCCTCAGTGAGTCGCGTGGTGTGACGGACGCGCCGCGGCTTAACGACGGTCATCCGTTCGGTCATGCCGATGATCTCGCCGCAGTGCCCGCAGCGAATCCGGGCTGCCGGTTCCCGTATCGGCGCGTTGTCGTCGGGAAGCGGTCGCATCCGGGGCCCGGATGTCGGGTTCACCATAATGGTGACCGCGCGCAGACGGGGCAGCCGCTGCCGCCCTGGTCCAAGTCTCGATGATGGGCGATGCGATGCTCCGCAGCGACACGCGGGTCGTCATGCAGGCTGTCGTGATTGAACCGTTCGCGGTACTGACGAAAAGCTGGACGATCGACCAAAACGCGGAAGGTATGAACGAAACGGCGGGACATCGCACCTCCTTGCTCGCAGGATCTTGGTCTCGCCTCCCAGTGACGTCAATGGTGGCAGGCCGGGCGCGCGAGACGGTATCCATCCGGATAAGATCGACTGCGATCGAGCGGCCATCCGGGCGGATCCGCGCTCGCGGGGCGCGGCGTACGCGGAGCGCTGCTGCTTCCGAGCGGCGTGCAGCTCAAGGCGGCTGGGCTGACGAAGGCGTTCTAGGCCCGTGAGTACCGAATGCTGCCACGCAGGTACAAGCCCGCGAGCGGCGAAACACGGGCTACGGGCCGGGAACAAGCTCGAAATTCACCTCACGAAACCGAGGGCCCGCACGTGTGCACGAGCGGGCCTTCGGCGTTCACGGGGGAAGGCCGACGCGACGCCGAACCGGCGCACGGCCTCCCCGTCCGCCTCTACAGTGGGCGCCACGCGCCCCCAGGGGCGAGCGGGAGGAGAAGCACTCGCGGAAAACCCTGGGGGCGCCACACGAACGCTAGCCCCAGCACCTAAACGCCGAGCACCAGCTCGAGCTCTGGCCGCCACGACCAGCAGTCCCTCAGTGCAGCATCGCTGCGGGCGAGAGGGTTCGCGCTCTCGCCTGAGGCATCGGCCGCGCGTGGATCGTTGCGCACGATGGAGCATCGTCGATCGATTGCAGCGAACTACGGAGAAGCGGCGGTTCGGTTGGCTTTCGTGGTACACCCGCTGGTTCGCCCGCTGGTTCGGCCGTCGGGGCGCGCATCTTCTGGATCGCCCGGCCGCAGGAGAGACGACCCCTGACGGGCCGTTCGAGCGCGAAGCCGGCTCGACGCACGAGTCCAGATGCCGACCGGGACCGGGGGGTGGCGGAGCGCGCCCGGGCAGCGCGCGGGCGAACGCCGGGTGACCTAGCTTATCTTAGGAGCAATTTTCACCTGGTAGGATCGGCGCGTCGTGAGGTCTGGAGACGAACCGGCGCGATGGCAGTGAGACGGGGGACTCGTGCCCCATCCCACTCCCTCCCGGGCCGTTGGTCGCTCTGCGCGCGGCGGCCGCGCCGAGGAGCGGCGCCGGTTTCGATCACGTGGCTCTGAGAAAGTCGGGAGTCGGTCCGAGCACAAGGGAGGTACGAGATGAGCAGGCGGAATCGAAGGTTCGCAGGCGCCGGCTTGGTGGCCATCGCGTTGGCCACCGCCGCTTGGACCGTGTTGCCGCAGGTGTCGAGCGCGTCGAGTTCGACGCTCGAGATCGCGATCTTCCACGACTACTCCGGCCCGAACGCGGCATACGGCCCGGAGGCGGCGGCCGGCTGCTTCCCCGCGGAGCGGCTGATCAACGCCGCCGGTGGGGTCCTCGGCCATCCGATGCAGTGCACGCCCGTCGACGCGAAGGGTGATCCCGCGGACGCCGTGCCGGCAGCGAACCGGCTGATCGCGTCGTCGAGCTCCCTCGTCGGCGTCCTCGGGGGCGGCACCGACGACGCGACCGCAGTGGTGCCCCTCTTCGAGCAGGCCTCGATTCCGATCTTCTCGACGACCGGCCAGGCGTCATTCGACCACTCGACGTTCTCGTATTTTTGGAGGCTCCTGTCCCCCGACGCCGCGCAGGGCAGCGCAATGGCTGCCGCCGCCAAGAAGCTCGGCTTCTCGAAGGTCGCGACGGTGTTCGGCAACGACGCCGCTGCGCAGGGCTCGGCGCCGAGCGCGATCGCCAGCGTCCACCGGCTGCGTCTCACCCTGACCGCCAGCCAGACGCTGGCCGTCGGGGCGCCGTCGTACCGCTCCGAGGCCGAGCAGCTCGGCAGCGGGAAGCCGCAGGCGATCATCACCGAGGCCGACCCGCAGACGAGCGCGACCTACTTCGCCGAACTGACGCAGCTCGGTCACATCCCGGCGCTGATCACCGACCCTGTGTCGCAGGAGCCGACCTGGCGCACCGCGGTCGGCGGCGCCGTCGGCAAGGCGCTGCTCGCGAAGCAGGACTACGCCGTCGTCGCCTACTCGCCGTCGACGACGCCCGGCTACCGCGCGTACACGGCCGCGCTTGACGCGTCGGCCAAGCAGGTGCCGCAGCCGGCCCAATGGGATGCCGACCTGTACTCCGTCGCGGACTACGACTCGGTCGTGATCATGGCGCTCGCGATGGACGCCGCGCACTCGACCAAGCCGAGCGTCTACAACGGCTTCATCACCAAGGTGACCTCGCCGGTGAAGGGCGCCATGATCGTCAACACCTATGCCGCCGGCAAGGCTGCGCTCGCGAAGGGCAAGCGCATCCAGTACGTCGGCGCGGTCGGGCCGACCGTGTTCGACAAGTGGCACAACTCCGGCCAGGGCTTTGCGATCGAGCGCTACACGAACGGCAACTGGGCGGTGTCGAGCGTGCTGACGGCCGCCGAGATCAAGGCAGCGTCGTGATGAGCGCGCACAGCGGCGCCCAGCCGTAGGTCGCCGGCCGGGCACACGCCGAGTTGCAGGTCTTCGTCTCAGCCGTCGGCTTCGGGCTGGTGACGGCCGCGCTCCTCGCGATCTGCGCGGTCGGCTTCACGCTCCAGTTCAGCGTCACCAACGTCCTCAACCTCGCCTTCGGCAGCGTCATGACGGGCTCTGGCTTCATCGCCTACGGGCTCAACATCGGCGGCATGAACATCTGGCTGGCGATGGTGATCGCCGCCCTCTGCGGCGGCGTCATCTCGGTGCTGATGAACTCGCTGCTCTACGGCCCGTTCATCCGTCACGGCACCAACCTGTTCGGCATGGTGATCGTCACGATCTCGACGGCGGTCATCAGCGACCACGTGATCGAGGCGGCGGTCGGGCCGAGTTTCTTCTCCTACAACGCACCGAGCGGGAGGGCGCTCCACTTCCTCGACTTTCTGCTCACCCGGCAGGACCTCACGATCATCGGTATCGCGGTCGCCGTGACGTTCGCGACGCAGCTGGCGCTGCAGCGAACGCGCGTCGGGAAGTCGATGCGCGGGCTGTCGGTGAACGCCTCGCTCGCGAGGGCGTGCGGGATACCGACCCGTCGCATCGTCGCGCTCGCCTGGTTCGCCTCCGGCGTGATGGCCGGACTCGGCGGCGTCGCGCTGTTCATCGAGACCAGCACGTTCTCCGCGACCACGGGCTCGGACTTCCTGATCGTGACCATCGCCGCGGCGGTGGTCGGCGGGATCGGCTCGGCGCGCGGCGCCGTGTTGGGGGCGCTCGTGATCGGGATCGTCACCGAGGTCGGTGCGGCCTACTGGGATCCGCAGCTGAAGGACGTGCTCGCGTTCGCCGTGCTGATCGTGGTGCTGCTGGTGCGTCCCCAGGGGCTGTTCTCGCAGCTGGCGACCGAGCGCGCGGTGGTCGGGTAGGCCCGGTGCTCGTGTCCGCCTGCATCCAGCGTGGGGACGGGGCGCCGACGTGAGCGCGGCGACGCAGTACTACACGATCACGATCGTGGTGTACGTCTGCGCGAATGTGATCGCAGCGTGGGGCCTCGATCTCCAGTTCGGCGTCACCGGTGTCCTCAACTTCGCCTTCATCATCTTCCAGGCGGTCGGCGCGTACACGGCCGGCGTGCTCAGCCTTGGTCCCTCGAGCTCGAGCGGCGGCTTCCAGACCTACCTGTTCGGGGCCAATCTCCCGTTCCCCCTGCCGATCATCGGCGCGACGCTCGCGGGCGGCGCGCTGGCTGCGGTGGTCGGCCTGATCACGCTGCGCCGCCTCAGATCCGACTACCAGGCGATGGTGATGCTCGTCGTCTCGGTCGTCGCGACGATCGTCGTGACCGCCGAGACCGGCCTCTTCAACGGCGCCGCCGGGCTGTCGCTGATCCCCAATCCGATGCAGGGGATCGCGGGGTTGAGCCGGCAGACGCAGTCGTGGATCTTCACCGCGTTCTGCGTCGCGCTGATGATCGCGATCGGCGCGGTGATGTACGCGATCGTGTACTCGCCGCATGGACGCGTGCTGCGAGCCGTCCGTGAGAACGAGCACGCGCTCGAGGCGCTCGGACGCAGCGCAACGCGTGCGCGCATCGAGGTGTTCGTCATCGGCGGCGCGCTCGCGGGTTTGAGCGGGGCGCTGCTGGTGGAATTCATCGGCGCGTGGGCGCCGAACGGCTGGCTGTACCCCGAGACGTTCGTGTTCTTCACGGCGGTGATCGTCGGCGGCCGGGGCTCGGTCGCGGGCGTCGCGATCGGCGCGGCGCTGATCGGCGTCGGCATCCAGCAGGCGGTGCAGTACATGCCGATCGGCAGCGACCCGACGGTGCTGGCGGCGGTCGAGTGGATCATCACGGGCGCGCTCACGCTCGTGTTCCTGTGGGCGCGCCCGCAGGGCCTACTCCCGGAGCGGCGGCGGCGCTTCGCGAGATCCGTCGACGTCGCGCCGCGGTGAGGGCTCGCCGCGAACGGTCGGCCGCCCGCCTCCCTTGGCGCGGCGCGCGTGACAGCGCCGGAGGGGGCGCGCCGTGCTGAGGCGGGAGCGTGGGCGCGAGCCGGCGCCGCGCGCGGATCGCGACCGGGCCGAGGGCGGCGGGCGGCCCACGAGCGACATGCTCGTCGTCAACGACCTCGCCAGGGCGTACGGGGGCGTCCGGGCCGTCGACGGCGTGTCGTTCAGCGTGCCCGCCGGCTCGATGGCGGGGCTGATCGGCCCCAACGGCGCCGGCAAGTCGACCGTGCTTGGGATGATCGCGGGAGCGATCCGCCCCGACCGGGGCGAGATCCTGCTCGCGGGCGAGGGCATCGCCGGCTGGAGCCCGGTCTCGGTCGCGCGGCGTGGGGTGATCCGCACGTTCCAGACGGCCAGCGTGTTCGCGCGGATGACCGTGCTCGAAAACGTCCTGCTCGGCGTGCCGCCGTGGCACGGGGAGCGCCTGCGCTCGGCGTTCGTCGGCCGGAGTGCCTGGCGCCGCGAGGAAGCCGCCCAGGTCAAGCAGGCGCGGGAGTTGCTCGAGCGGCTCGACCTGGGCGCTCACGCCGACGCCTACGCCGGCGAGCTGAGCGGCGGTCAGAAGCGGCTCGTCGAGATCGGCCGCGCGATGATGGCTCAGCCGCGCCTGCTGCTCCTGGACGAGCCGATGGCGGGGGTCAGCCGGACGCTCGCCGCGCCGATCGAGGCGCTGATCGAGGAGCTGCGCGACGGCGGCATGACCGTGGTGCTGGTCGAGCACGAGCTGGGGCTCGTCGAGCGCCTGTGCAGCCCGGTGATCGTCCTCGCTCAGGGCCGCGTCCTGATGCAGGGCGAGATGGCGCAACTGCGGGCGGATCCCGAGGTTCGGCGAGCCTACCTTGTCGGGTAGCGCGCCCAGCCCAGAGCTCGTGATCGATGAGCTGTCGGCGGGGTACGGCAACCACGCCGTGATCCGCGACGTGTCGCTGACCGTCGCGGCCGGCGAGATCGCCTGTGTGGTCGGACCGAACGGCGCCGGCAAGAGCACGCTCCTCAAGGGCATCACGCGCGACGCGCAGCTGCTCGACGGGCGGGTGCTGCTGCGGGGCGAGGACATCTCGCGCACGCCCGGCAACGAGCTGGTGCGGCGCGGCCTGGGCTGGGTACCGCAGCTGGGCGACGTGTTCCCGACTCTCACCGTGCGCGAGAACCTGGAGCTGGGCGGCTACGTGCTGCCGCGAAAGGAGGTGCGCGCGCGCGTCGCCGAGGTGCTCGACACCTTCCCGCTGCTGGGAAGCCTCGCCGATCGCGTCGCGGGCCGCCTGAGCGGAGGCGAGCGGAAGCTGCTCGCGATCGGGCGGGCGCTGATGCCGGGGCCGTCCACCGTGCTCCTCGACGAGCCCACGGCGGGGCTCTCGCCGGAGATGACCGAGGTCGTGCTGAAGGGGCATATCGCGGAGCTCGGCAGGCGTGGCGTCGCCGTGCTGCTGGTGGAGCAGCGAGCGATCGAGGCGATCAGCATCGCCTCGCACGTCCACGTCATGGTTGGTGGCGTCGTGCGCGTGTCACGACCGGCGAGCGAGATCCGCGACTGGGACGAGCTGGCGCGCATGTTTCTGGGCGAGACGTGAAGTCGATCCCGTGCCCGGATCGGGGGTGGCCGCGCAGCAGCCTGCGCCCACGCTTGGGTGCGGACGGGTCGCTCTCACCGCGGGAACTCGGTCGTCGCACCAGACGCGGAAACCCCGGCCTGAGCTGAGCGGGGCTTTCGATCAATGAAGCTAGTCGGGCTCGAACCGACGACCTCTTGCATGCCATGAGCCGGCGGGCTGAATCCGTCTGTTCTGGGAGACACCGATTCCGCCCGATTGCAGGCGATTCCCGTCGCGATCGAACTCGCGCTACTTCGGTCTGCTTCCTTCTGGCGCTTCCACTCCGCTTCCAAGCGAAGCGTGGCGATGATCACGCGATTGTGGCTTCGCCAGACCTCCAGAACGATCATGACGAGTGCCACGACGGGTCCGCGACAGCTCACTTGGGCCTTGAGATGCGAAGGTCGACCGGGTCGGCGGGCCCGGGGGATGGGATGTTCCGCTGCGTCCGAGCAGAACCGCCGCGAGCGAACCGCGCGGTCGGCTCCCCGTCTGAGTGCCATGCGCCGGACCGGAACTCGGGCGTTCGCCTGTGGGCGAGAGCGAGCGCGCACGGCCAGTGCGTGTCGATGGGAGCTTGGAAGCGCCTGCGCTAGCAGGGTGACTCGTCCCTAGCGGCCTACGGAGCCTGACCGCGATGCGGAAGCGCGAAGCGGCTCAGGCCAACGAACGGCGCTCAGGACGACGGCCCGGTCAGAGGAGCTCGGGTATGACCTCCGCGGCGAACCGCTCGATCTGTTCGGCGTCGTCGACGAGCGGGTTCAGCAGGATCATCTCGGCACCGGCGTCTGCCACCTCTCGGAGTCCCGCCACGCACGCTGCAGGCGGGCCGGCCACGGCAACCGCCTCGAGTCCGCCGCGGCCGTACTGGTACCTCAGCGCCGCAGCGACCCGCTCCCGCGCGCGCCCGGGATCGTCATCGACGTGGATGTAGACACGCTTGGCGATCGCAAATGTCGAAGGGTCCCGCTCGCGTTCGGCAAGCTCCTCCCGGACGATCTTCACCTGTTCGCTGAACGC